>Ga0206969_1184_pt1 | contig 15902 bp, 16 predicted proteins | sample Alteio_BWOrgHeat_87_FD_153256 | JGI IMG/M metagenome (GOLD analysis project Ga0206969, IMG submission 153256) | Enriched cells from forest soil in Barre Woods Harvard Forest LTER site, Petersham, Massachusetts, United States -... | ecosystem: Environmental > Terrestrial > Soil > Temperate forest >... | reverse complement strand
CACACCATCGGCATAATCGCTTAAAGAAGGTTTTTGGGAATCGCCGAACGGAGTGAATCCTTCACCAATTATTGCCTGTATGTCTGGGTCGTTTTTTAGCTGGTTTATTAGCGCTTCTTTATTTTCGTAAAACTTATAATGCAGCACGCTAACTGCAGAGAACGGCATGTCGTTTTCTACCATCAGCAGCGATTCATTGCTCATGTAAGGTATCCGGTTGAGCAGGTATATAGCCAGGTGGTAATCATAATTGTTTTTGTATTTATTCAGGTCGGCATAGTCGTTGTGCTTATTGAAGACCTGTAGCAGCCGGGCGAAATCAAAGCCTCTTGGCACATACACCTGCGTTACATTGCGGCAACCCAGGCCGTAGTATAGATATACATCATCTGCCAGTAGTGCAAGTTCTTCGTCTGTTTCGGCGCCGTCCAATATCGCGACCGAAGTCCGGTTTTTGCGGATTATATGCGGGTATTTACCAAAATACTGTTCAAAATACCGGGCGGTGTTATTGCTGCCGGTGGCTATGTAAGCATCACAATTGTTGAGCCGGTCTGCAATTTCCACCTGTTGGCCCACTTCAGGTTCCCATTCGGTTAGTTTGAAAATGATGTGTTTTAGCAGCACGTCGTCTTTTGACGATAGCTTCAGTAACAAATGGTGTCCGCTCACGAATCCGCACAAAAAATCGTGAAAACCTACCAGCGGAATGTTGCCGGCCATTACAATGCCTACTTTCTTCACGGTTTGCGGCAGGGTGTAATTACCTATCCATTTTTCCAATTTGTCTTTCTGCAGAAAGGTATTTACTATGTTTTCTATGGCTAAAGTAATATGAGCGGCTGTGAACCAGGCATTTGCCTGCACCGCTTTTTCTTGTGTTTCCATCCACACCGGGTCGGTTGACGCCATATAGGTGCCCATATTGCAAAGCAGGTTTATGCGGCGTTCTAATGGCAAATTGTTGGTCATAAATTGTATTTAATGAAATTTGCAGTTTTATTTTTTATCTTTTCTCTATTTGGTGCGAAGTTGTAACTTTGTGCCCACATAAACTAAATAATAGAATTTCTTATGGCTATTAAGATCACCGATGAATGTATTAATTGCGGCGCCTGTGAACCTGAATGTCCTAACAATGCGATATATGAGGGCGGAGTGGAATGGACCGTGGCTGATGGAACAACTGTGAAGGGCGCGTTCACGCTTATGGATGGCACAGTTACCGATGCTAATGCCCCGCATGAGCCTGTAGCTGTTGACGTTTACTACATTACGCCTAATAAATGCACCGAATGCCAAGGGTTCCATGAAGAACCACAATGCGCGGCTGTATGCCCTGTGGACTGCTGCATACCTGATGAAATGTACCAGGAAACTGTAGCCGAATTACTTGCCAAGAAAGACAAACTGCATCTTAATTAAGTTGCCAGGTATCTTATGTAGATGTGCCACACTTTTGAAGTGAGGCACGTCTTTGATGTTTATTTAGGTTTCGCGGTATCTTCAACCTTTTTCCATGAATCGTCGGTTTTTTTGGCGGTGTTATCCATCAATCCGGAGAGTTGTGTTCTGAGGAAATAGGGGCCAAAGTTTGCGTTCGATATCGTCTTGGTTGAGTCCCTGTATTTGATCGTGTATATAATACTGGGTATATCCTGGGCGCGGGTCTTGTAGTCGTCTTTACAAGTATCCACCCGGTAAGCCGCGAATTGGTTGATCACTTCCATGGCCTTTGTTGTACCAATGTTTTTCTGGAATGTACCGGTATCCGCGTTAAACATTTTAGCAGTGTACGTCGCTATTCCGTTCTCATTGATTTCCACAGTGTAAATAGGGCAGCGGCCAAAGCAGCCCGTACGGTGCATAGAAACAGATTCTATTTCGTTGGTGCCCCCTTTCTTTTTTTTGTGTTTATGTCTGGCAAAGGAAGTAACGCTTACCGCCAGCAACAAAATGATCAGGGCTAATTTCTTCATTTTTTATATTTTACAAGTCCAAAGATAATTCTTAAACCGGTATATGCTGTCAAAAGAAGATAATGAGGAATTGTTTTACCAGATTGCGCTGACTTATGTTGCAGGCATTGGCGCTAAGACGGGTAGGGTATTGCTGGAGCAAATGGGTAGCGCTAAGGCAATATTCAATACGCCACTAAAGCAACTGAAGCACATAGATGGTATTGGCGAGGTAAAAGTTAAAGGTTTTAAAGACCCTGAAGTGATGAAAATGGCAAGCAAAGAACTGGACTTCGTGATAAAAAACGGGGTGCAGGTCATTTACCAGAACCATAACTATCCCTCACGGCTTAGTAATTGCAGCGATGCGCCATTGCTGCTTTATTATAAGGGTAATGCCAGCCTCGACGCTGCAAAAATAGTGGCTATTGTGGGAACCCGAAAGAACACAGACTACGGCCACAAGATATGCGAAGACCTTGTGGAAGGGCTGCAATCGCTGGACAATTTGTTAGTGGTTAGCGGGCTTGCTTTAGGTATAGATGCTATTGCGCATAAGAAGTGCGTGCAGTTGGGCATACCCACTGTAGGTGTGCTGGGGCATGGGGTGGATAGGATATATCCGCACAATCATAAAAGCCTTGCCGACCAGATGATGGAACGTGGCGGCATACTCGCAGAGTTTCCGTCCGAGACTTTGCCCGACCGCAATAATTTCCCGATGAGAAATCGAATTGTTGCCGGCATGAGCGATGTTACCGTAGTGGTGGAAAGCCATGTATCGGGCGGTGCGTTGATAACTGCCCATATGGCAAGCGGCTATAACCGCGAGGTTGCTGCTTTTCCGGGTAGGGTGAACGATACACGCAGTGCAGGATGCAACGAACTGATACGCGCAAATATAGCTGCGATGATAACAAAGGCCGAAGACCTTGTGGAACTAATGAACTGGAAAAAGGAAGGCCGGCCGAAAGCTGTACAAAAGCAACTTTTTCTGAACCTTACTACCGATGAGCAGAAAATAGTGGATATGCTCACGACTAAAGACAGTGTACACTCCGATGAATTATTTCACCTCACAGGTTTGCCAAGTTCGCAACTTGCAGCAACCCTGCTACAGTTAGAGATGCAGGGGATCATAAAGACCTTGCCGGGAAAGCATTATAGGATGTACTGATCAATTTGACAATTCGGGAATTCGATAATTCGGAAATGTGGATGTTCAGAGTTTACAAAAAAGTTCTGTGATAGAGTGGGTAGATAAGCCTGTTCATAGCATCAAACGGAACTGATCCGAAAGTTGGTTGGCTATCGCCCGGTAATACTATTGCCCGACAAACAGTAAGCTGATATTTGTATTTAATTTCTACCGGGGCCACAATATCACATTCCACAATTCGGCCATCAGCAAACCGGACTTCCTTTTTTCCTACTACGGGGAATTGTATTTGTCCTTGTATCGTTTCATTAATGGCTAGCATATAAGTGCGGGCATCCACGAGAATATTTATCGACAAACGCTTCACTTTTTTCTCATCAATTATGTGCCTGCGTGCTAATGCCAGGTCTTCGCCGTTTACGAGTTCTATGTCAACGTAAATTGGCTTCACAATGCCTTGAAATGTCATGTTTTTTGTATTATTCTGCTACAACTGCTAATATTTCCTTGACAATTTTAGGGTGAAGCGATTTACCAGCATGGAATGGAACAACAACTCTGTTTTTCCCTTTCATGTAAATGCGGTGGCTACCAGCGCTACGAATAAAGTCATACCCTGCTTTCAACAGCATACTTTCTGCTTCTTTTGCCGTTAATATTGGTAACTTAGGCAACCTTTACCTCCATTGTTGTTGTTAGTATTTCTTTATTGAGCGCGTCTGCAATTTCTTCCGGGGACATAGTGCTTAAATACAAGTCAAGGGCTTCCCTGATATTGGCTTTGGCTTCTTCAAAGCTGTCGCCTTGCGAGTGGCAGCCCGGTAATTCAGGGCAATACACATAGTACCCATGTTCATCTTCCGTAAAAAAAACATTTACCTTGTAAATCATACCTTATACAATATTCACAAATTTACTAGTTTTTTTTTAACCGCCTTCCAGTTCACAACATTCTAAACTGCCTTGCTACCGAATGGCTATCATTTCTCCCAATATTTTTTACCGGTTAAGGAATAGTAGCCTATTGCTTCGCGGTCACCGGTAGGCACCTGCTGGCCTCTCATTTGTTTCAACAGGCGGTCCCGATCATTCATTGCATTGTGCATCTCTTCAGTGCCGCCTGTTATCAGCAGTACATCTATCATTTTGCCGCTGCCATCTGTAGCCGCATAGGTGTTTGGGTAGGTGAAAAAGTAATCGTACTTACCAAATGGCACCACAATACTGAAGTCATCGGCAGACAATAATCCAAGCTCGCCACCCTCGTTACGGCATTGCAACAACACCACCTTGCCATCGCAAAGTTCCGCACTTCCGAAGTAATACCTGCTTTTTACCGGTTTATCCCGGACGGTTTTAAAAATGTAGGCATACGGTGTGTCATAAAACTCACGAGATGGGTACTTCACTATATTCCCATTGCCCGTAAATGCGTATTTGTACGGTGCAATGTCATTTTGCACAGCGCTGTCCATCCTCGTTCCCACAGAGTCGGTTATATATATGGTCTGCACTTTCGATGATGGTGCTACCAATGGTTGCGGTCTTTGATAAACATATTTCAACCCAAGGTGCTTGTCGCCGAAGGAGCTTTCGTCAAATACATCAAGCCCTGTTATGTTCACGCGGCGCATGGTATGCAGGTCTATCCAGTACTTCTGGCCGTTCAGTTCCCCTATGGCATAGCCTGCTTCTGATCTCATCATTTTGTCGTAGGTGGCGGGTATTACTTCGTTAAATGTATTGCCTGCAAGCCCCCATTTGCCGTCTTTTTTAAAGGATACCCATTTAGATGAAGACACAAATGGTGTAAGGTCTTCATAGTCTGCGTTTATCTTGTTGTAATTCGCATCGTATATCGTGAAGCGCTCATTCAGGCTCGTTCTGAAAGCGTAAAAAAAGTTTTCAAACTTGCCTGTGCGGCGTGCGGTAGTGTCGTCATATATCAGCGACATTTTTTTTAGAAAATTCCATTCTTTATGAAAGTAGATGGTAGTGTCGGCTATAGCTGCAAGCAGGTCGCCTTTATCATTGTAGAATAAACGCTGCCCGTCTTTTTTTACTTCCCTGAAGCCTTGGGTATTGGGCATCACTACGGGTTTCCCATTTTCAGGTTCCACTATCTTCTTTAAATCAAAGTTATAATAAAAGTCTCTTTTGTCTGGTCCTACATCCAGTATATGATAAATGCCGCCGCTCACGGGATTTATTTCCTGGGCGCTGGTGATCAGTATGCTGCCGTTAAGGTCTGCTATTTCAAAAACACTTTGCCGCTCTTTAATGCTGTCAAATGTTTTGCGCATCCTAATGTATTGCGGGTCTATGCTTGTGCGGCCATACTCCCAGTCGCGGTCGGCGGGTATCAGCGTTTTGCCTTCATTGCTCATCAATGCGTATCCTGATGTTCTGTATCCGGCATTACTCGCCGGCCTTGTCCTTAATTTTACAATTGGTTTTCCAGTTACTTTATCTATCGTTATAGACTCTGTATCTACTTTTACGGATTGTATAAGCTTTTGCCGAAGCACATAGTTACCCGATACCTGATCTACATACAGCGCATTGGGGTCGGGATGAAAGGCATATATTTTACCGGTGTAGTCGAACAGCATAGGTGCGTCTCCGCCCTTCATGCCCAGCAGCATTCCTGGCTTTATCAGTTTTATGCTATCAAAAACAGGGTGAATAACGAACGAGTCAACATCCAGGTCATAGACGCCTACCTTATTGTGTACTTCTATTGCAGCCAGTATATTGTTGCTTGCAAAGGCAACCATAAGACCAGGAAGCTGCTTTTTTGTTTTGTTTGGCAGCAATATATGCGCAGCATAGGGTGGCTTGATGCGCGACCACGGCAGCTTCAACTGAAATGGAAACGTGGAAGTTGCATCATTGATCTTAAAGCGCTCTGCAGCATCGGTTTTTACTTCGTTCATCATGCATACCCTGTCTGCCGATAAGTAGATATAGTACGCGCAGGTGTCAATGGGGTGGCCTGCAAGGTCGAAGAAAATAATGTGTGCTTGTTTTGTAGTGTCCTGCGCAATAACGTAGGCGTTGTCGTACTTCACGCTACCATACTTTGCAGGCAGTACCATGGCTCCCTGCTCATCGCTTATGCCCCAATAATTGCCCTTCTTATAGGGGATAAGAAATTTGCCCTTTGCCGTAACAATGCTAAAGGAAAACAGAACGATCAAAAAACATCCTATACAGGTTACGAATGCTTTCATAAAAAGTTGAATTATACTACTTCGCCTTCCAGGTCATAATCAAATGCCTTGGTGATCTTTACGTTTACAAAGTCGCCTACCGGGAGTTTTTTTGCAACGCTTATTACTACTTCGTTATCCACTTCCACGCTATCAAATTCGGTACGGCCCAAGTAGCGACCCGATTCTTTTTTGTCAATGATCACTTTGTAGGTATTGCCTATTTTCTCCTGGTTTTTTTCGTAAGATATTTCCTGTTGCACTTCCATTATCTCTTGTGCGCGGGCTTCTTTTTCAGCGGCTGGTATATTGTCTTTCAGATCATGGGCGGTGGTATTTTCTTCGTGGGAGTAGGTGAATACACCTACGCGGTCCAGCCGGGTATCCGTGAGGAATTGTTTCAGGTCTTCGACATCGTCGCGTGTTTCACCGGGGAAGCCTGCGATGAGCGTAGTGCGTATGCAAATTCCAGGAACCCGGTCACGTACATTGGCTATGAGCTCCGTTATTTCTTCGCGCGTTATCTGGCGCTTCATGGCTTGCAGCATATTGTTGGATATATGTTGTAGCGGCATGTCTAAGTAGTTGCAGATGTTGTCGCGCTCGCGCATTACATCAAGTATTTCCAGCGGGAATTTGGAAGGGTAGGCGTAGTGCAGGCGTATCCAGTGCAGGCCTTCTACGTCCGATAAATATTTAAGCAGATCGGGTAGGGCGCGTTTTTTATAAATGTCCAGGCCGTAGTAGGTAAGTTCCTGTGCGATGAGCATTATCTCCTTCACGCCCATTGACACTAAGCGCTTTGCCTCGATGATTATTTCTTCAATAGTTTTGGAAACATGGCCGCCGCGCATCAGCGGTATGGCACAAAAAGAACAGGTGCGGTTGCAGCCTTCAGAAATTTTCATGTAGGCATAGTGCTTTGGCGTGCTCAGCATCCTTTCGCCTATAAGCTCGGCTTTGTAGTCTGCGTTAAATTGCTTTAAGATCAGCGGTAACTCCATGGTGCCAAACCATGCATCCACTTCAGGTATTTCTTTCAGCAGATCATGGCGGTAGCGCTCGCTGAGGCAGCCGGTAACATATACTTTGTCCAATTTGCCATCGCGTTTCAGCGCTACTTGTTGCAGTATAGTATTTACACTTTCTTCTTTGGCCTTGTCTATAAACCCACAGGTGTTTACCACCACTATGTTATGGTCCAGCTTGCGGTTCTCATGCGTCACATCAATGCCATTGGCATTAAGCTGCCCGCTCAGCACTTCACTATCCACCATGTTCTTGGAGCAGCCCAGGGTGATGATGTTTACCTTATCTTGTTTTAATGTTCTCGTTTTCACTGTTAGTCTAAAGTCTTTAGTAGTATAGTTGTTAGTTTTTCCTCTCGCAATATATTGACCGCTTTGTGTATGAGTACGATCAATTAAGACGGTAATTTATCAATCATATGCTGTAGCTCGGGTTGGGAAATAGTCGATTGCTCTGACTTATCGAAAATATCTATCAGGAAAATTGTATTCCCAATAAAGTGGACATAGGTAATAAGTCTTGCCCCTCCACTTTTGCCTTTACCTTTTGAGGAAATAGCTATGCGAATTTTATAGCAATCCTTTCCTATTGCTGTTCCTAACACAGGATTATTATTTAGCTGCTTAATGACTTTTGAAAGGTCATCAACAAGAGATTTGTGTTTCTTAAACAAACGCTTAACCCTTTTTTCGAAATACTCAGTGGCTTTGACTTCGAAGCTCATTTATGAGATCATTGGCGTTTTTTAAATCCTTTTTACCTTCCATATAAAGCTTCACTTCATTAAAAGATTGAGCAAGCCCTTTGATAAACTTACTTTTTCTTTTATTTTTTTTCAACTCTTTGACATCTTTTATGATATTATGGGTTTTCATTAATTCCATAAATACCGGCACATTACTGTCTTTAATATCAATTACTAATTTCATAACCCGTAGGTAATATTGTTTACTGTAAAATTAAGCAAAAAAAGTATGCAATTGTACTTGTTTACACCGGGCTATATTTTCTAATTCCTATTTCTTCCTGATAAATATTCTCACAGGCACACCACTGAAATTGAAGTGGCTGCGTACTTTATTTTCTAAGAAATTTTTGTAAGGTTCTTTTACTGCTTCGGGGTGATTGGCGAAGAATGCAAACGATGGCACCGCTGTGGGTACCTGTTGCACAAACTTGATCTTCACGGAGTACCCGCGCGACATAGGTGGCGGGTAGCGCTCTATTTCCTTAAGCATGATCTCGTTTAATACAGATGTTGTTACACGCCTGTTCCGGTTGTCATACACTTCAATTGCCTTCTCCATGCCCTGGAAGATGCGCGATTTTTCCTGTGCCGAGATGAAGATAACCGGCACATCGGTAAATGGCATCAGCTTCTCTTTCATTTCTTTTTCAAAGTCGCGGGCAGTATTGGTTTCTTTTTTAACGAGGTCCCATTTGTTTACCAGTATCACTACACCCTTACCTTTACGGGTAGCCAGGCTGAAGATGTTTACATCCTGTGCAGTAACGCCATTCTGGGCATCTATGAGCAACATGCATACATCGGCCTCGTCCATTGCGCGGATTGCGCGGATTACAGAGTAAAATTCCAGGTCTTCGTGTACATTCTTCTTTTTGCGGATGCCTGCGGTGTCTATGAGTACAAACTCCTTGCCGAACAGTTTATAATGAGTATGGATAGTATCGCGGGTAGTACCTGCAATGTCTGAAACTATAGTTCGCTCCTGGTTTACCAGTGCATTGAGCAGCGTGGATTTACCTGCATTGGGCTGGCCTATAATAGCAAATTTTGGCAGTGGGTTACCGTCTTTATCGGTTTCTGTAGCTTCTTCCTCTTCTTTTATATGCGATACCAATTCGTCCAGCACTTCGCCCGTGCCGCTGCCGGATATCGAAGACAGCAGGAATGTTTTGTCGAAGCCCAAAGAATAAAATTCTGTGCCGTAGAGTGCACGCTCCGGGTTATCCACTTTGTTTACCACCAGCAGCACCGGCTTCGATGAGCGGCGCAACACATCGGCCATATCTTCGTCCTGGGCAGTAATACCAGTTAAGGTATCGCATACGAAAAGGATAAGATCGGCTTCTTCCATGGCTATATGCACCTGTTTGCGTATCTCGCGTTCAAATACATCTTCCGACCCGGCTACGAAACCCCCGGTATCTATCACGTTAAATATCTTACCGTTCCAGTCGGCAATGCCGTACTGCCGGTCGCGGGTAACCCCGCTCTGGTCATCAACAATTGCTTTACGTTGCTCCAGCAAACGATTGAATAACGTTGACTTCCCTACATTCGGCCTTCCCACAATGGCAACTGTAAAACCTGGCATGTGCTATTTTTTTTGAGGGTGCAAAGGTACTTGTAAATATGCAGCTTATCATCATTTTTAAATGTTAAATAGTCCAGGGGCAGTTACGCTTATAGTGGATAGTCGAAGGTAGATAGTGGATAGATGGGAATAGGTTGGGATGTCGCTACTCGAACGCAGGAAGTTCGGGACTCTCGGGGTATCTGATATTTAGATGCTTTTTAACATCCGCTGATAGGCGCAGGTACGGTTTTTGATGTAGGATGGTTAAAAGAAAAAACTGGAACAATGGTTGATCTCCGGGTATGATGTAGGAAGTTATAGTGTGAAATGGACAACATATTATAGATTTCCTTATTCAAAAACGATGATAAATAGTTCGTGGTGGGACTGGTTTATCATCGTTTTCTATTTTTTATTACCAGCAAGGAATTACCAATTGTGAGCCATTATTTAGCGGTCACATTAATTCTTTATTCCTACCTTTACAGCCGCTCAAAAATTTATCAATTACTTAACGTAGTGGCGGAGTCAACGTCGCGCAAATTCATTTGAATGAAAAAATACTTTTATTTACTGTGTGCATTTATCATTATCAGCAATTTGGCGAAAGCTGCCCCAGGCGATACTACATGGGTGCAGGCAAATATGACCAACTTAACCGGTTATGGTCATTACGACTCCACTGTTAACTTTCCTGCTCCAGGAACATCCTACCGGAAGATATACATGATCTTCACTTTGGGCAAGTATATGTGTCCCGGTTATAATCCGGCCATGCCAGGTACTGGCACGGGTGGCACGGGATGGTGCGGGGACTGGGATTATACAGTCCAGAATTACTTAATGACTCCGGGAGGTGACACACTGGAGTTGGGCCGTTTTATAACACCTTATGCCAATGCCGACGACCCACGCACGCCATGGGCTGCAACCCAGACTTATATATACGATGTAACGGATTATTCAGCCTTGCTAACGAACACGGGGACGATGCGCATTTTCTTTTCTGGATATTCGGGGGGCTTTACGGCTAACCTGAAGTTTGCTTTTATTGAAGGCACTCCTGAGAGAAATGTTATGGGTGTGAAAATGTTATGGACAGGCAGCTATGGTTATGGTGGTACAACAGATATTAGTACGCATTTCTCTACACTTACTGAAACAGCGCCAGCGGGTACGGAAACTACAGATCTGAAGTTTACGGTAACCGGCCATGGCGCGGATGCTATGGGGTGCTGCGAATTTGCCGCCCACAATTACCAGGTGATGCTAAACGGCAGTTCTATTGCGACCCAACTGATATGGAGGGATAATTGCGGGCTCAACGAATTGTATCCGCAATCCGGTACCTGGATATATAACCGCGGCAACTGGTGTCCGGGCGCAATGGTCTATCCTAATTTCCATTTGCTTCCCGGTATTACAGCAGGGTCGTCTTACAATATTGCTTTGCAATTCGATCCCTATACGGGCGGTGGGAGTTACACCACGGAAGCGTCGGTGATATACTACGGCGGGTTAAATAAAAACCTTGACGCATCGATCGAACAAATAATTGCACCAACCAATGATGACAATCATTACAGGGAGAACCCCCTGGCAGGAAAGCCAACTATTAGTGTCAGAAATTCTGGGCGTACACCTATTACTTCAATATTGTTTCAGTATTATGTAGATTCTACGAACCCAGCCTATTATTCTTCCTATACATGGACGGGCAATCTTGATACCATGCAGGATATTAACATTGACCTTGATGAGTCCTGGTTTCTCCGCGAGGCTTCCGGTGTGGCGGGTTTTCACAACTTTGGGGTGAAGATAATACAGGTAAATGGCACGGTGGATGACGACAGCACTAATAATGTGATGACCTCCACGTTCCTTTCGGCTCCGAAATGGCCAACGACTTTCCGGGTGTTTTTCAAAACCAATAGTGAAACAGATGCTTCTGGTAATTGCGAAACTTTCTGGCAGATAAGGGATATTTTTGATAACGTTGTCGCGCAAAGGGTTAATGCAGCAATAAACACGCTGTATATAGATACTGTAACGTTAGGCCCTGCGCCTTACAAACTGCAAATATTTGATACCGTGAATTGCGATGGCCTGCAATGGTGGGGAATGGCCTACGATACGCCGGTGCCCACGACAGGGTCCTTTACGATAAAGAAATTGAACATCGGAACATCTATCCCGATGAGCAATTATAATTATGGCGGCACTTACAACAATGATTTTGGTTGTGGCTTCACGCAATATTTTACAACGAACTTCCCTGCGGCTGTAACAAATGTTGCCGGGAATAGTTTAGGAATTGAGGCATACCCCAACCCTGCACAAAATACCGTGAACGTGGATATATCTGGCGTGCAAAATGTAAAGGGGGAGATCAAAATTATAGATATGCTGGGCAGGGTAGCCTTAACAACAAATTGCACAAGCGCTGAGCAGCAGATAAATATTGAGCCGCTCGTGAATGGCGTTTATACGATACTCTTTGTGGACCAGGCAACCGGCAACAAACTGACTGCGAGGTTAATAATAACAAAATAAAAACTAGCTCGCAAGGATGTCTGAAAGAATAGAAAAACTAAAAGCATTTTTAAAAGATTCCCCTAAAGATTGTTTCTTAAACCATGCCCTTGCGCTTGAATTTGTGAAGGACGGCGACGACGTAAATGCAAGGACATGCTTTGAAATAAACCTGTCTAACGATGCTGGCTATGTGGCCACCTATTATCACCTGGGCAAACTGCTGGAACGGGTAGGGGAAAGGGAACAAGCGATAGGTATTTATGAGAGGGGTATGGACGTGGCAAAGGCTGCGAAAGACATGCATTCTTATAGCGAGCTGCAGGGCGCGCATGAAGACCTCGTGTATTAAATTTACGTCCTGAAAATTTACTCTTATCCTTGAAAGATCTGCTTCATCAATTCAAACAAAATTGGGCAGCGCAGCAGTATGTTGGGCCTGCTGAGACTGTGTTGCTTGCCGTAAGCGGCGGCGCCGATTCTATGGTGATGGCCGATCTTTTTTTGAAAGCCAATATAAGCTTTGCCGTTGCTCATTGCAATTTCGGATTGCGGGCTGAAGCTTCTGATCTTGATGCGCAATTAGTGCGGGATTGGTGCGCGAAAAACAGCATCAGATTCCACGTTGTGAAGTTTGATACGAAACAGAAATCAGCAGAGTGGAAGAAGGGTACACAGGAGACGGCACGCGACCTGAGGTATGAATGGTTTGAACAGGTAAGAAGAGAGAATGGCTATGCCGCAATTATTACCGCGCATCACGCTAACGATAACGTAGAAACCTTGCTGATAAACCTTTTCAAGGGTACCGGCATCAGCGGCCTGCATGGTATATTGCCGGTGAATGGGAAGATAATTCGCCCGTTGTTATTTGCTACCAAAGAAATGATCGCTGCATATGCAATTGAGCAAAAAGTTGCCTTCAGAGAAGATGCATCAAACGCTACTGACGACTACCTGAGAAATGCTGTACGCCACAATATTGTTCCGGTCGTTCAGCAGTGGTTTCCTAATGCTGTTCTGAATGTGAATGAAGGCATTGCGCGTTTTGCAGAAGCTGAGGTTCTTTATAAAAAAGCAATTGAGCAGGAGCGCAAAAAACTGTTGCAAAAGAGAGGACAGGATTTTTATATCCCTATACTTAAATTACGCCATCACCAACCCTTGGCTACCATCTGTTATGAGTTGTTGCAGCCATTTGGTTTTAGCGCTGGGCAAGTACCAAATGTTCTTGGCCTGCTTGGTGCTGAGAGCGGTCATTATGTAGCCTCAAACTCGCATCGTATCATTCGCAACCGCGACTTCCTTATTGTTACTTCTTTGCCTGCTGCAACTTCCGATTTTATTGTTATTGACGCCGCTCCTTGCGTAATAGATACCGGCAAATATTTGTTCTCATTTTCCGTGCGTGAGCGACCGAAAATAATATCAACTGATGCTAATGAAGCGTTGCTCGATATGAAGGATATAACCTTCCCGCTGATGTTAAGAAAATGGCGCGCCGGCGATTATCTTTATCCACTGGGCATGAAGATGAAAATGAAAAAAGTAAGCCGCCTGCTGATAGATGAGAAAGTGGCATTGCACGATAAGGAAGACATCCGCATACTGGAGTGTAGCAAGCGTGTGGCCTGGGTTTCGGGTATTCGTATTGATGAGCGCTTTAAGATAAAGGACAGTACAGCAAAGGTATTGCTGGTAAAACGGGAAGCGAAGTAAGTTTGTAGTTTTAGAAGTTTGGATGAAGCATGCTTTCTATAAACACGCGGCCATGCGAAGGGTCAACTATGAAGGCAAAGAACAGGCCATACACTGATCCCCAAAGATGCGCATCATGGTTTACATTTCCTGCGCCCCTTTTGGCTGCGTACATTTCATAAGCAAGGTAGAGGACGCCAAAGACAATGGCCGGAATGGGGATAGGAATGGGCATGATCCTCATGCTGGACCATGGCGAATAAAAGATAGTAAAAAACAAAACCGAAGCTACGCCGCCCGATGCCCCAAGCGACCGGTAATAGCTGTTGTGGCGGTTCTTTAGAAAGGTGGGCAGCGAAGCAATGATGATGCCCGAGCCATACAACAGCAGGAACATCTCCCGGCTATTATGTAGGGCCTGGCAAATGATCTCCACGTTCTCTCCAAAGTAATAAAGCGTGATCATATTGAAGATGAGGTGTGGCCAGTCGGCATGAATAAATCCCGACGTAAGCAACCGGTAATATTCAGCCGGGTTGTCCATTTTCCTCGGCCATAAGATCAGCTTGTCTATGATCGTTGAATTGCTGAACCCCGCAATGGAAATAAGGGCAGTGATAATTATAATGATGATGGTGTAATTCATGTTTTGTGTAAGCTTTATGGCGAAAGTAACTTCATTTATTTTCTAATGGAAATCTCTAATGAACAACAACTTTATTTTCACACTTTTTGTCACCCTATTGGGGTAAGAGTGTACAATTGAGCCATTAAGCAATTGAGCCATTAATGCCATTATTTTCACACGTGGTGGTAGGGGGAATTATTTAAGATACTTAGTGCCCGGTACGTTTGTTCGGTGGCAATGAGCCTCACCAACTGGTGGGGAAACACAAGGTTGGACAAGGACCAGCATTGGTTTGCACGCCTGCGAATATTGTCTGTTACCCCAAATGCTCCGCCTATCAGCAGCACCATTGTTTTCACCCCTTGGTTCATGCACTGCTGGAATTGTTGCGACCATTGTACAGAACTCAGCAATTTGCCCCGCTCATCCAGCAGGACCAGGTAATGGTGTGGCGACAATTTTTTAAGCAACAGTTCTTCCTCCTGCAGCTTTGTTCTTTCCACATCAGTGGTTGCCATTTTTTTAGGTGTTTGCAGCAGCACAAGTTCTATGGTGTTGTAGGGCTTTATTTTCTGGAAGTAATAGCGGATACCCTCTTCTATAAAAGATTCATTTTCCTTTCCCACCGACCAGATCTCTATGTGCATGTAAAAACAGTTATTTCGCCCAAAGGTGTGTTTTTTCCGTTTATTGCAAAAAGTATTTGTAAAAATATAGCCGCTTTCGTATCTTTGCACTCCGAAAAAGGAAAACGGCCCCGTAGCTCAACTGAATAGAGCATCTGACTACGGATCAGAAGGTTTCAGGTTTGAATCCTGACGAGGTCACAGAAGAAAAATGGAAAGGCTTGACTGGTAACGGTTTCAAGCCTTTTTCATTTTGTGGTTTACACATGGTTTACACAAACGCTTTTTTTAATGATTCCCAACCACCTTTCCTTTGTTCTTCAACTGCTCCCTTCGTTCCCTACTCCAAGTAAGCGTATTCGCTTTTCCTTTCATCTCATAAACTGTAATTAGCATATGTTCTACAACGTCTATTGCTACCGATAATATGTCTGAGGTTGGAGCCTCGTACTCATGTAAGGCTTCATTGCCAAGAAAGCGTGGTTCATGGAGAAAAGCGGTCTGCTCCAAGGTGATAATTCCTTTTTCATATAGGCCATTTATCTTGCCCTCAAGTGTATTGCTCAGGAAATGCTTGCCTGTCTTGGTAACCTGACCTGATTTAATCTGTTTATCAGTGCAAATAGCCTCTATTGTGGCGCGAAGGGCAGCGGCGCAGGATAGCATTAGACCAGCGTTATAGGCCCCAATTGCCTCGTGATACACTCGGTGGACTATCGGTGGCAAATTATCGATTTCA
>Ga0206969_1175_pt1 | contig 16030 bp, 13 predicted proteins | sample Alteio_BWOrgHeat_87_FD_153256 | JGI IMG/M metagenome (GOLD analysis project Ga0206969, IMG submission 153256) | Enriched cells from forest soil in Barre Woods Harvard Forest LTER site, Petersham, Massachusetts, United States -... | ecosystem: Environmental > Terrestrial > Soil > Temperate forest >... | reverse complement strand
TCGATTGCAAAATCCCTTGCTGCTCTTGAGCTTTCCCAATTGACGTTGTTGTTCCTTCCTTTTGCTCCAGAGTTCTTTTGCAGCGGGGTTGGCATATCCAGCAGGCGCTTCGGTGTTGCGAGCAGTGCCTGGAAGCCGACGATGTTGGAATGGTGGCCCAGCGTCAACAATCGCCCTCCTCCTCAAACCCTCATCGCGTAGATCGTCGACTTACATGTCGGTGGCCTTTTCATTTAATCGCTCAAACAGGCAGATGCCTTGCTAGGTTTGGACGTATGTCCACACACTTTTAGGAGCTGAGGCGTTTGGATGTGCTTCGTGCGCCCAAATCGCTCGACAGACTGCTCTAAATGCAGCGACGCAGCCTAGAGAGAATGCTCCATCACGCGGTTGTAAATGTGGGTTTAGTTATGAAGAACGAGAGCTTAATAGTCAGTGTTTTCGTGGCATGCGTTGGCTCGCTGGTTTGTCTCAGCGGTTGCAGCAGCGCGCATGGGGATCCCACGGCGGAGGCCGTCGCGCCTTCGAAGATCCTTGTCCCTGATGCGAACCTCAATCTGTTCGCTGTCGATCACCCTGAGCAATTCCCCCTCATTGCAGCCACGGCGCGCCCCTCGCGTTCCGAGTTAGTCGTCACGGGCACAGTCAGCCCCGACGTTACTCGCAACGTCCCGGTTGTGTCGCTCGCCTCAGGTCGTGTTTTGTCGATCCATGCGCGACTCGGTGATGCCGTGCAAAAGGGTCAGTTGTTGCTGACCATTCGAAGCGATGATGTCGCGGCTGGGTATTCGAACTACAGAAAGGCTGTCGCTGATGAAAATCTTGCTCGAACTCAATTCGAGCGCTCAAAAGACCTGTATCAGCACGGCGCCCTTGCCTTGAGCGATTTGCAAGTTGCGCAAGACGCAGAAGACAAGGCCAAAGTGGATCTGGAGACCATGGCCGAGCATCTGCGGTTGCTCGGTAACGACCCGGACAAACCAGCCAACATAGTGAACATTTTTGCTCCGCGCTCCGGAGTGATTACCGATCAACAAGTCACGAATTCATCAGCGGTGCAGGCCTTCGGGAGTCCGAGTCCGTTCACGATTTCCGACCTCTCATCGGTCTGGGTTCTCTGCGACGTGTACGAGAACGACCTGCCCGGTGTTCGGATCGGCGACACATCAGAGATCACCCTGAACGCCTATCCAGATCGAGTGTTCAAGGGCAGGGTCAGTAACATTGGCGCCATCCTCGATCCGACCATGCGCACGGCCAAGGTTCGGATTGAGGTTCAGAATGCCGGCCTCATGCGCCTCGGGATGTTCGTGAAGGCGATATTTCGCGGTCAGACCGAAGCGATGCACACGGTTGTTCCGGCATCCGCGGTCCTGCACATGCACGATCGAGATTTCGTCTTCGTTCCCACATCGGACAAGAAATTCAGACGCCTCGAAGTCGTTGGCGGAGATATTTTGCCGAATGATATCAGCCTCCAGGAGGTCAAGTCTGGGTTGAAACCGGGACAAGAAGTAGTTTCAAACGCCCTGGTGCTCGATCACGTGCTCGCTCAGTAAGGCTCGAGCCGGTGTCGTTGTGGGAATGTGCTCTAACCCGACGCGATACGAACCAAAACAGGAAAACAGGAAATGATTCGCGCTCTTGTCGATTTTGCGCTGAACAACAAGTTCGTCGTTTTAGCGATTGCCGCGCTGCTTCTCGGCTGGGGGATTATCTCGTTTCATAACCTTCCCGTCGAGGCGTATCCAGATATCGCGGACAACTACGTGACCGTGATCACGCAATGGCCGGGGCGCTCGGCGGAAGAGGTGGAACAGCAAGTCACGATCCCAATCGAGATGCAGATGTCGGGAATGCCGCACATGACCTTTCTGCGCTCGGAGTCTATTTTCGGTTTGTCGTTCGTAATCATGATCTTCGATGACAGCTCCCTCAACGACTGGAATCGACAGAAAGTACTGGAAAGGCTCACCCAGGTCAATCTTCCGTCGGGGCAGAACCTGCAGCCCCAAATTGGCACCGACTGGAGCCCAACGGGCCAGATTTATTGGTACACGCTAAGAAGCGCCAATCCGCGGTACGACCTTATGGAGCTAAGGTCGATTGAAGATTGGGTTCTACTCAAGCAGTTCAAGTCAGTTCCCAATGTGGTAGACGTTTCCGACTTTGGCGGCACCGTCCGCGAATACCAGGTGCGCATCGAGCCGAGCAAGCTGGTCGCGTATGGACTGAATATCGGCCAAGTGGAGCAGCAGCTCACGAATAACAACACTAATGCCGGCGGCAGTTTCGTGGAGGTGGGGCTGCAGCAAATGAACGTTCGCGCTCTCGGGTTGTTTACCAGTGTGCACGACATCGAACAAACGGTCTTAAAGACCCAAAATGGCACTGCTCTTCGCGTCAAAGATATCGCCGACGTAGTCCAGGGTCCCAAGATCCGGTTGGGACACATGGCCAGGGCGAACCATATGGAGGACGGTCAGGTCGTGGACGAGCCCGACGTTATTCAAGGCGTCGTGCTTTTGCGCAAAGGCGCTGAAGAGCAAACCGCACTCGATGCCATTCACAAGAAAGTCGACGAACTCAACAACGGCCTTCTGCCTCCCGGCGTGAAGGTGGTGCCGATGCTGGATCGCAGTAACCTCCTTCATTTCACCTTGCACACGGTAATGCATAACCTGGTGGAAGGAATGGTGCTGGTGGTCATCATTCTCTTCTTGTTTCTCGGGAATGCTCGCGCGGCCTTTATCGTTGCGCTTACCATTCCATTCTCATTGCTGTTTGCTTCCATTTGGCTCGATCTGAGCAAGATTCCCGCAAATCTCCTCTCCCTAGGCGCGCTGGATTTTGGCATGGTGGTGGACGGTACCGTGGTGATGGTCGAGAACATCGTCCGTCACCTGGGACGCAGGCCAAGCAACGGCCCGACTTCTGCAGGACGCACGACGACCATAGTCAAGTCCCCCGAAGAGGCGATCCGACAAGCTGCCCATGAAGTGCAACGCCCGGTGTTTTACGCCATTGCCATCATCATCACCGCGTACCTGCCAATCTTCACTCTTGAGCGAGTGGAGGGCCGACTATTCCGGCCGATGGCATGGACCGTGGCCTTTGCTCTTCTCGGGGCGCTCACGTTTTCCATTTTGGTAGCGCCGGTGTTGTCGAGCACGTGGTTCCGTCATGGAGTAAAGGAGTGGCACAACCCGGTGATGGACTTCCTCACAGCGCATTACCGAAAACGTCTGCGCTGGTGTGTCGCACATCGCTTTGCCACGGTTGGCGTTGGACTGGCTGCTCTGGCACTATCCCTAATCCTTGCGTTCAGTGGAGTGATCGGTTCGGAGTTTTTGCCCCATCTGGACGAGGGCGCCATCTGGGCTCGCGGCACGCTCGCAAACAGCACAAGTCTTACCGAGGGCGAGAGATTCACCAGTAATCAGCGGTATGTTTTCGCGTCTTTCCCAGAAGTCACGACGGTGGTCTCCGAAGTGGGTCGTCCCGACGATGGAACCGATACTGGGGGTTTCGGAAACACGGAATACTTCATCGACCTTAAGCCCAAGGACCTGTGGAGGCCGATTTTTCACGGAAATAAAGAGGAACTGGTCGCCGCTATGAATCGCGCGGTGCAAAGGTATCCCGGAGCCATCTGGAACTTCTCGCAGCCTATCGAAGACAACGTCGGAGAAACCCTTACCGGCACCAAGGGGGCGCTGGCGCTCAAGATGTTCGGGGATGACCTGAAACTGCTTGAGCAGAGGGGAGAGGAAGTCGCTGCGGTGTTGTCGCACATACCGGGAATGCAAGACGTCAAACTCTTGCGCGATTTCGGTCAGCCAAATCTGAACATCACCATCGACCGCCGCCAGGCGGCCCGATTTGGAATCAACGTCTCAGACATCCAGGATGCCTTGCAGACAGCCGTCGGCGGAAACGCCGTGAGCCAGGTCTTCATTGGAGAGCAGCGTTATGACGTCGTCGTGCGCTACCAGGAGGCCTATCGGAATACCCAAGAGGCAATCTCTGAAATTCGTCTGCTCGCCCCAAGCGGAGAGCGTGTGTCTCTTGCCCAATTGGCCAAAGTCGAAGTTAAGGACGGTGCATACGACATCTACCGCGAGGGCAACAGTCGCTATGTGGCGATTACCTTCAGTGTGAGAGGTCGGGATCTGGGAAGTACGGTTGAACAGGCAATCAAAGAGATCGGCGAAAGAGTGAAGCTGCCGCCTGGCTATCGCATTAGCTGGTCGGGTGAATATGAGAGCCAGAAGCGCGCCCAAGCCCGATTATTTCTGGTCATTCCTCTGACGCTGCTGGTGATCTTCATCATTCTCTATACCATGTTCCGCTCGCCGAAATGGGCCATGCTCATTCTGGCGATTGTAACCATGGCTCCACTTGGTGGACTACTGGCCTTGTTGTTCACCGGCACGCACTTCAGCGTTTCATCCGGCATCGGTTTCCTGGCGCTGTTCGGGGTCTCAGTCCAGACCGGCGTCATCATGCTGGAGTACATCAATCAGCTCCGCGCCCGGGGTTACACGATCGTGGATGCGGCAATTGAAGGCGCGGTGCTCAGACTCCGTCCCATGATGATGACAATGCTGGTGGCCACGTTTGGACTGGTTCCCGCCGCTCTTTCGCACGCTATTGGCTCAGATTCGCAACGGCCCTTTGCGATCGTCATCGTGGGAGGTCTCATTGCCGCGCTTGCAATGAGCCTGGTTTTGCTGCCCACGTTATATGTCTGGATTGCCAGCGACGATGACCGACTGCCAGAGCCGGAGGCGTCTAGCGAGGCTTAGTCGCCATCGCTCGAACCACCTTTATGCGTTCTATCGCCCACAGGAGGATGGAGATCACGGAGTATCGGATGGGAAAACTGAACCTCTATTACTACATACTCATTCTGCTCGTCAGCGTAAGTGCGGTCGCCCAGACGCCTATGACATGGGATGAAGTACGCCAGCGCTTCGAGAAAGATAATCCGACTTTGCAGGCGGGCGACCTGAACATCGGTGAGGCCAAAGCGCAGGAGATCACCGCATACCTACGTCCGAACCCCGAGTTCACCGTGTCAAGCGATGGAACTCAGCCTGTTCCCACTCCGGGTCCAGGAAATCCCTGGCAACCGTTTGTGGGCACTGAAGAGACATTCAACTTCAGTTATTTGCACGAACGTGACCATAAGCGCGAATTGCGTCTGGAAAGCGCTCACAAGGGGACAATCATCGCTGTCTCGACCCAGGCCGACCTGAAGCGAACTCTGCTCTTCAGCTTGCGCAGTGCATTTGTGTCGGCGCTGCAGGCCAAGGCCGTGGTGCAGCTGGCGAAGGACAACTTGACCTACTACGATCACCTGCTCGAGATCAGTCGAATTCGCTTCAAAGACGGCGCCATCGACCGAGTGGATCTGAACCGGCTCGTATTGCAACGCGTGCAGTATGAGTCGGATTTGGAGACTTCTGAAGTCAACTTACGGACGGCGAAGATAGCGCTGCTCACACTTCTGAACGACCGCACTCCCATTGAGAAATTCGACGTAACTGGAGCCTTCGACTTCAACGATCAGCTCATGCCCCTCGACCAGTTCCGGCAAATAGCCGTGGATACGAGGCCTGATCTGCGAGCCGCTCTGCAAGCTTTAGACAAGTCCAAAACGGACCACAAGCTTGCTGTGTCGAACGGTTCAACTGATCCGACGTACAGCATTTGGTGGGCAAACAACCCGTCGTTCAACTTTTCGCCGGGCAGCGTTTTTGGCCGCGAAACACTAGGCGCGAGTATCAGCGTACCTCTTCGCATCTTCGACCGGAACCAGGGAGAGAAACTACGCACGCGGCTCGATATCACACGCAATGAAAAGTTGGTCGAGGCCACCCAGGCGCAGGTGTTCAATGACGTAGATTCCGGCTACGCCACCATCGACAGCACACTGAATCTGTTACGGCCATACAAGGCAACGTATTTACAAATGTCGACAGAGGTGCGCGACACCATCCTCTATTCCTATCAGCGCGGCGGCGCGTCCCTTCTAGACTTCTTGAACGCCGAGAGCGATTATCGCGCGGTGCAACGGAACTACTTAAACCTGATCGGCTCCTACTTGCTCGCAGCAGCGCAATTGAACCTGGCCGTGGGGAGGGAAGTCATCTAATGAACACTTCCGTTGTGGAGCGTGCAGAAGGAGCGGCACTTTGACCAAGCAAGACATACGGAGACGCATCGAGGAAATTGGCATTATTCCCTCCGTTCGCGTCTCTTCTACAGCCGACGCGATGTTCGCCGCAGAGGCTGTGTCCCGCGGTGGAATTCCCATTGTGGAGGTCACCTTGACTGTCCCGGAAGCGCACAAAGTGATTTCGCATCTCGCGCAACACGCTCCTGAGGTGATCGTCGGTGCAGGAGGTGTAGGCGACGTCGAAACAGCGAGCCGCTGCCTCGAAGCCGGGGCGCAATTCCTGACGAGCGATGGCCTCGATCCCGAAACGGTAGAGTTCGCGGTGGACAAACAAGTCGTCATGATCCCCGGGACACTAACCCCGACTGACGTTATTAGCGCATGGAAGCTGGGACCGGATTTTGTGAAGGTTGTTCCCTGCGGGCACATAGGGGGCGACGGTTACATTCGCGATCTCAAGCTTATGTTCCCCGCTGTTCCGATCATTGCTGCTGGGGGCGTGAATCAATCGACTGCATCCAAGTTCATTCTTGCCGGCGCTGTTGCTATCGGCATTGGCGCAGAGCTGATTCCGAGGGAAGCTATTCGGCACCGGCAACCAGGTCGGATCGTAGAGCTGGCACGGCGGTTTACCGGCTTTGTCAATGATGCCCGCGGTTATTAGTTCATACGATTGAGTGGTGTGCGCGAAGGAGGTGTCACATGGAAGCAAGATGGGAAGAAGGGCTGTTGCCGGCCAGCGGAACGAGTGGGCCGGTAAAAACCCCTTTGTCTGAATCTGTGTCGAGCATTCGGCAGGATGTGAATGATCTGATCCATGCCTTGGCAATCCTCGGGGTCAAGCGCTGTTCCCAATGTAGACAATTTTTTAATTCCTCAGATCCCGGCGCTCTCTTCGACGCTGGGAATCTCGTCTGCTACGGATGCGTTCCCAACTGGTGGTCGTCGCTGTCGGCCCAGCTCACCGTCACCGACCGCGAAAAGTTGGAAGCGAAACTATCTTCCTGGTTGCGGAGGTATCACGGGGCGGAAGTGGTGAAGGAAGACCGAGGAAAATTGCCGGTCGTTGATCCGCAGCAATTTCGAATCGTGGTCCATTGCAGTGAGTGTCATGGATCAGGGAAGCTTTTGGAGGGAGAGCGGTGCCGATTCTGCAATGGGTTTGGCACCGTATGGATCGTGGCAAACAGATAGATCGCAGCGAGCCCGGCGGCGTGTGCCCGATATGGAATGAACAGTAGAGATGGCCGTCTGTCTCGACCATTTAGTGCGAACGCCTATGATTCGTCTTGGCGCTTAGGACCTGGGCAGCATCCAACCCGAATTTCGAAGAGCTGAAAGCCACCTCTGTGCTGCCACCAGCGACCATACTGCCTCGACGATGCCGAACGGCCAAGCTCCTTGTAAGAAGCCGTAAATCGAGCCAAGGACACATGAGATGGCAAAACCGAGAATGAACCATGGGTTGCGTTTTTCCAGCGCATAGCACAACAACATTGCAGTCACGGCCAGCAGCCCAAAAATCGTAAGCGGACTCATTTGGATTGAAGAGAGTACCCCACGGCAACTAGCGGCTGAAGAAGGAGCGGAACACGTTGCACTGGCGGTTACCGATCAACAATCAGGCAATGGACATTTCCTCACCGACGCGTGTCGCTCTTTTCGTTTTCTTGCTAACGAGGGAAAAGTAGAGCCATCCATAAGTGCCCCACGCTAACGCAATGCCGAGGGCTATCAGCGGCTCCTTTTTTGTGCCGTAGCCCATTAATGGCCCGATCAAATAGAAAACCATGCAAGCGAGATTGGCGACCAATCCAAAAAGAGGAATTACCAGATGGCGAACTGGCTTGAAGTTTGGATGTTTGTGGTAGCAAACCATGCAAGTGAGACAACTCAACATGTAAAGCAGAAAAGTCCCGAAGTTGGAGGCGAGTGACGCAGTCAGGAATGTGTTCGGCAGCGCGGCCATCCTGTCGTGGGTTGTGTAACCAAGACTGGACCAGACTCCATGAGGAAGCGCCTGGAGGCTGGAATCGGCCGGCGCCGCACCGCCGCCGAAATAAACGGAAACTGTGAGGCACCCAACCACCGCGGAAATTAGGGCTAGTGCCCAGATGGCGCGGTGCGGCGTAAGGTTCTTGGAATGGAGGAGTCCGAAGCCTTCAGGCGCTTCTTGATCCTTGCCCATCGCAAAGGTCACGCGTGCGCCGGTATTGATGCAGGAAAGCGTCGTGCCGATCAGGGCAAGAAACACGGTTGCTGCCTCACACAGCATGAAGATGCGTCCGCGTCCCGGGCCGAGGACAGCGTCCCCGACCATAATCATCATGTCGCCAATCGGCGCTGCGGACCCTGCGGCAGAGGGCATGGTGTAGCCGCTATTGAGAAAATAATTCGCCGCAAAATATTCGAACAGATAACAAAACGCTCCTTGAACGAGCAAAGAAGTAATCACCGCGATGGGCACATCGCGTTTAGCGTTTTTGGCTTCACGTCCCATCGAGGTGACCGATTCAAATCCGACCAGAATAAGAATGGCGATGGTGGCTTGTACGAACATCCAACCGAAGTTGTGCATGCGCACCACTGAGGCGGCAGCGGGATGGGTAAGAAATCCACCGCTGGAATCATGCTCGGGATAGGTAACGTGATATGGAACGATCTTTCCCCGACTGTCCAGCGCACACTGAGGTGTGCTGTCGGCAGCGCGAACGATTACATCAGTCGCTTGTGCGTTCACCACGCTTTTGATTGTCGCAAACTCACAGCTGTACGCTGCGCTAGTTTGCGAATCGAACTGGTAGGCAATACTGCCGGGCGGGTGATTTAGTCGGTAGCCAGTCGCCATTACCGCAAAGAGGATCAGAGCACTGATTTGAACTATATTGATGGCGATGTTCACCGCCGTTGAGCCATTAATACCGCGATGAGCGATATAGGAAATTCCAAAAGAGAAAGCGACAGCCATGAGCATCATGAACAGCGGTCCGGGATTGGATGCACTCATGAAGGTTGGCCAAATCGTTCCCACTAAGTATCCCGAAATGACCCCGATGACGCCGACCATCACGCCTGGATAGATCCAATAGTAAAGATGGGAGCCCCACCCAACCACAAACTTTGCCAATCTGGCATAGGGCCACGCCTTATGATGATTAAGGAAAGCCTGTTCGGCGAAATAGTACGAGCTCCCAGTTCCGGGATATAACTTCGCCATCTCCGCGTAGCAGACGGCGGTAGCCAGGCACAATAACAGGGCAAAGACGATGCCAATCCACATCGCAGGCGAAGTCGCCCCGTATGCTGCCTGCCCGGCAAAGGTCAACCATAGAAAAGCGCCTGGAGCGATGAGTGCCATCGCATTCATCGTCAACCCGGTCAACCCCAGGGTTGGTTTCATCTCAATGGATGAGTCGGCCATCGGCACTTTCCTCCTTCGAGGTTTGGTGCAAAGCCTCTGCAACTAAACTTTGTCTGTTATCCGTGAAGGAGGACTCCAATGCTGCCTCCAACATCGCCCGAGCATTGCCTGCCAGCGAAGGTGCAGGAAACATACCGAACTCGACTTTCGGTGGCGACGGTAGGTCCGGATCTTCCAGAGCCATGAGTCTGCAGCTTCGCACTGCCGCTGTCGGCAACGCTGCCAAACCCAGGCCCGATTGAGTCGCGTTCAGGACGGCATCGAGGCCGGAACTTTCGAAGGCGACGCGCCACTGCCAGCCGGCTCTCTGGAGAGAATCCAGCATTTCATCCTGCCAATGGCAATGGCTTTCGAACAACACGAGGGGCAGCGCCCGTGACTTGCAAATCCGCAAGCTTTTCGCCGCCGCCCAGTGCAGCTGTGTTTGCCATTTAACGCTTGGTACGCCGGACATTACTGCTGGCGTAGCGATGGCCAAGTCGAGTTCTCCCGCTCGTAGCAATCCGTCGAGCTTCTTAGGAACCGTGACCACCACTTTGAGTGCCAATTCGGAATCACCCGATTGCAAGCGTTTTAGAGCTGAGATGAGGCCCATGATGGGTAGGTCTGCGCTGACTCCGACGACCAGTTGCCCAGCGGCGCTTTGACCTCGAAGCCGGGTAAGGGTTTCCTCGCTGAGTTCGATGGCGCGATTGGCATAACCTACGAGCAACTCTCCGTGCCGGGTCAATGTAACCCCATTACTTCCTCGGGCACGATCGAACAGTTGTTGACCGACGATCTTTTCCAGCTGTGCGATCTGCCGGGTTAGCGTGGGTTGTGCTTTTTCCATCGCCGCCGCGGCTTTGGTGATGCTGCCGCGACGCACCACGGCCAAGAACGTGCGCAGAAGGCCCAACTCCAACTCACCAGTCCCTGCTAACGCCGCCATTGGACTCACCTCACGGTCCGAGACAGGCTCAGAGTTACGATAGCCGGCGACTGTCAGGGCCAGTTGCAAAATAGAATGGCCGGGGTGAAAAAACCGTGAAGATGACCATTCAAACTTTGATTGGGCGATATAGAAGACGCTGATGAAGAATGTCCTTGGAGGCGCTGTATCGTAACCCAATGGTTCTGAGTGAAGGACAGCAGGGTAGGATGGATCAATGAACCTAAGTCGAAATCACGGGATCATGACCGTTCTGCTCCATTATTGTGTGGAGGCTTGGTAGATATTTATCTCGGTGTGGGAAGGCGCTGTACGGAATTGGCGGTATTTCTGCAGGCCAGAGGCACCGTCCTCCAGCTGCTGGTGATTTATGTCATCGTCTCCACCGTGCCGTTGGGCGTAGGCGTCTACCTGTTGCTGGCGCCTCGACGCGGCGGCAATTTCCTCAACGATGCCTTTGCCATTTTTCCTGCCGTTGAGCCCACTGCTCGGATCAAGAAGCTCTTCTACCGTGCTCTGGGAATATTTCTCATCGGGGTTTCGACGTTTTACATCCATCAAATCTACTCAAATATCGTTTCGCCGGTCGAGCATTACTTCCAACCCAAGAAATAATCGCCGCCAGCCGTGAGATCTCCTGATTCTGTGCATCGAAAGTTTGAGAGATTCCTTATACGGAATTTATCGGCTTTCCATGCGTTTTTCATGCCTGAGTTCCTAACCTCGACGTTAAAAGGTGACTACTCGCTTCAGTTCGACCGTCAGCCAACGCCACAGATGTCACTCCGGCTATGGTTTCGTGTGGACTTGTGCACTGGTATGTTTTTTCGTGGTTGCATCGGCACCTTGCGCGATGGCTCAAATCGGCGTCGAAGTTCACATATCGCCTAGAGCGAGGCAGGCAACAACCGCCGCTAGGATGTCCTTGGCCGATTCTGGCAGCTTACTGCGGGCTGACGTAGACCTCGTCCTAGTTGGAGTCACAGTTCTCGATCGTGATGATCGCGCTGTCTCAGGATTGCGATCCTCGAGTTTCGTGGTTCTCGAGAACAAAGTGCCCCAACCGATCCGTTATTTCTCTCAAGACGACATGCCGTTGTCGGTGGTCCTGGTGCTTGATACGAGTGGAAGCATGGCCGACAAGATGGAATACGCTCGCCGCGCTGCCCTTGAATTTCTCAACGCGAGTAATGCTGGCGATGAGATTGCCGTAGTAACCGTGGCCAGCCAGCCTCGCGTAAAGAACATGTTTGGGGATTCGCTCAGCCAGATCCGGGAAACCGTGGACTACGCGCAGGCAGATGGAACCACTTCGCTGTGGGACTCGGTCTACGTCGGAATGCAGAGGCTCCGATCGGCCAGCCTGTCAAGAAAAGCGATGGTAATCATCTCTGATGGCGGCGATAACTCCAGCCGTTTTACTGAAGGCTCTCTCCGTCGAATGCTTCAAGAGGCCGACGTTCAGGTATACGGAATCGGATTCTTTGACAGTTTTCCGAGAACGCAGGAAGCAAAACGCGGTCCCCTGTGGCTTGAGGATGTTACGAACGCAACTGGGGGACGATTACTCATCGCGCACGACGCTGTCGGCGCCACGGCAGCTGCTCTAAAGATTAGCGACGAATTGAGAAGCCAATACGTTCTCGGTTATTACCCTCGTGATTCGAAACCAGGCGGAAAGTGGCGCAACATTAAAGTCCAAATTAAATCCGACCAGTCCAGCAAACTTCGCCTCTATGCGAAAAAAGGGTATTACAGTTCGACTAACTGACGGGCCGCATCCTTTAACATGCGTACTCACAAGGTCGGCCTGCAGCAGGCGCTACTGATTAGGTTTGCGAGAATAGATGTCGTGATGGCTCAGCAAGAAAACAGACCGATGCGAATGAGCCTATACGCATTAGCGGTTTCTGCAAATATCACTGCGCTGATAATCCTGCTTGAGGGTCTATTCCTTCGACATTTCACTCTCGGCGAAAAGGCGATTGTCGCCAGCGCGACAGCACTTTCGGCATTCTTCTGGGGACTCTATTTTGTGATAGGTGATCGAGGAGTACTCTAACCCTTTTGGTTTCCTCCGTCGGCCTGAGGCTTTTGTTCGGCAGAATTGGAGAAACGCGCTACGACGAGAGAACCTAAACCAACTTAAAACGCGTTTCCGCGAGCCTATAGAGTGGTCGCCATACCAGTCGGTTGACCGTGACCACTATCGTTGCCATTACGATTGTGGCAAATAACAACAAGGCAAAATTCCCGGTATCAGTCGCTCGGCTGATCTCGGCGCCAAGGCCGAGAGTCGACAGCGTTTCTTCTCTCACGTGGAAATATTCGGCGACGATGCTGGCGTTCCATGCTCCGCCCGATGCAGTCACGAGTCCGGTGATGAGATAAGGAAAGATGCCCGGCAGAATCACCGTTCTCCAACGTTCTCCCCTGGACAGATTAAAGACGTCGGCCACCTCCCGCAACTCGGAGGGAAGCGCCATTGCGCCTGCGATTACGTTGAACAGGATGTACCACTGCGTCCCCAGCAACATCAGAGCAACGGATCCAATTCCTAGGCCGCCGCCGAGATGCACGATCCCCAGCAAAAGGATCGGAAAGAGAGCCGTGGCCGGCACCGAAGCTGCGACCTGGGCGAGGGGCTGCGCAATGCGCGCGAGACGAGGGTGAAATCCAATCGCAACTCCAGCCGGAATGGTCCAGGCTGAGGCCAGCAGGAGCGCGGTATTGACGCGAAGAAAGGTTGCACCCGCGCTCTTTAAAGTCAGAAGTACGCTGGCACGATCGATTTCCCGCAGCATGGAAATGGCGCGGCCCGAGGCATAAATCGTGATCGTGACGACGAATAGGAGCAAAATGGAACCGAGTAAGTAAGTTGCAAACTTGTTGGTCTTCTTGGGGGACGTTGGACGGGCGGCTCTCTCAGCCAGATTCAATACGATCTGCTCAGAGATCGGAGCGAAGATTTTCTTCTGCACTACCTTCAACGCGTGGGAGCGACGCAGAGCTTCCAGAATGGGAGAACGCGGCACGGCCGCGCTCTCGAGTTGCTCGAACTTGAATTTATCAGACCACGCGATTACCGGCCGCCACACGAGTTGATCAAGCAGAACAATTACTCCGATCATCACCGCAAGCCCCCACAGAATTGACCGGGTATCGCCGGTGCTGGCCGCGGTTTGCAAGTAAGAGCCCAGGCCGGGCAGACGGAAGTCGCGCTTGCCCAGCACAAACATTTCGCAAGCCATCAGAAAGAACCATCCGCCCGCCACCGATACCATCGAGTTCCACACCAGACCGATCGCTCCATATGGCAGCTCAAGCGTGAAGAATCTTTGCAAAGGGCTGAGTCGATAAATCAGCGCTGCTTCATGCAAATCCCGGGGAATGCTCTTCAGTGACGAATAGAAACTGAACGCCATGTTCCAGACCTGGCCCGTGAAAATAAGGATCACTGCCCCGAGTTCGACTCCTAATTGCTTTGTCGGAATCAAGGCAACCAGGGCGAGCATCACGGCGGGCAAGAAGCTGAGCACCGGTATGGATTGCAGCACATCAAGTATGGCCAGCATGGGCGCTTCAAGACGCTTGTTCCTCGCTGCCATCCATCCGTAACTCAGCGCAAAGACTAGGCTGATGAAATATGCGATGAGTATGCGTGCCAGGGAGTACATGGCGTAAAGCGGCAGAGCTCGTGGCGATCGATCGATCTCTGCTACTGGAATTGCTCCGCCAGACCAGTAGCGGGCGATCAACACAACCCCGTAGAAGCATGCCAATCCACAGAACAGTACGACGACGTCAGTTGCCACTGTCCAGGTCGGTTGGCGCACGACGGAGCGCGCAAACGTGCGCACTCGAATCATGGCTTCACTTCCGTGAGCTGTGGGCTTTTTTGACTACCTTCCGGAAGTCTCAGGCGATGGGTACGGGCGTCGAAGTCAAAGATCTCCGCATACCGTCCCCAATTGACCGCGGTTTCCAACTGCTTGATCGTTTCGTCCTCGCTGAACTGCTCGTCCAGCAGATCGTGGAAGAACTCCTCGTGCACGGCGTGGTCCGATTTGCTCTCGAGCACACGCTTGATCTGCCGGAACAGAAGCAAATGCTTGAGTAAAGTTTCGCGGAACAGTTCCTTTTGCTTCGCTATTTCGGCGTGCGCGAATGCGCGCCCCGCTGGCGTAATTTCGGCGTTGCCTTGTTCCACTCCTACAAAGCCAAGCAGTAACGCTGCGTCGATCAAGGGCAGCAAGTCATCGATCTCGAAACTCAAGTCTCTCGCAAGACGGGAAATCTCTTCGCGTCCGCCGCGATCGTCAATCATTTCCAACAAGCCGGCGATCCCGCCCGGACGGACGTGCGGCAGCATCGCGTACATGGTCTTGGCAGCGCGAACCTCGACCGGTTCGGCTTCCTCTTGCCCTGGGACCGTCGGGTGCGACTCAGGCTGCGTGAGTACTGTATAGATGTAATCGATGTAGTCTCCGAACAGCACATCTTTGCGATCGTGCGGGCGCGGCAGGTTGACGTGGAAGTCCGTTCGGATGCGCGCGGGATTGCGGCCAAGCACGATTACACGGTCGGCTAGCAACACCGCTTCTTCGATGTTGTGGGTCACAATAAAAATCGAGCGGGTCGGGATCTCCTTCTTCTGCCAAAGTTCGAGCAATTCGCTGCGCAGATTCTCAGCGGTCAACACGTCAAGCGCAGAGAAAGGCTCGTCCATGAAGAGAAGTTCGGGCTCGATAACCAGAGCACGCGCGAAACCCACCCGCTGCTTCATTCCCCCGGAAAGTTCTTTGGGATACGCTTCCTCAAAGCCATCCAGTCCGACAGTATCCAGGATTTTGAGCGCTCGCTTTCTTCGCGAAACCACAGGAACACCTTTTGCTTTGAGTGGTACCTCCACGTTCTCCAGCACTGTAAGCCAGGGGAAAAGCGCGAAATTCTGAAAGACGATCGACACATTCGGCTTCACCGTTCCAATCGGCTCACCGTGCGAGAACACTTTTCCGCCGGAAGGAGGAGAAAGCCCTGCCAGCATGCGAAGCAGCGTTGATTTTCCGGAACCGGAAGGACCGAGCAGCGCAACAATCTCGCCCGCAGTCACGGCAAGATCTGTCGGCGCAATTACTAAAATCGGATCCCCATGCGGCTGTGGATACGACTTCTGTACCTGCTGTGCCTCAATGATGATCTCGTCCGCCGTCGTGAAGTGACTCATTGTGAATCCCTGAATGCAGAGTGTGAATTTGCAGGTTAAACGATTGTATGTGGGCGAAACGGAAACGCGAAGCGCGGTAACGTTGAGTTGATCCTAAACAGAAATATCCAAACACGCTCCTCAAATCGGTCTTACCTCACGCGTGGCAGAGGTGGTCCTTACAAATTCCTTATGACTTACTTCCTAGAATTACAGATGGCATGGAACATATCTTGCAGTTGGCGGCCCAGCTCTTAGTTGTGTTTTTCTTTGTGGGCTTCGTGGGAT
>Ga0206969_1181_pt1 | contig 16076 bp, 11 predicted proteins | sample Alteio_BWOrgHeat_87_FD_153256 | JGI IMG/M metagenome (GOLD analysis project Ga0206969, IMG submission 153256) | Enriched cells from forest soil in Barre Woods Harvard Forest LTER site, Petersham, Massachusetts, United States -... | ecosystem: Environmental > Terrestrial > Soil > Temperate forest >... | reverse complement strand
CGGGTCCGCGGCCCGACGACTGCCTCGAATCGGAAGAGGTAACCGACCTCCTCGCCCACGCGCGCGCCACGCTCGAAAGCCACCCGCTCCGCGGAGAGTTTCGCCGCGAGCCTTCTCGGCTCCAGGACCCAGATCTCGCCGCGCTCGCCCCATTCCGAATCGAGAAGCATCGGGGGAACGCGCGTCGTCTTGCCCGCTCCGGGCTCAGCTTGCAAAAGGACGACGCCGGAATCCCCGAGAGCTTGAAGAATTCGCGGGAGCTCCGCATCGATGGGAAGGCGGTCTTTCGTCACACCTTGATCTTCACCGTTATGGATGAAAAGGGAAACCAGGACCGCTCAAAGCTCGGCCTCGAGCGCGAATCTCGTCGCCATAGAGGAAGTAAGACGCGCGCGGCGTCCGGATCCCCGTCGCATAGTCGACGGCAACGAGTCCAAAGCGTTTGGAAAGGCCGTCCGCCCATTCGAAATTATCCGTCAAGGACCAATGCAGGTATCCGAGCACCGGAACACCTTCGGATCTCGCGGAGTCGATCGCATCCAAGTGGTCGTGAAGAAACTGGGGGCGCAGCTGATCGGAAGCGTCAGCAATCCCATTTTCCGTGACGAGGATTGGAAGCGAATAGCGGTGGTAGGCCTCCACCAAAGCATCCTTCAAGCCCGCCGGATAAATGGACCATCCCGAGTCCGTCTTCGGGCCTGGGCCGAAAGAACGATCAAAGAAGGGCGGCTTAAGCGTCACGCCGATATAGTTCTGAAAATAGTAATTCAGGCCCAGAAAATCGAGAGTCGGACGCCCCTCGGGCAAGTCCACATGCCGGCGAGCCGGATGCCAGAAGGCCACCCCGAAGCTGATATCGCCTGTCATGGCCGCCTGAATGAAAGCGTGATTATAAAACTCGTTGATCTGCTCGACCGCTACCCAATCCGGGACACTCGCCGGATTCTTGGGAAAAAAACGAACCCAATTCTGCGCGATGCTCACGCGAATCAAAGGATCATGAAGCGCCCGAATCTCGCGCACCGCCGCGATATGGGCTTCGGCGAGATTGCCCGCCGCCTCGAACACTTGCGTTAGATTCTTCACGCCGGGCGGGAAAATCCCCTCTCCATACTCGCCGAGAGCCATGACCATCGGCTCGTTGATCGTGAGCCAGATCTTCGCGCCTTGGGGGCCGCTCGAAAGCTCCGAAACCACTTTTCCCGCGAACGCGGCGAAAGTCTCCGCGAATCCCGGCGAGAAAACCCCGCCCTGTTCCGCAAGCCATTCCGGCGTCACGAAGTGGTAGAGCGTCACGACCGGTTCGAGCCCTTTGGCGCGCATGGCTTCAATCATCGAACGATAGTGCGCGAGCGCGGCTTCGTCCCACTGGCCCGGCCGAGGCTCAACTCGCTCCCAGGCGATTGAGATCCTGAAAGCGTTCAGCCCAATCCCCTGCGCGAGGGTGAAGTCCTCATCAAAACGGTTCCAAAAATCATCCGCGAGATCCGCATTGCTTCCATCCGAGATCTTCCCGGGAGTATGCGTCCATCGAAACCAATCGGAATCCTCGGGGCTGCCCTCAGACTCGAAGGCCGTGTTTGAAACTCCCCAGAGATACTCAGGAAATGGCCACGACGAGGAGAGATTCAAATCCATCACCCGCGCGCGACCCATCGCAAAGACCACCGACGCCGGTAGCGCGATCAAGAGCACCGCGAGCACCGCGCGAACGACTCTTCTTTTGAAAGGATTTAAACTCATAGTTCTAGCCCCATCCGGTTCTTCCATACAAAGGGCGCCATGAAAAGGGGCCCCCGGAACAATCCCGGAGGCCCTTTGACTCAGGAGGTAAAGTTTAGCCGATCAGTTGCTGGTCGAACGCTGCGCTTGCACCGAGCGGGAGAGCGCAGGGCAATACTGGGAGTTCGCGATCAATTGGCCGCTGAGCGTGTCTTTATCGAGGAAGAGCTCACCGGCATAGGTGCAGTTCGCGTAGGAGTTGTAACCGTAGCCATACCCGTAGGGGTTGTAACTTCCGTATCCGCCGTAAGGATTGTAGATGCTGCCGAAGCCCGTACCCGTCGTCGCGGCGTTATTCGCGACGGAGGTATCGATGTTCATCGAAATGCTTTCGATGCGAGTCCCATCCGAGGAAACCGTCCCGCTGAACTTGAAGCTGCCGCTCCCGCTCGAGGTGTAGGTCCCAGCGACCTGACTGCCACCGTTGTCGGTGATCGTCATATAGGTCGAATACGAAGGCGTCATCGAAGCCGTCTGGGTGCCCGTGGAGGTCCCAGTCGTGGTGCCCGTCGTAGTTCCGGTCGTGGTGCCGATGCCGTTTCCGACGACGGCGGCATTCATGGAAAGGGTTTCTTGGCCGACATAAGTGCCCGCGATGGGCGCCTTGCCGCATGCGCCGAGCATGAGAGCAGCGAAGGTGGTCGCGACTCCAAGCTTCTTATTGTACGAATAGGTCGTCATAAATCTTTACCTCAAGACCTGTGTCAGCAAGTGCCGCGCCAACCCTGAAGGGCTATCTGCGCGATATAAATGCGTGACCAGGGAGGCGAGCTGTCTAAAGGTTAGACACGTGACTGGTAAAAGATACGACAGCCCATTCTGAACTCGAGGGAACGAGCGTGTTCAATCCGGATTTAAAATCCACACAGGCTATTTGCAGAGACCGCGGCAGGAGCCGTTAAAAAGCTCTATTTTTGCGATATTGGAACAAGTCGAGCGTGTAAGCGCAAACCGCCTCTTCGGGCGAAGTTCGAACCACCGCGCGGACTTCCTCGATCGCTTTCACTAGAACAGCCCTTACCTTGGGAAGGTCCGACTCCGAGAGGCTGACTACTGAGGAATAGTGGAGATCCATCGGAGCCGGCAAATCCAGGGACTGAATCGCCTGCATCCGCCAATTCGTATGGTGCTTGGAAATCAGCGCTGAATCGCTGCCGAGATGAATGCTCGTTTTTCCAATTCGGTACTGCCCGGAATCTTCGGTCACCAGTCCCGTTGAAACGAGAAATCGAAGAACCTCAGTCACTTTTTCGAAAGGAAGGGACAAGGTCGCTGAAATCTCGCGAGGCGCGCTCAAGGCCGGAACCGAAACCAACGCGTAGACGGCGGAGTAATACCAAGCGCTATAGTAGGTGGACTGGTCGCTCTCGGATAACTTCTCGCTGATTTTGAATCGATTTTTTAATATCAGGCGAGCCTCGAGAACCTTCTTCATCTCTCTCTCGAGATAAACTCTCAGCTTCGCGCTCCCTGCGCGCGCGCTCTGCACCAACAAGAGGAAGAAATGCTCCTCTTCCGTGGAATGACCCAAATATACGCAGAGATCCGTGGCCTGCTCCAAACTCAGGTGAGCGGATCCGTTGAAAACTTGCGTGATGTAAGCGGTATGGCAGCGGATCGCCTGAGCGATCCGGCTCTTCTCGCCTCTCCCTCCGCCGGGAAGAGCGCGCAGGTGTGCTTGGAGATAAAGCTTATAATCTATAAAATCAAAGAGAGAACCCTTCATTTTCAATAGGTTATCGGATAATTCTTACTAAAACTCAAATTTTTAGCTGTTTTTAAATTAAAATACAGTGTCTCAATCCGCTCCCATCATTCATATTGCACCGAGTCATCGGCCGATTCATTTGCCTCACCTAACGTGAGGTTAAGGCCGATTGAGAATAACGGAGCATTGTATGAAGGACTTATCCGCACTCAGGCTCGTCATCCTACTGACGACCTCATCACTATCAGTAGTTACCAATTCCTTTGCCGGCGTCGAGAGCAGCGGCGGCGCGGAATCCCATCCAGGAACGGCCCCCTGGTTCAGTGCAAGCTACCAAAAGCATCTCAAAGTCAGAACCTGCAGCGTGGTCTCTCCTGACTTCGGAATGACGAAGGCGGAGGCGGAACCTGAAATCGCCCGGGTCTTTAAGAAATGGGACCAGTATCTCAGAAAGAAGAGAAAGATCGTCCCGCTCAATGCTGAACAAGAAAAAAACGCGGCCAGTTTTAATCTGGGTGGTCTTCGCATGGAAGTGGAGACTTTGCCTACCTGCGATGGAAGCGAAGACCTCAAAGTCTACTTCGGCGCGAAAGACGCGCTCGTTCTTTCAGGCCTCGCGAAGCACGACAAGCCCTATGGTTTCACGCAAATCATCCAAACTGACTCCGACGGATGGAGTCGAGGATATATTTATGTCGCCCTTCCACGGGAGTTTGGACTAGGCGACACCGGATGGAATTGGAAAGAGACCTATCATCTTGAGGCTCTTCTTCTCCATGAAGTCGGACATATCTTAGGCTACGGGCACGTTTCAGAAACAATTATGTCTGCCGAACTCAGTGAGCAGCTGAAGTACGGAAATATGCTCGATGATCACCCCTATTTGACTCATATTGATTGGCAAAGGGAGCTAGCCGCCTGCGTGGAGTGCGGAGCGATCTATCCCGGAATCCTCGATAGGCAACATTACGGACCCATCGACCACCAGAAAGTGTTCGACGGCACCGAAAGAGCCTTCCAACTTCTGGCAGGAAAGCCCTCGTCCGGAATTCGCTCGGTCCGCTTCGACAAGAAAGCCAAGAGCACTGACTCCAAGCTGGACGACGAAATGCTGATCGATGGCAACCTCGTCTTCACAGATGCAAAAGGTGAACACGCCTTTCCGCTTCACTCCAGACTTATACTGAGTATGGATTATTTCAACGCAGTGTGGGGGATGGGCAACAGCGACGGCTACACTTATTTCAGCCAGATCAAGACCGCCTCAGGCAAAGAGCACAGCGTTTTCGTAAACTTCAATTCGAACGGTGCTGCATTCCAAATCCTGGATTCCGCAGGACACAAGTTCCCTGACGTTATATTCAGATCCAACTGGGCTTACGGTCTCTGATTTCAGACAATTAAAAAAACCCGGCCTTCCCCAAAAGGAAGACCGGGTTCTCTATTTTCAGACTGATTTCGGAAACCGCACCGAAACAGAAACGATCAACCGAAACCTTAAAGCGGACTTACCCGTGCGCCCCAGCCGTCCTCTTAGCGTGCTCAGCCGACTCGCGGACCGTCATCGACGAAATCCGCATGCCGTAGAACGAGCGCCAAACGAAGAACAAGCCCACGATGAAGAACACGACGCCGATCCAAAGCGCCGTATCCGGCGCCGAAGCCGCGATCTCGACGGCCAGGAGGCCGAACAAGGTCGTGAACTTGATGATCGGGTTCAACGCGACCGAAGACGTGTCCTTGAACGGATCGCCGACGGTATCGCCGACGACGGTCGCGGCGTGAAGAGGCGTGCCCTTCTCGCGGAGATCGACTTCGACGACTTTCTTGGCGTTGTCCCAGGCCCCGCCTGCATTCGCCATGAACATCGCCTGATAGAGGCCGAAGACCGCGATCGAGATCAGGAAGCTCGCGAAGAACGTCGCATCGAAGCACGCGAATGCGAGCGTGAACGAGAAGATCACGCCGAAGATGTTGACCATGCCCGCCTGCGCGTATTGGGTGCAAATCTTCACGACTTCTTTCGAAGCTTCAACCGAGGCTTTGGCGCCCGGGGTGTTGTCGAGGCGGATGTTCTCCTTGATGTACTCGACGGCGCGGTAAGCCCCCGTCGTCACGGCTTGCATCGAAGCGCCCGTGAACCAGTAGATCACCGCGCCCCCGGTCATGAGACCGAGCAGCACGCGAGGCTCAAGAAGATCGAGCTTCAGGTTCATGAGGAGGATGATCGAGAAGATCATCGTCGTAGCCCCGATGACGGCCGTACCGATCAAGACCGGCTTCGCCGTGGCTTTGAAGGTGTTCCCCGCGGAGTCGTTCTCCTCGAGGTACAGCTTGCCTTGATGGAAGTTCGGCTTGTGGCCGAGCATCTGCTCAAGCTCCTTGTGCGTCGAAGTGTCGGTCTCGATGAGGGACAACTCAAACACCGATTGAGCGTTGTCCGTAACCGGGCCGTAGCTATCGACCGCGATCGTGACTGGACCCATGCCGAGGAAGCCGAAGGCGACCAAGCCGAAGGCGAAGACCGTCGGATACTGCATGATGTCCGTGAGGCCGGTGTGGGAGACGAGGTAGGCCACGAACATCAGCCCGATCATCGCCATGCCCTTCCAGAAAGCCGAGAAGTTCCCCGCCACGAGGCCGGAGAGAATCGCAAGCGATGCTCCGCCTTCACGCGAAGCCGAGACGACTTCCGCGACGTGCTTGGATTTGGCGGAGGTGAAGATCTTCGTCAGTTCCGGAATGATCGCCCCTGCGATCGTGCCGCAGCTGATGATCGTCGAGAGCTTCCACCAGAGGCCATTGCCCATGTAACCAAGAAGGACATCGGTAACCAAGTACGTCGCGCCGATCGAGACAAACGACGTGAGCCAAACGAGCGAAGTCAGAGGAGCTTCGAAGTCGAAGTGATCCTTCTGGGAGTACATCGCGCGGGCGACCGCTCCGTTGATCCAGTAGGAGACGATGGCCGTGATCACCATGATGATCCGCATCGCGAAGATCCAAACGATCAACTTGCCTTGGATCACTTCACCGCCGGTGGCGAGGGTGAGTTTTCCGTCCGTGCCCATGTTCATCCCGACCGCGAGCGTGATGAAGGAGATGAGAGCGACGCCCGTAACGCCGTAGGTTTCGAAGCCGTCAGCCGTCGGACCGACCGAGTCGCCGGCGTTGTCGCCGGTGCAGTCGGCGATGACGCCCGGGTTCCGCGCGTCGTCTTCCTTGATGTTGAAGACGATCTTCATCAAGTCAGAGCCGATGTCGGCGATCTTCGTGAAGATCCCGCCGCAAATCCGGAGAGCCGAAGCGCCCAAGGATTCGCCGATCGCGAAGCCGATGAAGCATGCGCCAGCCGCTTCCTTCGAGACGAAGAGAAGGAGGCAGAGCATGAGGAACAATTCCACGCAGATCAAGACGACGCCGATCGACATCCCGGACTGAAGCGGGATGCTCATGACCGAGTACGGCTTGCCCTGAAGCGAAGCGTGCGCAGTGCGGGAGTTCGCGTAGGTATTGATGCGGATCCCGAACCAAGCCACGCTGAACGAACCCAAGATCCCGACTGCCGAGCAGGCGAGAATGAGAGCGACGCGCGCAGGCTCGAGGTGTTGAAGCCCGCCGAAGTAATAGACGATGCAAGCGCTGATGAAGACGTAAAGAACCGCGAGGAACTTCCCTTGCTGGATCATGTACGTTTTGCAGGTTTCGTAAATGAGGTGGGAAACATCGAGGAGCGCTTTGTGAGCAGGAAGATTCTTAATCTTCATGAACTCCATGAGACCGAAGCCGAAGCCGAGAAGGCTGACGAGCAATCCGGCCATGAGAATCGACGTGCCGGCGACTTGATTGCCGAACAAATCAAACGTTACGCCCAGGTCAGGAATGCGAATGTCTGACTCAGAGGCGAAAGCTTGAACGCCTGAAAAAAATGAGAGGATGCTCAGCGTAGAAATCCAGAAACGATTCCGCATCGGTAGGGTCTCCAATAGGTTCACGAAAAGGTGTTTCTCGAGCAATAATGGAGCGTTCTGGTGAAGTCAAAGAACTTCCCTCATTTAACGCTATGCATTCACTTCTTGCTCTCTGTATCGTCCTTTCCGATACCGATCCTTATAGCCAACCCTCACTCGACGGAGGACCTGTAGATGACCCGTTCCCATAAAAATACTCTGACCATCTTCTCGGCCCTATTTTCCTGCCTTTCCGTTTTGGCCCACGCCGACATGCCTTCCGAAATGTCCCAAATCCACGGCGCATGCAAAAGCGACGTGATGAAATTCTGCAAAGGAGTTCAGCCCGGTGAGGAGCGGATTTCGAAGTGCCTGAACAGTCATGAGGCGGAACTCTCATCCGTCTGCAAAGCGCAAGGCGACCACATCAAGTCGCGCTGGGAAAGCCGCGTGAAAAAGCATCAGACCGAAGAAGCCACTCAGAATCAAAACGCGGCTCCCGCGCAGCAGTGAACCCAGTCACGTGAATTCATCCAAAAACATCAGCTTCCAGAGAAAGGCGAGCCTGGCGCTCGCCTTTCTTCTTCCCCCGCTTCTCGTCAGCGGGCTCATGGCGATCTCCACCGTCAAAGACGTCATGCGCCCGAGAGAACCCGCTCCCGTCACCCTGCCCGCTCATCTCGGAGACGGAAAAAAACCTGGCGCTCCTCATCCCCCTCCCCCGCCCGGAGGCTGGCCTCTCGGCGACGAGTCTTCAAAAACCGCCCAATCGAGCCTTCCCACGGTCGGCTTCGTTCTCAACTCGAGTGGAACCGAGACGCTCAGCCTCCTAGGAGCCTGGGAAATCCTCGCTCGCAGCCAAGCCTTTCGGCTCGTCACTCTCTCGTCCTCTCGTTCGCTCGTTCCCCTCACGGGTTCCGTGAGCGTCTTGCCGGATTATATTTTCGCGGATGCCCCCCCGCTCGACGTGCTCTGGGTTTTGCCGGGCGTCGATCCGGAGAATATGGATGTAATCGGCTTCCTGAAAAGCCAAGCCGCGAAAGTCAAAACGATCGTCGCGCCCGCGGAAGCCGCTCAAACCCTCGCATCCGCCGGGTTCCTGGAGCATGAATCAGCGACCTCGTCTTTTCTCACCCTTCCCGCGCTCGCCTCTAAATATCCAGGCGTGAAGTGGGACTCGGAAAACCCCTTCGTCGCCTCAGGCCGCGTCTGGACGTCGGGCGGAGCGGGAATTCAGCCGGAGCTCGCATTGGCTTTTTTGCGCGCGCAAACCTCGAACTCCATCGCGGACCGAGTCAACGCGGAATTGGGGTCCCTCCCCGCTCGCCAAGTCCCTCGCCCAATCGCGCTCACCCCAGCCGAAGTCGTGCGCGTCCTCCTGGAACTCGGATTAGGTTGGGGCCGTACCTACTATTCGATCGCGCTTGAACCCGGAATCTCAGAGCTCGGGCTCGGCGCTTGGCTGGAAATTCCCGCGCGCGGACTCAGCTCCCGCGTCACATCGGTCTCCCCAAGGCGCGGCTACGTCCGCACCGAGCACGGCCTCACTCTGGTCGCGGAAGAGGGGTTAGACGACGCTTTCCCTCCCCATTTCCTCGTCTTCCCTCCTAACAAAGCGCTCGCAGCCCTCTCGGCTCCGACGGAAACGGGGGGGCTTCTCAAGCGGGTACGGCATGCGAACTTCTCCCTTTGGGAGGATCAAGTCCGCGTCCCCGTTCTGCACGAGGAGGATCGCCCCCCCCCTCACGCAATTTGAATTCGCATTCCATCAGGTGATCGAAGATGGGCGTCTTGGCTCTTTGACTGGCGTCATCGCGAAGCTCATGGAATGGCCCACCAGGGTCGAGTCCCCGACTCCCTCGGCGGACTGGCGAACTTGGGCCTATCTTGCGCGCTTTCTTGTTATGGGCGTGCTCGGGGTCTGGGGTTTCCTGAAAGTCGATCTCATCCTCGCGAGGAAGAAGCAGCGTCAGACCCTCGGAAACACGTCGAACCCAGCAGCCCATTAATCCGCGCGATTCCAAGCATTTGCCCAAGCAGAATTCCTGTCTTGCAGCTAGCCAAGCTCGCGACTGAGGAGTAAATTTCCATCAACTGAAAAAAGGGGAAAAAATGAACAAGAACCTCAACAGCTTTGGCACCCGGAAAGATCTCTCCGTCGGCGGTAAAACCTACGCCTACCATTCCTTGAAGGAACTGGACGGAAAGACGGGCGGCAAGCTGTCGAAGCTCCCGTTCTCGCTCAAGATCCTCATCGAAAACCTCCTTCGTCACGAAGACGGAATCGCGGTCAAAAAAGGCGATATCGAAGCCGTGACGAACTGGAAGGCCAAGGCCGAACCCCAGGACGAAATCCAGTTCATGCCCGCGCGCGTTCTGCTCCAAGACTTCACCGGCGTCCCGGCCGTCGCGGATCTAGCCGCCATGCGAGGGGCTCTCAAGCGCTTGGGCGGCGAAGCCTCCCGCATCAATCCCCTTCAGCCCGCTGATCTCGTGATCGATCACTCCGTTCAGGTCGATTATTACGGCACGCCGGACGCGTTGGCTAAGAACGCTCAGGTCGAATTCGAACGAAACGAAGAGCGCTACAAGTTCCTCCGCTGGGGGCAGACCGCGTTCCGCAACTTCCGCGCGGTTCCGCCGGATACCGGGATCGTTCACCAGGTGAACTTGGAGTTCCTCGCTCACGTTGCCATGACGGGCACGACTGAGAACGAAACCTGGGTTTATCCCGACACCCTCGTCGGCACTGACTCGCACACGACCATGATCAACGGCCTAGGCTGCCTCGGCTGGGGCGTCGGCGGTATCGAGGCGGAAGCCGCGATGCTGGGCCAACCCTGCTCGATGCTCGTCCCCCAGGTCATCGGATTCAGGCTCAAGGGCAAGATGCCGCTAGCCGCGACCGCGACCGATCTCGTCCTCACCGCTACGCAGATGCTGCGCAAAAAAGGCGTCGTCGGGAAATTCGTCGAATTCTTCGGCCCAGGCCTCGCCAATCTTTCCCTTGCCGATCGCGCGACGATCGCCAACATGGCGCCCGAATATGGCGCCACCTGCGGCATCTTCCCCGTCGACGAAGTCACGACGGCCTACCTCAAACTCACGGGTCGCGAAGACCGCGTCCCTCTCGTCGAGGCCTACTATAAAGAACAAGGCCTCTGGTACTCGAGCTCCCAAGCCGATCCAGAATACACGGACGTCCTCGAACTCGACCTCTCCACCGTCGAAGCCTCCCTCGCTGGCCCCGCACGCCCTCAGGATCGCGTCGTCTTGAAGGACGCGCGCGCCTCCTTCCGCAAAGGAATGCCGAGCTTCTACCCAAAGCTCTCCTCCACCATGAGCCCGGATGAAGTCGCGGCTTGGGCAGGTGAAGCGTCGAATCCCGCCGCGCGCGCGCCTGAGACTCTCAACAAGAATCCCTACGAAGGAAAAGGCCCTGACGGCCTGTTCGGAAAACGCGTGCCCGTCACGATGGACGGGCATGAGTTCAACCTCGGTCACGGCTCCGTCGTGATCGCCGCGATCACGAGTTGCACCAATACTTCAAACCCTTCCGTCTTGATGGCTGCAGGTCTTCTCGCCAGAAATGCCGTGGAAAAGGGCCTGAAAGTGAAACCTTGGGTGAAGACCTCCCTCGCTCCAGGCTCCAAAGTCGTGACGGATTACCTGACGCAAGCGGGACTCCTCACCGCTCTTGAGAAACTTCACTTCCACGTCGTCGGCTACGGATGCACGACCTGCATCGGGAACTCCGGGCCTCTGCCTGATCCCGTCGCCAAAGCCGTCACTGACGGGGATCTCGCCGTCGCCTCCGTTCTCTCCGGCAACCGGAACTTCGAAGGCCGGGTCAATGCCCTGGTGCGCGCCAACTACCTCGCCTCACCCCCGCTCGTGGTCGCCTATGCGCTCGCGGGCACGATGCAGCTCGATCTCACGACCGAGCCCGTCGGCTTCGATGGCGCGGGCAAAGCCGTCTACCTGAAGGACATCTGGCCCTCGTCGGATGAAGTTCAGGCGATGGTCGATCGCTTCGTCACGCAAACCCAGTTCAAAAAATCCTACTCTGACGTCTTCAAGGGCGATGCGAATTGGCAGAACCTGAAAATCCCGCAAGGCGAACTCTACCAATGGGAAGGCGACTCGACCTACATCAAGGAACCGCCATTCTTCGCCGGCCTCCAACTGAAGCCGACGCCGGTCGAAGACATCAAGAAGGCTCGCGTACTCGGGCTCTTCGGCGACTCGATCACGACCGACCACATCTCACCCGCGGGCTCCTTCAACAAATCCTCGCCCGCCGGCCAATACTTGGTCTCGCTCGGCGTGGATCCCAAAGACTTCAACGGCTACGGCGCTCGCCGCGGCAACCACGAAGTCATGGTGCGCGGGACGTTCGCGAACGTTCGCCTGAAAAACCTCCTCGTCCCGGGCGTCGAAGGCGGCGTGAGCATCCACTTCCCGACTGGTCAGCAGATGTCGATCTTCGACACCTCGATGAAATACCAAACCGAGAAGACCCCCCTCATCGTCATCGCCGGCAAAGAGTACGGAACGGGCTCTTCCCGCGACTGGGCCGCGAAAGGACCCAAACTCCTCGGCATCCGCGCCGTGATCGCCGAGAGCTTTGAGCGGATCCATCGTTCGAACCTGGTCGGCATGGGCATCCTCCCTCTCCAGTTCCTGAACGGCGAGAGCGCGAAATCCCTCGGCCTCACGGGCGAAGAGTCCTTCGACATCGAAGGCCTTCAATCCCTGACGCCAGGAGTGAAAGTCACGGTCAAGGTCACGGATAAGGGTGGAGCCACGAAGAGCTTCACCGCGCTCTCGCGAATCGACACTTTGAACGAGATCGAATACTTCCGGAATGGCGGCATCCTGACTTACGTCTTGCGCCAACTCGCCACCGGAAAATAAAGAATTACTCGCGGGAAAGACCCGCCTTCATTCCGAGAGAGAATCGGGACAAAGGCAGGTCTTTTCCGCGCGACTCCCCACCCATCCGTTAGCTCACGATCAAGCGCGATTTCGGGGGGTGAATGAGCGGGTCATCCCTGCGCCTGGCAAGCCGCCAGCGCATAATGCACTGAATTTACTTAATGCGTTATAGACCTTCCCCATCTATAGCGAAACATACAAACATTGATTTCTCTTATAAATTTATGCATAAGCAAAGTCCTCGCTCTTTATCCATCTCGCGATCACTCAAAGCATCACTCAAGCTATACGGTTTGGGCCGATGCGTGTCGGCTGTTCAGCTCTTCCTAACCAGTCAAAGCCATCTCTGAGAAGCCCGACGAGACCTCCCAATAAGTTCACCTGTGTTGCCATCGCAAAAACACCTTTCGGGGCTGCCTAAAAGCGTGAAGCGGTCATGGCTGCAGGCCGTGATTTAGGCGAGGACACGAGTCCGTACCCCGACAAGGTCGTTTTGCGATGGCAACGTGCCATTACTTTGTCACGCCCCCAATCCCCACTTCGCGCTACACTAGATCCATGGATAAAATCCGGAAGCTTGAACTCATCCAGCGCTCGCTCGCCATCCGTCACAAACTCAAGGTGCATGAGAGCATGAAGCAGCCCGAGACCCATGAGGACCTGGCCATCATGCTCCTGACCAAATGGGAATATGAGGATGAACTCAACGCCATCGAAAGCATGATCGCCGTCGCGCGCGAAGACAACATGCGCGCGAAGCAGAAGCAGCTTGAAAAAGAAGGCCCGAAGTTGAAAGCTGAGAGCCGGAAAAGCGCGGCGGATCGGTTCCATCGCGAAAATCCAGCCGGCTAGACCTCATTCGGAGCGCGCACCGTGCCCATCCTCTTCAGCCCCAGCAAAGTATTTTGCCGCTCCTGCGAGAAAACAGGCCTCTCGCGCCTCAACATCGGCTATTGGATCGCGTTTTTCGCCGGCTCGGCGCTCGCCGCGTTCCTGATCTGGGACGGCTGGAGATCGGGATTCTTCGGGATCACCGAGCTTGGAGCGGGCGCAGTGATCGCGTTCCTCTGCGTGAAGACATTCTTCAGCAAGGCCGCGCATCGTTGCCGCTACTGCGATGGCGCGTTCGTCGAACCCACCTAAGACTCAAGAGCTGACTTCGCGGAAGGAGCGGTACTCAAAGCCCGCCGAATCAACGCCGACGGCACCTTCGCCTTCGGGACAGGACTCCCGAACCAAACCCGGACATCCTCGTCGAGCCCCATGCCGTGCATGTAGTTATAGAGCGCTTTTTTCAGGCCTACGCCGAGAAACTCATGATCGGTTCCGGTTGGATCGTGAAAAGGCAGGTCGTTGCGCGCGAACGTCACCTGCGGCTCAGGCAAAATCTCGATCCCGAAGCGCGCCGGATCCCGCCCGATGGGGCTGTGCGCGGTGACGGAAAAACGATGCCAATAGGCCGATTGAATGCAGCCTTCCGCGAAAAGCTGCCGAACCCGCTCGAGCGCATCGATCGTCTCCTGCTCGGTTTGCGTGGGAAAGCCATACATCAGATACGCATGCACGAGAACGCCCGCGTCCGTGAACGCGCGAGTGACTCGCGCCACCTGCTCGACCGTCACGCCCTTGTTCATGAGTTCCAAAAGCCGATCGGAAGCGACCTCAAGCCCACCGCTCACGGCCACGCAACCTGAAGCTGCGAGCTTACGCGCCAATTCCGGGGTAAACGCCCGCTCAAAGCGTACGTTGCCCCACCAGGTGACCACGAGCCCCCGCTTGAGGATCTCGTCCGCCATCGCCTTCAGGAGAGCGGGCGGCGCGGCCTCGTCGACGAAGTGGAAACCGCTCTGGCCGGTTTCCCGCACGAGCGCCTCCATCTGATCCACGATCCGGGCGGCGGGCGCCGCATCGTAGCGTCCGATATAGTCGAGCGTGACGTCGCAAAAATTGCACTTCTTCCAATAACAACCGTGCGCAAGCGTGAGTTTATTCCACCGACCGTCAGACCAGATGCGATGCATGGGGTTCAGCATCTCGAGAAGCGAGAGATAATCCCCGAGCGGAAGCCCGTCATAACAAGGCGTGCCCGCCTCGCGATGAGGAATATCGTGAAGCCCTGGAGCCGAGATCAAGCGGACTCGCGCGGACTTCCCCTCTTCGTCCCGCACGAAGGTGCGGAAAAGCTCCTCTCGCGAACGCGTCCCGTTCAAATGCTCCAAGAGACAGAGGAACGGACGCTCTCCATCGTCCAAGGTGATGAAATCGAAGAAGTCGAAGACACGCGGCTCCCGAAGTTCCCGAAGTTCCGTGTTGGCGTAACCACCGCCCAGAACGATGCGCGTCTCGGGCGAGCGCTCCCGAATCAGCTTCGCCATGCGAAAAGCCGCATACACGTTGCCCGGAAAAGGCGCAGTCATTCCGACCAAATCGGGACGGTGGCGCTCCACGAGGGCTGAGGTGATCTCCTCAAGAATTTCGTCTACGAGCGTACCCTCGTCCTCGAGCGCCCGGGCGAGCGGGTCGAAACTCGCCTGGCTCGCGGCGAGCTTCTCTCCATACCGTGAAAACTCGAATCGCGGATCCACTCCATCCCGCACGACATCCGCCAAATCATCGAGGAAGAGAGAAGCGAGAAACTTCGCTCGATCTTGTATTCCGAGAGCTCCGAACGCCGCATCGAGCCCGCCTTCGACGCTTCCTTCCCACTGCGAGACCGCGGCGAAATGCGGCCCCTCAGGCAGGAACTCACGGCTCACGATCCGAAGCGCAAGCGCAGGATCCTTGCCTTGCAAAAAGCGAACGGCCGCCGGAGCCACACGTTTGATCGATTCAAACTCGGCGAGGAAATGCCGACACGAAGGAGCGAACGAAGCTTTGGATTTCTTCGCGCTCAAGACCGAATGAACACGAGCCAGCCCATCCGCCGAGAATAATTTCAGTACGAGCTCGAGCGCAGGATCCGCCTGAACCGTCTCTGCGTATCCTCGTGCGCGCAGAAAACCTGTCAAATACGCCGTCGCAGGGTACGGCGTATTCAGCTGAGTCATCGGTGGCGTGAGGAGCAGAATCCGCATGAGAACGAAGGTTCTACTGGATCTAGCAGTGCGCGTCAAACTTTAGAAAATACCGGGAGCCGCGAGAATCGCTCTCCAAACGGGCCTAAAAAAGCTTTAGTATCAATCATCTATGAAGCGCCCCTCGGTACGTCGCCTCAAGGATCTCCCTCCCCCTTCCTCCCAAGGGGAGGCCTACTTCCTCTCCGGCAAGGCATCCCGCACCCGGGAATTCCTGCGCGTTCTCCGAATCGCGCTCGAATTCATCCGTGGCTTCCGACGCCTTCACTTCGCAGGACCTTGCGTGACGGTGTTCGGTTCCGCGCGATTCCCCGAAGGGCACCGATACTACGAACTCGCCCGCGAAGTCGGTCGCGTGATCGCGCGTGAAGGCTACACGGTGATGACCGGAGGCGGGCCTGGGATCATGGAGGGCGCCAATCGCGGCGCTCGCGAAGCGGGCGGGGAAAGCCTCGGTTGCAACATCCTCCTCGCCCACGAATACGCGCCGAATCCGTACCTCGATCGATTTATTTTCTTCCGCTACTTCTTCGTGCGCAAAGTGATGCTCGTCAAATATTCGTATGCTTTCATCATCCTGCCAGGGGGATTTGGGACATTCGATGAACTTTTCGAAGCCCTCAC
>Ga0206969_1180_pt1 | contig 16110 bp, 11 predicted proteins | sample Alteio_BWOrgHeat_87_FD_153256 | JGI IMG/M metagenome (GOLD analysis project Ga0206969, IMG submission 153256) | Enriched cells from forest soil in Barre Woods Harvard Forest LTER site, Petersham, Massachusetts, United States -... | ecosystem: Environmental > Terrestrial > Soil > Temperate forest >... | reverse complement strand
TTTTTCTTTATTTTTTGTAAATATCGTCAAAATAATGAACCAGGATTTTAAAGTGCTTGTAGCAGACAGCACTCATATTGGATTTGCGCAACAGATATGTGATGAAATGGAAGAGTCTGCCAAAGCACGGGGAACCGGCATAGCCAAGCGCTCGCCAGAGTACCTGCAATCGAAAATGACTGAGGGTAAGGCTGTTATAGCTTTTGCCCCGGATGGCAATTGGGCGGGCTTTTGTTATATAGAATGCTGGGGACATGGCGAATATGTAGCCAACTCCGGGCTAATTGTGTCTCCAAACTACCGGAAAGGCGGCCTTGCCAAGCAGATAAAGAAAAAAATATTTGAGCTTAGCCGCACAAAATTCCCCGACTCAAAGGTGTTTGGGTTAACCACAGGGCTGGCAGTAATGAAGATAAACAGTGAACTAGGCTATGAACCAGTTACTTATTCCGAACTTACCCAGGACGACGCTTTCTGGCAGGGTTGCAAAAGTTGCGTGAACTACGATATACTGATGAGCAAGGGCCGGAAGAACTGCCTGTGCACCGCCATGCTGTATGACCCCAAGGATCATTATACCCCGGAGGAGACCACGAAAGAATTTAAGAAGAAGGAGAAGTTATACGAGCGGTTTCTGCGGTTTAAGCAGTTAAGGTTTCTCAAGACTTTAAAAAGAAACAATTTGTTAACCACAATGAATGGCTTTTTCACGAGCCTCTTCTTTTAATTGCACCCACTAACACATAGATGGAAATGAAAAAAGTTGTTTTGGCCTATAGCGGCGGATTGGATACTACTTATTGCGCTGTTTATCTGTCGAAAGTGCGGGGACTTGAGGTTCATGCAGTGACTATTCAAACAGGCGGATTCAGCGAGGAAGAGCTTAAAAACATTGAGGCAAGGGCATATACCCTGGGCGTTAGTTCTTTTAAAGTGGTTGACGTGACAAAATCTTATTACGAGAACTGCATCAAATACCTGGTGTTCGGGAATGTGCTGAAAAATGCAGTTTACCCATTGAGTGTAAGTGCGGAGCGCATGGTGCAGGCTATAGCTGTAGCCGAGTATGCAAAGGAACTTAATGCCGACTTTGTAGCACACGGCAGCACAGGAGCCGGGAATGACCAGGTGCGGTTTGATATGGTGTTCCAGGGCATGATACCCGGCATAGGTAGTATCACCCCCATCCGCGACCTTCGCCTGAGCCGCGATGCAGAAATAAGCTTTCTGAAAGAGCATGGCGTGGAAATGAATTTTGAAAAGGCCCAATATAGCATTAACAAGGGATTATGGGGTACATCGGTAGGTGGTAAGGAAACGCTGAACAGCAAAGACTATTTGCCGGAGACCGCATGGCCTACACAAATATCAGAAACAGAACCAAAGCATATAGAACTGGTTTTTGAAAAAGGTGAGTTGAAAGAAGTAGCTGGAAAGCAGTTCGGCCACCCGGTAGCAGCTATTCAATACCTTCAATCCATAGCGCAACCCTTTGGAATAGGCAGAGAAATACATGTAGGCGATACGATAATAGGCATAAAAGGCAGAGTGGGTTTTGAGGCTGCTGCACCGCTCATCATTATCAAGGCCCATCACCTCTTAGAGAAGCATACACTCACCAAGTGGCAGCTTTACTGGAAAGACCAGCTAAGCACATGGTACGGCAACTGGCTGCATGAAGGTATGATGCTGGACCCTACCATGCGCAACATTGAAAAATTTCTGGAAGATACCCAGAAGACCGTAAGTGGCAAAGTATTTGTAACGCTTGCTCCGCACCGGTTTACGGTAACGGGTATAGAAAGCAATCATGACCTGATGGACACTAAATTCGGCTCCTATGGCGAGATGAACAATAGCTGGACGGGCGATGATGTAAAGGGCTTCGCAAAAATATTTGGCAACCAGGTAGGCATCTATCATTCCGTGAATAAGGAAAAACAGGAACTAGCTAATGAGCAATAACAAAACAATAAAGGCTGGAATCATAGGTGGCGCGGGCTACACCGGTGGGGAAATGTTGCGCATATTGCTGAACCATCCCGCGGTGGAGATTGGCTTTGTACACAGCCGTAGCAATGCCGGGCAACCGCTCCATAAGGTGCATAACGACCTGCTGGGAGAAACAAGCCTGCACTTCTCTTCGGAAATAAACAATGATGTGGATGTACTGTTTTTGTGCGTGGGACACGGAGAGGCAAAAACTTTTTTGCAAAACAATAAAATAAAAGACTCCATAAAGATCATTGACCTGTCGCAGGATTTCCGTTTAAAGAAAGATGCTGTAATAGACGGGATGCAATTTGTTTATGGACTGCCTGAATATAACCGGGATGATATTAAACAGGCGCAATACATAGCCAACCCGGGATGCTTTGCCACAGCCATACAGTTGGGCATACTGCCGTTGGCCAAAGCCGGACTACTAAACGAGGTGCACACAACAGGCATCACCGGCTCTACAGGAGCCGGGCAAAAGCTACAAGCCACATCCCACTTCTCATGGCGGGCCAATAACATACAGGCATATAAATCGCTGGCGCACCAGCACCTGAATGAGATAATGCAAACAATAGGCAGCCTGCAACCGGAACACCAGCCGCTCAACTTTGTGCCGTGGCGAGGAGACTTTACCAGGGGCATATATGTCACATCTTACACCTCGTGTATGCTGGACATAAAGGCGGCCTATGAATTGTACCATGCCTATTATTCTACCCATCCGTTCACGCATGTAAGCGAAGAAATGATAGATCTGAAACAGGTAGTAAATACCAATAAATGCATGATACACTTAGAGAAGGTTGGAGACAAACTGGTTGTCCATTCTGCGATAGATAATCTGCTGAAAGGAGCATCGGGACAGGCTGTGCAGAATATGAATTTATTATTTGGCCTGGCCGAGGATGCTGGGCTGAGATTTAAAGCAACTTCATTTTAAAAAATAATTACCATGCAGTTATTTGATGTTTACCCTATAAATAACATTACAATAGTAAAGGGCGACGGCTCATACATATGGGACGATGCTGGTAATAAATACCTTGACTTTTATGGCGGTCATGCGGTGATCTCTATCGGTCATACAAACCCATATTATGTAAAGCGGCTTACATCGCAACTAAACAAGATCGGGTTTTATTCCAACTCTATAAAAATACCATTGCAGCAGGAACTTGCTGAGAAGCTGGGCAAAGTATCTGGCAAAGACGACTACCAGTTGTTCCTATGCAACTCAGGGGCCGAAGCCAATGAGAATGCAATGAAGCTGGCCTCTTTTCATACAGGCAGAAAAAAGATCGTAGCCTTTTCAAAAGCATTTCATGGCCGTACATCTCTTGCTGTAGCTGCTACAGATACACCATCTATAGTGGCCCCTGTAAACCAGACCGATAATGTTGTTTTTCTCCCCTTCAATGATGTTGCTGCATTGCACGCCTACTTCTCAGAACATGGCAGTGAAGTTGCTGCAGTAATTGTAGAAGGCATACAAGGCGTAGGCGGAATAAATGTGGCAAGTGAAGATTTCCTTAAAGCCATACGCAGCCTGTGCGATAAGCATGGGTCTGTGTATATAGCGGATAGCGTGCAGTGCGGGTATGGCAGAACAGGCAAGTTCTTTTCGCATGACTATGCAGGTGTGAATGCCGATATATACACCATGGCCAAGGGCATGGGCAACGGCTTCCCGGTAGGCGGAATAATCATTGCCCCGGCATTACACGCAAAGCATGGAATGTTGGGCACCACATTCGGCGGCAACCACCTGGCCTGCGCAGCGGCGCTTGCGGTGCTGGAAGTAATAGAGGGCGATAACTTACTGGAAAACGCAGAGAACGTGGGCAACTACATCATCAATGAGCTGAAGCAAATAAGCGAATTGCAAAATGTGCGCGGCCGCGGATTGATGATAGGCTTTGATGTACCGGAACAACACAAGGAATTAAAGAAAAACCTGCTATCGAAGCACAGGATATTCACCGGAGAGGCAAAGCCAAACGTGATACGGCTGCTCCCTGCTTTGAACATACAGAAGCAGGATGTGGATGTACTTTTAAATGCGATACGCGCTGAACTAACAAGCAATAATTAATTGGGCACACTACTATATGCGATGAAAAATTTTATTTCAGTACATGATGTTGATAACATTGATGCACTTGTACAAAAAGCAATATCCTACAAGGCTGACCCGCTTAAAGACAGGCTGCTGGGCGCTGATAAGCGCATAGGGCTTTTGTTCTTAAACCCAAGTATGCGCACCCGCCTTAGCACGCAAATAGCTGCGCGCAACCTGGGCATGGAAGCTATCGTATTCAACATGGATAAGGACGGCTGGAAACTGGAGTTTGAAGAGGGCGTGGTGATGGACGGCACATCAGTAGAGCACATAAAGGATGCCGCGCCGATAATGGGCGCTTACTTCGATATACTGTGCATCCGTACTTTTCCTACACTGAAAAATAAAGAAGAAGATTATAACGAAGTGTTGGTAAATCAACTGATAAAATATTCGGGCATACCCATAGTGAGCCTCGAAAGCGCCACGCTGCACCCGCTGCAAAGTTTCACAGATATTATCACCATAAAAGAAGTATTTAAAGAACCGCGCAAACCACGCATAGCGCTCACCTGGGCACCCCATATAAAGCCTATACCACAGTGTGTAGCCAATTCGTTTGCACAATGGGTAAATGCCTGGGGTGAAGCTGATTTTGTGATCACGCACCCGGAAGGCTATGAGCTGGATACGCAGTTTACAAACGGCGCTACCATAGAGCATGACCAGCGAAAGGCCCTCCAGGAAGCTGACTTTGTGTATGTAAAGAACTGGAGCGCATTCGGGGACTACGGCAAGGTGCTGACTCACGACGCCCAATGGATGCTGACAGAGGAACACCTGCGCGCCACGAACAACGCAAAGGTGATGCATTGCCTGCCAGTAAGGAGGAACGTGGAACTTAGCGATGAGGTGCTGGATGGTGCAAGCAGCCTGGTAAACCTGCAAGGTGCAAACCGCGTATGGGCGGCACAGGCCGTGCTATCTGAAATATTAAACGGATCAAACTGAACTTCGTGGAACTGAAAGTAATAAAAATAGGCGGCAACATTGTTGATGATAAGGATGCACTGTCGTCATTTCTCGGGGCGTTCGCGAAGGTGGAAGGATATAAAATATTGGTGCATGGCGGCGGCAAGGTGGCCACTGAAATTGGCAAAAAACTGGGCATAGAACCCAACTATGTAAATGGCAGGCGCATAACTGATGCGCCCACGCTTGACCTCGTGACAATGGTATATGCCGGGCTGATAAACAAGAACATCGTGGCTGAACTGCAATCAATAGCCTGCAACGCTATAGGGCTAACAGGAGCAGATGGATCTGTAATGCCTGCCGTGAAGCGGCCGGTAAAAGATATAGACTACGGATTTGTAGGCGATGTGACGAGCGATAAAATTAACAGCCGGTTGGTGAAAGCATTATTGGAGCAGGGCCTTACACCAGTTTTCACGCCGCTGACCCACGATGGTAAAGGCAGCCTGCTGAATACTAACGCCGACACGATAGCACAGGAAATTGCAAAAGCAATGGCGCCATATATGCCTGTGGAACTCATTTATTGTTTTGAAAAGAATGGGGTGTTGCTTGATGCGGAAGACGACACATCGGTTATAAATAGCATTACCGCAGCGGACTTTAACGAACTAAAAGAAGCCGGCGCAATAACCGGAGGTATGATACCCAAGCTGGAAAATGCATTTGCTGCAATTGACGCCGGAGTGGCAACGGTTATTATAGGCCACGCAAGCGAGCTTGCAACAATTATTTCAGGTGATTCAGGAACAAGTATAAGATGAACGAACAACAGATAGACAGATTAACCAATGATGCAACCGCGCTGCTTAAAGAGCTTATCAGCCTGCCCTCCTTCAGCAAGAACGAAGCACTAACTGCGTTTGCTATTGAAGCATTCCTTCACAGCAGGAATGTAACAGCCACAAGGCATGTAAACAATGTATGGGCGGTGAACAAACACTTTGATAAAAGTAAGCCCTCCATACTACTCAATTCCCACCATGATACGGTAAAGCCAAACAAGGATTACACGAACGACCCGTTCAACCCATTTGAAAAAGAAGGTAAACTGTTTGGACTTGGCAGTAACGATGCCGGGGGTTGCCTTGCTTCCCTAATGGCTGTGTTCCTGTATTTCTATGACCGGGAAGACCTGAAATACAACCTCATATTTGCGGCTACTGCGGAGGAAGAAGTTTCCGGTAAGAATGGGATCGAAGCATTGCTACCAATGCTGAAGAATGTGGCCTTTGCCCTTGTTGGTGAACCCACGCTTATGGATATGGCAGTAGCCGAGAAAGGCCTGATGGTGCTGGATTGCACCGCACATGGCCGGTCGGGGCACGCAGCAAGAGATGAGGGCGAGAATACCATCTATAAGGCTATGCAGGATATTGATTGGTTCAGGAACTTTGAGTTTGACCGCGTTTCCAGCTTCCTCGGGCCGGTAAAAATGAGCGTGACCATTATCAATGCAGGCACACACCACAACGTGGTTCCGGCTACTTGCACCTTTACCGTTGATGTGCGTATAAACGAGTGCTATACGCACGAGGAAATACTGGAAATAATACGCGCCAATGTGACCTGTGGTGTGAAAGCAAGAAGCACGCGCCTCCGCTCTACTTTTATTCCCGGCGACCATGAGATAGTGAAAGCCGGCCTGGAGCTCGGATTGAAAGCTTATGGATCTTCCACTTTATCTGACAAGGCACTCATGCCTTTTCCTGCACTAAAGATAGGCCCCGGCGACTCGGCACGCAGCCACATGGCCGATGAGTATATTTTCCTTGATGAGATAAAACAAGGCATTCACACATACGTTCAACTATTAAATGGCGTTTTATGAAACTCTGGCAAAAGGACAGCACAGTAATATCAGACAAGATACAGCAGTTCACTGTTGGGCGCGACAGGGAATTTGACCTGTTGCTGGCTAAGTATGATGTGCAAGGCTCATTGGCGCACACTGCCATGCTGGAGCAGGTTGGTCTTTTGCCAGGCAATGAATATGTGCTGATAAAAAAGGAACTGGAAGCGATACTTGATGAGATAGCAGCAGGAAGCTTTTCATTGCAGGAAGACGTGGAAGATATTCATTCGCAGATAGAGCTGATGCTCACGGAAAGGCTGGGCGATGCAGGCAAGAAGATACACAGTGGCCGCAGCCGCAACGACCAGGTAGCTGTGGACCTGAAGTTGTACCTGCGTGCCGAAGTTCTGGAAATTAAAGATGCCGCGCTAACCCTCTTTGATCTGCTGCTGCAATTGAGCAATGAGCATAAAGACAAATTGTTGCCCGGCTATACCCATCTGCAACTGGCTATGCCATCTTCATTTGGCCTTTGGTTTGGCGCTTATGCCGAAAGCCTTACGGACGATATGCAACTGCTCCTTACCTCATATAATATGGCCAACAAAAACCCATTGGGTAGCGGAGCAGGCTATGGCTCATCTTTTCCACTGGACAGGACGCTAACAACTCAGTTATTGAATTTTGGCTCATTGCACTACAACAGCATTTATGCGCAAATGAGCCGTGGAAAAACGGAGCGCTTTGTGGCTATTGCTTTGAGCAGCATAGCAGCTACATTATCCCGCCTTAGTATGGATGTGTGCTTGTACATGAACCAGAATTTTGGCTTCATTACTTTCCCCGATGCCCTGACCACCGGTAGCAGCATAATGCCGCACAAAAAGAACCCCGACGTCTTTGAACTGATAAGGGGGAAATGTAACCGCATACAATCAATACCGAATGAGCTAGCCCTGTTGATGGCAAACCTGCCGTCCGGCTACCACCGCGAGATGCAGCTGACTAAAGAGATACTTTTCCCTGCGATAGAGGACATGAAAGCCTGCCTGGAAATGGCGGTGTTGATGCTGGCGCAGATCACCATCAAAGATGACATACTTGCGGATGACCGGTACAAATATCTGTTTACTGTAGAACAGGTGAATGAACTGGTAAACCAGGGCATTCCCTTCCGCGATGCCTATAAACAAGTGGGCATGGATGTGGAGAATGGCACGTTTGCTTTTACGGGGAGTTTGCATCATACCCACGAGGGCAGTATTGGCAATCTGTGCAACGATGAAATAAAGGAGGTTATGGATAAAGTCACAAATGGTTTTTCTTTGCCGTAACATCAAAATCACCCGCCTGCATTTTTCCACGCGAGTTCGATGGGCGATGCCCATCGCTATTAGATTACACCCTTCCAGGGCTGCCCGTATTTAGGTGCCACACCTTTTCCGGCGTGGGGCATCTGCAAACAATATCCTTATCATAAATGCACAAAACTATGCTGCGCAAAGTATAATCAGCAGGCACTAAATATTACCAAAGAAATTCTTTTTGCAAGTCCTTTCATACTGCTACTTTCGCACGGAAGAAATGAAAGAGATGATAGAATTTGTACCCAGTGTTTCAGCCAAACTCAATTTAAGGCAACAAGATGTTTCGGCTGTATTGAAACTACTTGCCGATGGCGCCACAATACCATTTATAGCACGATACAGGAAGGATAGTACCGGAGCCCTTGATGAGGTGCAAATACAAAACATACAGGATGAAGCCAACCTGCAAAAAGAATTTTCAGAGCGCAAGGCTTTCATAGAAAAGACTATTGCCGAGCAGGGGAAAATGACGGAAGCGCTGCAAAAGAAGATCAATGCAGCTACCACCATAGCAGACCTGGAAGATATATACCTACCCTACAAGCCGAAACGAAAAACAAAAGCACAAACGGCAAAGGAAAACGGGCTGGAGCCACTGGCTACCTGGCTATTAGCACAAAAGAATATCGACCCGCTTACTGAGGCCGCCGAATTTCTTAATGAACAAGTGAAATCGCCGGAGGAAGCGCTACAGGGCGCCAGGGACATTATTTCTGAGTTGGTAAACGAACATGCTGAAGTAAGGGCGCGGATGCGCCGGTTATTTGAGCAGAGCGCCACTATACAGAGTAAGGTACTGGAAGGAAAAGAAACAGAGGGTATCAAGTACAAAGATTACTTCGATTTCACAGAACCCATTTCAAAAATACCATCGCATAGATTACTGGCCATATTGCGTGGCTTTATGGAAGGCATTTTGCGGGTAGCAATATCACCGGCAGAAGAAGATGCACTGGCGAAAACGGAACCCTTATTCATTACTGCAAACAACGATTGCAGTGCTCAGGTGAAGAAGGCGATAAGGGATGCCTACAGGCGGCTACTACAGCCAAGCCTGGAGAGCGAATTCAGAGCAGCATTGAAAGTAAAAAGTGACGAAGAGGCCATAAATGTATTTGCAGAGAACCTGCGCCAACTCCTGCTCAGCTCTCCCTTGGGGAGCAAGCGGATAATGGCTATTGACCCAGGATACAGGACCGGTTGCAAAGTAGTGTGCTTAGACGAAAAGGGTGCGCTAAAAACAACAGACCTTATCTATGTGCATGAGAAGAACCGGATGGCTGATGCCGAACATAAAGTGCGCTCACTGGTGCACGAGTACGGCATACAGGCATTTGCGGTAGGTGATGGAACTGCCGGACGGGAAACGGAGCAATTTATCAAAAAGCTGAACTTAGGCTTACCCGTGTTTTTGGTTAATGAAGACGGCGCTTCTATTTACTCGGCCTCAGAAGTAGCACGGGAAGAGTTTCCAGATTACGATCTTACCATACGCGGCGCGGTGAGCATAGGCAGGCGGCTTATGGACCCGCTGGCAGAACTTGTAAAGCTGGACCCCAAAAGCATTGGCGTTGGCCAGTACCAGCACGATGTGAACCAGGTGCGGCTAAAGGACCGGCTCGACCAAACTGTTGTGAGTTGCGTGAATACCGTAGGCGTAAATCTGAATACGGCAAGCAAGCATTTGCTGAGCTATGTGAGCGGCATAGGGCCATCGCTGGCCGAGAATATTATTAAGTACCGGGAAGAGGCCGGTAGCTTTACCAGCCGCAGACAGCTACTTAAAGTGCCGCGCCTGGGCGCGAAAGTGTTTGAGCAGTGCGCAGGCTTTCTGCGCATAAAAGAAGGGGAAGACCCGCTTGATGCAAGCGCGGTGCATCCTGAAGCATACGACGTAGTAGCAAAGATGGCCGCCGACCTAAACGCCGACCTGAAAAGCCTGATAGGCAATGAGGACCTTGCAAAGAAACTATCGCCCGAAAAGTATATTACACCGCAATTAGGGCTACATACGCTGCGTGATATTATTAACGAATTGGGGAAGCCCGGCCTCGACCCCAGGAGCGAAGTGCAGCATTTTGAGTTTGCAAATATTTACGGCATAGAAGATGTGGCAGTAGGTATGGTAGTGCCAGGTGTTGTTACCAACATTACCCGGTTTGGCGCTTTCGTGGATATAGGCGTGAAGCAGGATGGCCTCGTTCACGTTTCAGAAATATCGCACACCTACATTTCTGATCCGGCGCAGGCCTTGAAGCTGAACCAGAAAGTGACCGTGAAGGTTACCGAAGTGGACTTAGCCCGCAAACGAATAGTCTTATCAATAAAACAAACGCTTGAACCGCCTGCAAGAAAAGAGATTTCAAGGCCACGAAAGGACGTAATTAAGCCGGAAATAAAAGAAACAAAAAGTATCGGTGAAGCGCTAAGTTTGTTAAAGAACAAATTCGGGAAGTAGCTGGTTTCTGTTGTCGTCAATTATCATTAGTGACGTTGACGAAATAAATACCACTATATGGCGAAGTTATTTTTCGTTTATGCAAGGCACAAAATCCGCGAATAGTGAGCTATTTAAGGACTTTTGGGACGAAGCAGAAATGAAAAAGAACAAGTCAAATGGTGGTATTTATTTTGTCATCGTCACTTATACTGGTCGCAGCATAGTTTGCGCATTGCTTGTGCATTCTGAATAAATACCTCCCAAAAAGGTGGTGGCGCGCATACAGATTTGACAACTTTTGAAAAGTTGTCAAATCTAAACACTCCAGTCACAAATACATGTACATACCTGATTTATCCTGATTTTTTCTTGATTCAGTGATACGCAATCCCGAACCGTATAATATGAGTTGGCACAGGCTACTGCCGTGCGTAACTTTACGTATGACTTATAAGTCTGCAAGGCGAAGTAAGCCACCTATTTACCAGTCTTTAAATAGTAAGGTTATGATTGGCCGCATGTTTGGCAACGATAATAATGTAAGAAACGCCGTGATAAGATCGCTCCGGCATTATTACCTCTTTGAATACCCGTTAACTGCCGAAGAAATATATGGTATCCTGCCGTTTAATTGTTCTTTCTCTACTTTTTTGGTTGCGCTGGAAGACCTTGACGACGAAGCAAAAATATTCAAGTACGAGGGATACTATAGCCTTGACCCGGATGTAAGGAAGCTGGTAGTGCGCAGGAAGGTAACTTACAATTAGCTAATAATATCGGGTTGTATTTTTTTGGTCGTGCGACAAATTGCATTGTATCGAATTGCCCCGGCCTTTAGGTCGGGGATTAAAGGAAAATACACCCGACTTTAGCCGAAACTGCACAACAGGAGTAACATTGAACGAGTAAATTCGGCTAAAGCCTGGGTTGCCCCATTCCTTCCCCGGCCTAAAGGCCGGGGCAACTAAAGTCTAAATTCATCAGATGCAATTTGCTATGCCCTTATTTTACTTTTAGATAGCCGAATATCCCGTAAGTTTCCTGCTGCGGACCTGCCGTAAAATAGAGGGTATTTGTATCCAGCCCACCGGCCGTAGTCTGCGGAAAAGTTATTGCCCACAGTCCGTCAATGAATACCGGGATCCCGTTATTGTCCAACTGGCCCTTGTAGTTGCCGCCAGTGTCGAATACATTAATGCGGCCGTCGCCGAAATTGGCAATTAGTATAATGCCAGCCCCCTGCCCAAACCCTGCCGGGGCCTTTGCTATTCCCCACGGAGAGTTCAGGGAACCCTGCGAAGCAAACCGCTTCACCAATGTTCCGCCGGGGGTATAAATGTCCACATAACCGTAGCCGGTTCCATCCTGGTCATCCATATTTTCAGGGCCTTTTTGTTTTGCATAGGTCACATACAGCGCTCCGCCTATGTTTTGAATATTAAATGGCGCAAACCCTACGGGTATATTTGGGTCGGCAAGTGTTTTGCCGGGCACATAATTAAAAGATTTGTCGAACACGTCCACTTTTGCATTGTGAAAGTCCACCGCATAAATAAAGTTACCGGTCCCGTCATTGGCTATCGCCACCCCCTTATATACTGTGTTCGAAGCGGACCTGTCGGCTACGAGTATTGTCGTATCTCCCTTGTTCCAGGCAGTGATAATACCATCCTCGGTAACATAAATAAATTTGGCCGCTTTGCCGTTTACAGGCACAATAAAATCGGTCGTATTGTTATACACCACCCCGCTCGGTGAGGCCCCGTTATCAGCCCCTCCGAATGGTATGCCTACTTCCGCCAAAAGCTGGTTGCCGCTGCCGTCATATACGCCTGTGGTGCCGCTGTGGTTGTTGGAAATCCAGAATGACCCGGTTGAACCAATTGCAATGCCCCATGGATTATCCAGGTTTGTATCTATACGGGCTGCGCCAAACCCCGCTGTATCTGCAACCAAGTTCACTTGGTTATAATCATGTCCACCTGTGGACAAAGAAGGTAAATGATCGTGTTTGCAACTGCCTGTAATAACGAGCGCTGAAACCAGGATCACTATCGCAAACCACCATACCTCATAAATGGAATACCTTTTGTTGCTTGCCATATCCCGGTTTTCTGGCACAAAGGTATGTATATGTAGCGTGGATAAGAACGAGTGCAATTGGATCAGTACAAATCTTGATTCAAAGGCATGGTTTTCAGCGAATTTCATTATTTTAATAAAATCATTTACACTATATTTGATTCATGCAGCTAAACATAAAAACGAATAGTAGTCGTCTGTCTGTAAAATGCCTGGTATATATCTTTCTGCCTGCGTTGCTTTCCCTAACGATGGCCACTAGTGTGTATGGCCGGCATTTCAAAGACACGGTCCATTTTAAATTAGCGGTCGCCGAAAAAAAAGCGCTTGTATTGTCAGACAGTGTTTTGAATGAGATAGGGATAGACAGCCTGCTGAATAAAATAGAGAACGTACACCTCACACTCGACCGCATCAACAATACATTGAGCATAGGATATGATATGCACGACCTCGTGCAAAATTACCCGCTCGTTGATTCCAACGTGGACAACATCAACGACAACCTTAAACTATACAGCAGCGTGCTGGATGTGAAAAACCTGCAAATGTTCAATGTGCTGCTCACCGACCTTCAGGGCCAGGTTACAGACTGGCGGAATATGTTGCTGGGCTATAACAAGGAACTCTCTGACATGGGCGATGAAATGGCCGCTTTTAAAAAGGATACAGTTTTAAAGTCGCTCCTCGCCGATTCTGCTTTCAGGTCGCTTTACCTTGTAGAGATCACCGATCTTAAATCGAAATGGAAGGAGGCCAAGAGGTCTATCAGCGTTAACCAATTGCAAATAAAGCAGTGGATCGCCACTATTACCAATGAATATTTTGAGGTAATAGACCTGCAAAACCAAATGAAGGACATGATGCGCAAGGTGAGCATCCGCTCCCTTGGTAAGGAATATGATTACCTGTGGGATATAAATGGCAAAGCAACCGGCGAGAGCGCGGCAGCCGACCAGTTATCCCAAAGATCGTTTCACGGCCAGAGAAAAATACTTGGATACTATTTCATACGCAACTGGGACGACCAGTTCCGGCTATTCCTGTTTGGGCTTGCATTTGGCCTCTGGGTGTTTATCAATTTTATCAGGCTGAAAAACAAGAAAAACACAGCGCACCCTGCTATTCACTTCACCTATATTAAGAAGGTCTCCCTACTTTCTTCTGTCGTTGTTATTTTCAATATTGCCCCATTCTTCGACCTGCACCCTCCCACGGCCTATGTGGAGATAATGGAGTTCTTGCTCGTCATTGCCATTACTTTTCTTTTGCACCGCAACTGGACAAATGCCCTTTTCAGGTATTGGTTAGTGATAGCCGGCTTCTATATTGCCTTTTCCCTTACAGGCATTTTGCTCACACCCACATACGGTTTCCGGGTGCTATTGTTGGGGTTAAATATAGCTTCGGTAGTACTGGGAATAGCCTGGATAAAAAAGCTTAACAAGCATACCCTGCTCTATTCTCTAATGATCAAGGTGGTTTCTGTCATTTATATCGTACTGAACCTTACGGCCATATTTTGCAACCTGTTTGGCCGCCTCAGCCTTGCAAAAATATTCAGCGTAACTGCCATTTACGGGCTTACGCAGATCATTGGCCTCTCCGTATTTATCCAGATAGTGCTGGAGGCTTTCAACCTGCAAACCACGCTCAGCCAGATGCGGGGCGGATTGATGGCAAGACTGAATTTCCACAAGATCCAGCAAATGATAAACAGGATACTGGTTATCATTTCCATTTGTGTGTGGGCAATAGTATTTACCATCAGCCTGAATATTTATAATGGGGTTTTCGATTTCGTACTCTCCTTCCTCGAAAAACCGAGGAAGATAGGTAATACAACATTCGAGATCGGCAGTATCCTGCTTTTCCTCGGCATCATTTATGTTTCAAATATTCTACAGCAAGGCATAGGATCATTGTACGGTAAGTCGGAAGGTGCATGGGACCCCGAAGTGAAGAAGAACGGCAGCCGCCTGGCTATGACCCGGCTTGTGCTCATCATATGCGGCTTCCTGGTTGCCGTTGCCGCATCGGGGCTACCTATGGATAAGATCACCATTGTGCTTGGTGCGTTAGGCGTAGGTATTGGCCTGGGGTTACAGGGCATCGTAAACAACCTGGTATCTGGCGTGATATTGATTTTTGAGCAACCCTTTACCATCGGTGACTACATCCAGCTTGGAGATAAAAAAGGACGGGTATTGGACATTGGCATTCGCTCCAGTAAGTTGGTGCTGGAAGAGGGCGCAGAACTGATCATGCCCAACGCAGATCTTCTATCGGGCATGGTAGTAAATTGGACCACCCGCAATGACAACGTACGCATAGACCTGTTGTTCTCTATTGTGCCCGATCATTCTTTCGAGGAAATACAACAAATGATCATCGAAGACCTGGCAGCAAACGAGCATGTGGTAAAGTCCATTCCACCAGAGATATTACTCACCAGCCAGAGCGATAAAGCAATGAACCTTGATGTGCTGATATGGATAGACGATGTGCATAAGCAGCAATCAATAAAAAGCCAGGTACTGCAATACCTATACACCTGCCTCGCAAAACGAGGAGTGAAAGTTGCGTGATAATTGCTCAATGGCCCAACATTTTGCGCGGTGATGGTTCGATGGGCGATGCCTATCCATCGTGCCATTTCAGGCAATCATTAAGTTAGGGAAGTCCGGCGGACTTCAATATGAATAGCCGCCGGTGAAACCGGCGGGAAGTGTTGACAAGCGCCAACCCAGCATGGGTTGAACGTGGCATTGAAAACGTTATAGTTGCTTAACCTAATGACATTGACTTTCAGGCTACCCGTGTAATGAAGTTTTGCGTGTAGGTGTCCCACACCAGAAAAAGGTGTGGGACACCTTACGCAAGGCTTTGAGTACAAGATTGTTGGTGGTATTTCGTTACGCTTGTGGTGCGGCCTTGTCCTTTTCATCGAGCCTGTTAAGTATCTTAATGATCAGGTCGTTCTGATTCTCTAAATGGAGGAGTATAGTCTCTACTTCGCGCTCAGCTTTTACGTTCACTTCAAAATCAGACTCTGCCCTTAGTTCAGAATGCCTGCCTTGCAGGTTCTGTCCTATCATTATCAGGGGCATCAGGAATATCTGTATCATATTTGAGATGAACAGCCAGAGTACAAATGCCGGGTAGGGATCAAACTGGAGCGATTTTGGAGCCAACATATTCCAGCCAAGCCACACAGCCGTCCATATAAGGATGATAAAGAAAAAGCCCATGGTACCCACCTTGTCCGTTATCCAGACAGCTACGCGCTCCACCTTGGAAAAACTATCTTTATGTGCCTTATTGGGGTTCA
>Ga0206969_1179_pt1 | contig 16131 bp, 17 predicted proteins | sample Alteio_BWOrgHeat_87_FD_153256 | JGI IMG/M metagenome (GOLD analysis project Ga0206969, IMG submission 153256) | Enriched cells from forest soil in Barre Woods Harvard Forest LTER site, Petersham, Massachusetts, United States -... | ecosystem: Environmental > Terrestrial > Soil > Temperate forest >... | reverse complement strand
CTTCGCAATGAATAATAATGGTCGCAAAGCTTTTTGTTATACCCGATCGGATTTAATCTTTCCATGAATTTTGAGAAGCCATCTTCATTTTTTACAGAACCGCCTTGGTTCTTTGATAGAGCCTCGACAGAGCATACAAGGTACGCAGCAGCAGCGGTAGGCTCCTGCCTATGAAATTTCAGTGCGAGGTTGTACATTCTTGCACAAGCAAGAAATGACTTCCCTTTCTCTGTGCCAAGCCTATGTATCCCCAAGAAATATTTTCTTATGTCTTTTGGTATTTTTATTTCCTGATTTGATATGTGCCTACTCATTCGTATTTCGTCGCTATACCAATGCTTTTCATTATTTTTAGTCGACTTAACAGCGCCGCGTTCTCGAAAGACCTGCTCCAACGAAGGCTTTTTTGTTGCATCAACCTGCAACGATCCAGAGCTACTGATCCCATCATCATTTACTAATGAAAGGCTAATTTTTCCAGACAGAAAGCTACCAACATCATCCTCATCGTCAATGTGACGCAAATGATTAAGATTATCCGAAACTATAAGCTGCAACTCCGGATCAAAATATCCGGTTCTATATCTTTGAGTTGAGAATGCACTTGCTTCATCGCGCCTTGTACGAAGCACGAAAGTCCTAAAATCAGAATCGATGAATTCGAAATTCACATCAAGTAAAACCGACAAATATGCATGCAAGTTATATACGTGCTCATATGCCAATGTTCTAGCATGCTCCACATTGACCGCCGGAATTTCAACATCAAAAAATATAACGTGCTCTGTATTCGGCTCTTGCTTTGATGGGGACGGAGCTGGCTTTATCAATGTTTTGTATTTAAAGTTAATTAAGTACTCGCCCATTATTTGATGCGAGTTAAATATCCTTGAATATATCCTTACTACATATGTGGGATGTGATGAATTGTTTTCGCTCAGGAGAACTTCATAATAAAAATTCTTTATGTAGGCCTCTAAGGCATATTTGTTGGTGGCCGCCGTAGAGGTTTTCACCTCCATCTTTGTATGTTTAATTTTGCTAAATGCGCCACTATTTTCTATGGTGATATGAATCAAAAAATTATGATTTTCGCCTTGTATGGAATCATCCCCAAGAATGGAGATATTAGAGGTTATGCCATCATCACTGTTTTCGATGATGGTAAACTTTGCCGTCTTTGACACGAAATTATTTAGAACTGGAATTAAGCTCTTCTTAAGAATTAATTCGTCGTGACTTTCATATTCCACGGCACAGTCCTATTTTTCAGGTTTCAAGTCAAGTCAAGCAATATCGGCTGCTTGGGGTTGCCTTAGCTATTAAAGCCAGCCAGAAGAAATACTTTTCTCATAAAATTGACCTTGCTAGGTCAATAAGTAACCTATTCATGAGGGAATTTACATTCGACATCGCGAAGACGCTTTTTGGCCACATTTAATTGCTCTTCCGTGAAAAGGCCACACCAAGGACTCTGCAAGACCAAATACTCCACGGTGAGCTTCAAGCTATCCTTGCCTCGTAGAAACAACTGTGTGAATCCTTCTGATGGGTCTTTGGTGGCAAGAAGCCTATCTGCGGCCTCCTTGCCTCCATGCTCATCGACCATGCGCTTGAATAAATTGGCTCTGTACGGCGGCTTTAAGGATAGCGCCGCCTCATATATCCCAAGCATTTTTGCATGGAACTGCTCAAGCAAAGCATCAGTCATGACTCTCTCCCCTCTTATTTTTGTTTCGGGAACCAGTCATAAATTGAGGGATTACCGTTGTAAATGCCAGACGCACGAACCCCTTGGCTGGTCTCATTTTTTCCCCAGCAGTCTTCGTAAATGTAGATGCGCCCTGCGTCATTAGGAAGCATGCACACAATTGCCTGCCTCCCGTCCTCCACATTTCTGGCCTCCACTGCATAAACAGCTTCTTTGCTGGTTACAACATGAACCGGAACCTTCTTCTCCTGCAACTCCCGCAGGCGGGCATACATCTCATTGAACGTTGGCATTCCAATATCCTGTTGTCTTCTGCGCACTCATGCGGGACGGTGCGTATGCACTGGCTTGAATGGGTATCACATGGGTGAACTTTCCGAGGAAGAAATGACCAGACTGGCCTCAATAGTCAGGGATCAGTTTGGTCAATTTTTAATCATCGAGAGGTTTGCCGATGTGATGCTCGGTCTATTCGAGGATATTCCCGGACTGGAATGCCTGTCTGACGACCAAGCCCAGCACCTCCTCCACGAACTATGGATAATTTACCATGACCAAGGCAAATACCAAGCAGACCGCTCCCGAATCCGTTGCGACCACTGATACGCCCATCGACCTGAACAAGCCTGTCATTCAGCAGGCCATCGCTACGGGTCAGGCAATCATCAAGGAGGGCAAGACCAAGGCTGACGCCGCCCGCGCCATGTACGCAACCATCCGGGATGAGCCGAAGGAAGTTGTAGTCGCCGCGTTCGTCCAAGGTGCGACCCTGACGGAAAAGGGAGCCTTGACCTACTGGTACAACTGCAAGCGCAAGGCGGCCAAGAAGGTTTGAAGTGAAGAAGGGAGCGCGAGGGGCGAAACCAGCCCCTCTCATTCCGTGCTCGGAGTGTGGGAAATGCCTGACGCGCCTAGCTGTGCTTCGGGAAAATACCGCTCCCCACGTTCTCAATGATCTGGGTCGCGTGGCGCATCAGGCGGGAGGCAGCCGCAGTCAGATTTAACCGATCAGACATATCGTCGGGATCAAGACTCTCCCCCAGCTCCAGTTCGTCAGCTATCTCATAAAGTTTCATTGTTTTCACCGGCTTTCGCCAGTCATACGTCCAGAGTACCTTGTTGAGGTATTCAATCCTGCGGCCCAACTCCGGTCTCATGCCGACACCATACAACTTGTATTCCGCAACCACGTCGTCCCTGTTACGCCTGCCGGATTTCCCGTTTGGGTGATGCTCTTCCAGCAATTTGGAAAAGGCCCGCTTCAGCTCCTGCCGTGGTGCGTAGAAGTTGACGATAACGACCATGTTGTCGTCGTCATCGATATAGCTGGCCACGTCGCTCAGATCGCGGGTGCGGTAAGCGGTGAACTCCATGGTTTCGAACAACTCATGGTGGTCCTCCCACCAGTCTCCAAACATCTGTCCGTGAACATCCCCAAAGTCCGCATATAGAGCAGCGTATTCCCCAGAGCCGCCTTGTGCGCAGCACTGCCTGTAGCCCTCGTGCCGTTTCAAGAACTCGAACCACAGCTCGTAGATGTTGGTTATTACCCGGGGCTTCTTGTCAGTCATGAGTCTTTTCCAAAAAAACTAACGCCAAAACTATATCAAAAAGTAAGAGATACGTTAGTAATTCTGAATTTGATTACATAGGCCCTGCGTCGGGCGAGGCTCTCGGCAGACGCACAAACCCATGTCTATCAATATGTTAGGAGTCACTATCCATGAACATCATTTCCGCCGGGCTCTCCGCCCAAGAGCAGCAGACCTTCCAGTCCATCACGTCTATGGAGAACAAGACCCCGGAAAAGCAGGGCGAGGAGCTGGCATCCACCTTGGGGGGCAGGGCCTTCCGCATTGCCGACACCAAGTGGGAAACCGTCGTGACCATCATCGGCATGGTCGCTATCAACGTGGCGAAGGCAGCAGACGCCAACGACATCCAGTCGATGAAGGCCTTCTCCGATGACTTTGCGTCCAGCGCGGCAACCTGGATGACGCACAGCGCACGTGCAGTGACCAAGGACCTTGCCTCCGGCCTGCAACAGGCCCTGAGCATTGCCCTTGCAAACAGCACCACGCGCAACAAGGCACTGGCCAAGTTCAATGGCGATGTTCAGAAGTCGGTGATGGTGGACGGCGAGGAGGTCATCATCAAGACGACCAATTCGGAATACTCGCACCAGAGGCTGTCGCCCATGTCCAAGCGCGAACTGTCCGCCCAACTTCTCCGTCTGGTGGACTTCTTCAATAACAACCCTGACGGCTTTTCCATCTTCTAACGCTCGGGCCACGTAGTAGCGCCGTATCCGGGCGCACTATCCAGAAAAGCATTTGAACCACCCATATGCCGGCAACGGCATGTGCTGGATAGCTGCGCCCGATAGTGCGGTTGAAAAAACGTTAAGCGCAACACCCCGATCCGACACTCGAAAACTGGATGAGGCCAACACCCCAATCAAATCACTGAGCAGTTTTACCATGTATCTGATGTCTGCTGAAAATTGCCACACGAAGTTTACCCCGTTTTCTGCTGCGGAAAATGCCGAGCCTAACAATACGTCCTGTGTGGACAGCACTGCCTCGCCAGCGGGGGTGCCCGGCTTCAATTATTACCACGTCGACGACTTTTCCTGGGAAATGGCACTTGGACTTTCCGGTATTACCATCCACCGCGCAATTGAGAAGTCTGGTGACGCAAAACTCGAAGCAATGCGCTCCTTCCTGAGCTGGTTGGATGGCATGACCGAATCGACACGCCAGATGTCGGCCTTGGAAGCGGAGGGATTTTGTCAGGCGCTCCGTACGATGCACTGGGTCACCAGCAACAATGACGAATTTGGCATTCACCCTGACTTCATCCGCGATATCGGATTCATCATTCAGGTACTGGAAGCGAACGGTGGGGGTCTCAGCTTCATCTTCGATCTTGCTGAGCTTGGTGAACAGGAACGGATCGATGGGGTGGCGCGCATGTATGAGTACGGTGTCGAACCTAACTAGCCACAACCGGACAACGTCAAATATTCATTATTTTAGCAGGAGAAAATCATGTTTCTGACATCAACAAAGCCACGCCACGATGTGAAACTTCCTCTGGATCAGATCAGGGGAATTGATGGCACCTACAAGAAGCGGTTCTATGTCTATTCCGAAGGGGGCGATTGCTCCAATGGTGGTGCTGGAAAGCACCATTATGACGTAGGAAGCCGTGAGTGGGAGCAGGCCATTGCTTTGGCCAAGAGCGTGGCGGTCATTCTGATCTCTAACCTTCCGGACCATGAAAGTTTTAACCTGCGAGCATTCGTCAAGTGGACAGACGCCAAGGATAGTAAGACGCGCTCCATGACAAAGCAGGAAACAGATGGTTTCTACATGGCGCTGCTGCTCGTGCATACCACTTTTGTGGGGAGAAAGGTCGATGACCTCGTTCTCCGCACGGTCGGAGAAGTCGAGTTCATCATTGGTTTCATGGAGGCAACAAAGGAGGGGCTGAGCTTCGTTAGCTGCCTCAACGAGACACGTCCATTTTCAGAAATGCACCATATCAGCACGCTTCCATATCTGCCTCACTCCGAAGGCGAGCCAGATGAAATCAGTGTGCTCGTAGACGACTAGACAAAGACCCAAGCCCGCAAATATCAACCGCGCATCTTCCCTGATGCGGCGGCAGGAGGCCTCATGCCTACTGTCAGCCGGTTCGGGGAGGTTTGCGCACAAAAATCAGTTTTGAGATAACTAAAATGAAGGTTGCAATCAATCCCTACCTGATCGACAAAGGCGCTGAAGGCGATACCGGGACATATTCCGATGCGTTCGTGCCCATGGACATTTCCATCCACGACCTTGCTGAGTATGTGAAGTTGGGATGCGCGTTCTGTCCTCACTTCAAGCTCGGCAAGCGCAATGCCGTGAATTTTGACCGATCAGGATTTCTCGTCGTAGACGTGGACAATGGTCGGAAGGATGCCAATGGCATCCTGTATCTTCTCGACGGCGAAGAAATGATGTCGATGACGGAGGCCATGGAGCACCCTCTCTACAAAGAGTGTGGGTCGCTGCTGTATACCACGCCTAGCCACACCGCAAATATCCACCGTTTCCGCATTGCTTTCGAGCTGGAGGAGGAGATTGTTAAAGGCAGCGACATGCGATATGCCAAACTCGCCCTCGCAAACTATTTCCGAGGTGATGCAAACTGCGCCGACGCCTGCCATATTTTTTATGGGTCAACGACTGCCGAAATGCACATTCCCGGTAAGCGCATGCCGAAGCATGTTGTACAGGCACTGATTCAGCGTGGAAAGGACCTCGACAAGCCCACCCACAGCATCAGCTCGGACAACAAGCCGGTTGTCGGTGTTAGTAGTTTTACCATCAAGAAGGATGATCTGATTCGGCTCGCCGACGGCGGAATCGGGCACCTGCATGACCTGGCGCGTTACACTCGCGTCCACTGCCCCCATCCCAATCATACGGATCGCCATGCAAGCGCATTCGTGCTGGAAAGCGACGCTGGCAACAAATTCATCTACTGCAAGGCCAGCCGTTGCAACACGACCTATTACCCGGAAGGCTATCAGCGCCGGCTTGCTTACGACTTTGACCACGACTGGCGCAATCTCATGAGCAGGGATGCCGGCACAATCAGTCCCACAGCAGCATCCATCGTGGCTGCCCGGTGTACGTCCCGGACAGATGATGGCTACCATCACAGCGTCATTCTGGGCGATGCCGAGGCTCAGGGTGCCAATGAGCTGCCTTGGGTCTCCACCATGGATGAGCCGTTTGTGTCCGCCGAAAAGATCGCCGTGCTGCATCCCCGGCTGGCTTACGATTGCGTGCATGACTCGGAAAGCGGCCTGTCACTGCGGGAGGCCCTCGCGCAACATGAGGAAACCGGGTGCCACTGGCAGGCCAATCTGGCTGACAAGGTAGAAACCACCTTGCTCCACCGCTGGCTGGCTCACGAGGGTGTGACCTATATCAAAAGCCCGAAGGGAACGGGGAAGACAGCGCTCATGGCACACATTGCCATGCACTATCGGGCAGGCACCCCGCATCACGCTAATGTACTGCTTATCGGCCATCGTCGTTCGCTGATTAACGCGACTGCCGACAGCTTGAACCTGACCTCGTACCTGAAGTTCAAATCGGAAACCAAGGAGGCAACCAATCCTCCCTGCGACCACTATGCCATCTGCCTCGACAGCATGGGCAAGCTGCTGGTTCCGGCGCGGGACAAGTACGATGTCATCATCATCGACGAGGCAGAGCAGGTCTTTGCTCATCTCCTGTCTGACACGATGAAGGATGTCCGTACCCAGGTGCTGGCTACCCTGCGTCATTATATCCGCCATGCCAAGCATATTTTCCTGCTGGATGCCGACCTGAGCAATGTGAGCCGTTCCGTCCTTGCTACTCTGGCAAAGCCAGAGCACAAGGTGCCGCTGGCCGTGATTAACACCTTTAAGGTCAAGGATCGAGTAGTAAACTTGCACGAGAGCGTCAAGCAAAACCACATCGTCGGAGAGTTGGTGGCGGCGCTGGATCGCGGCGAGCGCTGCTTCCTTTGCACGAATTCCAAGCAGTTGACCGAGAAGATTCATGCCAAGGTGATGAGGGCCTTTCCAGGCCTGAAGTCCATCGTGATCACGTCGCGCAATTCCAATGCGGCGAGCACTCAGGCGTTTATCAAGAATATCAGGGCTGATGCCCTGAACTATGATCTCATTGCTGTTTCGCCATCCATGGGCACTGGTATTGACATGACCTTTGAGAATGACGCCGAGGTTTTCACGGTGTTTGGCATTTTCAATGCCCGCGTGACCACGCACTTTGATATTGACCAACAGGTGTCACGGGTACGCCATCCCAAGCGCATCAATGTCTGGGTTTCGGCGGACGAATTTGTGTCTGAAACCAACCCGGATGTAATCCGTCACGAGATTGGTTTCATGACCAGTCACTTCCGTGAGATTGACGACTTTGCCCCGAATGGTCAGCCCATCTACGTACGTCGCTCCACCGACGATATGCATGAGGATATCTATGCCGCCGTCACGCAGGTTCGCCGCGCCTCCATGAACCGGTTGCGGAAGAACTTTGTTGATCTGCGTCAGCACAACGGCTGGACTATCAACCCGGTGTCAGAGGATGCCAAGATGGCGGCGGCAGGAAAGCAGTTTCTGAAGGAGGCCGGTGAAGAGTTTGAAGCCCAGTACCGTGAAAATGTACTGAATGCAGCAAGCCTGACCTATCAGGAGTTCCGCCGCCTGCGCGACAAAGAGGATCGCAGCGAAGCCGAGCAGCATGCGGTGGAGAAGTACTGGATCGAGTCCTTCTATTATACTGACGCAACCGAGGAGTTGCTGCGAGAGGATGACAAAGGGGCCTTGCGGGATGCGATCCGCAACTACCAGCTTCTGCACGTTGCAGATGAAAGTCTGCGCCCCAAGCGGCACCGGTTGGACGTGCTGCTGAACGAAGATGGCGCGAAGCCCTTGCTGGACGAGGATCGTTCCTTGCCCAAGAAGCGTGCGCTTGAGGCCACGCTGTCAGCAGCTAAGCTCTGGGTTAATGGTGAGCTGCGATCTGGTATCAAGGTGGAAAAAGCCACGCTCGGACCTTTTGTAAAGGCCTTCATGGAGCACAAGGCTACCTTTGAAAATGACTTCGACGTTGGCATGCGCGTTGATCTGCTGAAGAACCCGACGCAGATGCTGGGCAAAGTGCTTGGTTTGCTGGGCTTGAGCCACGAGGGAAAGCGTGACCAGTCAGGAGGTGATGATCGTACCCTCTACACCATTGTTGACAAGACGCTTGATACCTTGAAGAAGCGCCACGCCCAGCATATGGATGAAAGTGCCAAGGCCGCTTGGCAGGCATCGCGCCACACCCCCACAGAAGAGGAGGAAGCTCAGCGTACCATCGCGACACTGCGTGAACGTGGCGCGAAGGACGATCCATCCGACGTTGATCTTGCCTCCTGAAGCACTGAGGCTCCCTGACCTTAATATCAGGGAGCCTCAGATGCTTTTTCCTCTCGGCACCATTGTTGCCACCCCCAACTGCGTTATCCCATCTGGCCCGTAGCGGTATCTCTCCCATGAGCCTGATCCGACGGCATGTCCGTGGTGATTATCTGCTCCCCAAACTGGAGCAACTGCATGACGGCTTTTTTACAGTATCTCGATATGCCGGGCTGGCCTATATATTGTATTCCTGCAAGATTTTTCTTCTCGGTTGCCACTTCACGCCCCTCTAAACGAACGTCGTTTCCAATTTTGCTTTTCACAACAACATCGTTGTCTATTGCTTCGTGCCACGACGATAGTAAATTCTGTTTTCTATTGTGAATCGTCATGAGCATCGTCAAGCGCGGCAACAGCAAGTTCTGGTATATCCAGTTCCAGATGAACGGCAAAACCTTTATCCGCTCCAGCCGTACCACCATCAAGAAGGCGGCGGAACAGATGGAGGCGGAGTGGAAGGTCAAGATTCATGCGCAGCAGTTCCTGGGCCAGAAAGAACAGGTCACTCTTCGGGAGGCCATCGAGGACTACTGCGAATCCAAGAAAGGGACGCCGAACTACCGCAATCTGGTGGGCTCCGCCATTACCAATCTTAAACTGCTTCCCGGCCATAAACCGATAGACGAGCTGACCTCGCAAGACCTTGAACGCTACAAACGTGATCGTCTGGCTAAGGGCGCTAAACCGCAAACAGTCCTGCATGGACTAAACCTGATCCGGTGCGCGTGGAAGCTGGCCCGTAAAATGGGCTATCACGTTAATGACCTTGAGTTCCCCGCTATCAAAGCCCCGAAATCCTCGCTGCGTTACCTCAGCCTAGAGGAAGAGGAACGGCTGCTAGCCTGCTTGGACCCCAAGCGCGAGGGCAATGGCCTACGCCCCTATGATGAGCGGACACCGGAACTTCGCCGGACCATGCAGGATGCCTACGATCTGGTGATTCTGCTGCTGGATACCGGCGCCCGCTATAGCGAAATCGCCAATATCGAGTGGTCACGCATCAATCTGCAATCTGGCACGATTCGGCTGTGGCGCTCCAAGGTCCAGAACGAAGGCATCCTTTATATGTCCGAACGCGTGCAGACCATTTTGGCCCGTCGTGCCCATTACAATCCCGGCGTGTATGTTTTCCAGAACCGTAGCGGTGGCCCCCGTGGATATGTCGTCGGCTCCATCCGCAAGGCGATCAAGAATGCCGGGTTACTGGACTGCAAGATTCACACGCTGCGCCATACCCATGCCTCGCGCCTGATCCAGAATGGCCTGAGTGTCTACGAGGTCCGAGAAGTTCTCGGGCACACCGACATCAAGACCACCATGCGGTATGCCCATCTGGAATCCCGGCAGGTGACGTCTAAGGCGCGGGATGTCATCAATCGCCTGAACCAAACCACCTATATAAAGAAGGAAGACACCCTATAGCTTGGCGTCTTCCATCAAATCGGTGATGGAAACGCCCAGCACGGCAGCAATCTTTGCCAGCGTCATCACCGCCACGTTGTTATCCCCCCGCTCAATCCTCCCGACATGGCTACGGTCGATTTCCGCCCGGTGAGCCAGTTCTTCCTGCGATAACTCCGCTTCGAGGCGAGCGCGTCTGATTGCCTGTCCGAGGGCAATGAGGATGGGGTCTTGTCTGTAACTGGAGAGGTTTGGCACCCCCGGATGATTACGATATGATGCTTTTCGTGCCACGGTACATGTACCTCTGTAAAAGATATACCCCAGCCAACGGCGTTTACTCAAGCGGCAGGCTCAGGGAGGGTTATGCGCCAAAGTATCCGCTGGAAGGCATGCAGTCCTATCGCCGGATGCGCTGGATGAGGGGTCTATGCCCCTTCACTTTGGTCAAAAAAGCAACAGATCAACCGGAGAAGGATGTTCGCATGTCAGTCATCACGATCACCTGCCCCAAGTGCGGCAAGGTCACTCCCGTGGATACCCACGGCACCGCCAAGCCCGGTTCTGGCGGCAGGTCCTGCCGGCAGTGCCACAAACTGTTCACCATCTACCTCGACAACAAAGGCAATCTCATTAAGGCGACCTGATATGGAACTGATCAGCATCAACGGGGTGACGGCCCTAAAAGGGCTTGACGATGCACCGATCCGGGAGTTCGCGGAAAACGAAGCCGGCAATGTCTTTGCTGCCATAACGCTAGGTGGCGGTAGTCTGGAGCAGCGGAGTCTGGAGTCCAACCTCGAACAGTATTTCGGCACGCTACCCCAGCATGACGCCGACCGCTTCATTGCCACGTTCGAACAAGCGTTCTCTACCCACATGAAAACCTTGGAAGCGGCGCATGCAGTCCGCAAGGCAGGAGAGCGCCGCGAGGGGATCAAGTGAGCGCTGCTGTTTTGGGGGCCTGTTGTCGCAGGTATAGCGCTGTATTTCCTGTTGAAGCACTGACACTCACTAGCATCGCAGCACCCAATGCAGCATCGGCTGGAAAATCGCATCGCAATCGTAAATGAAGTACATGTACCCAATCATGATGTACGTACTAAAAACAGGCGAATGGAATTTCTCTTATGACAATTCACGCAAAAAATAAAATCCCCTTCATCGCATCTATCTTGGCGCTTTGCATTAACGCAACCGGACATGCTGCAAATAACAGTGACCAAGAACTGGATCAGGCAGACGCCGACAGCCGTTCAGGGAATTACAATAGAGCCGTCCCGGTTTATATGAATATGGCGGCAAGAGGTAATCCACATGCCCAATACAAGTTGGGCTTACTCTATGAGCTGGGGAACGGAGTACACAAAGACCTAGCTAAAGCAGCGGCACTGTTTCAGAAATCCGCCATTCAAGGATATGCAGATGCTCAAGCATACCTTGGGATTATCTACTACAGTGGTACTGGCGTGGAAAAGGACATGCATAAGTCCGAGTACTGGTTTAAAAAAGGGGCTGAGCAAGGGGATGAAGATGCACGGATTCAGTACGCTGGCTTCCAGGCGCTCAAACTGGCTAAAAAGCAAATCACCCTGAAGGATGCGCAGCAAGCTATATCTTGGATGAAGGAGCTGTCCGATAAGGGAAATGCTAGGGCCAAAAAGACCCTTGGCTTCATCTATCAGGCCGCTGAGAATGACAACCAAGCGGCTTCAGGTCTGGCCGACAAGATTATTGCAAAACTTAACAAAGATGACGGTAATAGTGACCGGAGTTTCACCATAGGCAATATGGTGGTGATCTATACACCGGATGCCCTATCAGGCCATGGCGGTGATTGCATTCTCAACATTGCCCCGGCAGATATTACGCCGGCTGGCCAAAGAAATCCCATGGCAGAGGTAATTTACGTTGTCAAAAGCACCACTCGTAATGTCTCCATGATCAACATCCCGGACGTCACTGGGTCCGCCCCCCGGTTGAAGGCTGACGGCAGCTCGAAAATCATGGTCTTCGATACCTACGCTCCAGGACCACCCAAGGTGTGGGGTGCTGTTCAGGGAACGTCCAACTTCAATTCCACCTTGAGCGCCATGAAGCAATCGTCCAGCATCAGGGTAGACTTTGGCTCCTACAGCCTGGGCCGTGATGTGATGGACTTTGATCTGAAGTACTTTAAGGATGGTCTTGTGGCGATTGATACACTATGTGCCGGGGTGTGAGTAGGGGCTGCTGAGGATGGCTAAGTCCGGTGCTGCCACGCTGCGCATCCGAAGGAGACCCCGGCACTCCTAATGGGGTCCGGACTCCTTCTTAAACCCCATCCATTCCGTATTTCCACGGATTGACAATATACCACCCCCTCAATCAATCTACCCGTCAGTTTATCAGGATCTTGCCTGTCACACGCGCTCGTGGCCTGATTGGCGTCCTACCTCACATCACCTCGAAAAAAATCACGGCAGGACACAATCGGCAATGGGCGCTATAAGGCTCGGAAACAAAGAAATGCTATTCCTGGTGGATGCGCTTGACGCCTTCTTACAGGTGGGGCAACACAGTCCTTTGAAGGCAGAAGACCGCGCACTAATCAGTAAGGTGCGGCGGGATGGCGGAATGCTTGTTGGGTCGGCATCGTACTATGAGGTCATGCCCACCGATACTTCTGGTAGTTAGCCGCTATTTGGCTTCAGGGTGGTTTAGCCAAGTATGTACGCCCGACAACCTTGTCATGAATAACAAATTGGCAAGAAAAGGAAAATGATAATGGCCCTTATTAATTGCATTGACTGTAACACGGAAGTTTCCACTTCAAGCGGAGATAAGATAGAAATCTCTCATGATGGATATAAAAACTTATCCACTGAAATGCCATAGTGATTAGTTTGAAGAAACCCATCAATCCGATGGGCTCTATTCATATTAAAAATCTTTATATAAGATCAAGGCGGCGCATTTGTACCTCCAGGTTTCCTGTCGTTAAGGGCATGCGCATCTTTAGAAAATCATCCTCGAGGAAGACATGGATAGTAAAACAAAAGGAGCTTGGCTTTTAGCCCAGTCTAAAGCGCTTGATGCCGTTAGTGGCGCGGGAAGATTAGAAAATATCCAATACGCAGGTAGGATTGGGAGACTTTACAACCTTCTTCGCCGCAATATACAGGACTCCGTTACACCAACAATCGATGCGGATGATGTTACTCGTATCTGCCAACTTAATGGAATCGATAGGTCTGCGCGAGAAAGCGGCTTGAGGGTGCTTTCACAGGAGGGACGTATTGATGTTGCAAGGAATGGTGCGATTAGTGTGCTTGGTGCAACGTCAACAGCAGTCCTTGAGGTCACATCAACAATTTTTGATGATTGCGCTCCTTCTAGTGAAGAGAAGGCCGTAATTCATCTTTCTGAGAAAGTTGCCGATAGACCAGTCATCAGAAAGGAGGCGGAGGAGTATGTTTCCGATACTTTCAAAATATCCTCTTCTCAATCGTCAGATCTGATAGATATCTGCAAATCTACTGCGATACTTGATGAATCAAGCGACAAAGGTCACTTCATACTTTTTAATAACAATACATTTCGAGATGGCCAATATGCTCAAAAAGCGTATTGGCTTATGCAGTCTCTTAGTCATGGTGATCAGCAAAAGCTAGCAGAACTCCAAACGACTCTGAAAAACAAGGGGACAGTTCTTGATGTGGACGCCCAGAAAATTCTTGGTGAGTCACTTTACTGTCGCCTCGTTGGTGTTGGATTGTTCGATAGGTTGGAGGTAAGCAATAGCACTGAGGCTGTTGGTTACTTAACGTCTCCCGATGCATTCCAAAAATATGGAAGACCATTTGAGGATGACCCCATAGATGATGCAAAAGCACTATTGGCGTCATTGACCTACGGAATGACGAGAAGCCACTACGCTCGGGGAAGTATTACGATGCCGGACCTTCTGCTCAATAAGCTCATTGGTGGCGGATCAGTTGGCGGTCAAAATGGCGTAAAGGCTATAGGCGAGGACTATCGCGAGCTAGAAAAGAGGCAAGTCGTTAAAGTAATAAAGAGGAGTAGCGACAGATTTACAATGAAGCTTCTTAAAAAGGATGTGGGCGAGCTGGCTTTGGCAATTATTAAAGGAACCACCCCGGCTCAGGAGGCATTGTTAATGGATGGTTCTGCAGCACGAAGCTTTAAAGGGCCATCAGAAAATAGAAAGGCTATACGAGACAAACATTCTTTGCATGACAAACAATTTGTGACGGGCGCTCTCGATCGCTTGCGCAGTGGAGGCTGATATGTCGAATACTAAAGGGCCTTTGTTGGAAGAGCTGGTGCGTGCCTATTTTTCGAAGCAAGGATTTTTTGCTCTTAGGTCTGTTCCTTTTCGATTCGATGGTGAAGACGTTACCGACATTGATGTTTGGCTATATTCTCGGCAAACAGTAAGCGCAAGAATTAGAGGTATCGTTGACGTCAAAAACAAGAAATCGCCGAAGGCATATGAAAGGGTTCTATGGGTAAAGGGGCTTCAATCTGCTCTGAACTGTGATAAAGCTATTATAGCAACCACGGATGCCAGCCCCGCCCTTGTGAAGTTTGCCCATCAGCAAAAAATTCCAGTTCTATCAAAAGGATTTCTTGATCGTCTTGAAAAGAAATTAAGCCATGAAGAAAGGCTTAGCTTAGAACAGTTTAATGAACTCATTCAGCTTTATCCTGCGAACAAACAGGATGGCGACTGGCTAAGAGTTCTTTCTGATGCCAAATCGGCAGTCGCAAGCCTTGGTGGATTTCCCGCATTTAATAAGACAATGCTCGCTTTTCGTTTCTTTTCTGAAAGAGCTGAAGTTAGGGCTCAATACCGAGAGCAGGCTACTCGATGTGCATTGGCTGCTGCTGCGTTAGCGTGCATTGCTCTTGATACCGCCCTAGAGAGTCTTGTTTTTGAGGATATGAATAGACGGTATAGCGGGATCATGGCCGGCGTTACCTATGGCGAATCTGGCGATGGGAGAATTAAGCAAAGTCTTGATGTGGCATTATCCGTCATTTCAGAAGGAATGCAGAATGGGAAGGCAGTTGCTGCGCAGGCTAGGGCCGAACTGGAAAGGCGATTATCAGTTGTCCGATCAGATGTAATAGCAGAGTTTTTTACCAGAGAGCACAATGCTCAGACGCTGTTTAGTGTTGCGAAAGAGCTAGATGATGTCTCACACTCCACCCTAAGGCTGGACAAGTGGATTTTGTCAGTTGAGTCCCGTTCTATTCTTGGCGTTTTCTCGGATTTTGTTGGGGTAAAGAGAAGCGCCCTTCCAATTGGAGCATCAATAGCTGTGGCGGAATCATCGGTAAAAATAAGCGATGCCACTGTGAATGCGAACGATGCAGAGAAAAATACAGATGGCCAGCAAAAACTAATATGAAAAACGAATGGAATGATGGAGACGAATAATGAGATACACATTTTATGGGGATTTATTGGGTATTTCCGGTCTTTATCGGCTTTCTCCTCATTTAGCCTATCAAAAGCTTAATGAATTTTATAATACCACATTTCAAAACATAGATGAAAATTGGTGTGAGGAAAGTGATACCCAGATAATGATGTTTAGTGATAGTTTCTTTATGTGGGGGAATGATGCAGAGGGAGCGCTTCTCCAATTAAGCAATCTCTACCTGAGTCTTCTTCGTAAGGGATTGCTTCTCAGAGGGGCTATTGTTGATGGCTTGCTGCAATTTGACCCGAGGCTGGAGCGTAAAAATTTTAGGAAAATGCTTCCAGAGGATGACACCTTGGCGAGAGCCGTTGGCCTTGAGAGCACCCATAAGGGCGCACGGCTTCTTGTCGAGGGGGCTCTGGCGAATAAGTTGCTTGATGAATATGAAAACTGGCTTACGTTTGACGGATATATTAGGCACCGAGTGCCTGACTCGATTATTCCATGCGAAAGTGTCCTTCGCAGAATCTCTCCAACGCCAGAAGGATTTTCCT
>Ga0206969_1178_pt1 | contig 16132 bp, 16 predicted proteins | sample Alteio_BWOrgHeat_87_FD_153256 | JGI IMG/M metagenome (GOLD analysis project Ga0206969, IMG submission 153256) | Enriched cells from forest soil in Barre Woods Harvard Forest LTER site, Petersham, Massachusetts, United States -... | ecosystem: Environmental > Terrestrial > Soil > Temperate forest >... | reverse complement strand
AGGATTAATAGCGGAAAGATAATAGATAAGGTGTTCAATGGGAGGGGGTTATTTTAATGCAAATTCAGCGCATCCTTTTGAAAATCCGACACCTTTAACGAATTTTCTAGAGATGATTGCCTTACTGCTAATTCCAGCGGCACTTTGTTATACCTTTGGTGTGATGGTACGCGATACACGTCAAGGATGGGCAATATTGCTGGCCATGGTTACCCTATTTGTCGTGTGTGCAAGTGTTCCAATTATTGCGGAACAAAAGGGCAACCCGATTCTTACCCAAATGGAAATGAAGGATAAGATCTCTCCAGGAGGTAATATGGAGGGAAAGGAAACCCGTATTGGTGTCCTTAATTCCGCACTTTGGACCAGTGCAACGACAGCTTCCGGGAATGGTTCTCTTAATGCGGCGTTGGATTCTTTTATGCCTCTTGGCAGCTTAATGCCTCTGTGGTTAATGCAATTAGGCGAGGTGGTATTTGGAGGGGTAGGGTCAGGACTATCAGGAATGTTGATTCTAGTCATCTTAACGGTTTTTATTAGCGGGCTCATGGTTGGCAGAACCCCTGAATATCTGGGCAAAAAAATAGAACCTTTTGAAATGAAGATGGCATCCATTGCCGTTCTTATTATGCCAATGGTTGTTTTAATCACAACCTCAGTTGCAACACGTATGGGAATGGAGGCAATTTCTAATCATAGTATTCATGGTTTTAGTGAAATTCTGTATACCTTTTCATCTCAAGCCAACAATAATGGTAGTGCCATGGCGGGTTTGAATGCCAACACACCTTTTTATAACATCTTAGGGGGCATCGTGATGCTTATAGGGCGTTACTGGTTTGCCATTCCTGTTCTAGCCATTGCTGGTTCTTTGGCACAGAAGAAAATAACCCCCATGAGTGCGGGAACACTTCCTACCCACACACCTCTTTTTATCATCTTACTGATGGGTGTTGTGATTGTGCTAGGCGCTTTGACTTTTTTCCCAGCACTTGTTCTAGGTCCCATTGTTGAACATCTGATGGTGTGGAATGGTCATGGAACCTAAAGCGCAGATTACCTCATCTTGGAATGCAGAAATTGTAAAGGTTGCAGTAATCGATTCTTTTTTAAAACTGTCCGTTCGCCACCAAATTCGCAATCCAGTGATGTTTGCCGTTTATATAGGCTGTTTGCTTACGACAGGTCTTTTTATTCAATCAATCTTTGGCAAAGGTGAGACGTCATCAACGTTTATTTTGGCAATTGACCTTTGGCTTTTATTTACCCTGCTTTTTGCCAATTTTGCTGAAGCACTGGCTGAAGGTCGTGGCAAGGCCCAAGCCAATGCCTTAAGAAAATCACGTCATGAGGTTCAGGCTAAAAAATTATCCTCGCCGACCCGAAATGCTAAAATAACCCTGGTTCCTTCGGCAAATTTACGCATTGGTGATATTGTTCTGGTTGAAGCAGGGGATTTTATTCCCAGTGACGGGGAGGTGATTAAGGGAATCGCCTCCGTTAATGAAAGTGCTGTAACGGGTGAAAGTGCCCCCATCATTCGGGAAAGCGGAGATGAACGCAATGCTGTCGTGGGCGGAACACAATTGATTTCAGATTGGCTCATCATTCGTATTTGTTCAAATCCTGGGGAAACCTTTTTAGATCATATGATCTCCTTAGTCGAAGGTGCTAAACGTCAAAAAACACCCAATGAAATTGCCCTGACTATTCTATTGGCAGCACTTACCATTATTTTCCTTCTTGTCTCATCTACCTTATTGCCCTTTTCTTTGTATGGCGGATTTGTGACGGGTATTGAAAAGGGTGTGTCCGTCACCGTGTTAGTTGCGTTGTTTGTATGTTTAGCACCCACAACCATTGGTGGGTTGCTTTCTGCCATTGGCATTGCTGGGATGGATCGTATGGTTCAAGCTAATGTTATGGCTTTGTCTGGGCATGCGGTAGAAGCCGCTGGAGATGTCGATGTGCTGTTACTGGATAAAACCGGAACAATTACCCTTGGTAACCGACAGGCCACGGAACTTATTCCTGCAGAAGGGGTTACGATAGAAGCATTAGCGGACGCTGCCCAACTTGCTTCTCTTGCAGATGAAACACCAGAAGGTCGGAGCATTGTTATTTTAGCTAAAGAAAAATATGGGATACGCGGAAGAGACATTCATAGTTTAGGTGCAACATTCATTCCTTTTACAGCACAAACCAGAATGAGTGGCGTTAATCTTCCGGGCAGGCAAATCCGTAAAGGTGCAACGGAGGCTATTGAAGTTTATCTTAAAGATAGGGGCGGTACTCTTCCCGCTTCCTTACGCATGAGTATCATCGCTATCGCTCGTCAAGGAGGAACGCCTTTGGTTGTTGCAGAGGGTCCGAACGTTTTGGGTATTATATACCTTAAGGATATCATCAAAGGGGGTATTCATCAGCGTTTTGCCCAATTACGGCAAATGGGTATCAAAACCATTATGGTAACTGGAGACAATCCCCTAACGGCTGCGGCAATTGCTGCTGAAGCTGGTGTTGATGACTTTCTAGCAAGTGCAAGGCCGGAAGATAAACTGGCACTGATTCGAAGTTTGCAAGCCCAAGGACACTTAGTGGCCATGACGGGTGATGGAACGAATGATGCTCCAGCTCTTGCACAAGCAGATGTTGCAGTGGCCATGAATACGGGTACTCAAGCCGCGAAAGAAGCAGGAAATCTTGTGGATCTGGACTCTAATCCAACCAAGCTGGTTGAGATTGTTGAAATTGGCAAACAGTTATTAATGACACGTGGGACCTTAACGACCTTTAGCATTGCAACGGATATCGCCAAATATTTCGCGATTCTACCCGCTGCTTTTGCAGGGACTTATCCGGTGCTGGGTGTCTTGAACATTATGCACCTTGCAACGCCGCAAAGTGCGATTTTGTCAGCGGTTATTTTTAACGCTCTCATTATTATTTTTCTGATCCCTCTTGCCTTGAAGGGTGTTGCTTACCGCCGCGTATCTGCAGCTCAGTTGCTGCGAACAAATGTATCGGTCTATGGATTAGGAGGACTTTTGGCGCCATTTATTGGCATTAAAGCCATAGACTTAATCCTTCATGTGTTGAACTTAGGTTGAGATAATCCTAATGATGAAGGAAACAGTCAAACACTTAAAAACAGGGGCCTCTCTTATCGTGTTGCTGTCACTGATAACGGGGTTGATCTATCCACTTATGGTCACCAGCATTGCGCACGTTTTATTCCCGTGGCAGGCGCAGGGAAGTTTTATCAAAAAAGATGGCGTTTTATTGGGATCAACCTTAATCGGCCAATCGTTTACCGAGGCGAAATATTTTTGGGGGCGTCCTTCGGCAACCGTTCCATTTGCTTATAATGCACTATCCTCATCCGGGTCTAATCTTGGCCCTATGAATCCTGCTTTTTTAGAAAGCATCAACAATCGCATTGCTAGGTTACAACAAGCGGATCCCCAAAATCAGGGTCTAATACCCATCGATTTGATCATGGCCTCCGGTAGTGGTCTAGATCCACACATCAGCCCCATTGCGGCATTTTATCAAGTGTCCCGTATTGCTAAAGTGCGGCATATTGAGGAAAGCAATATAAAAATGCTGGTAACCCATTTTATAGAAGGTCGTCGGTTTGGGATTTTAGGTGAGCCGCGTGTAAACGTTTTGAAACTGAATCTTGCTTTGGATGACTTAACTAAAAATAGCAACTAAGGGAATTTCTATGGCCAAACAGCGTCCGACCCCTGAAGAATTAATGGCACGGATTAAAGAGGAGGAACAACAGCAACGCGGTAACCTTAAAATTTTTTTAGGTGCGGCACCGGGTGTTGGTAAAACCTATTCCATGTTAGAAGAAGCGCGCTCTAAGTACAAAGAAGGCTTAGATGTTATCGTTGGTGTCGTAGAAACACATGGTCGCAAAGAAATTGAGGAGCTGCTTCAAGATTTAGAAATTTTACCTCCCCAGGAACTGGTTTATCGTGGAAAAACATTAGAAGAATTTGATCTTGATGCGGCTTTAAAGCGGGCGCCAGCGTTAATCTTGATGGATGAAATGGCACATACCAATGCCCCTGGGTTAAAGCACTCTAAACGCTGGCAAGATATAAGGGAAATTTTAGATCGTGGCATTGACGTTTATACGACGCTTAACGTGCAACATATTGAAAGTCTTAATGATATTGTTGCGCAAATTACCGGGATCCATGTGCGGGAGACGGTTCCAGATTCTGTCTTTGAGTCGGCGGATGCCATAGAACTGATTGATTTGCCTCCGGATGATCTGCTTAAGCGCCTACAAGAAGGGAAGGTCTATATCCCGGAGCAAGCAGAACTTGCCATCCAACATTTTTTTCGCAAAGGTAATTTAATTGCACTGCGCGAACTTGCTTTGCGCGTTACGGCAGAACGAGTCGATGCGCAAGTGCTTTCACACCGTCACAGTCAAGGTATTCAAGAGACATGGCCAACCGTAGAGAGGCTTTTGGTGTACGTGAATACAGAACCCGGTGCCGCTAAAATAGTCCGCGCTGCACGACGGATGGCCTCTAGATTGCAAGCGGAGTGGATCGCCGTTTATGTGGAAGCCCCTCAATTGCGTGTACCAGAAGAATACCGCCACAGGGCGATCCAAAATTTACGACTTGCTGAGCAATTAGGCGCAGAGCCGATCATTTTAATAGGTCTTGATATTGCAAAGGAAATCATCACCTTTGCACGCGAACGTAATGTTACTAAGATTGTTATGGGCAAACCAGTTCACTTGCGTTGGAGAGAACGTATATTTGGCACGTTGATTGACAAGCTGATACGTAATAGCGAGGAAATCGATATTTATATCATTCGTGGAAGTTCGGAAGGGATAAAATTACCTAAGCCTACCACAATAACCCGTCGCCCAATTCCGTGGCTAGGCTATGGTGTTGCCATTGGCATTACTACGTTCACAACCCTGCTTAACTTAGTACTTTACCCATTTCTAGAGACCAGCAGTTTAATGATGATCTATCTCTTGGGCGTTATTGGGGTTTCAATGCAGGGAATTGTTGGACCAGCAATGCTTGCTTCGCTCTTAAGTGTGGTAGCCTATGACTTTTTCTTTATCCCGCCGCGGTTTAGCGTCATGGTTGACAACATACGAAGCTTTATCGCCCTGATGGCCATGCTGTGTGTTGCACAGGTGATTAGCCACTTAACGATTCGCACTCGACAACAAGTCGAAGTTGCCCATTTGAGAGAACGCCGCATCGCAGTGTTAAATAAATTAAGCCGACAATTGGCCAGTAGTCGCGGGTTAGGTAACATTTTAGAACCCGCCTTAAAATATATTTCTGAAGTCTTTGATAGTGAGGTAATGGTGTTATTACCCGATGGTCATGAAACGTTAATCCTGTATGCACAGTACCCTGCAGAACAAAGTTTAGATGTAAAAGAACAAAGTATCGCGCGGTGGGTTTATGATCTGGGTAAAACGGCAGGTCTTGGAACAGAGGTATTGCCGTTTACTAAAGCGGTTTACTTACCACTAGGTTCAATCGGTGTCTTAAGGGTGAATCCCATTGATCCTGAACGGTTGCTGGTTCCAGAGCGACTGCATTTCTTGGAAATATGTGCGAGTCAAATTGCCTCAGCTTTGGAAGCAGATCAATTGCATGAACAAACCAAAACAAGCGAAGAGGAAACCAAACCTGGAGTCCTAGGCAAATAAATCAAGGGCTTAAATTGGTTTGAAGAGGAGTCGTAGGTTTCTTTGAAGAAGGAACCAGGGCAACTTCACTGACCTTTAAAGAAAAGCAAGCCTAGGTCCTTCACCAAACTTCGGTTGGTTCAGGATAGCTGGAAGTTGTTTATAAGGCCTTTTCTAAAGCCTGCAACAGATGTTCCCCTTGCAGGCGCGCTTCGATCTGCAACCGCTCGGTAATATCTTGGGCACCGTAATGGGCATTTTCTAACAGAATGCGTTGTAGATCTTCTTCAGATAATCCATACGCCGGTTTAACTTCGACGGTCTGTTGTATGCCGGTTGCTTTTTCTTGCGCGGTCACCGTTAACAGCCCATCCGCATCGATGATAAACGTGACCATAATGCGGGCTGAACCTGCGTGCATGAGTGGAATTCCTTTAAGATCAAATTCTCCAAGAGATCGGCAATGCTCAACACGTTCCCTCTCCCCCTGCAGAACATGAATTTTCATGGCGGTTTGATTATCTTGATAGGTGGTAAATTCTTGCTGACGGTGGGCCGGGATGGGGGTATTACGCGGGATAATTTTTTCAACCAATCCACCCATGGTTTCAATGCCTAGGGATAACGGTGTGACATCTAAGAGTAAGGTGTCAGATCCTTGGGTTAAAGCCTCCGCCTGCAAGGATGCACCTAGGGCCACAACCTCATCCGGATTAAGGTTGGTTAAGGGGAGTTGTTCAAAAAAATGACCTACCTGTTGCCGAATCAACGGCATGCGTGTTGATCCGCCCACAAGAATGACACCTTGGATATCGGTGGGGTTAAAATCCGCATCACTCAATACACGCCGACAAATATCAAGGGTGCGTTTGACAAAAGGCATGCTTAGCTGCGTCAAGGTATCTTGATCAAATGCACAGTCCTTAATACCTGCAATTGACCAAGTGCCTTGGTCATGGGTTGAAAGATATTCTTTGATTTGACGCGCAGTCCTTAACGTTTGTTTAGATTCTGTGTCCGATAAAGGCCCAAATTGATCTTGAAAATGCGTAACAATTGCATGATCAATATCGTCCCCGCCTAATGCCGTATCACCGCCCGTTGCCAAAACTTGAAAGACACCCTTTGTTAACCGCAGAAGAGAAATATCAAATGTTCCACCACCCAGGTCGTAAACGGCATAAATTCCTTCAACCCCGTGATCAAGACCATAAGCCAGAGCCGCTGCGGTAGGTTCGTTAATTAACCGTAAAGTATTCAGTCCTGCAAGACGTGCCGCTTCTTTTGTCGCAAGACGTGCTGCCTCATCAAAATAAGCAGGCACCGTAATCACTGCCTGGGTAATGCTGTGCCCTAATCGTTGTTCCGCTTGGTGTTTTAACGTTTTTAAAATCTCTGCAGAAATTTCAATCGGTGTTTTTGTCCGGCCGTTAATGTGTAGGCGGGTTATGGATTCTCTCGTATCTGCTTTGCCCATCCAGCGTTTAATAGAGGTGATCACCCAATCTGGGTGAGAAGCGATGAGATCTTCGGCATCTTTACCGACATACATCGTATCTTCTTCACCATAAGCAACAACCGAAGGCATCAATGTTTGTTCTAAGGAATTTTTTAAAACGATGGGCTGTTGATTTTTGGAAAATGCAACCACTGAATTGGTGGTGCCCAAATCAATGCCAATGGCAAGACCTTCCGGGGCATGTGAGCGAGGTGATTCTCCAGCTTCAACAAGTTGTATCAACATCTTAAAACCCTTGAGTTGATGGTTGTTGTAAAGCTTTAAGGTCGTCTTTGAGTTTGCTTAAATAGACCAATCTTAAATAGTGTTGCTGACAAGATGTCTGCCTGCCTTCTTTAAAATCCTGATTTAAGGTATGCAGACACTCGTGTAGTGATTTGTGGATTTGGTTTTGTAAGGTATCCAGGTCTAGAGGGGTTTTAGCCTCTGCCAATTTTTCCTGCCATTCTAAGGCTTCCTCTAAAATCTCAGGAGAATTTGTCGTGTCCAATACAGAAATACCTTCTATTTCAAGCAAACACCTCGCACGTTGTACAGGATTTTTCAGTATTTCATAGGCTTGGTTTAAATGGGATGCCAAAGTAATGGATGCTTGTTTATCTAAATCTGAGTGGGTTGAAAACCGATCAGGGTGAGCCTTTGCTTGAAGGGCAAAATAGCGTCGATCGAGGTCTTTTAAGTTAATATCAAACGCGGCCTCAATGCCCAGATGTTGAAAGGCATTCAGACTAGACATGGAAAGACTTGCCGCAACCACAACGGCCCTTTTCATTAGGGTTGATGAAGACAAACCCAGATTGCATTTTATCCTCGACATAGTCCATTTCAGTGCCCAGCACAAAAGCAAACGCCTTTGGATCGATTAAAACTTTGATACCTTGGGTGTCAATCAGTTCATCGAATGGCCCTTTTTCATCGACATATTCAAGCGTGTACGAAAGGCCTGAGCATCCTTTGGTGCGAATACCAATACGCACTCCAAATGCGGGTTTTTCGCGCTTTTCTAACAAGTGCTTAACCCGATCAACGGCAGCAGGTGTTAGCGTAATTGGTTGTTTAGATGGTGTCACTATTCTCTCCGGCAACTACGCGTTTTGCACGATAATCGGCAATGGCAGCTTTGATGGCATCTTCTGCTAAGATGGAACAATGGATTTTCACGGGCGGTAAAGACAGATGTGTTGCAATTTCATTGTTGCGAATTGCACCTGCTTCATCCAGGTTTTTGCCCTTAATCCATTCGGTTATCAAAGAACTGGATGCAATAGCGGATCCACACCCAAAGGTTTTGAATTTGGCATCCTCAATCACGCCGTGTTCATTAACTTTAATCTGCAGTTTCATGACATCACCACAGGCCGGAGCGCCGACCAAACCCGTGCCAACATCCTTTGAGTCTTTATCTAAAGAGCCGACGTTACGAGGATTTTCATAATGATCAATGACTTTATTACTGTATGCCATTTTTAGTGCACTCCCTTAAACATGATCAATGGTTTGCCCATTGAATCGATTTTAAATCAATACCTTCTTGTGCCATTTCCCATAAAGGGCTCATGACCCGTAGACGTTCGACAGCTTCTACCAATCGGTTAATGGCCATATCAATTTCTTGTTCGGTTGTAAACCGGCCAATACCAATACGTAAGGACGTATGGGCCAACTCTTCCTCAACCCCTAACGCGCGTAAAACATAGGAGGGCTCAAGGGATGTTGATGTGCAGGCTGATCCTGAAGAAACGGACAATTCTTTAATTCCCATCATTAATCCCTCGCCTTCGACATAGGCAAAGCTAAGATTAAGATTGCCTGGAACACGAAGATTTAGGTCTCCATTACAATAAACATGGGTTAACCGGTTCATAATTCCTTGATAAAAGCGATCCTTTAATTTTTTAATGTGTGCTGATTCTGTGACCATTTCCCGTTGGGCAATGGCACATGCTTCGCCAAACCCAACACAAAGTGGGGTTGGCAACGTGCCAGAACGCATGCCGCGCTCTTGTCCGCCACCGTTAATTAAAGCATGTAATCGTACCCTTGGTTTGCGGCGCACGTAAAGAGCGCCCATGCCCTTAGGGCCATACATCTTGTGGGCAGAAATACTCATCAGATCAATGTTCATCGCATTAACATCTAGAGGGATTTTTCCAACAGCTTGTGCGGCATCAGTATGAAAAAAGACACCTTTGTCACGACAAATTTTGCCAATTTCGGCGATTGGTTGAATCACCCCGATCTCATTGTTCACGGCCATAATGGAAACCAGGACCGTCCTATCGGTAATGGTTTTTTCTAATAGGTCAAGATCAATAATCCCATTTTGGTGTACGGGCAAATAGGTAACTTTAACCCCGGCTTGTTCAAGGTGTCGGCAGCTGTCCAAGACACACTTATGTTCGGTGACACAGGTGATAATATGGTCTTTCTTGTCTCGGTAGAAGGTAGCAACCCCTTTAATGGCTAGGTTATTTGATTCGGTCGCGCCCGATGTAAACACAATCTCACGGGGGTCCGCATTAATGATTTGGGCAACCTGCTTGCGGGCAATTTCAACCGCTTCTTCAGCAGTCCATCCATGGGGATGATTTCTTGAATGGGGGTTACCAAAGTGTTCCGTAAAGTACGGTATCATCTTCTCAACAACCCTAGGATCGCAAGGCGTTGAAGATTGGTAGTCAAGATAGATTTGATCTAAATTAGTATTCATTATTTATGCTCCGATAAAGGGCTACAGCTTTTATAAACCGTATGCCAGGCCCCTAGAAAATCATCAATTTCATCTGCTTGTGTCGCCCAACCCAGACTAATACGAATGGCGGTTGCAGCTTCTTTTTCTGGGATTCCCATGGCCTTTAAAACCGTTGATGGCGTCACCTTACCCGACGAGCAAGCAGGTCCTGCACTAACCGCACAGCCAGCCAAGTCTAAATTCATAATTTGAATATCGTTGGTAACGCCAGGCATACTAATGCAAGTCGTATTGGGAAGGCGGTTTGCCTTACCTCCAAAAACGGTTGCCTGCGGGCATATTTTTTGAATAGAGCGTTCTAGGGTATTGCGCAGGTGATCAACTTGGGTCCAATTATCCGCTTGGCCCGCTTCAATCGCTGACGCAAATCCAATGATTCCCAGTACATTCTCCGTGCCAGAGCGGTAGGATCGTTCTTGCCCGCCACCGACCAAAAGCGGTCTCAGTGGTATCTCAGGCGATATGATTAATGCCCCAACGCCTTGAGGTCCGCCAATTTTGTGGGCAGAAATCGATAGAAAATCTACTCCCAACTGTGACCAGTGTATGGGAATTTTACCAACGGCTTGGATTGCATCACAGTGGACCAAAGCCCCATGGTGTTTTGCCAAGGCAACGACTTCTTTAATGGGTTGAATGACGCCTGTTTCATTATTTGCTAACATCACAGAAACTAAGGTTGGTTTTTGACTTTGTGTTAAAAGATTAGTCAATCTACTCAGGTCAATCTGACCTGATGAATCAACAGGACAAATCGTTGCATCAGGACGGGCTTTTAAAACGGAGGGGTGCTCTACCGCGGATACAATTACTGAAGCAAAATCTCCCTTTAATGCCAGATTGTTTGCCTCTGTTCCGCTGCTGGTAAAAATTATTTGTTTTGGTGTGGCTTCAAAAAAGTCAGCGATGATTTTTCGTGCCAACTCAAGATGGTGTCTTACGGTACGACCAAAATGATGTGTTGAAGATGGATTGCCGATGACATCCATCGCCTCTATCATCGCCCGCTTGGCGCCAGGACGTAAGGGGGCACTTGCATTATAATCAAGGTACAGTAGTTTTCTCATATCTTTGCCCACGCTTGGATATTTTCCTGCAAAGGATTAGCTCCATATCTGCCCACCCCTAACACACGTTTCGCACAAACATCTGCTAGTGTGACGCGACTTAGGAATAGGTGAACGACCATTCCCAACTCTTCCCATAAATCATGGGTTAAGCAACGCTGACCATGAGCTTGACAGCCCCGTGATGATTGATTGTCACAGCGCACTGCTTTTAAGGGTTTATCAACAGCCGTAATGATATCAAGAATACGGATGTCTGAATCCAATCGTGCCAACATATATCCACCACTGGCGCCACGAGAGCTATTGACTAACCCAGCCTTGCGCAGTTTTACGAATAATTGTTCTAAATAGGCAAGGGGAAGTTGCTGCCTTTCAGCAATTGCAGTTAAAGATGTGGGTACGTTTTGAGTATACTTAGCAATATCAACCATTGCCATCACAGCATAGCGTGCTTTTGTGCTCAATCGCATGTTTTTCCCCGTCTACTGAATTAAAGGTGGTTATTCAATAAAAAGCATGATACAGTTCCAGCCGGAAGCAGTTGGGGGCCAGAGAGTAAGCCTACCTCATACTTTAAATGTTTATTGATTCTGACTAAATAAGTCAAGATTATTTACTCGCTTGTAGCGACTATGAAAGCATTAAATCTTACTAATAAAGTCAACTTTGTTTAAACAGTAGGGAGAACCTATGCCAGAAGTAATTTTTAATGGTGCCGCTGGTCGTATTGAAGGACGCTACCATCAAAGTAAGCAAAAAAATGCACCCATTGCTTTGATTCTTCACCCCAATCCTCAACAGGGGGGGACGATGAATAACAAAGTGGTTTACGCTTTATATCGATGTTTTGTGAACCGTGGGTTTAATACGCTGCGCTTTAATTTTCGGGGTGTCGGCCGGTCTGAAGGCACGTATGACAATGGTGAAGGCGAACTAAGCGATGCAGCTGCGGCTCTTGATTGGTTGCACGCCTATAACGTTAATAGCCCAGCGTGTTGGGTTGCTGGATTTTCGTTTGGTGCGTGGATCGGAATGCAGCTTTTAATGCGTCGTCCAGAACTTTCAGGATTTGTATCGGTTAGCCCACCTGCGCATCAATATGATTTTAACTTTCTTGCTCCGTGCCCTGTTTCTGGGTTAATTGCTCAAGGAGATCAGGATCCCGTTGTCCCACATGAAACGGTTGAAAAACTGGCCACAAAACTTCAAGCACAACGCGGCATTCGTATTGATTATCGCCTTGTTAATGGTGCGGATCATTTCTTTAGCAATAAATTACCTGAACTTTGCCGGCATGTAGATGATTATCTAGATCAGAATACGTCCATCCCACGCCGTGCTGTGAACGAGTAGAAGCAATCTAAGTTTAAAGGGACTGTTATGTCCAAAAAATCATTCATTCTTGCGCTCATGGGTTGTCTTTTTCTGTTTAACCTATCGGCAGTTGCCTCATCCAGCAGTAGTGTACCTGACCCCTATTTAGATATGAAGACGCATATTGTAAAAGAGGATGATACGGTGGATTTTTCCAGTATTCCTGACTTAATACTTTTGTGAACCAAGTATTGCTTGCGAAGTCACCAGTATTATCCTTTGCCTCAGTTTTAGAGCATGTAATCCATGAGGCAACCGAAGATAATAATCCCAATCATGCTCGTGCTTTAGCTGCGGCATTGAAAGTGATACATACACTCTTGAGTGCTCAGGGATATGACGGCAGTCAAGGACGACTTGTCCAGTGGACAGCCAATAGTCCATTGATAGACCAGGTATCTTTTATTCTTTTTGATAAACTAAGCTTTCAGGGGAATCCTTCTGCCAAAGAGCTGCTGATACAAACGATAAAGCTGCAAGACCTGCCCATAACTTTGTGGATGAGACGCATTCTTTTCCTTTTTGAGAGATCTGTTGTCGATGGAGACACTGCTATCGTTCAAGCAGTGCTGGATGTAACTGCTCAAAAGCAACGGGATGGAATAGATGACTCTGATGATCCAAACCGCTCTTTCTCGGCGACACTCGGGGAAACTGCAAAATATGCAGCATCTGATCTTTTTGAATCTATAGCCGATGAAAAAGCTGCTGCAGAAACGCTAACAGCTATGTGTTGTTGGAGAGCAGTGTGTAGGTCGCTTTATAAGACCAGGAAGCATTCTATACCAAGAAGGCAATTTAGACTGGCTCATTGGTGTCTTTGAAGAAAGAGATCGAAAAGCGCATATAGATATCAATAATCCTCAAAGTCTCCTTCGTAAACTGTTTTTCATCCCTAGTGAAAGCGGGAAAACCCTATAGAGCTAAAGCCGTTGGTGTAGATGTTTGGTCTTTAATGACAGAACCTTATACACAAGATGAGACTGAGGTAGAGTTTGATAGTGCTTTAGATGAAGCAGCTCAACAGCATGCTCGTAACGTGCATAATTACATTGTAGAGGAAGCAGTAAGCTCTTTGACAACGCAAAGGGCTGGGACACGGACATTCTTTGAGGTATTTGATGGATTACAGCAGGTTCAAGCTGTGTTTGACGGCAGGAATGAGTTTGGTTTTTTGAGAGGAATAAACGGAATGTGGCTACTAGGTATTATCCCTTCAGAAGAAGAGCTTTTAAATATAGGGCAGGGTTGTAATGCTCCAGGTGCGATCAAAATCGTTTATAACAATATCCAACAGATTCTTCCTGCAATGTTTAATCTATCTCAGATTCCGATTTTGATCCTTCCGACGCATATGATGTTCCGGTAAGAGGATTACCTAGTTCACATGGTTCAGAGAACGATTTAAAGCTAGTAGATTAACTAGACAAGCCTTCCAGCTCTTTTTGGACCATCAAAAAATCCCGCCAAACTTGCGCCTTTTGTGCGGGCGAACGTAATAAAAATGCTGGATGGAACGTTGCCAATGCTTTAATAGGCTGATTAAGGCCGGGGGAGGTATATTCCTTCCAGCGCCCTCTAAGCCGCATGATGCCCTCATTAGATTGTAATAACGTTTTGGCAGCCACTCCCCCTAAGAATATCACGATTTTAGGCTGAATTAATTCAATGTGGCGTTCAATAAACGGGTAACAAGCAGCAATTTCTGTGGTCGTTGGCTGACGATTGCCGGGCGGGCGCCAGGGCAGGATATTGCTAATATAAACACTGTTGGTCGTGGTTTCACTTTTACGGTCCAGACCAATTGATGCCAAAACACGGTCCAGCAATTGGCCGCTGAGCCCTACAAAGGGCAGGCCTTGCCGATCCTCATCTGCCCCGGGTGCCTCTCCCACCAACATCACCGTTGATTTAGGATTACCATCGGCAAAGACAAGATTTGTTGCCGTTGCCTTTAAAGCACAGCCTTCAAAAGCAGCCATAACCTCTTTTAATTCCTCTAAGGTATTGGCCTGTGCGGCAAGTTGTTGACTTGTTTGTTGGGCGTCCTGTTGGGGCAAAGCACGTTTCACAGGATTTGATGCGTCTTTAGGTTTTTGAGAAACAGCAGCTTGTTGGAATCGGTTTATAGGGTGTTCTTCCACAGCAGTGTCAATGCCTATTTCTTGATACCAATTAAGAAGTTGAATGGATTGTATAGTCATCTAACTTTAAACCGAATTGTGTTTAAGAAGGGAATTTTTTTAACACTATTTGGATTATATTAAAGCATGAGAGAGATGTTGACAACATTCACTATCTAAAAGGTACTGAATATATGAGTGAAGAATCAATGCACTATGATGTGGTGATTGTGGGTTCCGGCCCTGCAGGGTTAGCGGCCGCGATTCGTCTCAAGCAACTGAATTCTCACATAACGGTTTGTATTTTAGAAAAAGGGGCAACCGTGGGGGCACATAGTCTCTCTGGGTGTGTGTTAGAGCCGCGTGCCCTGAATGAACTTTTGCCGGACTGGGGGGGAAGACAGGCACCCTTACATACACCCGTCCAATCCGATCGCTTTTTATTCCTGACTCAACGGTACGCATTCAAATTACCAACGCCGCCCCAAATGCGGAATCACGGCAATTACCTTGTTTCTTTGGGAAAGTTTTGTAAGTTTCTGGCGCAGCAGGCAGAATTGTTGGGAGTGGAAATTTATCCAGGTTTTGCAGCTGTCGAGGGTATTTACGATAACAATGGTGGTCTGTGTGGTATTAAAACTGGTGCGATGGGGTTAGATAAATCGGGCAATGAGGGTCAGAACTATCAACCGGGGATGAGTATTTATGCCAAGCAAACGGTGATTGCCGAAGGTTGTCGGGGATCTCTTGCCCAACAGCTTTTAAAGCGGTTTGATTTAACCAAGGATAGAACCCCACAAACGTACGGTCTGGGTATCAAGGAATTATGGCGGGTAGATCCGGCTCACCACAATCCGGGTCTAGTTATCCATAGTGTGGGTTGGCCGCTTGATCATAAGACCTATGGTGGTTCTTTTGTATACCACCTGGAAGATCATCAAGTAGCCGTTGGGTTGGTGCTGGGGCTGGATTATGAAAATCCCTATCTTTCCCCGTATGAGGAATTTCAACGGTTCAAGACCCATCCAGCAATTGCTAAAACCTTTGCAGGCGGTAAGCGCCTTGCTTATGGAGCACGGGCTTTAAATGAAGGCGGGTGGCAATCGATTCCGCAATTAACCTTTCCAGGTGGGTCTCTGATCGGATGTAGTGCTGGATTTCTTAATGTCCCTAAGATTAAGGGCGTTCATACTGCCATGAAATCAGGTATGTTGGCTGCTGAGGGGATTGTTCAAGCTTTAGAAGGTAGATCTAATGATTATGAACAACGGCTTAAGGAAAGCTGGGTCTATCAAGAACTGTACCAGGAACGCAATATTCGCTCCGGCTTTACCCGGGGATTGATTCCTGGATTGGTGAATGCCGCCCTTGAAACATACGTGTTGCGGGGAAAGGCGCCTTGGACCTTAACCCATAAAATCGATCATCAATCTTTAAAGCAAGCATCCAGATGTCGGCCCATTGACTATCCTAATCCGGATGGTATTTTAACCTTTGATCGGCTGAGTTCGGTGTATTTATCCAATATTCACTACCGTGAGAATCAACCCAATCATTTGCATCTTCAGGATCCGCAACTGGCCATTTCCCATAACTTGGCGT
>Ga0206969_1177_pt1 | contig 16183 bp, 15 predicted proteins | sample Alteio_BWOrgHeat_87_FD_153256 | JGI IMG/M metagenome (GOLD analysis project Ga0206969, IMG submission 153256) | Enriched cells from forest soil in Barre Woods Harvard Forest LTER site, Petersham, Massachusetts, United States -... | ecosystem: Environmental > Terrestrial > Soil > Temperate forest >... | reverse complement strand
TATTAGAGACTTCGCTGGCTTTATTCAGGTCTGTGTACCAGGTAAGGCCGTTCTTTTGTTCCTGGGCATAAACAAACTGGCACAAAAAAGTGCACAAAATAAACACTGATCTAAAAAGTATTTTACTGGAGTGTGTCATAGTTGTAAGATGCTTGTATGTAAATGTATGCCAAACTTTAAGTTCAACAAACTCCCGCATCCTAAAATCCACCAAATCCTAAGAATCTTAGTCAAAATCCCGAATCCTAAAATCCACCAAATCCAAAAAAATCTTAGTTAAACTCCTGCATCCTAAAATCTCCCCAATCCTAAGAATCTTAGTCAATCTTAGTTAGAACTTCACTATCAGATAAAACACCACCGGTAGGTTAAATGTCCCGTTTGAAATAGTCGGTTTAGACGTGGTTTCTGTGGTAGTTATTATGGAGCCATAAGGCGGGTTAGGGTCAAATTGGCGTTGCGTGATGTCTATGGTATTTTTTTTGGACGCCTGTGAGGTAGTAAAAGCTGGCTTCGGTCCCTATCAGGATTCTTTCGGTGACATTATAGCGCAGCCAGCCCACAGGTCCGCCACCATAGCTGGAGATCACCGTTTTTGTGGTAGTGGTGGTGGTGTCACCCGAACTTACGGTGTTGCTCGTGTTGTCGTTGTTAGTGTTCAACAACAAGTCTATGCCCGCACCCGCAGTAAACTTGTCAGACAGCTTAAATGCCTTCTCCACACCCAGCCTGAACTGCAGGTCGTTCAGCTTGGTTGTAGTAGATGTAATCCCGTCATTATTGGATGTAGAAGTATAGTTATAACCAATGCCTGCACGAATGCCCCAACCTGTTTTCTTCGAATTAATATTATAGGTAAGCAAGTAAGGGTTCACGTTTGTGGGCGCAGTGCTGTTGTTGAAGTTGAACACCTGCCGTATGAGACCGTTTATCTGTACCCCAATAAACTGGTCATAGCCGGCGCCCTTATTTGTTTGCGAGGCATCAGGCGTTTGGGCAAAAGAAGAAGTAAGACATCCCATAAACAGGATGACGCTAAGTGTGATTTTTTTCATCAGTTTAGTTTGCTTTAAACGGGTTAGAGAATTTAGTGTCTGTCACCATGGTATAGTCAGTAAGCGTATTCAGAAAGGCTACAATTGACGCCTTTTCCTGGTCGGTAATGTTCATTTGCCTTGCATTACCGGTTGCATCCTTCAACAGCGGGTCCAGATTAGGACTATTGTTTAATCACCGAGGGTTTTGTACCGGCCATCGTGCATATAAGGAGCGGTCAGCGCTACATTTCGCAAGTTCGGTATCCGGAAGGAGCCATTGTCTGCTGCAATGCCTGTCACTTCGCCGCGTCCGAGGTCGGAATAAGAGTTATCGAGGCCAATATCCTTAAAGCTGCCATTGCCATAATAGCCGCCGCCACCATTGTGGCAGGTACCGCAATTGTACTTCGTGTTAAACAGGTTCATCCCTTCGATCTCCTGTGCAGTAAGCACAGATTTGTTCCCGGCATTGTATTGGTCAAAACGGCTATTACCAGTGGTTATAGCCTGCATAAATACACCTAAAGCGCCAGAGATACGGTCAGATGTAATCTGATTATCGCCATAAGCATCATGAAATAGTTGTGTATAGTAGGGTAACGCAGCCAGCTTCGTGCATAAAGCGTCAAAGTCGCTGATACCCATTTCCACGTGATTGCTTATTGGCCGTAACGACAGATTTGCCAACCTATCCTCGCGCCCGTCCCAGAATAAACTGCCGGCCAGGGAAAGATCGCTTATGGGCAGTGAATTTCTTTTTGTGGGCAACCCCTGGTAGCCTGTGCTGAATGCGGAATTATCGCCAAAACCCAGTGCCTGTTTATGGCAACTGCCACACGAGATTGCGTTATTAACCGACAAATGCGAGTCGTAAAAAAGTACGCGCCCAAGCGTAGCTGTTTTGTTCATGGAAGAATCGAAGGTGCTTGGGTAGTAGTTTGCCGGCGTTGGTGGCAACACAAGAGATACAGTTTTCAGGTCCTGCACGCTGGTGCTTTTTTTGCACGAATAAACTACCACCACCAATAAAACAATAGTGAGTATTGCGATAATTTTTCTCATAAAAATGTATTTTAAAGAAATAAACGAAAAGCGTGCAGCAACATTTTATCAAGTAAAAATACTAACTATCTTGAAATTAAACCAAATTTATCTTTATAATTTTGGTACGTATAGCATATATTTTTCCTCAAACGCGGGTTCCGGAAAAATATTGTTTACCGCCCATACCTGCACAATTTTTTTCAACCCGGAGTCCTCTATTTCCTTTTCCAGGTCTCCCCCCTTCAGGCATATGAGCCCATTTGGGAAATCATCGCTTTTCTGGCCGCTTCTTATAAGTGGGTTTATCCATGTCCACAGATCGCCAAGTGGCGCTACGGCCCGGGATACGGCGTAGTCGAAACTGCGGCCTTTAAGCTCTTCCACCCTGCCATGCACTGCGGTAACATTTTTAAGCCCTATAGCGTCTGCCACTTCCTGTACCACCTTTATTTTCTTACCTATACTATCGGCCAATAGAAACTTCACCTTAGGGAAAAAGATCGCCAATGGAATGCCGGGAAAGCCGCCACCAGTGCCTATGTCCACCACCTCGGCACCATCGTCAAAGGAGCACAGCGCGGCTATAGCTAACGAATGCAACACATGCTTTTCATACAAGGCGTCAATATCCTTGCGCGATATTACATTGATCTTCTGGTTCCATTCTTTATACAGGCCCTCTAATTGCAGCAGCTGAACGATCTGCTCCTTATCGAAGTCTGCAAAGTATTTTAAGATTATTTCCAATGCTGTTTGTTTTTCCAGGTTATATATGGCAGGAACGCAAAGTTATACACCATCCACCCTATATCGAATAGGGGGAACAAATAAATTATGCGCCTCGACTGCAATTTAACCCCAGTCACCACCCACAACGCCCAGTACACGATGCACCTCGCACCCATGGCCAATAATACTGCTTTCTGGAACGGCGTAAACATAAGCACGATAAATAGCACCCACATCGCAGCATGAGAAGTCCCATAAGCACCCAGCAATAATTTTATGCCTCCCTTGTAGTACTTGCCCGTGGACATATGGCGTTGCTTCTGCACCGCCCATTCGCGCCATGTAGCCTTAGCATCAGACCACGTAAAGGCTGCTGTATCGCATACTACAGCCGTATTGTGCGGTGTAGCCGCTACGCGCACAAGAAGGTCGTCATCGCCCGATGGCAGCACGCCCCAAATAACAGACCGCTGCGCCTTTTCCAACGCATCTTTTGTACAAGCCATGTTACGTCCCACAGCCATGTATGGCTTGCCTGCAAGGATATAGGTACTATACTGCAAGAAAGTGTGCAAGGTCTCCCAACGGATAAAGGCATTGAGCAGGCCTGCCGCTTCATTGTACCCCCCGTAGCCTGCCACTAGCTCCTTCCCATCGCCCAGGGGTACCACCATTTGTGCCAGCCAGGTATCTCTTGCAGGCGCACAGTCGGCATCTGTAAGCAGGAGCCAGTGGTGAGTGACGTTGGCTACACCTATGCTTAGCGCGTATTTTTTGCCCGGCAGGCTGCGCGGCGCATCATGGGGAATTGTGGCTATTTTCAGGCAGCTAAATTGCGCTTGTAGTTCACTCAGGATTTCCGCAGTATTGTCGGTTGACGCATCGTTTACCACGATCACTTCGTAGTTACGGCCACCTGCGCTATCCTGGTATCTTTGGGCAAGTATGGCCGGGAGATTTTTCTTGAGATTTGCAGCTTCGTTTTTAGCACAAATAATAATGCTCACAGGTTCATGTGCCATGCCAGGTTCTGTTCTTGCCAGTGGCAAAAACAATATGCGCGTGAAGAAATACAAGGCATAAACAAGCTGAATAACCACAGCCAGTATGAACAAACCAGGCAGTACCATGATGCGGCAAAGAAACGGCTATAAAGTTGAAGCTAAAAATTATAGGCTAAGCCAAACTGGTTTCTTTTGGGGGTAGCTATGCTCAATTTATGTTTATGATAGTTTACGATATCGTGTATGCCCCCACCAATGCCCAAACCCAAGCCAACGCCGCTTAACACAGCGCCACCAATTAACATTTTTAATCCCAGATCTCCCTGGTTGCTGTTTACGCTCTGACTACCGCTGCCATCGTTTTGAAACAAAAAGGCTAGCCCAACTATACTTATAACTCCTCCTACACTGCCTGTTATTATCCCAACTTTTGCAACTGTGCACATTTTCCTGTGCCCTTTAGAACTTGCAAAATTTGCGTTAGAATAAACAGTTATTTCTTTATTTGCAGGATACTCTGTTGAAGCGAATGTTTGTCGCTGTATGTTTGGCATAAGCGTAGCCATAAATGCAAAAAAGAGGATTGCCTTTTTCATAACAAATCAAATTGCAGGAACATAAAGCTACAAATAGAATAACAAAAGTCAAGAACTTATTTGACGCTCTGACACCTTATTCCACCACTATTTTCAACACCGCCTTTTCATTTTTCATAAAAGCAGATAGATAATAAATGCCTGGCGGCACGCTTAGTTGCACCTGCGTTGCTTTGTTGGTGGGTACGGTCAGTTCCTTTACCTGCGCACCTGCCACATTAGTAACAATGACGGTCGCGTCTTCGTTTGCCTGGGAAGAGATGTTGATGGTAAATTCCCCATTGCCCGGATCAGGGAAAACGCTAATGGAGGCGGAAGCATGGTTGCCCATGCTTTTTACTCCGGTATTGGCCGGCGCCACGAATTTCATTACAGCTGCATGGCTGACACTTGTTCCTGTATCCGTATAGGCAACATAAGGAGTGCCAGACGGGTCTATGGCTATAGGAACGTAACTCACCTCACCTACGCTGAAGCCAGTGCTGCCCAAGGTAACCCAGGTGGTTCCATTGTACTTCGTTACCGAGGCCTGGTGGTTAGCGGTAGTATAGTCTGCGTAAGATACATAAGGTGTGCCGTTTGTATCTAAGGCCAGGGTGGTAAACTCAGCGCCTGCTCCGGCGCCACCTTCAGGGCCAACGCCCACCCAACTTGTACCATTATACTTCATCACCGTTGCCCCACCACTGACCGGGGCCTCATCCATATAGCCTACATAAGGCGTTCCACCCTTGTCTATAGCCAGTGACGGATACAATGCCGATCCCACAGAAAGGTGAGCGGCGCCCACCGTTACCCAGGTAGTGCCATCGTATTTCATCACACTGATCATATTCAGGTGGCTGTCGTCGCAAAAAGCTATATAAGGCGTCCCATCGGGCGCTATAGCTATAGAGGGCAAAAAAGCGTATCCCGAAGAAAAGCGTTTGCTGCCCACCGGCACCCAAGTAGTCCCATTATACTTCATTACCGTAGCCTTGCCGCCGCCGGTATCGCCGTAAGCCACATAAGGAGTGCCGCCATCTATTGCCAGGGTTATTCCAGTTGCCGGCCCGTCTGAGAAAAGCGGACTGCCCACGGCCACCCAACTACTGCCATTATACCTCATTACTGTAGCTTTGCCGCCTGTATCCGGGTAGGCTATATAGGGCGCGCCGCTTGTGTCTATAGCTATTGGCGCTGGCTCCCCACAGTTTGATATGGCCCCAGCCGTAATATTAGCGCCGCCCACTGTGATCCAACTGACTCCATTATATTTCATCACGCTTACCTGGTCGTTTATATTCAGGAAGGCCACATACGGGGTGCCATGCTTGTCTATGGCTATTGCAGGCGTGGATGCCCAGCCGGTAGTGGGGCTGGAGATACCTATCTTGTTCCAGGCCTGTGAATAGCCGGGCTGAGACGACAGCGTGGCTCCTAATAGAAGTAATGAAAAGAAATGTTTTGCTAAAGTCCGCATCTTGCGTTTTTTATAAAGTTACCCACTTATCATAAGATATAGACATATTGTTTCGATAAATGGATAGGGAACCAAAAAAATAAAACACTTTAAGGCCCCCGGTTAGTGACGTTGGCGAAATAAATACTACCATATGACGAAGTTGTTTTTCTTTTATTAACTGCCATAGCTTTAGCGAAGGCATGTTATGCGAGGCGCAAAATCCGCGAATAATGAGCTATTTATCCCGATTAGTCCCGATAGCCATCGGGAGGATTGGGACGAAGCAGAAATGGGAAAGAACAAGTCAGATGGTGGTATTTATTTTGTCATCGTCACTTATCCGCATTATCACATTGTCCTATTGCAAGAAATTATCTAATTCACAAGTTATACCAATCCCGAATTGCCGAATTATCAGATAAGGAACGATGACAAAGTACAGTAACCCATCTTACCACATTGCCAAATTGTCGAATTGCCAAATTGTCACATTGCCGAATTGTCCATCTAATTTATTTTCCCTAATTTTAAACCCATTGCATCTTTATATGTCTAATGCCCGTGGCCAATAAATTTATTCCTATGCGTAAATCTCCTTTTATTATTTGTTTAAGTACAGCGGCAATTACTATATCTGCTTTTGTTTTTATAGCATCCTGCCACAGGAGCAAGCAACCGGCTGTGGAAGATACCGGCTACGCATCGGATCACGCCACCACTGAGCAAACGTTTAATGATGTGCAAACCATATCCGACCAGGCGGCAAACGTGGGCTCCGGCTCGTTGGCATTTCGTACCTCGGCGGTCACCGGCTCGGGCTGCGCTACAGTTACCCATTCCGGCGATTCTATAATTATTGATTTCGGCCCTACAGATTGCCTCTGCCATGATGGGCGCAAACGTAAAGGCAAGATAATAGCCACCTACACCGGTGGCGGCTACACGGATAGCGGGTCGGTACATACTATCACTTTTGATAACTTTTATCAGAACGACAACAAAGTGACCGGCATAAAAACCGTAACTAATATGGGACATAATCCATTGGGGCAACCCTTTTATAACATCTCTATCACGGGGGCTGTGACCCTTAATGGCGGTGGCACAATAAGCGTAAGTTGGCTGCGCCAGCGCACATGGACCGCAGGCTACAGTACGCCAACAGATCTTACAGACGATACTTATTCAATAACCGGCTCCGGTACACTGACCCGCGCCAACGGAATGAAAATAACAGTCAATATATCCATCCCCCTGGTAGTGGCCCAAAGCTGCCACTGGATAGAACAGGGCGCTGTTGTTTACAGCCTGCCATCCGGCGCCAGCCGTACGCTCGATTTTGGTAATACGCCCACCTGCGATGATATGGCTACCATAACACTTGGCAATGGTACAGTTCGGGATATTACGCTACCGTAACTGTCGGCAACTATTTTTTCCTATTTTTTCTATAAAAGGAGGAAATGTCTGCTACCTTTTATATTTTGTGTCGTTAACTGTATGCATCATTACCCACTATTCGTATATTAGCGGCAAAATTGACCATAAAGCATTCTGTTAAGAGCGTTTTAAAAAAAAATTATTTACCTATGCATTGTATTTCATTTTTCAGGAAAGGAGCTTTTTTAGTAGTCACTTCCATGCTGTTATTTACCTCCTGCTCAAGGAACAGTAATACTTCGGCTCCTACCACGGACGATAACGGCGGCTATGCTTCTGACGCATCAAGAATAGAATGGGCCAACAATGACGCTATATCTATAGCGGATGCTGCCGGGGAGGTTTATAATGGCGCTTATATGCGTACCACGCATACTACTATTGGCACATGCGCGCTGGTGGGCACGGATACTACCGCAGGCTATACCCACAATCTTACTATCCGCTTCGGGGATAAAGATTGTATGTGCCTTGATGGCAGGAACCGCAGGGGAACGATCATCGTTTACTACAATGGCGAATATTCTGATACCAACCAGGTACATACTATCACATTTGATAGCTATTATATAAATGGCAACCAGCTTACTGGTTCTATCAGGTCGGTGCGGGTGGACACTACTATTGTAGGAAACTGGTATTACAAGCTTGACGTTAATGATTCCATGAACCTGACTCCCGGCGAGATGAATAGTCAATATGTGGTTTGGACCGGCAACCTGGTACGTAAATGGGTGGCGGGCTATGCAACTGGCGACCGCAGCGATGATGTTTTCTCTATCTCCGGAAGCGCTACGCTAACCCGTGCAAACGGCCACCAGTTCAGCTTCGACATTGCAACGCCTTTACAGTTTTCCCTTAACTGCAATTATGCCGAATCGGGAGTTGTAGATGTATATGGCCCTGTGCCACCAATGCGCTTGCTCAATTACGGCTCCGGCGACTGCGATGCCAATGCACAATTAAGCATCGGAGTAAACATCTACAGCCTCGTAATGCAGCCGTAAAACTGTCTGAACCGTTGATAAAGCTGATTTTTTTGATTTTCGCTGATCTATAATTTGTGTATTACTAGCTGTCATTCTGAATCTAGCGCAAAGGCATGTGCGTTGGCCGCGTAATGAAGAATCTGCCCGGTTTGAACAGAAAGTTGATGTTTATAAATTTAGCCGGACAACATTATAATTCGCTCTATAAACACGATATTAAAATATCACAGGCAGTATGGATTTCCTCTATGGAAATTGTGAGGGGAGGGGCGAAGCGTATGCACTGTGGCGCAAATAAAAACCAGTCTGAAAATAATCCTTTTTCAAGGCATCTTGCCAGCGTTTGTGAAACCTGTTGCTGCGTGTCAAGCTCTATTGCTATAAGCAGACCCTTACTGCGTACAGCTTTAATTGCGGGGTGTTTTAATAGCGACAGGAACAGCGCTTCCTTTTCTGCCACGCCATCAATTATATGCTCATCCAGCAGTACCTGCATACCGGCCATGCCTGCTGCACAGCACAAAGGGTGCCCACCGAATGTGGTAATATGCCCTAAAACAGGATTAAGCGTTAGTTCTTGCATCATGCCAAAGGAGGCTACGAAAGCGCCCATGGGCATACCGCCCCCCAGCGCCTTGCCCAGCAACACAATATCAGGTATCACCCCATAATGCTGAAAACCCCAAAGGGTACCGGTGCGGCCAAAGCCACACTGTATCTCATCAAATATCAATAACGCACCTGTCGCGCTGCATTTATCCCGCAGTTGTTTTAACCAATTTATATCTGGTGCCATTACCCCTGCCTCGCCTTGTATGGTTTCTATAATTACGCAGGATGTTTGTTCATTGATCGCGTCAATAAGTTCACGCGAGTTATAATCATAGTGCCATACGCCCGGCAGCAATGGCCGAAAGGCGTTGCGCCAGTATTCACTGCCCATCACGCTAAGCGCCCCAAGCGTATGACCATGATAGCTGTTGTTGCAACCGATTACGTCTGTGCGTCCGGTGACACGCCGTGCCAGTTTCAACGCCCCTTCTGTAGCCTCAGCGCCCGAATTAGTGAAGTAAACACAATCTAAGTTTTCCGGCAGATGCTTTGCCAGCAAGGCAGCATACTGCACCTGTGGGCTTTGCACTACCTCGCCATATACCATTACATGCAGGTATGCATCGGCCTGCTGCTTTATGGCCGCAACCACCGCCGGGTGGCCATGGCCTATGTTGCACACACTGATACCGCCAATAAGGTCGAGATATTTTTTTCCGGCCAAATCATACAAATAGCTTCCCGATGCCGACACTATCTCCAGGGCCAGCGGTGTGGGCGAAGTTTGCGCTGTATGTTTCAGAAAAAGCTGGCGGTTGTTCATGATGTAGTTGTTAGTAGATAGTCTTTAGTCTAAAGTATATAGCATCAACTATATCGTCACTGAATATAAGCGTTTGATATAAACAGCAGCACATTTTGTCAATGTTCTTTGGCTTAACACTAATAACAGCGCACTGATGCCGAAGGTATCAAATGTTTATAGAAAATAAACAAGCAATGAGGGTCGATGCCGAAGGTATCGAACTTACTCCTTACTGGATTTTCATTTTGTCAATGACATTCTCCTTCTACCGCAAATTTAAGCCACATTGTTTTGTAAAAGGTTATAATTTTAGCCGGTCATGCCAGTAACACAAAAGCTTTCTGAGGTAGTAAACGAAATTGAGGGGACTATCCGCAATAGATTTTCAGACCGTACTTTTTGGATAAAAGCCGAAATAGCGGACGTAAAAAAATATGCCGACAAGCGCTGGTGCTTCCTCAAATTCATTGAGAAGAGCGGGGCGATGGTAACAGCGGAAATAAAGGGAGTGTTCTGGTCGGGCACTTATAACAATATCACCAATTTCGAAAAGGCCACGCAGCAAACTTTTAACAGTGGCCTGGAGATAACCTGCAATGTGGCTGTGCGCTTCCATAAGCGGTATGGACTAACCCTGGAGGTGCTGGAAATAGATTTTGCTTACGCAATAGGCAAACTGGAAATGGAACGGAAGCAAACTATAGAACGGCTTATAAATGAGCAGATCGTAGTACAAGATGCAGTTACCGGGCAGTTTTACTCCTTCAACAATCGGCTGGGTCTGCCAACCGTCATCCAGAGAATAGCGCTTATCACCGCCCCGGATTCTGACGGGCAGCGCGATTTTCAAAAAGTGATCAGGAACAATAAATACGGTTATGCCTTCTCCGTCACAGAATTTTTAACGCAGATACAAGGCGATGAGGCCGGCAAGCTAATCTCGAACAAACTGAAAGCAATAGACCCTGGAAAATTTGACATTGTTGCCATCGTGCGTGGTGGTGGCTCAGATACCGACTTCAAGGCATTTAATGACTTTGATCTTGTGAAATGCGTAGCCACCTTCCCCATACCCGTATTGACGGGCATAGGGCACGACCGCAATACGAGTATCACCGACCTGGTGGCCCGGCAGAACAGAACACCCACCGAAACGGCCACATTTATCATAGACCACAACCTGAATTTCGACAATGAAATAGAGGAGTTCAAAGAGCGGCTTTCGCGAGCGGTAGATAGCTGCCTGGACCACGCAAAAAAAGACCTGGAGAACTACAGGCAGCGAATAAAAAACCTTAGCCCCGCAACAATTTTAAAAAAGGGGTTTGCAATAGTTATGATGGATGGAAAAATCATTATTGACCCGAAAAAAATACCAGGGAACGCCACTATCAGTACACTGCTGAAAGACGAAATAATTCATAGCCAGGTAACTAAAAAAACTACAGATGGAACAGGGTTTGACATACAGTAATGCCTTTACAGAGCTGCAAAAGCTGGTGAGGCAAATTGAAAATGAGGATATCCAGTTAGATACCCTTGCCGAGAAAGTGCATGAGGCAAATGAACTAATAAAACACTGCGAGTCGCAACTGCGCAGCATAGAAGGCGATGTGCGCGACCAGCAAAATGGTGCAGCATAATGTCCAGCCTGATAGCTATTCTTATGAAGGGATAAATTTGCGAGACTTATTTTAAGAGAAAAATCGAAGAACTGTCATGGTGAGTAAACAATTTGCTGCGCACAAGCTCTTTGAATAGGACACCCAAATGCCGGGCGTAACCATACTCAACTCGCGTCATTGCGAGGAACGAAGCAACCTCACGAAATGAGTAAAAGGTACAATGGCCCATTTTTTCATTTTTTAAACTAATGATTATCAAATACATAGAGTAGGCGTCATTGGCAGCCCCGCCGAACCATGACATGCTGAAATTATATTTGAAGCCAAATCGGAGTACAATTACACAAATTTACCCCTTGTTCAATTTCGGCTCAAGATTTATTTCTTTTGCTTTTTCCACAAGCAATATATAGGCCGCATCATAGTTGTTAGGGATAACACCATCAAGTATAGCCTCCCTTATTGCCGTTTTAAGAATGCCCACCTCGCGCGATGGCGTAAGATTAAAAATACCCATGATCTCATCGCCGCTAATGGGGGGCTGCCAGTTGCGTATCTTATCGCTTTCCTCTACTTCTTTTAGGCGCTGCTTTACCAGCTCAAAGTTTTCTAAGTAGCGCTTTACTTTCACTCTGTTCTTAGAGGTTATATCGCTTTCGCAGAGTATCATCAGGTCGTCTATTTCTTCACCGGCATCAAACAGCAGGCGGCGCATAGCCGAGTCGGTAATATCCTCTTTAGTGAGGCTTATGGGCCGCAAATGCAGCGCCACGAGTTTGGCCACATACTTCATGTTTTCATTCATAGGCAGTTTTAGTTGCCTGAATATTTTTGGCGTCATGCGTTCGCCCACCACTTCATGGCCATGAAATGTCCAGCCGTGCCCGTCTTCAAATTTCTTTGTGGCAGGCTTACCTATGTCGTGCAGCAGCGCCGCCCAGCGCAGCCACAGGTTGTGGCTCTTTGATGCGGTATTATCTATTACCTGCAGGGTGTGATAGAAATTGTCTTTATGCCCCTTTCCTTCTATTATCTCCACGCCACACAAGTCCACCATCTGCGGAAAAAACTCCTTCAAAAGCCCACTTCTAAACAACAAGTCTAGCCCAACTGAAGGCTGCTTTGCCGACATTATTTTGTTCAGCTCATCAGTTATCCGCTCCTGCGATATTATTCTTATGCGCTCCTTATTTCTTTTTATGGCTTCAAAAACATCGTCAATAATGGTAAAGCCTAGCTGTGTGGCAAAGCGTATTGCCCGCATCATTCGCAGCGGATCGTCAGAAAAAGTAATATCCGGACCCAGCGGAGTACGGATTATTTTTTGCTCCAGGTCATCAATGCCATTGAATGGGTCTATGAGCTTGCCGTAATCTCTCTCATTGAGGCTCACTGCGAGGGCGTTTATTGTAAAGTCACGCCTAAGCTGGTCGTCCTCGATGGTGCCGGGTTCCACCTGTGGCTTCCGCGAGTCGCTACTGTAGGACTCTTTGCGTGCGCCCACAAACTCCACATCAAGCCCATGCAACCTGAATTGCGCAGTGCCGAATGTTTTAAAGAAATTCACCTGTGGTTTATGGCTAAAGGTATCTGAAACAGCCTGCGCCAGCGCAATACCATCGCCCGTGCAAACAATGTCCACGTCCTTGGTAGGCCTGCCCAAAAGCTTGTCGCGCACAAAGCCACCCACCACGTAGCAACTCACTTCCATTTTGCGTGCCGCCGCCCCGATGCGCTCAAATAATTTCAGCTCCTCCTGTGAACAAACTATATCCATAACCGGCGGCAAAGCTATGACAGGTGGGGGAATTATTTTGAAATGATGGCTCAGAATATCTGTACGGCTTTAATTTTGATAACCGGTTATTGCGCTACAACTTCTCCTGTTTTAAAAAATGCAACCCACTTATTTTTCAGATCATCAGGTATGTTCTTTTGTTTAACTGCACGGAAATTCACATACATTTCATTTGAGCCCTGTACGATTTGCCAAACCTGTGATTCGGGAGTAGCTGTACCACATTCAATTTTGAAAATGATCCAGGGGTATTTTGCATTTTCATCTTTTTCAATAAACGTAAGTTTAGCTACCGGACAGCTTTTTTTGGCTTGTTCGTACATTATATTCATCTTAGCCTCAACAGGAACGTTACGCAGCGCCGGATCCGTCATAGGATATACCATCATTGTCCCTATCTCCGTCCAATTATCAAATGTTTCGTTGTTCCTCAAAAGCTCAATGACTTTTTTTTCGTTGTCGCCCTGGTTGCTTGCAATTTTCCATCCTTCCGCATCTGGCCAGTCAAGCTTTAAAGATTGCTTTTGTGTACCTACAGTTTCGCTGGACGCAATTTTACCGCAATACTGATTCAAGAATTTTTGAGCTCGCGTATCACCCAATTCGTTTGCTTTAGTTAAATCATAACATCCGCCTTTTGTATCGCCTGCATTAAGTTTCACTTGCCCGCGCATAAAATAAGAAGACGCATTGCCGGGTTCAATTTTGAGAGCTGCATCGAAATCAGCTATAGCACCTTTAAGGTCATCTGTTTTAAGTTTTGCAATTCCCCGGTTTGTGTAGGCTTTTAGAAAATCTGGCTTTAATTCAATGGCCTTATCAAGGTCTGAAATGGCTTCTTTGTACTCCTTCAGATAGAGTTCCGAAGTTCCCTTATTAAAATAAGCGTCCGTGTATTTGGGGTCAGCCCTAATAGCGCGATCATAGTCCCTCACCGACCCTTCAAAATCTTTTTTATTGGCTTTATCCGTGCCACTGTTATAATACTCCTGGGCAGTTTGTCCATAAGTTGACAGAGAAAGAATTATTGCGATATTTAATAATGCTATTTTCATATTGCTATTTATTGCTGTTTTAAATGTAAGCAATGCAAATCGAACACCATAAATTTATGGCCTTTATTTTTGGAATATTGTTAATTGTAAAATGCAATCGGGAAGATGATTGAGGACAACCACACTAATTCCTCCAGCCCGTTAGTCAACTTTCTCCCCTAAGTTTCGCCAACCTTCTATATCTTCGGGATGACTAACGGATGAATTATGCTTTTTAAAGGGAAGACAGCTTTTATTACCGGGGCCAGCAGGGGGATAGGCGAAGCAATAGCGCTACGCCTGGCAAAGGAAGGGGCGAATATTGTGATAGTAGCCAAATCAGTGACCGAGGATCCCCGCCTGGGTGGCACTATTCAATCTGTAGCTGAAAAGGTGAATGAGGCTGGTGGAAAAGGTCTGCCGGTACAGTGCGACATACGCAATGAAGAACAGATAATAGCAGCCGTGCAGCACGCGGTGGCCACTTTTGGGGGCATAGACATTCTTGTAAATAATGCATCGGCAATATCGTTGAGTAATACCGAACAAACCGAGACAAAGCGCTTCGACCTGGTGCATGATATAAATGTGCGGGGTACTTTTTTGGTGACCAAGCATTGTGTACCCTTCTTACAAAAAAGCAGCAACCCCCATATACTTACATTATCGCCGCCAATAGATATGGACCCGAAATGGATAGCTCCTTATGTGGGTTATACCATTAGCAAGTATAACATGAGCATGATGACCCTGGGGTGGGCCATGGAATTTAAGAAATACGGCATAGGGGTAAATTCCTTGTGGCCCGTGACTACTATAGCTACATCCGCAGTGCGGAATATACTTGGTGGTGAAATGCTCGTAAACAGGAGCCGCAAACCCGAAATACTTGCCGATAGCGCCTGGTATATATTGCAACAACCATCGAAAGAGTGTACCGGGAATTTATTTCTTGACGAAGATGTATTGAAAACCGCTGGGATCACCGACCTGGACCATTATGCTGTAAACCCCGGTGGACCGCTGCAGAAGGACTTATACGTAAAGTAATTGTGTTTTTTTATTGCCGGCTGTTAAGTGTTTTAACATATATCCCGCAAGAGTCGTTTTTATTATTTCTGAATGTTCCTTAAATTTGCACATGCTTACAGGAAAAGAACTTATTCTGGCTACAAAACCGTTCGCAAAAGAAGTACGCTGGCTGAGTTGGTACCATACGTTGACCACACTGGTATTGTTGGTGGGTTCTATTATAGGAGGGCTTTACCTTTCTAATATCTACGCAAGAATATTGTGCTGTTTATCCACAGCGTTGCTTTTGTCCCGGTTTTTTATCATATTCCATGATTACCAGCACCATACAATACTTCGCAATTCGTTTGCGGCTAATGTGATCTTTACCATATTCGGTATTTATATGATAACGCCGCCCAACATCTGGAAGCGCTCCCACGACCACCATCATAACCACAACGCTAAGTTATTCAGCGCCAGTATCGGGTCTTTCCCCATAATGACGAAGCAAAAATTCCTTGAAGCATCAAAGAATGAACGGATGGTGTACCTAGCCATCCGCAGCCCTATAAATATGTTCTTCGCCTATTTTACCACCTTTATGTTCGGCATGTGCATATCGTCTTTTTTGAGTAGCCCACGCAGGCACTGGGATTCTTTGGTAGTATTAGTGCTTCACTTTTCTATTGGTGTGTTTATCTTTATAAAATTTGGCTGGCTCACTTTTTTACTGGCTTTCTTCCTGCCGTTTTTCCTTTCCCAAATGCTGGGCGCTTATCTCTTTTATGCACAGCACAATTTCCCCGGAGTGCTATTCCGCAAGAACGTGGAGTGGAGCTATACCAATGCCGCGCTGGAGTCATCGAGCTATATGGAACTCAATCCGTTTATGGAGTGGGCAACAGCCAATATCGGCTATCACCACATCCATCATCTTAATTCCAAAATACCATTTTACCGCCTTCCAGAGGCTATGGCTGCTATACCGGAATTGCAAGCTGCAAAGGTCACTACTTTGAAACCATCTGACATTGCAGCCTGCCTGCGCCTAAAAGTGTGGGATGCCGACAAG
>Ga0206969_1176_pt1 | contig 16265 bp, 25 predicted proteins | sample Alteio_BWOrgHeat_87_FD_153256 | JGI IMG/M metagenome (GOLD analysis project Ga0206969, IMG submission 153256) | Enriched cells from forest soil in Barre Woods Harvard Forest LTER site, Petersham, Massachusetts, United States -... | ecosystem: Environmental > Terrestrial > Soil > Temperate forest >... | reverse complement strand
CCCCTTCTTCGCCGTATGGTTTCACGCCTGCCGTGTCCGCCGGGTTTTTGAAAAAATCCATCTTATTCGGTTGAAGGGTATCATAAGCCCTTAATGATGAATATAGAAATGGGTGCCTGAATGTGCTATAAGCATCAAAAAAACCACCTCGTAATGACCCTTTGTCGTATTCGTAGTTTCTGTTAGCTCTGAATGCCATTAATGCATTATAATCATCCATTGCGTCATTGTACTTACCGAGCGATATTTGAGCATCGGTAATTACTGGTTTGATTTGCTTAAACCCGTTTTTGGTTTTATCGAGCAATTTGTTAGCCTCGGTAACCGCATCGTAATCGTCTGTAATTGCGTAATAAAATGCCCCTATAGCCATTGTTGCAATACCTGCTGCGCCTGCCAGCCCCGTGACCCCTAATGTCTTTGCATAGGCCGCCGTTTCGATACCAGCCCCACGCACTGCGTTGGTGTTCATTAATAGTGACGCGGTGTATTTTCTGTTCATTCCAATGGATACCCCTATAATATAATCCAGCCCGATTAGAGAAGTTCTACCGGCCCATAAAGCTGCTTTCCAGCCATAAAACCCGACCGCTGCAATTTCTACAGTGTCAATTAATCCATCTAAATGATTGGTAAGAAATTTGGTTGATCCAGTGAGGGTATTAACGGCAATGCTTGTGCTGTTAGCTGTCGTAATATTGGTGACCCATGCCGCCTTTAACTGGTTAAATGATTCCGCGAGGGTGTCCGTATTGGTGGCTGCCATTTTTTGTGCTGTCCCTGCCTTTGATGTGACGTTGTATATTTTGTCCCAGGAATCGGCAACACTCATCAAACCTGCCGCCATTGCCACATTCCTTTTATCAAATAACTTCTCCATTGCAGCGGGATTGCCGCTGATTTTGCTTATTTCTTTAAACCTGTCCCCAAAAGGTAGTGAGGTATTTGAAACTTTTTCAAGGTTAACGCCCAATCTTGCAACCTCATCTGCTGCCGGGCCAAACTTAATGTTAGTCATATCCAAAAGGATATTTCTAAATCTGGTGCCTGCTTCGGTGCCTTTTTCAAACTTGCTGCCAAGTTCGACAAGTGCAACACTTTCCCGGAATGTAAGGTGTGCTACATTGGCGGCTACTGACCCGAACACTGAAAGCGCCTCGGCTGATTCTGAAATTTTACTCGACCCGGCAACCGCACCGGCTGCCATTGCATCAACGGCGTAAGCGGCTTTATCAGCCCCCAATGCAAATTGGTTCATTGACATGGTAAGATATTCCGCTGCCGGGGCAAGTTCCATCCGGCTTGCCTTTGCCAGTATAATTGATTCTTTAGTTACTTCAGACAATGCCGCCGCATTGCTATGGTACTGCGGCATATTATTATCAACATTGGTGAATGCCTTGGCAACGTCCACGGTGCTTTGCTTGGTGGCCCGTGCAACACTTTCAATATCCACTTTAAATTCCTGTAACTTGGCACCCGCTGCACCGGTGACCGCCGAAAGGTTGGCTATTTCTGTGCCATAATCCATTATTTCTTTGCCTGTAAAAGCTGCACCGCCCACCACTGCCGCCGCTTCTCCGTATGCTATCAGGTTTTTTGTGGCGGTCTCCAATAGTCCCGATTTATTACTTAGCAAGTTAAATTTATGCCCAAATAAATCGGTAATCCGTGACATAGTAGCAACCTTGCTGCTGTACTTATCAACCGCCTCAAATATCGTTGGAATTACGAATCTTGCCATTTTGGGAAATGTTTATTTTGCATGGAAAAGTGATAGGGGTATAGGCATGAGAAGTTGAAGCGGTACTGATTTTAAGCTATTCCGTTTTTATATTACTAAGCTTTGCGGGGGTTATATCCGCCGTGCTGTTGGTTAGTGGCAAATTGTGGCTGCTCAAGGTTGCCGGAATACCTACCAGCGGTAACCCTGCAACCGTTGGGCCACCCGGTATATAATCGGTGCAAAATGAATTCCATTGCGCCACCATTGCATCGTGATCTGTTCTTAGCTGATTAAATGCCGTTTGTAGCCCCTCAAATTGCGTCATGTGATTAGCATTGCCACCAATCTCAAAAGTGCCGTCATTTTTCATCCAAGTATAGAATACCCGGTTGCCGTCAGCGTCAGTCGCATATTGCCTATTTTCCCCCGGTTGCGCTATGGCATCAAGATTGAAGTATCCAACCAATACCGGGGTGCTGCTATTCACGGTATCCATATACACGGCTTGCATAGACGCTACCGGATTAGTATCACTACCGAATGGGGCCGCCTCCGTTGGTGTGCGGGTCAATCCTTTACCAAGCGTGGTAACGGTTACTTTGCGTATTGTGCTATTTAAGGATTTCAGCACGGTAGATATTATATTCATTAGTTTTTCTTTATTTTCCTTAATTCTCTAATGGTAATTTTTCATTGCAGCGACAACCGCTACTAAGTTTTTTGAAGTATCCCCGCTGATCTCACGGGCATTGTTTAATTCTGTTTTGTTCCGGCTTGCGGTAAACACTACACCACCCGCCGCCTTAACAGCAACGGCACCATTAACAGCCCCTGTATCAATACTTGTCAAGATGGGCAGACGCATTGCGGTTAGTACCCTGTTGGTATTTTCGAGCAATGATTTATTAGCCATAGCAATCGCATCTGAATTTACCGCGCTGCTTTGATTTGCGGCGGGTGGTCTGTGCTGGTTCAATACTGATTGTTTAAATTCTGCCTTTGCAGCCTCTATCCCTTCGCGTTGACCCAATGCAAATATTTCATTGTACTGCTGCGGCTGTCTTGCTTTTAATTGTTCCTTTGTCATGCTCCTTTTGTTTTGGTGTATATTGGTTAAGCGGGTATAGATACGCCGCCACTTACTGTGTTGTCAGCCAGGGCCGGAATGTTGGACAATATTTCCTGAATAGATGAATAGGCCCGGATAATGTGGGCTTCATTTATCTGTTTCAATATGTCCTCTAAGTGACGGTTAACTTTTACCGCCAATACTGCCGGGTTGTTTATGTCGGCTTCTGTTAATTGTAGTGTAGCTGTTATCATTTTATTGCTTTTTTTAATTATTTATATTTAGTGAATACCTATATTTTTTTCAGGCTGCCATGTATCTCATCCTTCTTTATCAATACGCGGTTACCAATACGATAGGCTTTAAGTTTTTTATCCTTGATTGCTTTATCCAGCGTTGGTATTGATACGTGCAATACCTCCGCCGCCTGCTCCCTCGTTAAGTATATTATATCCACTCCATGCTTTGGTAGCGGCGTTGCGGTTGGATGGATATTCGATAACTCATTGCGTACACTTTGAGAAATAAATGTTTGCAATTGTGCCGGGCTTGTTAATACTAAATCAGTTAGCATTTCTGTTGATTGTTTATTAATTATAAAGTTATTACACCGGCTGCCATCATTATTTTTTTTGACCTGCAAGGTCAATATTTTTAATAACGGGTTTTGCTTAGATGTAGTCCAATTAGGACTGTATAAAATTCGGTTGCTATAAAATGGGTGAGATTTATTTACGACTGCAAAGCGTATATTTCTTTGCCAAAAGTGCATTGTGGTATCTTTACCGTGAAAAATTGTCAATAAAAAGCCCCGTAGGTTGTCATTTTCCTACGGGGCTTTTTATGTTGGGTTGTGCCTGATTATTTAAGCCGCTTTCTTCCTTTTTGAGAAAACATTATAATCATATTCGCTGTTGCTCTTTATATCTTCAACATCGGAGGCAAGTTCCAAAAGTAACGGGCTGTTGGCTATTACATTTTCCCCGGTAACGAATGTCTGATTTACCAGTATTGCATTGCTATCGCTCACTTTACCCAACACATATCCCACCTTACAAGACCCTATAAAATATGCTTTACCCAATTTTGATACAGGCTTAGACCTCATACAGTCATAGTGAATAAAGAAGCGTTTCACCACATCTAACGGGGTTGGTAATTCAAGTTTGGTTAAATGAACGTAAGTTTCAAAAAATGTTGGCGTGTATAGCGATACGCCCTGATTACTTACGATCTGGCAGGCCATTAACCCGGTTGGTGAATCAAAAACGGAAACAAGATCATAATTCATTGTTTCCAGCCCCCGGTGCTTATCAAACCAAGTGGCTTTTCTGCAAATGAATAGAAACTTGTTTTTGTCTTTTGTTGTTATCTCATAGCATTTAGTATATGATTTATCAAGTGAAATATCATGCTTCTTTCTTTCCTGGTTATACTCATTAATCAATCGGTCAAGGGTGCCACCTTCTTTTCCCAAAACCTGCGTTTCCTCGGTCATAACCTGTATTAATTCCAAGTCGGTCATTTTATAGTTTATCATAGTTTTTGTTTTACTGGTTTGTTATTTCAATCAGTGTCTCCATTTTATACGCTTTGACCAAATCAACGATAAAAGCCGCAAATTTCCCTTCGTTCTGAATCATTGCCGGCGTTGGGCTGTAACCGCCTTTGATAAAAATAAAATCGCCCGTCTTAGACTTCGCCATAATACTATACTTGTCGGTATATATGCCCTGACTGAATGGATAAATCAAGGCAGCATCTGTAGTTTTATTGTCCGGCAAATCAAAAGATACTAAATACTGATCTTGACCTATATCTATCATTGCTTTTAACGAAGCACCCGTTACCCGTTGATATTTGTCGAATCTCTGCTTATAGTCAAACCTCATGCCGCAATTCTGTTTTCTGTCTTGATTAAAAATAAATGGCTGCTATCAATCTGAATATCTGCTCCGCCTTCCTTATGAAACTTGTAATAATGATTATCCCGCTGGTAATATGTGACCTTCTTGCCAAAGTATTCATAGTGCCTCTCTACGTGGAATAGGGGCGGCAATTTCGGCTCATTGGTGGCCTGTGATAACTTCTGTTCGTATTGGTTCTGTAGTTCCTGAAATTGGCTGCTGGTGCCGTTCTTGTCAGGGTGGAATTTCTTAGCTAATGCCCGGTAACGGGTTTTCACTTCATCAGGCGTATAGCAATCATAGAAATGGTATTGCATTGGTTATTTATTCCCCTTCCGGGCGTTGTTTTATTTTGCCACTTGATGTATATGATTTGTTCTGCGGGTCTTTTTTCCATGCCTCTATAAAATCGGCAAAAGCGCTATTTATGGTATCCTTTATTTTCTTTCTACTCCAATAGGCAATGTTTTTCAAATCGTCTAAGGTGTCGGAATTATATACTGCTGTATATCGTTCCTCTGTTCCGTTTTTGAGCTTACCCGTGTTTCCCGGTTGCGCTAGCGATTTATCTTTTTGCATGGTTTAGTTTTTGCAAAATAACACAATTAAATACTATAAAACAAATATTTACTGTAGTATTCATAAATACAGTAATGTTAATAACCTGTTGATAAATAACTAAAGTAATTATCGTACTTACGGTATTTACGTTTATCTTTGTGGTGTAATTATCAACAAATAAAAACAGCCACATGAAATACTTTAGCGAATGCAAAACGATTGACGAAGTAAAGGCCACTTACAAAACACTGGCAAAGATGCACCACCCGGATAAGGGCGGCAATCTGCAAACCATGCAGGAAATCAACAACGAATATTCTTTTGCTATTGCAAAGATTGCTAAGGGTGAAAACTTAACCAATGCTGAAATTTCGGACATACTTACAGCAAATGAACTTTACCGCGAAGCAATAGCCGCCATTATCAATTTAGAAGGTGTTACTATTGAGTTGGTGGGCTGTTGGATATGGGTAACTGGCAATACTTTCCCGGTTAAAGCTGATCTCAAAAAAGCTGGTTTCTATTTCGCTTCTAAAAAAGTTGCCTGGTATTTCCGTACCGATGAATTTAAAAGCAACTGCCGCAAAAACTATTCACTTGATGAAATAAAAAACAAGTACGGCACAACAAATGTGAAATCCAGCTACAGACCAGCAATGTATGCCATTGCTTAAAGATGTAAAAACGGCCCGGCGTATCGTGAGTATGCCGGGCATTATTTAATAACAATCAAAAACCAAAAAGTATGGAAAACCAAATGAGTAAGACAACTGACAAGTTGCAGATTACATTTAGTCCTGAAACACTGGACACAATCAAGAAAGGAGCAAATAATTATGCTGCGTTCAAATCCAGTCTTGACCTTGTGAAAACAAACGCTTTTATCTATGGATATAAAGGCGGCACCACAGGCGAAACCTTTACACAGCACGAAAGGTTTAGTATAAATTTCCTTTTGGAAAAAATTGCTACCGTATTGGAATTGTGCCAAAACTGGCACTTAGAAACCGGACTAAAGAATAGTTGGGCAATGATTAACGCCGTTGAAGGGTTGAACGAAAGGGAAAAGGAAGGCGTGCGCTTTAATCCTTGTGAATTGCTGCATGAAGCATTTAAGATAACCTTTTCATGGCAGTTTGAAGCAGATAACGACTTTGTGAATGAGCGCGAAATTATTCCGGCTTTAAATCTGTGGGATTGGGTTTTATTGCTTCCTCAATTGGTACGACAAGACTATGAACTTTTAGTAGCTGATAAGGCGGCCTAAAGAAACTATCCCGGCCCGCCGCGTGGTGGGCTGAGTTTTATTAACCATAACAATTGAATTTATGAACTACCAAGACCAACAGGACAGACGCGATAATATCCTTCGCCTTTTCATCCTCAAAAACAAGGAATGTAACGCCCTAATGTTAGCCTATATGAAGGCTATGAGTGGAATACCCGAACCTGAACCACCGGCGACCGATTTCAGCGACTGGATACCAGTGACGCCAGATTATTTCACTCCAATTTCTTTTAACTAACACAATTCCTTAATTCATTGCTTTAAATGCTACCATAAATATGAAAAAAGAAAAGACAGCCAAAGAGGTTGACAATAACACAGACTACAAAACTTCAACTGATATAGATTTTATAAGAAGTGAGGCTGCTAAGTATGAGAAAGTATGTTGGGAATTATTAGAGGCAACCGCCAATCATCAAAAAACAATATCCGCCCAAGCGGACACGATTATGGCCCTTATGCGGGTATCAATCGATTTAGGTGAGCAAATAGATACAAGTTTCCTAAGTGCTTTAAACGATCCTGATTTTGATATTTTCTATTCACGCAACTACAATTAACTGCCATGAATGAGAAAAATACAATGCTTCTTGATTTAGCGCGCAAACTAAATGAAGGTTCTAAAAAATCCCTTGAACAGTCTTTAATTATGCTCGATACAAATAAATACACTGCCCTTAAATTCAGACCCGATAGCATGAAAAATATTTACGGTCTCAAAGGAGTAATACAAGAAATACGATTTTATAACTCTGACAAATAACAACAACTATTATGAGCAACGCAACATGTCAAGACCCCGCCAAAATCATTGATAAGGCAGGCAAGCTACACGCCCTCGCGGTTAGGGGTATAGACGGCGAAAAGGTCAACGCCAAAAGAAAACTGAAAGGATTTGTGAATGAATACCCCAGGATATTGGGTACTCTATACCCTGATTATCTGACGAAGAAAAACAAATCAAATCTCGCAAGTAATCCGCCAAAAGAGGAAATAATATCAAAATGTATTTGGCATGTTACCCAAATTGAATTGTTTATTTTGACGGAGTTGAACCAGAATAGCAAAATAGCTTGCAAAATTTTAGGGTATATATCCGCAGGTCGGGATACCGGCTGGCTGTCAATAGATGGCACAGAGAGAAACGTGAATACACTGCTAAGTAGGTACTATGATTTGAAAGCAAATTTTGAGGTTTACTTTGACAATTTCCTTTACGCATACCTGGTAAAAAATGGTGTCGCCGATGGTATTCCCGCGCCAAATCGCCACCAACCATTTTATGATAAATGCATGGGGGCTATAGACCCTTATCTATAAAGAAAGCTATCCAATACATAACCCCTGTTATCCACCAAAATAACAAGGGTATTTTTTTTTGCTGCTATGGCTAAAAACGTGAGATACGGGCCATAGACAGGGAATGTAAATTAAACTGGTAGCCCCGCCGCCCTGCGTTTCTCTTGCTTACGTAATTCCTTTGCGATGTATGAACTTTCCGCCTTTACGCGAACTGGTTTAACCCTGTTCAGCTTCGCCAATTCTTTATCGCACATCATCACTGTTTGGAGGGCATTTGCTTTGATTTTTGTTAATTCTGCCGCTGTCAACATTGCTATACTAATTTTCATATTTCGTTACAAAGGCGGAATAAAAAAGGCTTTAAGTTTAATATAAAAACCCGCCATTGTAGCGGGTTTTTATATTGAAATATCTCGAAATGATTAAGCAAATGCTTGGTCAAATTCCGGCCCGTGTACTTTTCCTTCGGCTCCCTTCGGCTCCGTACCATCTTCAATAATTATCGGCACTCCGTCTTCTGTTGTAATGCCCTGCCCATCCTCTGTAGTTAATTGATTAGGTAGGGGCGTAACTGTCTCACTTTGTTTTACTTCATTTTCCTGATTGGTGGTGTTTTCCATTGTTATGATGTTTTTATAAAGATAGACATTTAAATTTCCCAAAGAATCACCTTTATTACAAATCGCCAGTGGGCAACACACAATAACACAACAGGATTATGTTTTTTCATAGCGGGGATCTTGACAAAGGCGTAAGCCAATACATTACAAATAATGTGGCGGCTATTCGATAGCCGGAATACCGCCGTTTGTGGTTTCGGTCAATTCCACGTCAATAGATGTTGTATTTTCTTTTAAGGTCTTTTCAAGGGAGCCTAAATTTAAAATAGGGAGTATCATCGGCTTTACATTCGCAAGTACCGTAAGTGAGCTAACGAACGCCCGTAAATAAGGGAATACTATAGCTATGCTGTTTTTGTAAAAATAATCGGGAATATTATTCAATTCAATAGCTTCATTAAACTTAAACGATGCTATCATTCTTGCGGAAATTATTTGCTTCCCATCCTCTATGCCTGATGTTGTAAAATCAAATTGAACAACAAACCTTGATCCCTCTTTAATAAACAAACCAGAAGGATTAAAAGCGATATTTATTTTCTGATCCTCATTTTCTGGATCAGAAAATGAAAACTTATTTATCCTATAGTTTTCAAATTTAAAAATAGCCTCTTGCGGTTGATTCATAATGCAAGAATACTAAAAAAAGAAAGACCCCGGTAATCCGGGGTCAATTTTATTGGTATTTTTATTGTTGATGCCGCTAATTCTTTGGGCGGCTCAACTACCTTATTAATTAGTGAGGAATATGAGGAATTCCAACTACATACAAATCCTTCCGCGCTTGGGCCAACAAATCCAAGCGACTTTACCTGCGCCCACTCTATAGCAAACTCCTCTTTTGTTATGCTTGCCAAATGGTCTCTTAATTGGTTGGCAATACTGTTTTTCATGGTGTAAAATTACAAATTTTCTGGATAAACTACCTTAAACGACTGCGAAACTATGTTATTTTTGTTTAACAAACAATGCTGAACCCTACTACCTCCTAAATACGTTTCTTCGGGTTTATCTTTTCTAAACCTAATAATACTGGCGCTATTTGGATAGTCCGCACATCTTATTGAATTATAAATTGTTTCAAATTTTGTGTGTGCCTTAATGTACTCAATGACCTCCGGGACTAATACTTCTTGGCTGTCTTTCGGCTTTTGAGCCATTATTATTTTTATACACTCTAAAAACTCATTTATATGGCTGACATTGCCAAATAGATCAAAAGTTGTGCCATCAATTCTAAGTAATGCCTCGAAAATCAAATATTCTCCATACTGTACGCCCCATTGGTGAGCCCATTTTATTTCAGTATCCCAAAAATAATAACCCAAACCAAGCCATGCCCTACTTGGCAGTATGCATTTAATAGGGCCATTTAATTCTATTTGCGAAGCATTGCCTTTATCTTTAAGTGTATGATAGCCTCGAACTGTATTCATTAGCTGTTTATTCCTACAATGATAATGAGTTTTTTTAAAAGTAAAATATAAATGAAGCCATAACGCACGATTTTTTTTAAAAACCATCCCATACGTATCCCATTTAAGGCCGCCCTTCCTTTCGCTGATATTGGTATCCTTTCTGGGAATTACGGGTAATGTTGCCCACCCCCGCCACTTGCGAATTGAAATAAGGGAGCGTATAAACGCCCCCTGTGTAGAACCGCCATTAGTTGCGATTCCTTGCCCGGAAAATCTGTGAATTGTGGAACCACCAACGAGAATTGAACTCCACATTTTCGCCGTCCACTATGAAGTAATCTTCAATGGTTTTGGCTTTTGACAACCCGGCGCAATTGGGACAACTCCGCAATGCCTTATGCAGACGCGCCATTGCCCGGCCTGCTTCCATTGCAGCGTTTAAAACCTCTTCCTTTTCTGGAGTATCGGCAATAATGCTTTTCTGCTCCTTTATCTTGTCTTTTTGGTCTTCAGACAAACTAACTGTTTTACCGTCAAAGGTCAGGTAAGCAAAATCTAATGTCCGGGCACTGCATTCGGCAATCGCACGGTTTAGATTTTCAAATGAAGGCATTGTAAGCGTTGCCACAACTTTTGCCGGGTCTTGTTTCAGGTTGCCTACGGTCTGCGGGGTAACAAGCTTTTCCAACTCCTTTTTTATGTAGGTTTCGCCACCATTAATGAGGGCCGACAATCCCGGCATGTTGTTTAACGGGAACAGATTTAAGGCGTTAAACTCATTTACGACAACCTGGGCAAGTTCTGTCGTATGGGTCAGTTCTGAAATGCGGGAATTATACCCGTACTGATCGAAATAAAGTGTTTCGTTTTGCATTTTACTTTTGTTTTAATATTTAGTGAAAGTTTTACTTTTTATTAGTTGTTTTTGGGCTGTTTGCGGGGCCGCCTATATCCGTAGATTCTACCCATATCTTTACGACCCTTTTAAAGAAATGAGCGTTACCATTTACTAAGTAATGATCCCATCCTTCCGCGCCAAGTTCATTAAGTCTGTCTTCCGAAATGATGCCGCGCATTGGCACTTCTTTTTTATATTCGTATTTCATAAAATTGCTTTTATTTTGATTAAAAATGTCACTCCCTGCGGGTATGGCTATTGCTATGTGGGTTTGGGTTTCGGCCTTGTCATGTTCGTTATTTTAAAAGGTTAGTCTTAGTTTCACAGTGATGTGTATTTATGCGTTCAATTGGAATACACTTTGATTCTCCTTTGTTTTTTAGTTGACCACGATTTGCTTTCTATTTGCTTTCCATTTGATTCCGATTTATTTTCCATTCATTTCAAGCCATTTTTAGTTTGAATTTCTGTTTAAACAGCTTTAATGCTTCTCAAATGCCGGGTTTGGAATTTCAAATAGGCTGCTGGTCTTGATAATATTAACCTTATCACCTTTCGGCATTGCTGCGAATGCTTTGATTGTTGAAATACCCTGATTCGATTATTTCTTTATGAGCTTGTATTCTGTCGCAGTCCCTTAACCCCCTATCCCTAAAATATTCCCATATTACCCACCCTTCGGCGGTGGTTTGTGGTGCCTGATCTCTTAGCGCGTCTTTGTAAGTTTCGATAAGTTCCCGCCGGGCTGGCACACTGGTTAAGAAGTCGCACAAATCAGATTTCGCGGGTAATTGATAAGTTGCAGCTATTGTACTTAACAGGTCGCTTACGGTGACTGCGGCTATATCTTGCAGGTGCTTTGCTAATTCCTGCCAATCTTCAACTGCCCCCAGGTCGGGGAATAGTATCACCTTCCTTCCGGCTAACTGCCTGAATTTAGCTTTAAGTAGTTCCGGCACTTCGTTTATGCCGCCCTGCCTATTATACTTTTCGTAACCCTTCGCCCCTGTAGCAAGCCAAATAAAATCAGGGGCGAAGATGCTGCCCACCAATGCTGTCTTTTCGCTTTCTACTATCGCTATGGGCTTGTTCAAATCTTCACTGATAAGATGCAGCCCGAACAGACATTGCGGCTTTGTGTCTTGTGCTTCATACTTAACTACCCATTCCGGGGCTTCCTGTTGTGTCTGTAGGCATTTTTTTAGTATTGCGCCGCAAATAGTGTTGATCTGCTCAAACGGCTGTTTAATTCGCTTTCCAGTTTCCGGGTTGTACCCCATCACTTTGCCATATCTGATATTAAATAATTCATCAATTTGCCAAAAGACAACCGCGCCGGGGTAGTGCCTTGAAGTGCCTATGTAATATTTCTCCAACAATGATTCAATCACACGCGGCTCAAATAAGGTTAGCAGAAATTTTACAAAATTATTATCCGCGTATCCGGTCAATGTTTTATTAAAAATATCCTTTGGGATATATTGCACCGGGGGGATTGCGGCGGGTGCCCGTTTCGCGATAGTGGGCCGGGTATATGTTCTCGGGGTCGTTTCATCCACTGGCATGTGGTAAAAATCCCCTAACCATTTCATTGCCTGTATGTAGTCAATTTTCAAGTGATGCATTAAAAATTTAATAGCATCACCCGAACCACAGCCACCAAAACAGGTATAAATATTTCTTGTTGGACTTATGACAAATGACGGTGTATTTTCATTGTGCAATGGACATTTGCACCGCCAATTCCTACCCTTTTTTTGCAGACGTTCAAAGTGTTCTACAACTTCTTTAACCTGCATCACTTCTTTTATTGCCTCATGTTGGGCCTCTATTATTTCATTCATGTTGTATTATTTATAATGTTTAAGGTTTAAGGTTCAAACCTTATTTATAAACCTTGTTTATTAAGGTTTAAGGTTTACCCCCTATATATATAGGGGTAATAAACCTTAATACCCTATTCTTTAAACCTTCCCAATTCATAGGGTAATCTTTCTTTTTGTTGAATAATCCAACCACTATTACGACTTTTCGTAATTAATTCAATTGTAATTGCATTGGTTAGTTTTTCTCCAAATAATTCTTTATAGAAATACTGTATTTGTTTTTCAAGTTTGCCATGAGATATTTTTTCATTCCCTGATCCTGAAAAACACTTACTTAATGTAGTAAATATGTTCACATCCGTTATTGGGTTGAAAATTTGCTTTTTACCTTGTGGTTTTGCCTGCTCCCACGTATCAACTATCTTCGGCAATCCTTCAAAATCAACGGTAAAGGCAAACGGTTCAAAATCCATGTCCCTACACTGTTCAGCTTCTACTATGGATATTGCTTTATCATCTTCACTTTTGGCAATAGATAACACTGTTTGCGCCTTATTTACTAATTCAGTGCCTAAATGCCCACGTGCGTTATTATCGCTCTTGTTTTGATGCAATACAGTTAACAGGTGTATGTTTTTTTCCTCTGTCCACCTCAATAGCTTAGTGGTCGTAGATGTTGCCTGCTCTTCGTCATTTATTGAGGTTACTAAATCCCGTATCCCATCAATAACTACAATGCCGATATTAGGTATTGTATAAATGGCATGTTCTATAATTGCCAATCTTTGTGCCGGGTTGAATTTGCGAAGTGAGAAAACCTTTAAATTGTCAGGAATTGGTTTATTTATGAGCCTACAAATGCGGGTTAATACTTTGTGTACATAATAGTTTCCTTGCTCTGTGTCAAAATATAACCCCACTTGTCCAGGTTGCAAATTCCCAACAAACTTATCAAGCTGATACCCTGCAACAATTGAAAAGAACAACGTTACTAAAAACGTCTTCCGGCTTTTCGCCTTGCCGATAAGCAATATAAATTCCCCATAGCTGCCAATAATAATTTTAATACCATTGTTGATTATTTGCAAACACGGCGTTGGTTCTGGTATTTTATCAGTAGGATGTATTTCAGCGCCTTTTAATAACTTGTCAAGTTCCGCATTGGTAGTATTTGGTAATGGTATAAAATTAGACTTCGTTTTTTGTGCTTCCTGTGCTATTTCAGAAAGAAAATTTGTCTTACCGCCTTTCATTTATTGCAAAATTTAGTTGTGTTATTTAATTTGGGTTTTACCGTCCAATTTTGCAGAAATGATACAAATGTTAGTTATATTTGCAGCGTTGTTTCAAGTCCGCAAGACTATTGCCCGTTACAGTCTAAGCCGCTGTTAACGGGCTTTCTTTTTGAATTTCTTTTACCCACCAAGTCATAAACCCTTCAAAGGTTTCAGCTACGAAATAGATAGCGCCTGCCGCTTCCAGTTGCATCTTTACTTTCGATTGTTCCGGGCTGATCTTATCTTTGGTTGCAGCATTTTTAACCTCCACCTGGATTGATAACCCTTTGTAGATAATTGACACATCAGGTGTCCCGCGCTTGGTAGTGCCTGGTATGTATATTTCCTTATCCGACTTGGTTTTGATCTTGCGGCCTGCTGATTGGATACGATTGGCAAACCCACCAACATAGGTTACATACTTAATGATAGCCCCGGTAATACCGTTGGTAGTTTTGAAGTTTTGCGGGTCATTTTTTACAATACTTCGCATGGATTCATCAGGCATCGTATATTTTGCCCGGTAGTGGGCAAGTTTCGCCACCTTATAATAGGCTATTGCCTCTTTTGCTGTAAATAATGGATATAACATTATGCGGCAAGATTTGCAGGCTTAATAACAGTTAGTGCGTTGTTTACTTCGCTGGACTTATAGCGCAAGCGGTTGGAGCCAGTAACCCGGTATCCTTTCAACGTGCCTGCTTTGGTTAATTCATTCAGGGTAGGGAGTGACACCTTTAAAGCAATTGCCGTTTGCTTACGGGTCAGCAATTCATCTGCTGCGGGAGTTGCTGCGGTCGACTGGTTGGCTTTACTGTTGATTATAGCCTCTAATTGGTTAAGCCTCTGGATGAGATAGTTTAACCCGGCTGGCACTTGCTCAAAACTGGTAATGTTTATTGCTTCCATTTTTTGAAGTATGAAAGTGTTTATTTGCTTTCATTCTCCAAAAGTATAGAAGGGGAAAACTGGGATTTTTTCTGACTTTACGGGTTTTAGGTGGGATTTTACGGGTTTCCCGTCAGACAATACTTTTCTTGGCTAATTCTTGCACTAATTGCTCATAATTACCTGAATATTCCTTAAAGTGCTTCCTTATATACTCCTTTCCCTCAAACTGCGTAAACACAGTCAACAGGAAAGAAATCCACACATCGGACTTTATTTTTTTTGTTGGCTGGCACTTCTTATAAACTTGGTAAATTGTATGCTGTACGAAACCTGCGTCAGCATAGTTGTAATTTATTTTCTCAATATTTTCGGGCAATATATTGTTGTCAAAAACGAAAATAGAGTATGCTTGTAATCTATTATATTCACTGTTAGTCATTATCCTATTTCTGTTTGTCCAATTCCCGGAAAGCGGCTTTAAGGCTTCTATGATGAACTTGTGTTTATCCAACACATGTTCCGCTACCCTTTGTGGTAGAAAGGGCAGAGTTTCGCGTTGCACCACTGGCATTTCATTTATCTGCGGTATTATCTTATTTGCCCCACTGCTGGTGTTTGGTAAAAGCAAATCAATAAAATCAATTACGTTTTGACAAAAAGCCATCAATGTAGGGTTTGTATAACTCCCAATCCATCTGTACTTCTTATTTACCATAAATGAATATCCTAAATATTTTGGTTTATTGTCAATGTTTGCACCCAAATAGATGTGATCAATTATTCTTTCGGGTGATACAACCATTGCGGCCTGATAGCTTTCTATAAATTCAAAATAAGTGCTTTTAAGCGGCTGTATATCCAACTCGGTCCTTTTTCTCTCAAACTCAATTATTATGGGTCTGCCAGCCGTCAAATTGTTCTCATAATAGTTCGTCACCTCTGCCGCCTTGTCTCTTACGGCTCCTAATTCTATTAAAATATATTTGTCATTTGTGGATTTTTGCAAAGTATCCCTAATCAACTGCTTGTACCCTTCACTGTTAAATAAATCACACCCATCGTTGTGAATAAAAATATCAACGCTATGGATAAACTGACCACTAACACCAACGCCGGTGGCCCTGTGTGTTGGCGGCTTGGCATTGGGGTCTGCAATCTCATGTCTTTGTATAGAAGGATATTGATTTTTACCGTTATATACCTGAAACTGCGCCCTAAAAAAGGAAAATATTAAATCAATATCCTTCGCTAACGTATCAATGCTCAAAGTGTGTGTGTCAATAACAATTATTTTGTTCCGAGTCTGGCTAAAAGTCTCATTTGCTTCTGGCTGTAACGGCGGTGTTTCCTGCCGGACTACCGGGGTTTGTTTTTCATTAAAATTGTGGTTGTGACTATCTTGTGTTATGCATGGTTGGGATTGATTTTTCAGGAAATAAACCCATTGCACCAAAATCGGGCACCATGAAAAATAGGTACTAT
>Ga0206969_1173_pt1 | contig 16511 bp, 16 predicted proteins | sample Alteio_BWOrgHeat_87_FD_153256 | JGI IMG/M metagenome (GOLD analysis project Ga0206969, IMG submission 153256) | Enriched cells from forest soil in Barre Woods Harvard Forest LTER site, Petersham, Massachusetts, United States -... | ecosystem: Environmental > Terrestrial > Soil > Temperate forest >... | reverse complement strand
GCGAGAAAACAGCCCGAGAGAAGTTTGAAGGTGGAAGACCACCATATGACAGGGAATTACTATTCTTCCTTCTCTTAATGAAGAAGGTAACAAATTGGAGTTACCGAACAATTGGCGAGATGGGAGGAATATCCCATTCAACCCTGGTTCGGGCAAATACATATTTTCTCAAGAAACATGTGTATGAAAAATATTTTGTAGAGCTGGTAAAGCAGGCGTACAAGAAAGGGTTAATTGAAGGGCGATATGTAGCTATGGATTCCTCTTTCGTTCACACCTTTTCAAAGGAAGGAGAGCTCGGATCAGAAGGTTGGAATGAATTCAAGCAAGGTTTTGGATTTAAACTTCATTTGTTAATTGATTGCAAGACTCGCTTTCCCATTGCGCTTATCATAACCAATGGACTCGCCGCTGACTGCACCTTGGCAATACCACTCTTAAAGCGTGCCCGGTATTGGTTGAAAAAGTGTGGATATGTGTTAGCCGATAAAGGATACGATGACCAGGATATTGTGAATTGGATAGTGAAGAGTCTGTCTGCCCGTGCTAGTATACCAATTAAAAAAGTTGGGAAACGAGGGAAAAATTATACATGGACAGGCGCATGGAATAACTTCCAGCAAAAAGCCAAAGGAAGAAGTCTTAAGAAAAGTATTTACAATAGACGAGGCTCAATTGAACGGGTTTTCTCAATTTTAAAGCGTGTTTACCATTTAGGGAGGGAAGAAACACGAGGAATTTTAAACTTTGCAAAAAACGTTTATCTATCCCTAATTTGTTATTGTCTCTCGCTCTTTAACGTTCATAATTCAAGCTAAAAAGAGTTTTGCACCAGACTCGAATTCTGTTCTTCAACATTGTCTGGTCATGTACTAAAGAGATTCTTGCCCGTCCTATCTCTCGGTTATCAAGAGTGTCCCTTGGTGCGATATATGCTTGGGGGATAAGATCCGCCCTGAGCAAATCACAAAGAGTTTTGGCGTCTATGCTATCAGTTTTGATTCGGGCAAACGCTATTGCCTTCGTTCTGAATGGATGAGCCAGTTGTACATTGCACCCTCTCTTTTGCAATGCCGCAATAAACCACATCCAGTTTCTCGTTGCTTCAACAACAACTATCGGTGGTATTTCAAACTGTGAGACTAAATCGTTAACTGATTCAACACTATTCTCATATCGTTTCTGAAACAGTTCTGTACCGGTTGAGTCTTGTGCTACTGCTACAAAAAAATCTCTGTGTAAATCTATTCCTACATAATTCATTTATCTCTCACCTCCTGTTCCCTCCTTAAAAGGATAGAACGATATTTTACCAGGTGAGAAACATTTTCATGGAATCAAAAATAAGTATATACAGAAGGAAACCGAAATTTGCAAAATTCCAATTTTGAATAGTTAATAATGCTATGCCTGCATTGGCAACTCCGAATATATATACATTTGGATTTTCTGTTTCAGGATAATAATATGCTTTAGTAAGTGTTGGAATATATGCAAGAGCATCTGCAATGATACCAAACAAAATTGCAATATTTCCAACTCTGGTTATATACCATAAGATCAAACCGGCAATAGATAATATTCCACAAATAATATCAAGTCGGTTTATTTTCCACTCGGCTTTTCTATTCACAAATGACGCAATAAAAATTAACAATGGAACAAAACCAATTATAAATGTTGCAAGAGATTGAATTCCAACCCCCTGTTTTATTTCTCCTACAAATGCGGTCAATGGTGCAAGCGACCAAAGAAACCAACTTACTTTATTAGGTTTTATTTTTCCATTTAACGTGTCTACTAAATAACTTAAACCGCCAAAAAATTGAAGTAAAACACCTACGATAACAAAATTCTGGTTAATCATAATTTGAGTATATCAGAATGAAAGGACTCAAGGATTAAGTTATCTTACCCCTTGGCGCTTTACCCGTGACCTGCAACTTGCTATAATTTTTAAGTGGATATAATTTTTCGAATTGGTGGCGTTATACTTCTTGTTTTACTAAATGCTTTCTTTGTTGCTTCTGAATATTCCCTTGTTTCTATCAGACGCACTAGAGTTGATGAACTCGCTCGGAAGGGAAATGTGACCGCAAAACTGCTCCAAAAAGCACTTGACAATTTAAGTATGTATATCTCCTCGACTCAGCTCGGAGTGACCTTTGCTTCTCTTGCCTTAGGATGGATTGGTGAGCCGGCAGTTGCAAACTATTTAGAACCTGAATTTGGATTTTTGCCTCATACAGCAGCTCTCATAACTTCACACTCGGTTGCTGTAATAATTGCATTTGCGCTGATTACTTACCTTCAAACCGTACTTGGTGAACTTGCTCCAAAATCAATTGCCTTACAACGTTCGGAAGGCATTTCCCGAGTCATTATTACACCTATTATGATATTTACAAGAATTTTTAAACCATTCATATGGCTTCTCAACATATCAGGACAATTTATATTAAAAATGTTTGGAATTCATGCCCCAACAGGACACCAGCTCATATATTCTGAAGAAGAAATCAAAACATTACTCTCCCAAAGTAGTAAAGGAGGCGCGATTCCGGAAAAAGAAGTAGAAATGGTTTATAACGTGTTCCAACTTGGAGATATACCGGTAAAACTTATCATGATTCCCCGGACGGAAATTCTGGCCTTTAACATCGAAACAACTATCGGACAAATTATTGAAGCAATTGTGGGATACCCACACAGTCGATTTCCTGTATACAAAAATTCAATTGATAATGTTGTTGGTTTTGTGCACGTAAAAGATATATATAAAAAACATTTGAGTGTTGGAAAAGAGATAAAACTCTCGGATCTTGAAATTATTAGGGAAATTTTATCGGTTCCGGAAGTCAAAAAAATTGACGCAGTTTTGCAGGATATGCGAAAAAAGAGAATTCATATCGCAATCGTAAACGATGAATTTGGCGGAACGTCAGGCTTAGTATCTTTGGAGGATATCATTGAAAGCTTAGTTGGCGAAATCGAAGATGAATTTGATAAACCAGTTAAAGATATTGCAAAAGAAAAAGACGGCAGTTACATTATTGAAGGGCATACGTCGATTCAAGAAGTACAAGATAAATTTAATTTCCCACTGAAAGGCCAGGGTTATACGACGATGGGAGGACTCGTCTTTGGACTATTGGGACACATACCACATGTGGGAAATTCTGTCCAAATTGGAGACTTTATATTAAAAGTTGAAGAGTTAGACGGGAAAAGAATCAAGCTTATAAGGCTCCGAAAACAACCGCCCGGGACAATGATAACTACACCATAATTCGTTAACTTTGAATCTGTACAAGATAGAATTCATGTATTATACTATCTGTTATGTCTGAACGGCCTATTCGTAAAGTCTTTTCAATTGGACATGTAGTAGAAGATATTGCTGCCCCGGAAAATGTCGCAGGAGGCGGAGGAGTTTATTCTGCCCGTACGGCGAATGCCCTGGGTTATGAAACTTGCATCATATCAAAACACAACTCGGATCACAGATTTAATACTTCCCTTGCATCAGAAGGAATTCAGGTCATAACAATACCCTCAAAACTTGATACAATAACATCCTTTGAAAATATAGAAATTCCGGGTAGTAAACGAAAACAAGTTGTTTTAAGCCGGCAGGAAGATATTGTGATACCCGAAATTAGCCGCGTTCTTCGAGAAAATACAAACTATGGCGATAATTGTGCATTTATTTATGCCCCAGTAATTGGTGAGGTAGTAGGAAATGTTGTAAATTTTCTTGCAGATTACGGGTATGTCTTGGCAATACCCCAGGGTGACCTACGTGGAGTTAAAGAAGGAAAAGTATTTCAGAGAAAAATGACAGGTTTTGAAGAAAAACTGAGAAGGGCTGCGGTTGTAGTACTCAGTGAGGAGGATGTATTTATTAATGGTCAGGAGGATAAAATTCTTTTGCAAAAATTAAGAAGCCTTGGAAATATTTTTATTTTAACACGAGGCGAAAAAGGAGCAACGATTTTCCAGGGTGAGAAAGAAGATAATATATATCCCTTCAGATTAAAACCCGGTGAAGAATCGCTTTATGATGTTGGAAAAGGCGATGTTTTTGCGACATCATTTTTTTTAAAATATTTGGCTAACCATAATGAACACAAGGCAGGAGTTTTTGCTGCTTTTTTTGCGGCGATTAAAATTTTAAATAGAAGGGTTCCAACGCTTGGAGAAATAGAAAAATTTAAAGCGAAAAACCCTGACAGGATTAGGGACTTTTTAGAAGAAAATGGATATCGTCAACGTGCTGCATAATTTTTAAAGGTCCATTTTCTTTAAAAATTCTTTTACCCCACTTAGGTTTATTTCGACACCTTTCGCAAATTCAAGAATGTTGTCTTTTTGACGCTTATAGACTTGGTTCAGAAGTCTTTTTCTTTTGGTATCTCTTCCTGAAGGATTTGATTGGCCGATTTCATAAAGAAAGCCTATCATATCAAGCAGTTTCAATTCGTTTTTGAGTGTTTTGTCTTCCGTAATTTCAAACGAATTGAGAATATCATTTTGAATTTCGTCCACTGCGGCTCTCACTTCATCGGTTTTAAAATAAGGTAAAATATCACCGATTACCGCTTCATGTGCATCATGCATGAGGGCAAGGGTAACTAGGCGGTCGCGCTTTTCTTGTTTATAATGGTTAAATTTGGACCAGTATAGTGCCAAAAACGCAACAGCCATGGTATGCTGCCCCACATTCCACTCCCCAAAACCAGATACTCCCCAAATCCGGGGAATTTTAAAAATATTCATCAGAAAATCCATGTTGGGATTTTTGGAAACATCCCCCAGCATTCCCTGAGGAGTAAAAATTTCCTCGTAATTTATCTTTTTTCTCATCGTGATTGGATTAAACAATATTAAAAATCAAAAAGCAATTAGCAAAAGACGTGGCTGGTAGCATTTTATCCATAGGAAAATTCTCAGGGAAACGAACACTTCAGAGCGCAATAAAATTGGCCACCACAATTGCATTAATACTTATTCACCCACGAATCCATTTGGCTTAGTCGTTAATTTATCAGCGTACAGTAAAAATCCGTTGCGGATTGTATGGTCGCCGAATTTTGTATTTATAGCATCAATTGTTTTAATAATTTTTTGCTGTTTTAGGGGGTTCCCCAAAAACGATAACTGCACGCCTCCTTTATTTTGCAGTACGCTTACTGTAATACCGATTCGCCTAACATAAGACTCATTATTTTCAAACAAACCCCAAGCATCATATATAAATTTACAAGCGGCATATATTTCCTTGCCGGAACTAATATAACAGGGAAGGGTAATTGCGTCATGGCGCGATTCATCACCGCCAAGATATAAGCTAACACGGCTGCCTTCTTTTTCATGCTTTCTGAGTTTTATTGAAATTTCCTCACTTAACTCATAAATATTTTGCAAAACGGCGCGTTCATCAAATTCGTTTCCGGGCAAACAATACTGCCTACCTACGGATTTTCTGTCTTCCCGGTCTGTATAAAGAGTAAGCGTCGACTCATCATATCCCAATCCTACTTGTTTTAAAAAATTCCCCTCAACTTTTCCAAATCCCGCGATTAAATTAGAAAGTGAAGCGGTGGCAAGATCGGGGAGTGTATAAATGCCCATGGCATTCAATCGAAATAAAATCCTGCTGCCGATTCCGCAGATTTTCTTAAGCGGAACCATCATATAAACTTTTTTCCGGTTTTCTTTTGTAATTTCAAAAATGCCGTTGGGCTTTTTGAGTCCGGAAGCAAGTTTCGCAAGTAGTTTATTATAAGAAATTCCGGCAGATACCGTAGTATATTCTCCAATTTCTGTTCTAATTCTTTTTTTTATCATCCCGACAATATTTTCGGCGCTATGGAACAAGTGGAGCGTAGGTGTCACATCCATAAAAACTTCATCAATTGAAAAAACTTCCAGATAAGGCGTAAAATCTTTACAGATATCAACGAACTTTTTGCTGATTTCCCAATATTCCTCAAAACGCGCCGGAGTCAAAATTAATTCCGGATATAATTCCTTTGCCTGCCAGGCTGATGCTGCTGTTTCAATTCCAAGCCGTTTTGCTTCCACACTTGAGGCTATAATACAATTTCTACCGTTTGTTGCCGTGACGCCAACCGGTTTTCCCCGGTATTGAGGGGTCAACTGCTGCTCGCAGCTTGCAAAAAATGAATCAAAATCAATGTGTATGATAGTCTTCATAATTTTAAATAAAAAATTTACAGAAGAATCCAATACGCATACATTTTTAAAATCCTCTTGAGCAGACGGAATCGAAACATACTAAAAATATACAAGAAAATTATATGAAAGTAAAGCGAATAAAAATAGAACAAAATACAAAAAAACTGTATCAAAATTACTATAATACTCTTAAAAAATTCGATATAATTTCAGTATGTTGAATGTGGAATCAAACATTACACGAGGAAGATTTGCTTTTAATGAGGAATTCTCGATTGGAGAAGATAATCAATCGACTTTGTATGAAGGTGCAAAAAAAGTAGCTGGTGGCATTTGTGAATTTCCTCTTGACGCACATGAATCGATGGAAAATATTTATATCAATCTCGGCCGAGAAGATGAGTCTGACGAATTTGCACAAAAATTGTCTATTGCTTCACATGATGGGAATAAAGTTACCCCTCTATCATTTCATGAATTAAAAACTTATGTGAATATTACCGAACGAGTTACGTGGTAGCGCAATCAAGCATCAAATACTTTTGATAAATCGGTAGGACGCTAATTATCAAAGCAAGAATGTCTTTATTTTGCTTATATTTGCAAAACACCCAACTCATCCAGAATTAATTTATTCATTTTTTTAAAAGGTTTTATATTCCTCTGATTCTTTTCCGAAAAAATATAATTTACCAAAATCTTATATGTATCCAAATCAAAAATATATTCATTTTTAAAATCTTGAGTATCAAGATCTTGTGAAGTAATACTTCCTAAATAGCACCATTTATCAATTAAAAACCTTTCAAAACTCTCTTCTTCGTCATTTCTTTCTTCTATTACAATTGGTCCCTGAAAAGGCCACGTTTTTATTTTATATTTTGAAAAAGCTATAATGAATCGTGAATTGTATTTCAACGGATTTTCGTTCTGTTTGCATGCCCCCTTACACCACCCCAAATGATATCCAAAACATACGCCTTTTGTTTTCTGAATACCAAATAATTTTTGGCATAATGAAAAGGTTTTTGAGATTTCAATCAAAAATTCCTTTGCCTGTTTTTGGGAGCGGAATATTCCCATAACTACATCCAATTCTTTAACGGTGATCTCGTTTAACGTCTCAATAATCACGGTATCGTACCCTTCAGAAGTTTTTCTTCTTTTCAAAACAGTCAATTTGTGCCGGAGACGCAATTTTCTATTGTATAGTGGCTGAAGATTTTTGACGAGTGTTGCTTCTTTAAATAATGCGCCAAGTTCCCCGCTCGTTTGTATCGTTTCGATATGTGTAATTTGTTGGGCAATTCTCATTTCTGTGCTTGACAAGTGATCTGAGGCAAAATGAGACAAGACTCGCTCCCGGATATTAATGCTTTTGCCGATGTAGAGTGGGATAGGAAGTGTATTAAGGCTTGAAGTTTTCTTGAAATTCTTTCTTTTTGACAAAAATTCTTCTTGACCATAAAAGATATAAACGCCCGGTGACTCTGGAAGTTGATCCAGAGCTTTGGCGGGAAGATTGATCGGTAACGCAGGTTTTTTGAGGACAAAATTAACTGCTTGCTCAATTTTTTCAGAAGGAAATTGATTTTGTATTTCCTGATAAAAATTCCATAGAATTTTTGCATCATCAAATGCTCGATGACGACGCGAGATGGTAAATCCAAACCTTGTGATAATACTATCCAAATTGTGGTGAGTATATTGGGGATAGAGATATTTTGAAAGTTTAACGGTGCAAAAATGTTTAGGTGAAAATTTGATATTGAACCGTTTAAATTCATTTTTCAAAAACCCATAATCAAATCTAACATTATGTGCGACAAACACCGAATCCTCAAAAAAATTTCGAAGACGTTCTTTCACATCATAAAAGGTAGGGGCATTTACAAGATCGTCCGCGGAGATTCCGGTCATATTCTCAATAAACGGGGAAAGATATGTCTGGGGATTTAATAATGTTTGATACTGCTCAACAATTTCGTTATCTTCCACGCAAAGTAACCCTATCTCAATAATTCTGTCGTAGACAGCATTCATCCCTGTTGTTTCTGTATCAACAAATACAAGTTTTTTGGGCAACATTGATGTACCATCGTATCAGACTTTTCCCGCAAGTTCAATAAAAGTTTGATTCAAATCTTCTCTTAAGAGGATAAAAAAAATCAATTTAATATTTAAAAATTGTTTTATTACCTTATTCTTACATGAATCTATAGAGCTTTTCATCTGATTGCACTATTCTCGTAGTATTAAGGAAGGGGGTGAATATTATATGGCAAAAGGATGGTTTGGGAATTCTGAAGGTCACAAAAAAGCGGCAAGCCAGCGGAAAACGAAAGGACGTAAAGGCGGAAAATCTTCACGTAAACCAAGCGATACGGATCAGTATTTGTAGCCACTTATCAAAATATTTTGGACAAACAGATGGTGCATACCATCTGTTTGTTTAGGAAGGCGTTAAAAAAATTCATCTAGTTACGACTTTTATAATGTGTATTGCTCCTCAAAATTATTCGAATCAGTTGTATGCTTTTTTCAAAGGCACCTTTTATAATATTCTTGTCCTCAATTCCGGAATTAATACTGATATGAAATGTGCCCATTTCGTCTACCTTCCAATTCCAATCGGTCACCCCGCGGTATTCTACTTGAGAAAAACCCTGCTCGCTTTTCAGGTCACATAAATATTCAAGCATTATATGTTCAAATAAATGTCCAATTTCCGTGTTATAAACTTCCTTCCGAAATGGGAGCCCTTTGTCATTAAAACATTTAGAGGCGAGAATGCTGGGAAGTTGCTCTTTTAAAATTTGGTAAGTTTTGGGAAGTTGCAAGGTATTTACTGTTATTCCCAAAACACTCATATCAATGGTAGTCTTTTGATGTGCCAAGTAAACTGATGCAGAAAATAAATCCGAACTAAATGTGTGGTATGGAATAAGAGCAGTTTTAATTACCATGTGTCTTACAATTATCTTACTTAAATTATAAATAATTCTTATAATTCTGTCAAGCAAAAAGGCATGTCCGTCAGGAGCACATGATTATTTTCATTGACATTTCCGCTCAGATTTGAAACACTGAGTATATGCAAGACAAGAATAAAATTATCTATGATGTTTTGAGTGTGGGAGATGCAAAAATAGATATATTCCTTACGCTTCATGAAGCAAACGAATTCTGTCGAATCGAAAATGGTGATTTTTGTGTAAAACAAGGACAGAAGATTGAAGTTGAACATTCAAAAGTTTTACTGGGAGGTAATGCGGCAAATGTGGCTGTAGGACTGTCTCGGCTCGGCTTAAAATCTGCTCTGGTAGCGGAAATTGGTGAAGATGAATTTTCTTTGAAAATTAATAATACTCTTGCAACTGAGCAAGTCGCGCGAGGATATATCAAACATGAAAAAGGAAAAGAGTCTTCTTTATCAGTGGTTATTAATTTTCAAGGCGACAGAGTAATATTTGGTGAGCATGTAAGACGGCCTCACGATTTTTCTTACGAAAATGCTAGTCCAGAATGGATATACTTAACAAGCTTGGGAGAAGAATGGAAGCAGGCATATGAAAAGGCCGTTCGTTTTGTGCATACAAATCACGTAAAACTGGCATTTAACCCCGGCACACTCCAAATCGAATCGCAGTCCGAGACTATCGCAAATATACTTATTAATACAAAAATTTTATTCGTTAATAAAGAGGAAGGCTTACAGCTGCTGAAAGAATATTCACATAGTAATGGACACGCCGGACATTCTATACAGACACTTTTAAAAAGCCTAAAGCTTCTGGGACCTGAAATCGTTGTCGTATCGGACGGAAAAAATGGTTCGTATTGTATTGATTATGATAGCAAATTTTACGAACAGAGGATATTCCCTCACAAAATCGTAGAAAGGACCGGTGCCGGAGACGCTTATTCCACCGGATTTCTTGCCGGGGTTTTCAACGGAGTTCCAATTCAGGAAGCGATGATTTGGGGCACATTGAATGCGGGATCGGTTATTGGTACAATAGGAGCTGAAGGCGGATTACTAAAATTGCAGGAAATGGAGGAAAAGTTAAGAAAATGACACTTGAGGAAATAAAACAGAGTTGTCAAAAAGCTCGGGAACTTATGAAGCGTAGCCGTGCGGAGCATTTTGCCGTCGGCGCATTTAATGTAGATAACCAAGAAACACTCGTTGCCATCTGCCGTGCCGCACAAAATCTTCGCGCGCCGGTTTTGGTTGAAGTAAGTCAAGGAGAAGTTGATGCGATAGGGCTTTCCAATATGCGGGATATGGTAAGCAATTACAAAAAGGAGCTGGGTTTGGAAATATATATTAATCTTGACCATAGCCCAAGCGTACAAGCAGCAAAAGCCGGAATTGACGCAGGTTTTGAATTTATTCACATAGATGTGTCGCAGGCAAATCACGACGCCAGTGATGAAGAAATAATAGGGGCAACCAAGGAAGTTGTTGAACACGCAAAGACTACAGGAGCACTTGTAGAAAGTGAGCCGCATTATTTCGGGGGTAGCAGTAATCTTCACACAGAAAACATAAATTATGATGAAATAAAAAAGACATTTAGTACACCGGATGGAGCGAAAAAGTTTGTGGATGCAACAGGGATAGATACCTTTGCCGCGGCTATCGGAAATTTGCACGGAAAATATCCGGTACCAAAACAACTTGATTTGGAGCTTTTAAAACAAATCCGCGATGCAATTGAATGCAATATCAGTCTTCACGGAGGCAGCGGCACCCCTCTTCATTTTTTTGAAGAAGCAGCCAAAATTGGAGTTAGTAAAGTAAATATTAATTCTGATATGCGCTATGCATATCGAGTAACTCTTGAAAAAGTTCTTAAAGACAATCCCACAGAATATGCTGTGCCAAAACTTATGAAGGAAGTGATCTCAGCCGTACAAGCAGTAGTTGAAGAAAAAATCCACGCCTTCGCCTCTTCAGAAAAAGCCCTTATTTAATACGCGATCTTGTTTTTTGCTTGTACTCCTCTATAATTTCATTTTATGACCGTTGAAGATGAAGAAAGGAAACGGGCTGCTCAGTTAATTGATTCAAGTAATGTGTGGCATATTTTCCCTCGCCACAATAGAGAGCTTGCTGCAATGTTTGTTTTGAATAAAGAATTTGATGGTATAGAAAGATACAATAATGTTGGCATGATTGTATCTGGGTTCCAATATTCTCGGACTAAAGGTGGAAATCGACGTGTGGAATTTGACTTTATGGATGAGCAAACATTACATGGTAAATCAAATATTAGATATAGAGTTCGCGCTTATGGCGAATGCGCTGAAAATATAAAGAAAATGAGACTAAAGACAAGTCAACTTGTTAGACTCTTTGGAGCAAAAGTTGTAACTCGTTCAAAAGAAATGACACGAGGTGAACAACAAATTTATTATTTAAGATGCGTAGGATTAAAAATTGAACACTAATAAAATTTCACCAATTCGTCCTGATGTGGTTCATAGCAAATTCGAGGCTTCCATGGACTTTTTTGCCGGGGTTGAAGATATTGTCGGGGTCAAAAATTTGTTTGGTTTGCTCAAAAAGACTGACAATTTCTTTTCCATACATTTGCTCCAAATACGGCGTCCTGATATAGCCATCATTATGTTCTCCGGTAATTGAGCCGTGATATTTTGAGACGATTTCATAAACCTGCTTGGCAATTTCTGGAATTGCAGTTCTAACACTCGGGTTATTAATATCAACTATCGGAATGATATGGAAATTCCCGTTTCCCACGTGACCTGCAACCGTAAAAATAAATTCAGGGTGTTTTTTCAAAATATCCGTAACTTGAGGAATAACTTCCGCAATGTACTCCGGTTTTATCACAAAATCATCAATAAAGGGGGCAGTGTGCTTATTGCGAATTTTCTTGCGCAGCAAATTAAAACTTTCACGACGAACAAGCCAGTATTTCTTCTCCTGATTTTCTTCGGCAATTTGGGTTTGAGGATGGAGAGGTCTTAATTTTTCCTTGAGAGTTGCGACTTTTTGCTCAACTTCGGCTAAGTCATTACTTGTGAAATCTACCTGTAAAACGAGCTTTGGTAAATGTCTTCCGGTAAACATATCAAAAAAAGCGGGCAAAAATGCAAACCCAGCCTGTATCATTCCAAGCGGGCCAAGTTGTTTTGCAAATTCAGGAAAATATTTCAAAGCAAGCAAAAGCGTATTATCATCATATGATTCAAAACTTTCCGGGTTTAATGCTAAGACTTCTTTAATGATTTGGTCAAGGTGGGACATGTCATGGAGAAAAATGATTAACATGTCCCGGTGTTGGTGAACCGGAACAAGTTCGAGATCCGCTTCAAGTAATAAACCAAGTGTTCCTTGCGCCCCTACCCACAGTTTTGTCAAATCAAAAATACCTTTTTCTTTATCATAAACATTCCATAAATAATATCCTGCAGAATTTTTCGTTACATCAGGTTTTGCTTTATTAAGTGTGTCATAATTATCATTAATAAGTTTAAACATATTCCGGTATAAATCTCCCTCAAAATCTTTTTGTTCCATTTTTGCCTTTAATTCTGCTTCATTTAAGGCTTTTAACTCATACACATTTCCATCGCGAAGAACAACTTTCGCTCTTTTGACAAAATTTTCGGTCTTGCCGTATTGCAAAGACTTCTCGCCTCCCGAATTATTGTTTACTATTCCTCCCATAGCACACAGTTCCCGGGAAGCAGGGTAGGAAGCAAAAATAAGATTTTGTTTTAAAGTTTCTTTTTCAAAATCACGGTAGAAAACTCCGGGCTCAACCGTTGCGACCTTCCCGTTGAGAGACGGTCCGTGGATAAAATATTTTCCGAATGAAACAATGATTGATTCATTTATTGAACCGCCACCCATGTCCGTACCGGCAGCGCGCCCTGTTAATGAAAGTTCTGGGTGATTTTTTTTGTGTTCCTCAACAAACTTTACAAGATTTTGAACGTCTGTAGCATCTTTTGGATAGACAACCACTTTTGGTTTTACTTCAAAAAGAGACGCGTCATGGGAAAACGACATGAGAGTTGCATCATCTGTAGCAATATCCCCTTTAAACGTCTTTTTTAATTCTTCCGTTAAATTCTGATCCATGCTTTAAGTATATAGTGCGCTAGGTCTTTCGTGCAATGACTTTTTTAACTGCAGTTTTTATTGCATCTTTATCCATTTTATATTTTTTAATAAGTTCCTTTGGGGTACCCGATTCGGCAAATGTCTTTTGCAATCCAACAAATTCCACAGGTAGCGGGTCACGAAGCGCAAGTAATTCCGAAATTGCGCCGGCAAGTCCGCCTACCACCTGATGGTCCTCAACTGTAACTGCAGCTCGGGTCGCACTTAATGAATTCAATATTCCATCTTCATCAAGCGGTTTAATGGTTGAAACATTTACCACCAGAGTATTTATTTGCTCATTTTCAAGTTCCCGCGCGGCAAGTAAGGCTTCGTGGAGTAAATATCCGGTTGCAAAAATTGTACAAATAGGTTCGGTACATATCCAAAACGTTTGATTTTTTCCTTTCTCAAAAGGAGTTTGCTCGGTCGTCATAATTGGAGTTTTATCACGGGTATACCGTAAATATACGGGTGAATCTGTTTGGCATGATGCAATTGTTGCCTTTTTGGCTTCTATGCTATCACAGGCAACCATAATTTCAATACCGGGCAGTGCCCTAATAATCGCAACATCCTCGGTAGCCTGATGCGTTGCGCCATCGGGACCCGTCATAACACCCGCATGGTGTCCGGCAATTTTTACGTTAGCCTGATTATATGCAATGGTTGTCCGAATTGTTTCCCAGTTTTTTCCGGGTGAAAATGTGGCATAGGAGGCGATAAATGGGATCTTTCCAGTAACAGCAAGTCCGGCGGCAATTGCCGCCATATTTTGCTCACCTATTCCTACTTCAAAAAAACGATCCGGATACTTTTCGGCAAATAAATGTGAGTGCGTGGATTCAGTTAAATCCGCGGATAAGACAACTACATTGGGATTTTTTCCTCCCAATTCAAGCAAACCTTTTCCATATCCCGCTCGAGTCGGAGCAGTCTCCACATCGGAATCAAAAATTTTTGGATTTAAATGTAAATTTGGATTTAACATAATTTTAGGAGTTCCAATTGTCCTATATAATATTTAGCATTAAATACAAGCTATTTAGCAATTACTTTTACTGGTTTCCTGTTATGACTGGTGCTCACTTTTCAATTTTGCCCTGTAAAGTTCTTAATTCATCGAGTGCAACTTTTCCCTGTTGACCTTTGGGCGGTGCACCAGGAACATCGGCAATATCCGGCGGATTTCCGTGCCATCTGAAATCATTTTCCATAAAATCGACTCCCTTACCCGGAATGGTGTGTGCGATGATAACCGTTGGTTTTTCATGAACTGCACGTGCTTCACGAATAGTATCAACAAATGCTCTTATATTATTTCCATCTACTTCAAAAGCTTCCCAATTAAATGCTTCAAATTTATTTTTTAGTGGTTCAAGCGGCATAACTATTTCTGTAAACCCATCGATTTGAATGTTATTTCTGTCAATTATAAGCGTAATGTTATCCATTTTATTTTTACCTCCAAACATTATTGATTCCCATATGTTTCCTTCCTCAAGTTCTCCATCCCCTGCAATTATATACGTATGGTATTTTTTCTTATCCAAGCCTGCAGCAAGAGCAACACCAATTCCTTGAGAAATTCCTTCACCTAGCGGTCCCGATGTGGTCTCAAGCCCCGGCAGTGCAGTTCTGTGAGGATGTCCCTGAAGTCTAGAATTTAGTTTTCTCAAAGTTTTTAATTCCTCAATCGGGAAATATCCGGCCTGTGCCATTGACACATAGCGAATTGGACAAATGTGTCCATTTGAAAGGATTAACCTGTCACGATCAGACCATTCTGGATTTTTCGGATCATGATTTAGAATGTGGAAGTAAAGCGCGGTAAATATGTCCGCCATTCCAAGAGGTCCAGCCGAATGTCCAGAACCTGCCTCAACTAATGTTTCAATTACAAGTTCCCGCGCTTTAACAGCTTTTTCTTCAAGTTCAATAATTTTCTGATCCGTTAGATCAAAATCCATAGGGTTAAGGTTCAATTTTAGGATTTTTGGTAATATTATTTTTTCAAAACGATATACAAGTCGGATACATTTGATTCAAGTTTTCCGGTATCAATTCCGTCCCCGACTTTCTCAAGAAAATGATAACAATCATCATTTTTTAAATACTCAATTGGGTCAACATTTAAGCTATTTGCTTTCTCAGACGTTGACTTGTCTCCAACTGCTCCTGCATATCCGTAAAAATCCCATCCGTCAGAGTCAAATGCAGCAAGAGTAACTATATCCCCAAGATAAGGTAAACTTGCAACTACAAGCGCTTGGTTTCTTCCTCCCTGACCTTTTCCGGTAACATGTATTGTCGATTCTCCACCGGCAAACAAAATTTTTCCACTCTCTGATGCGTCAATCAAAGTTTTCCCAAGTTCATGTGCATCACCTTGAATACTAGAAGAATGAATATCTGACTCAAATCCTAACTCTTTTGCTTTGTTTTGCATTGCTTCCAAAGCTGTAAGGTTACTCACGATCAAAATATTGGAAACGTTCTCAAAATATTTGTCATCTGTTGGAACTTCGGAAAATGCATCATCTTGAAGCTGGACTTGATCGCCAATTTTATATTTTGCGAGAATTGAGTGAAGTTCTTCCATGGTTGATTTGTCTTTTGCTGTTGGGCCGGAAGCAATTACCGATAAATCATTTCCAGGTACGTCTGAGAAAATAAGACTTGCAATTGTTGCCGGGTATAGGAGTTGTGCTAATTTTCCACCTTTAACCCGTGATAAATGTTTTCGAACTACATTCATTTCGGTAATATTTGCTCCGGATTTGAGTAAGGCTTTACCTGTACTACTAAGAGTATCAAGATCAACTTTATATGGATCTTCAAAAAGCGCTGAGCCTCCTCCACAAATTACAACCAGAACCAGATCTTTTTCCGACAAGTTCTTAAGCTGGGATAAAGCGTTTTTCGTAAAATCGATGTTAGTCTGGGACGGAAGGGGATGAGTACCTTTTGTGTAATGAATATTTTCAAATGCTTCGTCGACCACGTCGATATCAAATCCCAAGGTTAATTTATCGGTCAATTTTTCCTCGATTATTTTACAAATACCTGATGATCCTTTTCCGAATCCAAGCAAGAAAATATGTTGGTACTCATTAAGCGAATAAACTTTATCGTGTATTGTTAGACTTTGCGAATCAACAGAAAAATT
>Ga0206969_1172_pt1 | contig 16638 bp, 17 predicted proteins | sample Alteio_BWOrgHeat_87_FD_153256 | JGI IMG/M metagenome (GOLD analysis project Ga0206969, IMG submission 153256) | Enriched cells from forest soil in Barre Woods Harvard Forest LTER site, Petersham, Massachusetts, United States -... | ecosystem: Environmental > Terrestrial > Soil > Temperate forest >... | reverse complement strand
ATTTTGACAATATCTTGCGCGTCCGGCAAATTATTTCTAAATTCTGCTTTATCTGACTAAAATTATTTTTGTGAAATTTAGAGGAAATTGAGAACCCAGTGGGTCACCGAAATTACAGAGATAACCATTGTTATGACTGCGGTCACCGCTGCGGCAATTCCGGTGAGTGCTGTTGAAAAACAACCTAACTGTTCGGATAAACTGTCTCCAATATCAAAACCCTCCTCTGTATTTGATAACGTTCCAAACAAAATTTCCTGTTTATCCATATTTAAATTGTAACACATAGCTCTGGCAATACAAAATCGAATAATGAAACATTAACCCAATAAATCTTGACATTTGCGTGATTTATCCGTACGCTAGAAGTGTGACAAAAAACGAGGAATTTATTAAAAAAGTAACGGAAAGCCCGGCACTGGCACTGGACAAAACGGTCGATACTTCAAAACATCTATTTCACAATGTTACGAGTAATAATTCGGTAAAACGAGCAGGAGAGTACTGGAAAACTCTCGGACCGGGACTGACAACCGGAGCGGCCGATGATGATCCATCAGGAATTGCAACTTATTCTCAAACCGGAGCGCAATATGGATTTCAGCTCCTATGGCTTGCTGCCTTTACTTTCCCCCTCATGGCCGTTATCCAGGAAATGTGCGCAAGAATTGGCCTTGTTACAGGACGAGGCTTGGCTGGAAATATCAGAATTTATTATTCAAAATGGATTCTTTATATCTGTACTATTTTATTATTCGCGGCCAATACCTTTAATATAGGAGCTGATCTTGGTGCCATGGCAAAAGCAACACAATTACTTTTTCCTGCCATAAATTTTGGCCTTCTTATCTTGGGATTTACCCTCCTCAGTCTTGGACTCCAAATTTTTACTACATATGCAAAATATGCGTTTTATCTTAAATTCCTCGCGCTAATACTGCTTTCTTATGTCTTAGTTGCGGCAATAGTTAATATCAATATAAATGAACTGTTCCTTCACGCCATAATTCCCTCTATTACATTTTCAAGAACTCAGCTTTTTTTAATATGCGGAATTTTAGGTACGACGATCTCCCCCTACTTATTCTTTTGGCAGACATCGCAGGAAGTTGAAGAAGAAATTCATCATGGGAAAACGACATTGAAATTGCGGCAGGAAACCTCTGACGCCGAAATAAAAAATATGAGAGTTGATGTTTGGTCCGGTATGTTTATTTCAAATATTGTCATGTTCTTTATCATTGCAACATGCGCGGCAGTCCTTTTCTCACACGGAATTAAAAATATCAATACCGCGCAGGACGCGGCACTCGCATTAAAACCCCTTGCCGGGCAAAATGCATATTTGCTTTTTGCACTCGGAATTGTCGGAACAGGAATGCTGGCTGTGCCGATCCTTGCGGGAGCAACTTCATATGCACTTGCGGAGAGTTTTGGATGGAAACTCGGACTTCATAAAAACCTAAAACAGGCCCCCTCATTTTACGGAATTATAATTCTTTCTATGGCGATAGGACTTGGGCTTAACTTCGTGGGTATTGATCCAATTAAAGCGCTTATATATTCGGCTGTCGGAAACGGACTCGTTGCACCGGTAATTTTGCTATTTATTGTGCTGCTTTCCGGAAGTCATAAAGTAATGAAAGAGCGGGTCAATCATCCAGTAATTACGATAGTGGGGTGGGTAACGGTAATTGCAATGTTAGTAGCAGGAATTGCAACCATCTGGTCGCTATTTTATTAAAAATTCTAAATTAAAAACTAAAAATTCCTCAGGGCCTCCATCCTTCATACGCGTAAAAATTTCCGCTGCTTTCGACACAAACATATGGAGTATCCCGTCTCATATTCTCGGCGTGACCCGGAGAGTTAATCCATAAATTTACAACTTCTTGATAACTTGGCGCCTCAGCAAGATTTTCCGTAACTTCATGATAACTCGGATATGGAAGAGTATGAACACTTACTCGATCATTAAATCCGTTGTGATTAAATCCTGTTGTAATTTCCTGAGCACGAGTTGATGCAAAGGCGCAAGTATTTTTGTCAGATATGACAGGATACAATCCTTGAGATTTTCGATATTGATTAACTTCATTCATAATAAGTGTTTGCTGGTTGGAAAGCGAAACCGAAAAAATCAAGCCGGCCGGATTTGGAGAGTGAGTAGGCATTGGCGTTAATGTTGGCGTAACCGTACTTGTCAAAAGTGAAATCTTAATATTCTTGATGGGTGAGGAATGAATTGAATCTTGAGACTCACCAAAATTTGGAGTCTGTTTAATTGTCATAATCGGTTGGAGCCAAATTTGTGAAATTGCCAAAACCGTGCCGGGAGTAATTAAGATTATAGAAAGAATGATAACAAAAAGAGGAATAAATTTTTTCTTCTGCATCTATTCCACTATATCAAATTGCTATTAATATTGTCAAAGTAATTCGTAAAATTTAAGTTATTAATTAAGGCACTTATCAATTTTTTCAATGAGCGTTTCGACCTCAAACGGCTTTGCAATAAAATCATTTGCTCCACAAGCAAACGCTGATTGTTCAACTTCGGGGTGAGCGGAAATTAATATTATGGGTATTTTTTTCGTATCGGATTTGTTCTTTAGAATTTTTGTGATATCACGCCCGTCTTTGCCGGATAACAAAATATCCAGAATGATCAAGTCAGGCAGATTCGGCTTTTTGAGTTTTTCGGCAAATTTTCCATTATCCTTTGCAATTACATTGTATCCCATGTCCGAAAGCAAATATGTTACAGCTTCCAAAATGTCACAATTATCATCAATAACGAGAATTTTCTTTTGCATATTACTATCTATAGAAATAACAGTGGAATAACAAATTGTACTCTCAGTTGGTAAGATTTACGTAAGAATTTATTTGTAAGTCATTTAAAAAGTAAATTGGTGAGAATTGCAACGCGAAACTTTTTTGTATATTCTGAGTGTTATGACTGGATTTTTGAAAAAAGATATCCACCAATACCCAAAACAATTATTGTAATAACGGTTAGGACTGTAAAATCTACCAGTAGTCCAAAATGTGTTACTCCCGTTAATGTCCCGCGTATTCCGTCAACTCCATAAGTTAGCGGGTCAACCGAGATCACGACACTGAAGGCTTTGGGTAAATTGTTAATCGGAAATAATGCCCCCGAAAGAAAGAAAAGCGGCTGAACAATAAAATTCATAATAAGCTGAAATCCCTGCATATCCTCAAGCATTGAAGAAATCGCAATTCCAAGTCCAGTAAAAAAGAGCGCAATTAACATCATAAAAATAATGGCCAAAGGTATGGCAAGAAAATTCGGACGAAAACCTACAACCGTTGCAAGTACAAGCACTATAATTCCCTGAATGGTTGCAATAGTTGCACCCCCGAGTGTTTTTCCAAGCATTATGTTAAATCTTGAAACGGGTGCTACCAGAGTTTCTTTTAAAAATCCAAACTGCCGGTCCCAAATTACTTGAATTCCTGCAAAAATGGCCGTAAATAGTATTCCCATGGCAATAACTCCCGGTCCTAAAAACTGAAAATAATTTCCCTGTCCGGCGCGTTGGAAGACAGGACCCAGACCAAATCCGAGTGCAACTAAGAATAACAAAGGTTGACCGAGTGATCCTACCATCCGTGCCCGAGAACGAAAATATCGTTTTAATTCCCGTAACCAAAGTATATATATTGCATTCATAATATATTGTGATTGGTTATTATTAGTTTGTAAACCTTAATTTTTATTTTCAAACTTTCCAACTAACAAATCACTGACTAAACCTTTTTTCCTCATCTTCCTCTCCACATTCCTCTGTGCAATCTGAGTTTGTCGGCGCCGCTTGCTTCTTCTTCACGGATTTCACTGCCGGTCAATGCAAGAAAACCTTGTTCAAGAGTTTTTGTTCCTGTTGCAGCAAGAATTTCGTGAACTGTTCCAACCTTTATGATTTTACCACGATCCATAATGGCAATTTTATCCGCATATTCTTGTGCCTCTTCCAAATAATGGGTTGTGAAAAAAATGGTTATGTTTTCGTGTTTGCTTAAATTTCTCACATAACTCCATATATGATTCCGTGTTTGCGGATCAAGCCCTTGAGTCGGTTCATCAAGGAAGAAAATCTTCGGATGATGAAGTAGTCCTCGCGCAATTTCAAGCCGACGCTTCATACCGCCGGAAAATGTTTTGACCAAATGATTTTGACGATCTACCAACTCGACAAATTTTAGCATTTCTTCGATTCGCGACCGTCTGGCCATTTCGGGAATATCGTACAACACTGCATGAAACTCCATATTTTCATATGCCGTTAACTCATCATCAAGGCTTTGATCCTGAAAAACAATACCGAATGAAGAACGCACGTGATTTTTATCCGAAACCGCGTCAAATCCGTTAATAGTAATCTCGCCGGAAGTCGGGGAAAGAAGGGTAGTCAGCATTTTAATCGTAGTTGTTTTACCGGCCCCGTTAGGCCCTAAAAACGCAAAAATTTGACCGTGATCGACCGAAAATGAAATATCATCGACTGCCGTGAAGTCTTTGAATTTTTTAGTAAGATTTGATACTTCAATAATTTTATCAGTCACAGTTTTTAGTATATCAAATATTGACACTCACCGCACTTAATTAATATATTTGGTAAATACTTTAAACAAAACGCGAAATTCGTGATACCTCCAAAAAATATAAAGAAAATTTCTGAATACTACCTGAAGAATTGCAAAAAAACGCAGGATTTAAAATTTAAAACGGATTTTCTCAATAAGTATCTTTCTTATAAATTTTGATTTAGTATTTGGCTTGGAGAAACTGAAGGCAGCAAATTATTGGACGGGGAAGGAGCGGGTGTCGGGCTTGAGGTTTGAGTCTGGTTAGCTGCCGGCTGCTGGGGCGCGGGAATCGCTTGAGGAGGCAAGGTCGGCTGCAATGTCGGCGTTTGTGTCGGGGCATATGATGGAGTAGCCAGAGAATTACAGGTGTAATTAAATTCCGTACCAGACAGGAAAAATTCCGGATAAGCAGATGTTGTTGATATTGGTGAGGCAGTCGCCTTATACGGGCATGTTCGTGTTTCGATTATATTTTGCGGCACTGAAAATCTTTCGACCGGGGTTCCTGCTAGAAATTCTTCCATGAGCTGTCTCCAAATCGGAGCCGCACCAAGACTTCCGGCAATGTTATCCATTGGAGTATTATCATTGTTTCCCACCCAAACTCCAACCGTAATACTCGGCGTATATCCAATCGTTAAGGCGTCGCGGAAATCTTCAGTTGTTCCGGTTTTTACTGCAGCCGTACGTGATATAGTAAGTACATTACCGAATTCTTCCGCGCGCGCGGCGTTATCAGAAAGAATTGAGGATATCAAAAACGCAACCCCGGGATCAAGCTGCTGCTGCGGAGATGGAGTATATTTATAAACCTCATTATTGTATTTATCCCGTATTGACAGAATTGCCGTAGGCGGATTATACATTCCCTGATCCGCAAATGTTGCATACCCATCAGTCATTTCAAGAAGCGGTATTTCTGCCGCTCCCAAAACGAGCGCCAAACCGTATTTTGACGGATCCTCCAATGAAGTGAGTCCAAATGTATTTTTTGCAAAATTTACGCCATTTGCAACTCCGACTTTTTGCATAACTTCAACTGCCGGAATATTGAGAGAGTTAGCCAGTGCCCGCCTAACTGTAACTGGACCACGAAAACTTTTATCATAATCAAGTGGTTGATAATCTCCCGGAAATGTCGTTTTGACATCCTGCAAAATCGTTGCGGGTGTAATTATACGATTAAGAAGAGCGTCGGAATAAATAAACGGCTTAAATGATGAACCCGGTTGGCGAGGCGAAACTGCCATGTTTGCCTTTCCAAAATTCGGATCATTCCAATCATAACTTCCAACCATCACCTCAATTTCACCAGTCTTTGGATCTATTACAACAACAGCGCCGTTACTTGCTTTATCATATTTCAAATACGATATTTGATTTTTAACTGCAGTTTCTGCATATTGCTGCCAAGTACTATTGAGTGTTGTCGTAACCACATATCCCGATTGAACCGCAGTATCCTCCCCATATTTTTGTGCGAGTAAATCTTTTACGTATAGCGCAAAATGAGGGGCAAGAACATTGGTATCCGTTTTTTTGACAGTGTTATAAGCGAGCTGTGTATTTGTGGCGTCTTGTACTTGCTGTTCATTTAAATATCCAAGGGAGGCCATTTCGGAAAGAACAGTTTCCTGCCGATTTTTCGCAAGACTTGGGTCATTGGAAAGCGGTGAAAGTGCCGATGGTGCCGGAAGAAGCGCAGCAAGAAGGCTTGATTGCGAAACTGTTAAATCTTTTGCGTCTTCTCCAAAATAAGTTTCTGCTGCATTTTCAACCCCAAAAGCTCCCTCTCCAAAATATACAGAATTTAAATAAAGTTCTAAAATATCATTTTTTGAATACCGCTTGCTTAACACATAAGCCAAAACAACTTCCTGGAATTTACGTAAAAAATTCTTGTTGGAGGAAAGTAATGCATTTTTAACAAGTTCTTGTGTAATCGTTGATCCACCTTCTGAAAGACTACCGGAGCGGATATCAACGAGAAGTGCGCGGCCAATGCCCGAAATTGAAACTCCTGGATTAGTATAAAAATTCTTATCCTCTGATGCAATCACTGCATCTTGCATTGCTTTTGGAATAGAACTCAAGGGAACATATTGGATTTGCTTGGGGTTGTCAAAAGTGAAAAATTGTTTGCCCGCGCTGTCAAGGAGCGTAATACCCGTATTATTCCGGTTCATCAGTCTGTCCTTACTTGAAAGGTCACCAAAAAAATACAGAAGTGTAATAAGCGGAATAAGAATGAATGCTAAAAAGGCGGCAAATATTAGATATAAAATCAACTCGTGATACCGCCAATATGTCTTTTTCATGGCAGAGGTATTAATCTTGGGTACAGGAATTTCTCGGTCAAATAAATTTTTTTCTTCCACAAAATAATTATACCATCGTTACCCATGTACGCTGAAGAGGATTAAATAAATGTTATTTACTATATTTTCTAACAACCCCCAATAACTCATCAATATCGAAGGGTTTAGCAAGAAAATCATCAGCGCCACAATTTTTGGCTGATTTTTCAGCACTAGGGTGCGCAGACATCATGATAATAGGAATTTTTTTTGTGGTGCGAAACTTTCTCAAAAGTTTAACTATATCGCATCCGTCTTTTCCTGACAAAAGCAAGTCAAGTATTATTAAGTCCGGACTAAAAACAAACGCTTTTTTAACAGCATCTTCACCTTTTGTGAATGTTGAAATAACATAACCCTGATCCTCCAGTAGAATAGAAAGTGAATCGAGTATATCTTCATTATCATCTATAATTAATATTTTTTTCATTTGTGTGTTGTTATTTTGATTTTATCAATTTAAAACAGGCTTTTGCCCCATATCAAGGCGTACTAGGGGAAGGGTAAAATAAAATGTCGATCCATATCTTTTTCGACTCTCGACCCACATGACGCCTTCATGACGCCTTATAATTTCCGAAGAAATAAAAAGGCCGATCCCCAAACCCGGGTAGGTTTTTTCTTTAGATTCGGTTGCTTGATACAGTCGGTCAAAAATATACTTCTGGTGTTCTTTGGAAATACCGATTCCAAAATCTTGGATACCAACTGTCACAGAATTTCTATCCTCTTTTAATGTAATAATTATTTTGCTTCCTTTTTTTGAATATTTTATGGCATTGTTTAATATATTGGTAATAACCTGGTATATTCGGTATCTATCCGCTTTCACCTCTCTTTTTAGTTTTCCCTTGATTTGAAAAATGTGCTGCGAAGTTACCCCCTGCATTGCCTCAATAATATCTGTAATCAATTCATTAAAATCAAACGACTCAAAATTCAATTGAAGCTTACTGTTGCCAATTCTTGACATATCCAAAAGTTCATTCACAAGTCGCGTTAGCTTTAAAATTTGATCATCAACTTTTCGGATAAAATGATAAATTTCATTGTCATCCGTTACTATTACACGATTTTTAAGAATTTGAGTGTACGCTTTCATACTGGTTAAGGGTGTTTTTAATTCGTGGGACGCCATACTGATGAAATCATCTTTTCTTTTTTCAAGCTCTCTTTGTCGATTTAATAACTGAGTATTTTCATATGCAATTGAGGCGCTAGCCCCCAATCCTTCCAAAATTTCTATATCCTCCTTGCCATACGCCTCATTGTTTTCTTTGTTATGCAATTCAAAACATGCCGTAATTTCCCCATCGCGGCCAAAAACTGGAAAATTGATAAAATTTTGAATTCCAAATCTTTTTTGAAGTGCCGGATCCATATATTTATCACGGGAAGCATCGTTTGAAAGATAAAATTTCTTTGTTTTTCTTACAATTCCTGATACCCCGTTGCCTTTCTCAAGTGAAATATTGATTTGTTTTACACGTGAACCCGAAAGATACTCAACAAATTCCATTTTTTCATTATTAATAATTCCATATGTCCCGGCCTGAGAATCTGTGGCCTCAATTGCTGACTTTACAAGTGTCCTCATAATTGTATTGATATTAAGAATTTTATTTACATCGCGGCTTGCGCGGGAAAGAATTTCGAGTTGGCGCGTTCTCATGAGAAGCTTCTTTTCAATCTCTTTTCTCTGATCAATTTCTCGAACAGCATCTTGATACAGTCGCGAATTGTCAATGAGAAGTGCAATTCGCCGTGCAATTTCCTCAGCGAATGCAAGATCCTGTTTTGAATAGTGAGTATCTTTTTGGATTGAGGAAAACGTAATCGCACCGATTATTTTTCTTCGCGCAATTAGTGGAACTCCCATGTATGAGGTAAGTCCGATTTTTTTTGTAATTTTGATGATTGACGGATAGCGCCGTACAGTCTTCAAGATGCGCTCGTCAACGACACTAATCATTTCAGCTTTCCCTTTTTTTAAAATTGAACCGACTCCATATGTCATCTCAGGCTTGTCCATATAGTTATTATATAAATCTTTGGTGAGGGAAATTTTTGACGGATCGTTATGATTGACGACTATTCCCTGAATTTGTTTCCTTTCATCAACCGTTACAATCCTGCAATAATCGGCCATAATCGGTACTATCAGCTTTGCAATCTCTCCCAATGTCAGGCTGTGATCAAATGATGCCACCATTTTATCAGTAACTTTTCCCAAAAGTTCCTGCCATTTATCATGTTGTTTTCGCTCTGTTAAATCTCGAAAATTTGCAACAATGGCCCCCACGGTAGGATCAAATAAAAGATTTGTCCCGGTCACTTCAATCCAAATCCACCCTCCGTTCTTATGTTTCACCCGTACTTCAACAGTTGTTGACGTGCCAGGCTTTAACAGAAGCTGTGAAAGTACTTTCGTTGCACGGGGTAAATCACTGGGGTGAACAAATGAAAATCCATTGATTCCCAAAAAATCATTCTGGCGATACCCCAAAATTCGGGTAATGGGAGGCGATACGTAGGATACTTTCCCGGTTTTGGTAATTAGCGCAATTGCATCAGAACTGTGTTCTATTAAAGAGCGAAATTTTTTTTCATTTAAACTGATTTGCTCGGTTCTTTGTTTTATTTGTAGTTCCAAAGTATGACTTATTTTTTTTAATTTTTCCTCAGCAATTTTTCTCTCTGTTATGTCAACCGAGATATTCAAAACGCTTTCCACTTTTCCATTTTTATCCCGGGAAAATACACTTCCTGAAGTTTGAAGCCATACCCAACGTCCGCTTTTATGTTTCATTCTATACTCAAAATTTACAAATGACTCATTCATTTTTTGCGCAAATTTTTTATTATTTGCCACTTTGAGCGCCTCTGAATTTTTCCGGAAAATCATGGGAGCATCGTCCGGATGGACGAGTGAGGCAACAAATGACATTCCACCATTTAAAAACTCACCAGGTGAATAACCGAGGAGTTTATTCAGTGAATTATTTACGTACAAATACTTTCCGGTGCGAATAGAGTATGCTGCAATTAGGGCTGGGACAAACGACATAACTTTGTTTTCAATGTCCATTGACAAATCAGTTATTAAAGAATTTCTATCTTTTGAGGACTTAGGGGATAATTTTTGAGAATGATGATTTTTCATCCTACAAACTTTAAGCTGAATTTCATTGTACGCCAGATGGGAAAGAATTTCAAGAGTTTTCAAAGAGAAAACTTATGCTATATTTGCAAGTTTGACTTGAATGAATTCTAGTGCCTCCTCCGGTCGATTTGCAAAATAAATTAATTTATCAAGGGACTGGTTGATAAATCCTTCTTCTTTCATTTTTTTCAGTTGAATTTTTAATCCCTCATAAAAATTTTGCGTATTTAACACCACGACTGGTTTATCGTGTAAATTATGTTTTTTTAGTTCAACTATTTCTGTTAACTCATCAAGCGTTCCTATCCCGCCAACGAGCACGAGTACAGCATCGCATCTTTCAAGCATAAGCGCCTTCCCTTCACCTAAATTTTTAGCAATTATCATTTCATCGGCATTTTTTCGCACGAGGTCTTTTAGTATTTCCATTGAAATACCGATGATTTTGCCCCCGCCTTTTTGAACACCTGTTGCAATTATTTTCATCAGGCCCTTGTCTGTTCCGCCCCATACCAAATTAAAACCATTCTTAACCATTAACAAAGCTACTTCACCTGCGGACTTCGTGTATTTCTGATCCAAATCATTTGCGGAGCAAAAAACAGCAATATATTTCATATTTTACCCTCTCGTAATTATACCACTCATTCGTGCTTTTTCACCCAAAATATAGTAAAATAGAGGCTTGTTTAAATTATGAATCCATTTCCACATCTTGCAACTGACAGATACAGATGGGTAGCGCTTGTTTTCATTGCGCTCGGGCTTGCTATCGTCATAATCGATAACACTGTTTTAAACGTAGCAGTCCCCCATATATTGCGCGACTTTAACACCTCATTTGACGCAATTCAGTGGGTAATTTCCGGATATGCGCTAATTATCGCAACAGTCCTTATTACAGTCGGACGAATCGGCGATATTATCGGCAGACGAAAAATGTTTATTTTGGGTACCATATTTTTTGCTATCGGCTCATTTATTGCATCGATTTCTCAAAACCCGTTCCAATTATTTATAGGGGAGGCGCTTATTGAAGCGTTTGGTGCCGCAATGATGTTAACCGCATCTTTATCACTTCTCGTATCAGAATTTCACGGAAAAGAGCGCGCGATTGCATTTGGGATTTGGGGATCAGTTGCAGGCGCATCGGGGACCATAGGACCACTGCTTGGTGGATATTTTACGGCATATCACTCATGGAGATGGTCGTTTAGGATTAATGTTTTCGTGGCACTTATTGCAATTGTCGGAACTATTTTTATCAAAGAATCATTCGGTGAAAAAGAAAATAAATTTGACTGGTGGGGGACAGTACTCTCAGGAATCGGGCTTTTTAGTCTCGTATTTGGATTTATTGAAGGACAAAATTTCGGATGGTGGAGCCCAAACAAAGCGTTTGTTATCGGAAATTGGATTTGGTCGTTTTGGCACGTTTCAATTATTCCGTTTGCCTTTGCCGCCGGAATTATTTTTCTTATTTTATTTTCTCTTAATGAAATTAACCTCGAGAGAAAGGGCAAAAGTCCACTCTTAAAACTCTCAACATTTAAAAATCGTGGATTTTCAAGTGGTATGGCCACACTTCTCATAGTTTCCCTCGGCCAATTTGGAGTATTTTTTATCTTGCCAATTTACCTACAAGTGGTTCTTGGTCTTAATGCGTTTCAAGCAGGCGTTATTTTCATTCCGGCATCGGTCACAATCATGATCGCCGGACCGCTGTCAGGGTTTATTTCCTCCCGAATCGGTCCGAAATGGATGGTAAGCGGCGGAATGTTTATTTTGGCAATTGGGACATTCATGCTTGCGCAGGCTTTTATCCCGGGGGTAAACGGTTGGAATCTTGCCCCTGCGCTAATCATTTTCGGCATCGGGATAGGATTTACCTCGGCCCAACTTACGAATATAATTCTTTCGTCTGTTCCGATACAACTGGCCGGTGAAGCTTCGGCCGCAAATAATGTCATGCGTCAAGTAGGAACCAGTATTGGAATTGCAATTTTGGGAGTAGTCCTAGCTTCGCATGTTACGACAACAGTGAGTTACAATATTAATGCTGATTGGAATATTCCCAACTTTGCCAAAGACCCGATTCTTACAAAAGTACAAAACATTGATTTTGAGAGTGGACAGGAAAATTTCTCTTCGCAAAAAGGGACACCTGCCAAAATTATAAATGCAGTAAAAAGTGATATAACTGACGGAATTGATAGCGCGTCCCAAATCACAATGGCAGTCGCATTTATTTTTATCATCATTGGCGCGTCAGTCTCGCTCTTAATTCCCAATACCAAACAGCATTTACCCTGGGAAAATAACAGCGATAATACCGATCAAACACCTAAATCTTTTGACGAATTTCAGAAGAACGAAGAAATTGTTCTAAAAGAAAACCGCTAAATCTGATCACCCTATAGTTGATTTTGCTTCGATAATTTACTATACTCACACGTATGCAAAGCGGGGTTGAAAGCGGAGCAGGGCAGTCCTCAATTATTCCAGATACCGGAAGATTTTTGGATGAGCATAGAAAATCTGCACTATATAAAGACTGGTCAATCGGGGCGGGTATTCTACTTAAGGCGCAAATTCCTGAAATATTGGAAGTGTTTTCAAAAATAAAACAACTAAATACGCCGGATATTGACATACGAAGCCTTAATGATTCAAAACCAACAGACACTCCGGAAGGTCTTGATAAAAGGTTTACTTATCAACCAGACGGAACCGTAGTTGCTCCAGTTACATGGAATTATAAAATAGAACCAAATAAATCTACTCATGGGAGTGCAACAGCATCATATAATGCATTTTATGTAACTGCAATTCCGGCATTAAGAGCATTACTTGTCGAACCAAAAGATGGTCATGAAAAATCAGGAACTTTAATACCTCACTCTACATGGAGCAAGGATAATGGAAGAGAAACTGTTGCGGATGCAATTATTGAAGCATACAACAATCCTCTTCGGATTAGTGAAGAAATAAATTCTCCTACTTTAAAAAAATCCCCTCTTTCTGTATTGTTTAAAGGCTCTTCTATTAAATTTCTGCAAGACAACTTGAAACGATTCAGCTAGCTGCCCAGGGATTAACTAGTAATCAAATTGCAAGTCGATTAAATATTTCTGAAAGTGCCGTGAAAGAATATAAAAACCACATTTCAAAAAAATTTCAGAATAAATTTCGTGAGTCATATGATGAAGAAATGGAAGGGAATTTTGACGCAAATGATATAAATTTTCAACATATAGCGGTCAACTATTCAATAAAACAAGGCCTAATTGATTTAGATCAAATTCCCGACTGTGACTTTGGTGTTCTGACTAAAAGAGGAATTGAAATTGCAAATCTATTAATAGACGGATTTACGCCTAAATACATTGTCAAACTGGTGAATATTACTCAAAGCACTCTTAAAACATACATACAAAATATTTTTGAAAAAATTGGAATTCATGACCAAACACTGCTGGTTGCGGCAGGAGCAAAGCAACGGGCGAAACTCGGGTTATTATAAATCTTTTTACTGTCGGCTTACATTTTTAAATTTTTACAATCATTGACATCGCCTACTTTGGGTGATAGGATTTTAACTATGGATCAGGACAAACTTCTTCGTGAACAACTTGTAAATTTCCTCAAGGGCGGGCATGCCCATATGGACCTTGATGAAGCGGTCAAAGATTATCCCGCAATAGACATTAATAAAAAATTCCCAAATGGCACCTACTCGGCTGGGGATTTGCTTGAACACATCAGAAGGACGCAGGCGGATATTTTGAATTTTATCATAAATCCAAAGTACAAAGACTTGCAGTGGCCGCGCGATTACTGGCCGGATCCAAAACAAAAAGCGACTGAAAAAGATTGGAAGAAAACGGTATCGGACTTCAAAAAAGACTTGGGCCAACTCGTTGATATTATAAATGATCCGAATACCAACCTAAACGCAAAAATTAAATGGGGTAGTGGACAAACAATTTTGCGCGAAGTCCTTCTTGTCATTGATCATAATTCTTATCATTTTGGAGAATTTGCCATAATGCGCCAGGCTATGAATAACTGGTAAAAAAAGATCCGCAAACGCGAAATTCCTCTTGACAATCTGCCTCAAATTATTTATTATACTTAGATAGTCTAACTATTTATGAATAAACATATTAACTCTGAAATTGTTGAATTGATGTTCCAACTGTCGCGCTCAATGAAGGATAAAATGGTTTATTCAACAGCTGTAGCAAATTTGACATTATTACAACTTTTAACGCTCGGATTTATCAAGAAATCAAAAAATCCGGTTTCTATGAAAGAACTTGCGGATTACTTTTCGATCGAAATGCCAACTGCAACAAGTCTTCTAAATAAACTTTCTTTACTCACCCTTGTTAAACGGACAGTTGACTCAAACGACAGAAGAATTGTCCGCGTTACATTAACAAAAAAAGGTGATACACTTGTAGGGGAAGCAATGAAAATGCATGTTGCACGGATTGAAAAAATGCTCTCGTATTTATCGGGTAAACAAAAGGGGGATTTTCATGCAATTTTAAAAACGCTTGTGGAAAAACATACATGAAGAGTAGTGTTGCAAAATGAGCTAGTCTTGGATAAAGTAAGTTGCCTTTCAAACTAGGCAACAAAGCATAACTCTTTTTATTTTTATGAAGAGACAAGAAATTATCACTCTTATTGGAATTGTCGCGGTCATAAGTATTACATTAATACTAATTATTAATGTTACCCTTAAGACTCACGTCGAAACACAAACCGAAAGCATCTCAGCAACCACGGTTGCATCAACTATTATTGCGGACGGGTCAATTACTTCTCAAAATGAAGCAACACTTTCATTCCAAACTGGTGGAAAATTAACATACCTGCCGGTGAAGGAGGGTGATACTGTTACTCAAGGACAAACTATTGCAAGTCTGGACACTTACACGCTCCAAAGGCAACTGTCCGTTGCACTAAACAATTACAAATCCACACGTGATGCCTTTGATCAAACTCAAGAAAATTCACAGAATGGTGCACCTCAAGTAAGTAACACTCTGCCGCTCAATCCCTTTAACCCTTTGGTACTTGGCGGCGCATCAATTTCGACTCAGGGAAATACAGGGTACAATATTATGAACGATATTGCCAAACGAATTCTTGATCAAAGTCAAGCAGGACTTAATAATTCGGTTGCACAGGTTGAAATTGCAAATTATGCCCTGCAACTTGCAACACTTACTTCACCAATCAATGGAATTGTTACACGCGAAGATGTCACGGTACCCAATGTCAACGTCACCCCAGCAACAACATTTGTCGTTGATGATCCCAATTCTTTGGTTTTTCGTGCACAGGTAAATGAGCAGGATATCGATTATGTTTCGGAGGGAAGTAGCGCCGTGATTCACCTGGACGGGAATCCCAAATCCTACGCCGGGACGGTTGTTAAAATTTATCCTCAGAAAATGACATTGCCAAGCGGACAACAGATTTATCAGGCTGATATTCAAGCAACTGATGATTTAAAAAATATTGCGAAATTTGATCAGGGAGGATCGATTGAAATTGATAGTAATGCAGCTGCAAACTTGGAATTGGTCCCCACATGGACTGTTCTAAATGGTCAGTATCTCTGGGTTGATGAAAATGGGCAAAAATTATTAAAACAAGTAACTGTCGGAAAAACTCATGACGGACAAACAGAAATCCTGGGTGGTTTAAATTCTGACGATAAAGTAATAATAAATCCCGAATCGATTATTGAAGGAAAGTACACTTTACTTTAATTTCAAAATGTGAAAGTCAAAATTACAATTCAATTTTAACACTTTTTATGAAAAATTTATTTTCTACTTTACGCAAACCACAAAATATTCGTCGAATCATAATTGTTATTTTAATTGTGATTGTCGTTGGCGCTTATCTATATTTTCAAAAAACGAATAATCGGGTTCAGATCGATAATTCGCTCATCGAAGCACCCATTATTTCAATCTCCCCATCTTCACCCGGAAAATTGACGGAACTTGATGCTGTTGAGGGGCATATGGTAAAAACAGGGGATACTCTGGCAGTTGTGGGGTCGGAAACTTTGCGCTCAGATACGGATGGAATGATAATCTCGGCCCCTGATGAAGTCGGAGGGGATGTTTCAAATCAAATCCCACTCATTCAAATGATTAGGACCGAGGATTTACGAGTTGATGGAACAATTGATGAAAATAAAGGACTGGACGCTCTTAAAGTCGGGCAAGTTGTATCGTTTACGGTTGACGCTTTGCCTGGAAAAACTTATTGGGGATATGTTGATGAAATAGCGTCATCGGCAAAACAAACACAACTCTCATTTTCAATCTCAAGCGAGCGGCCGACTCAACAATTTGATGTTTATGCGCGGTTTGACGCAAACAACTACCCCCAAATAAAGAATGGTATGTCGGCCAAGATGACGGTATTCACAAATGAGTAATTTTTAAATTGATACATACAATGACATGC
>Ga0206969_1164_pt2 | contig 16817 bp, 3 predicted proteins | sample Alteio_BWOrgHeat_87_FD_153256 | JGI IMG/M metagenome (GOLD analysis project Ga0206969, IMG submission 153256) | Enriched cells from forest soil in Barre Woods Harvard Forest LTER site, Petersham, Massachusetts, United States -... | ecosystem: Environmental > Terrestrial > Soil > Temperate forest > O... | reverse complement strand
GTTGGCAGAGGGGGTGTAGCCATTACCTGCAACCAGCACCCGTCCGTTTGGCAGCCGCGATGCAGTGTGGAATTGGCGGTCGATATTCATTGGCCCGGTCATCGACCACGATCCGGTGGAGGGATCGAATATCTCCGCGAATGGAAATGGGAAAATACTAGTGCCGAAACTGCCGTAATGCGGCCCCCCGACGACCAGCACCGTTCCATTGGGGAGGAGGGTAGCCGTATGATTTTCACGTGGTTTGATCATGGCTCCTGTTTCCGACCAAGTTCCAGCAACTGGATCGTACAACTCGGCGCTGGTGAGGTCATTCCCCGAAAGGGCGTTGTAGCCTCCGGTGATCAACACCCGGCCATCGGACAACAACGTCGCAGTGTGTCTGGCGCGCGAATCTGCCATGGTGCCGGCAGGTGTCCAGACACCGGAGGTGGGATCATAAAGTTCCGCGCTGGCGATAGAATACGGTTCGGTACTGCGGTTTCCTCCGGCGACCAGGACACGACCGTCGGGCAGCAAGATTGCCGTGTGCAGGAAACGCGCTGCCGACAGCGAAGGGGTGGGTGTCCATGTTCCGGTCGCTGGATCGAACAGTTCGGCAGTGGAAAGTTCGGGGCCGTCGATGGAACTGGAACCTCCGGCCACCAGTACTTTTCCGTTGGGGAGCAGAGTGGCCGAGTGGTACTCGCGAGCCGCGGAGGGAGGACTTGTCACAGTCGAGGTGCCGGTGGACGGATCGTAGATTTCCGACTCGCGCAAGGCCGAATATCCATCGTCGCCGCCAACGACCAAGATTTTGCCATCGAGCAACAGGGTCGCGGTGTGATTGTCACGTCCGGTGACCAGGGAACCGGAGGGCGTCCACCCGATGGCGTGTGGATTGTAGAGTTCTGCGCTGGAAATTGGGGAACCGGCGACGACGGTGCCTCCCGCGAGGAGGACGCGCCCGTCGGGAAGCAAAGTTGCTGTGTGCGCCAAGCGTGGTGTGGTCAGGGAACCGGTTTCGCTCCAGATACCCGAAGCCGGATTGTACAATTCTGCGGTTTCTGGCTCCGACGGGTAACCGTGGCCTCCGGCGACCAGCACCGTGCCGTCTGGTAGCAAGGTGGCGGTGGACGAATGCCGTTCCTTCGTCAGCGAGCCGGTCTGAGTCCACGTTCCAGCGACGGGATCGTATAACTCGGCGCTGAGCCGAAACTCGTAAGCTCCGTCGCCGACCACCAGGACTCTTCCAGTGGTGAGCAAAGTCGCCGTGGGAAGGAACCGTGGCGTCAAAAGCGACCCAGTTGCCGCCCAAGTTCCGGTGGTTGGATTGTACAGTTCCGCGCTGGCAAGAACATTGCCGTCACCGTCAAGTCCGCCCGTGACGAGCACACGCCCATTGGACAGAGAGGTTGCCGAGTGGTAGGTCCGGGGTGTGACCAGCGCGCCGGTCGTTGTCCAAGTGCCGGTGGATGGATTGTACAACTCCGCAATCGCGATCAGGGAACCACTGTTTGCATCGGCACCTCCCGCAACGAGGACCCGCCCATCGGGCAGCAGGGTCGCCGTGTGGTGATACCTCTGATTTGAGGGTGCCCCGGTGGTCGTCCAGGTTTCGGTGGCTGGGTCGTATAGCTCGGCGGTGGTGGGTGGGTCACCGGAGCTCAAACCACCGACAACCAAGACTTTTCCGTTGTTCAACAGCGTCGCAGTGTGAAAAATGCGGGCGTTGGACATTGAGGCAGTCGACGACCATGTTCCAGTGGCCGGGTCGTAGAGTTCCGCGGTGGAAATGATTCCGACCGATTGATCAGAACCTCCGGCAACCAGCACTTTTCCATTGGGAAGCAGTGTTGCTGTGTGGCCTTCGCGCCGGGTTATCATCGAGCCGGTGGACGTGAATGAACCGGCGTAGGATTGCGGGACGGCCACCAGAATGAGAGCCAGCGTGGTGAGAACGAGGAGCGAGGAGGTGAGGTGATGAAAGGATGTCCAATTGCGTCGTCGGTTGATGATCAACGCGTTCGACAAAAGCGCGAGCTGCCAGTTGGCAACCGGCGATACGGCAGGAGGGCATCCTGCGCTACGGAGAAGATGGAATGTCTGTTGATTCATGCCGACGGCGGCCCTGGAATCCTCCAAGGATTTATGGGAGAGAGGTTAGCAGTTGGAAGGGGATATTCAACCGGAAATCTTGGTGTTTTTACCACGGAGGCACGGAGGCACGAATCGGGGAGGGTTTGCGACAGCAGGGACTGATCAACCGCAAAGATCGCAGAGAACGCAGAGGAGGGAAAGGGGAATGAGCCGCGAAGCTGCAACCCAAAGGCGGGATTGCCACAAGAGAACGCAGCGTGGGCGGGCCGCAACCGAATCATTGGTTAACCGCGAAATATGCGAAACACACGAAAAAACAGGATTGTTCCGGAACGGCAGATAGTCGGAAAAATGGAGTCGGGAAGATGGGTTCAACGCCGATTTTTAATCGGGGAAAATCTAACATAAGCAAACGGAGTTAACGAAGGGGGGCGGAGGAGAAAAGGCGAAGGCGGTTCGGACGAGGGCGTCCAAACCAGCGCCCGGGGCGGGGCGCGGTCCCCAGGAACGATTTTGGTGGACAAGGGGGAGGGTGTGTGCAATTATGTGCATGTGTAAAGTATTGATCTTTGACATGTTGAAATAAAGAGGTTGAGAGAAGCATGAGTTGAGTGCTGAGAGAAGGGAGGGCGTAAAGGGACGAGGATGATCGATCCACGCCGGGCCGGAGACCGGCGTTCCGAGCCGGGACGCGGACCGGTCCGCAGTGGTCCGCAAGTAAGTTTAAAGTTCAAGGTTCCAAGTTTAAAGTTGGAGCCGGGCGGTGGCGCGAGTTGAGTACTCGAACCACTGCGGGTGCAACGGTGGCAAAAAATCCGCGGTGATCCGCGGCTATCCGGCGAAGGGCGGGTGTCCTGGGACGGTTGCGACGATTCGATCCGCCATCCGGCTTGGATGGCGATGCCGCCGCGGGCCGCAGACCCGCGGTCCGCCGATTAGGATCATTTCCCGCCGGGGGAGAGGGTGCGGAGGAGGTCGGCGGCTTCGGAGTAGTTGGGGGCGATTCTCAAGGCGCGGCGGGCGGCGGACTGGGCTTCGGCGGTGCGGCCGTGGCGGGCGAGGATGGTGGCGGCGGCGTAGGGCGCCTGGGGATCGCGCGGGTCGGCGGACTCGGCGCTGGCGAGGGCTTGCAGGGCGTCTTCGATTCGTTGCTTCGTATTATAGGCCAGCCCGAGGTTGTACCAGGCGCGGCTGAAATGAGGGTCGAGCTTCACGGTTTCTTCCAGTGCGGCGGTGGCTTCATCGACGCGGCGAAGTTCGTTGAGCGCGAGGGCGAGGGTGAAGCGGAGTTGAGGGTCGCGCGGCGCGAGGCGGCAGGCTTCAACGAGCTGCCGCGCGGCTTCCTCGCCCTGACCGGCCTGGCTCAACGAGATGGCGTACGTGTGGCGCAGGGCAGGGGAGGCCTTGTCCCAATCGACCGCCCGACGGAAGGCGGCGAGCGCGGCGGAGTTCTCGCCCCGATCGGCGAGGAAATCGCCCCAGCGCAACAGGCCGACGGGCTGGTCGCGATTGAGGTTCAGTTGATAGACGAGTTCGCTGCCGGCGAGCGAGTTGGTGTCCACGGTGCGGCGCAGGCCCCAGGCGGCCTCGGCGCGGACGGAGCGGGAGGGATCATCGAGGAGCAGGCGCAGTTGGCCGAGCGCGGAGGGATCGCCGTGCTGGGCGGGTTCCTCCAGCGAACGGGCGGCCATGGCGCGGACGAGATCGTTGGTGTCCTTCGCCATGCGGTTGAGCGCGGGCACGACCTGGGGTTCATCGACGTGGTTGCGCAACAGGTTGGCGGAGACGGCGCGCCACAATGGGACAGTTTCATCGGTCAGCTTGCGCAGCAGATTCGTGTACGAACCGGGCGCGTTGGTTCGTGCTTCGGCGATCCATTGGGCGCGGACGCGGGTGGGGCGGCTCATTTTCGGGCCGTACCATTTGTCGCAGGCTTCGAGCAGCCAGTCGGTGGATTTGTCGCCGTGGCAGCGGTTGCAGGCGTTGGGAATGCCGTATTGTTTCGTCAGGAGCGGATCGGGAATGGTGAAGCCGTGATCGCGCCGGGCGTGGCGTTGCATGTAGGTGGTTTCGGGCATGTGGCAATCGACGCAGTGGCTGCCGGGTGTGCCGGCTTTGTGAAAACTGTGGCCGGGGTCATCGATCTTGGGCGCGGGCACGACCGGCGGGCCGTGGCAGCGGAGGCAGAGCGCGTTGCCCGGCAGAAGATTCTTGCTGGTGTGTGGATCGTGGCAATCCGCACAACGGACGCCGGCGCCGTGCATCTTGCTGCTCAGGAACGAAGTGAACTCGTAGTCTTCATCGCGCACCTGGCCATCGGGATAAAAAATGTCCGATTCGTCGGGAATGGTGAGCTGGAAGTGGTCGAAGAATTTGTCGCCGGGTTTGAAATCACCGGTGAGTTCACCGCGACGGGCGTGGCAGGAGCCGCAGGTGTCCAAGACCTGGTCGCGGCTGAATTTCAGGAGCGACGGATCGCCCTTCTGGCCGCGATATTTCTTCTGCCAGTCCACGTGAGAACGAAGCGGGCCGTGGCAGGCTTCGCAGCCGACGCTGCGCTCCGCCATGCGCGTGGCATAAGTGTCTGTGGCGGGGTCGTAGTCCTTCCGGACGCGCGTGTTGTGGCAGGCCGCGCACATCTGATTCCAGGTCATGCCGCGACCGGTCCAGTGGCCCCATTCGCCGGGGACGCGGTCCTCGTTACCGAAGACGTCGAACCATTCGTGCATTTTGGGATCGTAGGTGAGTTCCGCGGTCTGCCAGCGCCCGCGTTCGGTGGAGATGAGGAACTGGCGAAGCGGATCGACGCCGATGACGCGCGCGGGAGTGAAGGTTTCGTTCGTTGACTTGAAGCCGGCGGTGGTCAGTTCAAAACGGCCGGCTTCAGCATGGGCTTTGGAAATCTGCGAGCCGTGATTGATTTCACGGGCGGGATCGAAGGCTTCACGGTCGAGCTTGGGGTCGATCTCCCGTTCGGCCAGGGCGTGATGGGAGTCTTTCCATTTGTCGAAGGCGGCCTGGTGGCATTCGCGGCAGGTTTCAGTGCCAGCGTAGGTGGCGAAGACTGTGGCTTCGGGCGTGAGCTGGAATCTTGGGACGATCCCGGTCGTGGTGGCGATCGAGGCGGAAGGCGTCGGCGAGTTTCCCGGTCGTTGCGAAATCCAGATGCCGAAACCGAGAGCGATGGCGGCGATGATGCTGAAGACAATGAGTCTGGCCGCGGGGCTCCCCGGGGCCGGGGGCTTGGGCGCCCCGGGTGGTGCGGGTGGCGGGCCTTTCTTTTTGCGTCGGCTCATTTGTCAGCGATGGAGAAAAAATACACTGGCCGTGACGGGGATACGAAGGTTTTTCGGCGAGTGAGGGCGGCCTGCGCTATTGGCAGGGAGATGCGGAGCCGATATTCTTCAGCACGGGGTTGGCGCGGCTCCAGCCGGGGTGGTGAGGGGCGGTTGAAAATTGTAAAGAATTGTAAAGTTTGAATTCAGAAATTGTAAATTTTGCATTAAGTTTTGGTATTTGGGTTGACAGGTTTTTTATTTGCTTTAACAAGGACAGCAGATTCAGGTTCATTCGGTGGGGCGTCACGTGTGGGGATTTTGCACGCAGTAATTTTTGGCGGCATTTTATGCTTATCAGCAGCGCACCGTTTACTTTTAGCCGGTTTGTTCCCAAATCGCTGGTTGTTCGATTCCTCGCGCTGGCGCTGCCGTTTTTGCTGACCGCCCCGTCGGTCCACGCGCAGTGGCTCACCCAGACCATCACGCTCAAACCGGGATGGAATGCCGTCTATCTCTTCGTGGATGCGTCGTACCAGTCGTTGGACCAGCTGATTCCCGACGCGAATGGTCCCATTGAAGAAATCTGGCTTTGGAAGCCGACGCTTTCGTCCATTCAATTTGTCAGTTCACCTCAAACCAATACAACGCCGAACAGCCAGTGGGCCGTGTGGACTGCTTCGCGGGGCGATACCGATTCACTCACGACGCTGGTCGGCAACGCCGCCTATCTGGTGAACAACCGGACCACGGCAAATTTCACCTGGACGGTAAAAGGCAAGCCGGTCCCGCCGTCATATCGGTGGTCAACGACGGGACTGAACTTTTTCGGTTTCCCGACGCCGGCGAATTCACCTCCAAGTTTTCAGAGTTTCTTAAGCCCGAATCCGAGTCTCGACCTGGCCAAGTTCAGCGCCAATGGTGTCCACATTTTCCGCTATCCGGGCGGACCGCTGGCAAGCGATAACAGCAACCCGATGGAAGTTACCGCCGTTCAGGCTTCCTCAACGTCGGTCAACCGGGGCGAGGCATATTGGGTCGAGGCTAGCACCAACTATTTTAACAGTTACTATGGACCGGTTTCTCTTGTTCTACAGGACGCGTCCGGGCTGAATTTTGCCGACAGCATAGGCACCTATAAGATTCACCTGAAGAATCTTACGTCGACAAGTCAGACGATGACATTCACGGTGCTCAACTCGGAGGCGGCTCCGTCCGGGCAGACTGCCATCTTTGCCGCTCCCTCGCTTCTGCTCCGGGGGCCGCTGAGCTCCACGACGCTCACTTATAGTTCGTCAAGTTTGAACGGCCAGCAGGTCACCGTGACTCCTCAGGGCCAGATCGGCTCGGAATTGGATGTCTTCATCGGCCTGAACCGGTCAGTGATGACCGGACTGGCGGGGTCGCTGTACGCGGGAGTGCTGCGGGTCACCGATGGTTCCGGTCTTTCTCAAAATGATTTTCCGGTTTCCGCGACGATGCCTGCCTCGGCGGGATTGTGGGTGGGCAGCGCTTCCATCAACCAGGTAGGAGAGTACCTCAAGCAATATCCGACGGTTAATACCGACAATCTCAATTCGATCCTGACCATAAACAATGCGCCACTGCCTGGGCAGGAATTCCCCGGGGCGACCTGGGTTGCCCATGAAACCAATGGCAACCGCCCTTATGTGGCTGTGGCGTCATCCTTGAATGGAGCCAGCTTGATGGTGGCCGGGGCGGCGACGTCGGCGAGTTCATCGACCAACCGGGTGCTCATTTCGGGTGATTCGGGGAACACGTGGACGGATCGGACGCCGCTGGGAAGTGTCCTGATGTCGAGCAATGTCCCGGCCTTTAACGTCAAATTGGGCACCAACTTTATCGGATCGGTTACCAAGGGTGGATTCGTGGCCAGTTTCGATCTCACCGTGCCACTTAATGGTGGTGGCGACTGGGCCGCAATCATATTGGGAGGCGACTCGGCGCCATTGGGGGTAAATGCTCCGAACGCGCATTTTGGGGTTCTGTTTCGGGACTCCGGCACGCTTCAGGCGTTCGATGGCGGAACAGTGGTGTCGCCAACGCCGGAGCCGGGATGGAGTCTGACCCCGAATATCTTCCACCACATTGACATTGTTTGTACCGATCCGGTGGACGGCAATCCATTTGATGGCGCGAATTCGACGAAGGTGGAAATCTTCGTGGACGGAAGCAGCAAATACTCATTCACCAAATCGGGTGGAGGCTACCGGAGCAACTTTCTCAGCACTGCGTATTTTCCGGGCAATCTCGGGGCAGGCTTGGTGCCCACGATCAAGAATCTGGCTGTGAGCGCCTCAGACTTAAGCCACCCGTGGACGTCGCTGGCATCTTCCGGGGATGGACAGATTCTCATCGCCGCACCCAATCTGAACTTCATCCAGGTGTCCACCAACGCGGGACTCACGTGGATTCCGCGCGCGTCGACACTGGCTTGGGCGGGGGTGGCCTGTTCGGCGGACGGTTCGCAAATCGTTGCGGTGGTAAACAATGGCAACATCTGGACCTCCGGTGACACGGGCGTCACCTGGACTTCCCACTCCTTTGGATCCAGCGACAACGGGATTAAGAATTGGACGGCTGTTTCATCGTCATCGGACGGCAGTTACCTGCTGGCGGCGAACAAGAACGGTCTGCTTTACACTTCCTACGATTCTGGGGCAACCTGGACGAACCAGGCTACCTCGCAAGCCTGGGCAAGTGTTGCCTCGTCCGCCAACGGCTCGAATCTGGTCGCGGCCGCCAGTGCGGGGATCTATCTTTCGGCGGACGCCGGGAATACGTGGACTTTGGGCCAGTCCAACAACACGTGGACCGCAGTTGCGATTTCCACGGATGGCCAGCGAATTGCGGTCGCCACGGCCAGCGGCAACATCTTCCAATCCCTGGATGGCGGCGCCACGTGGGCGCAACGGGCGCAGGGAATCCTTCGCAGTTGCCGCGGCATTGCCTGCTCCGGTGACGCCAGCCAGCTGGTGGCGGTTGAGAATCCGGGCTCAATCTTCACGCTGAACCGGAGTTTTGCCAGCTATGTAGTGGATCCCGCCACGGGAATCATCCGGTCGTCCAGCGGGGCCTATTTGACCAATGGCATCGACACCCACCTCGGAAATGTCTCCAGCCCGTTTCCGCTGCGTTTGATCTTGCATCAGGGCGCGGGCAGCAATCCGGACAATGTAAAGCTGTTGCAGCATGTGTTTGTCGGTCCGGCGGCTCCACCCCTGACAAATACAATTGTGGCAACCATGGAGAGCCTGCTTGATCCCGCGAACATTGGGAGTGCACGGCGGATCAGTGCCACCCACCTGCCGTTCTCGACGACCAACGCCTTCTGGTCCAGCACCAACAACACGAGCTTCACGCCGGGAGCCTCGGTCAATTTTCTGGTATCGGTGGATTATCGTGATCAGGCCAACAATCCTTTCCTTCATACGTTTCACCCCGACCATGACAATCTTGACGCCAATTTCGCCAACGTCCTGCCGATCGGTGTCGAATCTTACGGCATCAGCCGCCAGATCATCCTGTCATTCACGCCCCGGGGCTCGGATTTCAATTCGTTGACCGCCAGCCTTTATTCGCTGGCAGGTGCTTATGCGGAGAATCTAATTCTGACGGGCAGGGGCGGATTCTCGAGAACGAATCGCGTCCTCGGAACCTTTACGCTCCAACGGATCAGTCCCATCGCCACTCTTTCCACGCCATGAAGAACCAGCAAAACAACGTGCCGATCCCGACCACTTTTATGGATCCACAAAGTGAATTTATGCAAATATCCTCATCACCATCCGGAGCGCATCCTCTTGCACCTGCGGCCGCCACGGCCCGATATTGCACCGCCAGCCGTTCGCAACCACTGCGGGGTTCGAGGTGGCTGATTGCCCTCGCCGCCACGCTCGTTCTTGCGCTCGCGCCGGCTGATGCCCGCGCGGCCAACGACAATCCGCCGCTTAAATTGACTTACCAGGGATTCCTGACGGACGCCAACGGGGTTCCTATTGGAAGCACGGCCCCGGTTAATCAGACCGTCATTTTTCGCATTTTTGACGCCGCGACCGGTGGCAACCTCAAATGGTCGTCTGCTCAGACGGTGACGGTGGACAAAGGCGCCTTTAGCGCCTTGCTCGGTGAAGGTGCTGCGTCTTCAGATGGAGCACAATTATTCTCGGCGGATTTGACGCCGATTTTTACCACTGCCGGGGCCGGAGCCTCCGATCGCTACCTAGAACTGGTTGTCAACGGGACCACAATTTCGCCTCGTCTACAGTTTCTCGCCTCGCCGTATGCGATGCTGGCCCGGCGGGCCAATGAACTGGCTGGGGGAAGCACCATCAGTGGTACGCTGGGAGTCACGGGTGCGGTGACAGCGAACACCGTAGGAGCGACGGGTGCGATCACGGGGGGAAGCGTGCAGGTTACCGGATCCGTTAGCGGGAACGGCGGCTCTTTCGGGAGCGGGGCGATTAGTGGCGGCAGTCTTTCAGTCACCGGAACCGTCAGCGGAAACACCGGGAGCTTTTCGGGGGCGGTCTCCGGCAGCAGCGCCAGCTTCACCGGAAACATTTCGGCGGGTTCGCACTCGGGAAATGGCACCATTCCGGTCGGCGGAATCATCCTGTGGTCGGGGAACAACAATACCATACCGTCCGGCTGGGCGATTTGTAATGGACAAAACGGCACGCCGGATCTGCGGGACAGGTTCGTCGTCGGAGCGGGAAACAGTTATAGTTTCCAAAACACGGGAGGACAAACCCAGGTCAAGCTGACTAGCGGAAATCTTCCCAGCTTCAGCATCACTTATGGCGATGTCGTCTGGTCTGAGATTAATGGTTCGGTGGACACAGGCGCAGTCGGTCATATTGGAGCCAACGGGGACGATCACGACAACAACGGTTATGAAATCAGCCGGACGGCGACGTTCAATGGATCCGCCAACGCCTTCGATGTCCGGCCGCCCTACTACGCCCTGTATTACATCATGCGCACCCAATAGCTGGAAGGACCGGACAGAAAAATCAATCAATTGACGGAAAAGCCGTGACGAATTCAGAGAACATTTGCTGCCGGTGCCGCCTTTCCAGGCGCGGACACCAGGTTTGCCTTGAGGCCAGTCGCCCCGGGCGAACTGAAAACTTTAAGGCCGTCCCCACCATCACGTTATGAGTCGTCAACATCGCCTGCTTCTAGTGGCCGCCTGCTGGCTTGCGCTGGCGCTGCCCGCCGCGGCGGATTTCTTTCAGCTGGATCAAACGGCGGTTCTTTTTTCCACCAATTATTCTCGCGGCGTCAATTTGACGGCGATTCCCACAAACAAGCTGGCTTTCGGGCTGTCGTTTGCCGGAAACAAGATCAGTCCGGACGGCACCATTCATCAGTTCCAAAGCGTCCTCAGCTTCGGAGCGGTGGTGCGCCCCTCGGCCGCGACCAACGGATTGATCAAGAACTCCACCTACGAACAAAATGCGGCTCAAATCGGGCTGCCGAACGGCACCAGCGCCGGAAAAATCGTCTACGTATTGCGCACATCCCAGGTGGGCGGTTCCACTTTCAGCCGTGCCGCCAGTTTTTCCTTCGGTTCGACCATCACGCCGCCATTGACGGATGAAAATGGCAATGTTCTCGTCCGCCCCGACCTTTACTGGCAGGCGCAGCCGTACACGCCGACCAACGTGACTGATCCTCCGTACTACTGGAGCCCCCACGCGCGGGCGGTGTTTGCCACCCAGCCCGGCCCGATTCAGGTCACCTGGATAAAGGCAGCGGCGGACACCAATGTTTTATCATCGGAGTTGAACAGTTCCCCGCCGACCGCGATCAATGTCAGCGGGTTGACCTATCGTTTGAAGACGGTCAGCTACGTCGTTTCGGGTGTGGCCGTCAAGCCTCCGCGGAAGATCTACTGGACGGAAAAAACCTTTGGCGCCACGGGGAAACCCGTCAGCGTTCCGACGGGGCGGATCGGCACGGTGCTGATTCATTACAATTCGGCGTTTCCCCAGACGACGACCAATGAATTTGTGGCGCTCGGCCAGTCCAGCATCCTGGATGGATCCACCAACGCCTCGCTCAAGGAATTGCGCACCCTTTGGTACGACAGTGACCAGAATCTGATTCTCGCCTACAACCTTGAAGGGCGCGTTTTCCTGGAGTTGCTGGGTGATGTAACCTCACCGGGGGTTCGGACCCATCTTGGTTTTGAGATCGTGGACGTCATTCAACAACCTTCACCCGTGGATCTTTCTGCTGACCTGGGGGAAAAGATCCGGGCCTTCGCCGATGGAAGTTCGGATGCCGCGTTGACCCCCTCGCCGGTGGTTTCGGTGGTGAATGGCAGCTTTTTGTATCAGTCTCAGGCGGATTTGAACTCGCGGCCGGATTTTTACGCCGTCCGGGAATCCGTGAATCAAAACGATGTGCTTGTTCACTGGCTGGAAAGCGGGGTCGAAGATCTCCTTTGGCCATCCATATTTGGCCGCTACAAGCAGGCCTGGCCCACCAACCTTACGCACTACAGCCATTACATGCGCCCGCTGGTGTCGAGCGACGCCGAGGCCCAGGCCACGGCCATTCCGCTGCCGACGGACAATGCTCCGGCCATCCAATATCAGGATCCGCTGGACTTTCCCCGCGGAAAGCTGACCGCTAGCTTTGCGTATTACACCTTCCTTGACGTCGCACATCCGACTCACCGTGGATTGCTGCGTTTCAATGCCAACAATCAAGTCGCGTTTGAGCGGGTGCTCTCGACTTTGACCACGTCGATCGTGCCGGTCGGTCTTGCCTCCAGCAACACCGTTGACCTGGCATTAATTCCGGGCGCAAACGGCTCCGGGCGGGCGACGTTCCTGAATCTCGACGGCTCGTCGGGATTCGGTCAAATCGAGGCTGGCGTGCCGTTGAACACAGTTGGATTTACGGTGGAATCATGGGTGTATCTGCGCTCGAGCCCGGGTGTCTCCCGTCTGTTTGATTTCAAAGTGGGGTCCAACAGCACCAACCGGGTTTTTCTGGATCTGCCATTGTTTGAGGTAAACAGCCTCACAGTCCCCAGTCCCGTCCTGAAAACGGTTCTGGCCACCAATTTCAACGGGACAAAATCGGTGAACGGGATGAAGATTGGATTTGACATCACGATCCCGGCCAACGGTGGAAATTCCTGGGCGGCGATCAGTCTGGGTTTGAGTGGCACAACTGCCCTGACGGTCAACGATCCCGCCAGTCACTTTGGTGTTTTGTTCCGGGATGGGGGCACGCTTCAGGCGTTTGATGGCAACACCGTCGTGAGTCCTTCCACTGAGCCGGTGTGGAGTGCGACGCCGACCGCAACCCACCATATCGATGTGGTCTGCAGTGATCCCCTGGATGGAAACCCGTTTGATGGTTCCGGCAGCACCGAGATTCAAGTGCTGGTCGATGGGGTGTCGCGGTTTGTCTTTACGAAAGGCTCCGGCGGGTATGCCAACAATTCGATCAACTTGTATAATCTTTCGCCATCTAATCTGAATCCGGTGGCGAGGAATTTCACCATCTCCACGACGACCAATCTGTTCTACAATCAATGGAACCACGTGGCGCTGGCAGGCACAGGCGGTGGCGCCGGCCAGGTTTTCCTGAATGGGGTGCTGGTGGCAACCAACCTCCAGCCCGTGGTGAACAGCACCATTACCAGCGGAGTCATCGGCGGCAACCTGGACACCCTGACCAACGGCATCAACATGGATGCGGCCATCGACGATTTTCGAATCTGGTCCAACACCCGCAGTGCCAGTCAGATAGTGGCGGATATGAACAGCACCGGGTATCCCTTTGGAACCGCCGGTCTGGCAGCGCAGTTTGGGTTTGAACAGGCCGGTTCCGACCAGCATGACACGAGTGGCAACGGGGTCGATTTGTTTTTAAACGGAGTGGCCATTGTGGACAATGACCAGACGCAGTCTGCGGTACCGGGTACCGGGGTGATCGACTATTCGAGCAGCCAGCTGTTGGTTCCGCGGTATGTGCAGGCCAATGCCAATGTGGGAGACCGGATCACGGCCCCCGTCTTTGAGGTGGGAGGCAACCCGGGCGACAATTATCTCGCACCCTACATTCTTCAGTCCACCGGCACCTCGTTTCATCCCGGGGATTACATTGATCCGTTTCAGGCAGGATTTGCTGCCGCCGGTCTCGGAGCGGTGATTCCGGTCAACGCAATTCCGGGCCAGAATGTACTGGAGGTCTGGTGGTTCCGTCAGAACTCGACAAATGCGGGGAATTCATTGCTTAATTCCTCCGCAGGCTTCAAGCCCATCTTCTGGCCATCGGTCGTCGCGCGATACAATCTGGTCTGGCCGAGCTATCCGACGAATGATCTGGTCATGGCAGGGAATGCGGGCAGCGGTCCGTTGGTGAGCCTTCAGGCCAAGGGATCGATTTATACGCAGAATGACCGGACACTCGCGGGCTACAACCCGAACGAAGAACATGCCGTGCTGGTCGGGGGCCAGGCGTATGCTCTCCGCGATGACCTCAACATCACCAACGGCACGAATTTTTCGTCCCTTCCCTATGTTCTCCTGGACTACACGGAATCGGACGGTCGCCCGGCCATGCGCGCCTTCAAGGTGCTCCGTGAAAAACCGTCGGCTGGGATCATTTTTGATTATCTGGTCAAGGCAGGCACCCAGGTGCAGGCGCCCATGCCGCTCCCGTTCTTGAGCCCGCCGGTGGAACTGGTGACCAATTCCGTTGACAACAGCATCACCGCCGTCAACTACAACACCGAACCGTCATCCGCCACGGGGGATGTCCCGCCTGGCTGGGTCGACACGACCGATGCTTCCGGGCAGTTTGGGAATTACAAGAAATTCACCTTCAAGGACCGCAAGAACGCCTTTTGGGTGATGCGCGGGCTGCATGCCGGACTGCCCCAGTTGCAGGCGGGCTTCTACAGCACCAATTCGCTGACTTTCACCACCAATGTCAGCGTGAACGTCCTTACGGGCGGCCAGTTTACGAATTACATTCATACGTCGCGAACGATCGACACGCTCAACGCCACGGTTCGTGGAAATGGCCTGCCGGCGGGCATGTTCTTTGGAGCGCTGCCGGCGGGTCTCGCGGTGTATGGCACCGCGCCAGCCGGGGTGAACACCTTCACGTTGGACATCACCGACGGCGACGGTGCACTCGCCACAGTGGTGTTGACCTTGACGGCCACGAATGTCGACACCACCAAGCCAGCGCTGACCATCGTCAGTTCCAACCAATACACCGGTTCGCTGAGCACCTATGTGGGACGTCCTCCGCAGTTTGCCAGTCCGGCAACCTCCAGCAATTGCTTCACCATGCAGTTTTATTACACGACGCAGGCAGGGTTTGCCTGGCCGTCGTTTGTGCCCGGAACGGAGCCGCCGGTGGGATCGATCGTGCCTTATTTGCGGCCGGCCGGCAGTACTGCGGATCCCAGCTCGAAGTTGACACCGTCCTTGAGCATCGTTTACCGCCCAGTCTGGCCGGCGGATGCGCCAGTTGTCGCCTTTGGCGAAACGCTGACGGTTGCTTCCAAGGGACGTCCGGACATCCGGGATCAGTCCAGCGCCCAAGTTTTGTACCAACAGTCCATTGCGCTCAATTTCAATGCTGCCAGGACCAATGACGTGTCAGCAGTGGTCCTGCATGATCCAACCGTCCAGAAGTCCTTTGCCTTGACGAGTGACCCAACCATGGGCCTCAACGAATTACCGGCCGGGGTGCAAACCCAGGGCTATCAGGGGAAGACGTATTTTCCGCTGCTGCCGCCCCATCTCGCGCAGCGCTTTTTCTTCGATCCCAATCTTGGGGCCAATGGCAGCCTGGTTTACAAAGGCGAGTTCAAGGATGAAGTTCTGGGCGACAAATATCTGCTGCTGAACGTTCTCGCGGGTCTTGATCTCACCGCTGTCAAAGGTCTCTGCCCCGCAAGTGATCCCGACAAGCAGAACTGGGATGCGGCCATCGACGGGTTGCAAGTCCAGGTGTTGACGTTTTATGAGAATCCCCAGGTCCCCGGACAGTACATTGTCAACACCAACTTCACGGTCACCCGCGGGGTCAGTGATCTGGTGGCCATCACCAACAAGAATACGGCCAGGGATAGTTACGCCCTGACGGCAGCCGGTCCCGGGCAGGGATTCGTGACGCTCAGTGTCGGCGATGGGGCGGCGTTCACGCCGGCCGGAGAGCCGGTCTCGGTTTATGTGCTGCGCGTGTCCGGGGATCTTTACGTCGGACAGGTCAAGGTGCTGGCTGATGCCAATCCGCTGAACGAGGAGGTCACCTTCGAGCACACTGCGGATCTGGGTGGCAAGTCGTACAAATACCAGTACGAATGGCGGATCGCGCCCCCGGTGGACGGATTCCCCCCGGCAGCGGACGCGACGATGAGCCGGTTCCAATTGTTGACCAACGGCACGGACATCGTCCGTTACACGCTCGGCGGCAGCGGCATCCAGGGGTTGGTGGACAATTATCTGGTGATGCGCTACAAGCCGATCGATCCTTCGCATCCGCTTTACAACCAGTGGTCTGACTGGACGGCGCCGGCCCTGTCGGAGGGTTGGATCAAGCGTGTGCTGGCGGGGATCAATCCCTTCAATCAGCGGGTTACGGATCTCTTCAACAACAGCGTCAATACGGATGTCAGCATCCTGACCCAGGCGGGCACCAGGTATGAGGGTGACGTCGCTCTCAATCTGGACACAATCAACAATTTTGGACTGATTGAGATTTACGAGACGGTGCTCAAGCGCGGGCGCAGTTTGAGCGTTGACGCCGGCATCAACTTCGGGCCCGCCAACGACGCTCTTTTGCTGGCGGCGGGCTACCTGAATGATTTGTACATGCTGCTGGGCAACGAGGCGTATGCGGATGCCGCCAATCCCACCATCGGATTCGGAACAGCCGACAAACAATATGGGACGATCGCCACCTCGCTGTTCTCCTTCCAGGGCCAGGTGGCGACGCTGCTGGATGAGGAACTGGCGTTGCTCCGCGGGCGGGATGATGTCGCGCTGCCGGGGGTGGAGATTGCCCCGGTCTACAATCGACTCGTGTGGAATTACACCCAGGGAATCAATGCCGGTGAGATCGTTTATGCGCTGAATTACAACATCCTCGACATGAACAATGATGGCAAGGCGGACGCCGCCGACGCCGCGATCCTTTATCCTCAAGGTCATGGCGACGCCTACGGGCACTATCTCACGGCGATGAAGGGTTATTACAGCCTGTTGATGAGCCAGTCGTTTGACTGGGTGCCGCGGGTGGAGGCCGTGAATGTGCTCGGCACACCGGTGACGGTCGGCTATCTGGACGAGCGAAAATTTGCGGCGGCGGCGGGCGCCGTGGCGACCACGGGCAATCAAATCTTTGACCTCGTCTGGCGCGAGGACTACGTCCCGGGCCAGACCCTTGGATGGGACA
>Ga0206969_1170_pt1 | contig 16831 bp, 20 predicted proteins | sample Alteio_BWOrgHeat_87_FD_153256 | JGI IMG/M metagenome (GOLD analysis project Ga0206969, IMG submission 153256) | Enriched cells from forest soil in Barre Woods Harvard Forest LTER site, Petersham, Massachusetts, United States -... | ecosystem: Environmental > Terrestrial > Soil > Temperate forest >... | reverse complement strand
TTATTGCTGCTTGTTACTGCAAAAGCAGTAGCGCAGCAGGATCCCGGCTATACCGAAAGGGCTAAAAAATATGTGGAGCAATATTCGCCACTGGCTATAGCGGAGCAACGGCGGTCGGGCATACCGGCGTCCATCACGCTGGGGCAGGGTATCCTGGAAACAGAGGCTGGTATCAGTGAGTTGATGACGGAGGCTAATAACCATTTTGGCATCAAGTGCAAAAACGGCTGGCTGGGAGAAACATTTACGCATACCGACGATGCGCCCGACGAATGTTTTAAAAAATATAAATGCGCGGAAGATTCTTATAAGGACCATTCCGACCATTTGATACGGAACCAGCGTTACTCCCCATTGTTCAAAATTTCGCAAACAGATTATGCTTCGTGGGCGGTGTGCCTGAAAAAATGCGGTTATGCTACCAACCCGCAATATGCACAGAAACTAATAAAAATAATAGAAGACTTTAAGCTACAGGAATATACGTATTCGGCTATGGATAGCTCGTTGGTAAGTAATTATCATGCAAACCCGATTGCGAATAATTATAACGCGGACCCGGTAGCAAGTGCAGACCTGATGGTGAATGCAGTGCCGGAGCCAGATACCACGAAAAAGCCGGTAGTTGTAGCCGATACAATTGCCGAAACAAAGCGTGAAGCAGATGTAAGCAGCATGAAAAGCATGGCGGACAGCGCCCGGAACGTGGTGATGCACCCTGTAGAAGAACCCGTGATAGACTCTAACGATATTGTGGATACTAACTACGATAAAAGCAGGGTGATTACGGTAAACGGGCTGAGGGCATTTTACGGCAACAAAAATGAAATGATGCTGCAATACGCGGTCAAGTACCATTTGCGCTACCCAAAGCTGCTGGAGATGAACGATCTGCCCGATGCGCCGCTGCCCTTTGGTATGAACATATACCTGGAAAAAAAGCTGACGGTTGGCACACACCCAGACCATATTGTGAAACCTGGTGAAAACCTGCTGAAGATAGCGCAGATAGAAGGGATGCAATTAAAGCGGCTTATGACGCTGAACCTCCTGAATCCTAATGAAGAGCCGGCCGTGGGCGATACCTTACAGTTGCAAACCCAGGCTCTCCAAAAGCCGTTAGTAAAGACCAGCGAGATCGCAGCGCACAAAAAAAATGCTATTGTTAGTTCTGAAGAAAACACTACTGGTCAGGGCGGTGATTATATAGCTATTAAGAAACAGAAGCCGGTACATACAGATACGCCGAAACACCACGCTACTGCCCGCACGCCGGTTGCAAAGCCGCTACCTCCTAAAATATTGCCCTCTAAATTAGCACCGACGCCTATAACGGAAACCGTAGCAGTGGCTGTGGCAAGTAATCCCGAAGCCCTTGGCGAAGACCCGGTAAGCAAGCAGGATGAAGAACTGGCCTCGCTTAAAGCGGAGTTGGATAAAGTGGTTTATGCCGATGATAGCAAACTGATAGCGCAAAACCCTGCGCCTGTGCCTGTGGTAGAGAAGAAGCCGGTTACAGATGCGCCCGAAAGCACTGGCGCCGACAAATATTATACGGTAAAAAAAGGGGATACCGCATTTTCTATAGCTAAGAAGCACAACGTAAGCCTGGATGATCTGAAGAAATGGAATGACCTGGGATCGGGTGGGGTTAAGGTAGGGCAAACCTTGCTAATTAAGGAATAATGGCAGCGCAGGTATTCATCCATAACAAGGTATTCGTACCCTTCATCAGCGCAGAAGCAATAGGGCAGCGCATAGCCGAAATTGGCGCAAAGATCAATGAGAACTATGCAGGAAAATCCCCCTTACTGATAGGCATACTCAATGGCTCTTTTATTTTTGCAGCCGATCTTTTCCGGGAATTGACCATTGATGCAGAAATATCGTTTGTCAAACTCGCCTCTTATGCAGGAACTGCCACTACCGGGCAGGTGGTAACAGCGATAGGCCTGAAAGAAAACATAGAGGGCCGGCATGTAATAATTGTAGAAGACATTATAGATACCGGTAAAACACTTAGCTCATTTCTGCCGGAGCTACATAAAATGCGGCCCGCATCAGTAAAAATAGCTACGTTGCTCACAAAGCCCGATGCACTGAAATACCCGGTAGCAGCCGATTATTGCGCATTTGAAATAGAAAATAAATTTGTTGTGGGCTATGGGCTCGACTATGATGGCCTTGGGCGCAATTTGCCTGCCCTGTTTATTTTAAAAGACAGGAACGATGACAAAATAAATGCCACCATTTGACTTGTTCTTTTTCATTTTCTCTTCGCTGTAAAAGTCTTTAAATAGCACACTATTCGCAGATTTCACATCTTGACAAAATAAAAAATAACTGCGCCCTACGGTAGCATTTATTTCGTCATCGTTCCTTAGCTTTGACATAGCCAATACTTTGCCAGATGAAAAAAATACCCATACTCGTTCTGTTACTTATCCTGACGGCATCCTGCAAAAATACCTGGAGCCAGGAAGATAAAGATGCATTTTACCAGGCCTGCACCGGCGAAGCGGCAACATGGGCGGGCTCTCCGGATAAAGCTAAAGCATATTGCGACTGCGTATTTTCAAAAATGGAAAAAAAATACCCCAACGAAGAGGATGCGCTGGAGCATATAGACGTGCTGGCACAGGATACCGACCTGGTAAAATGCAAGCAAGAAATAATGCAGAAGTAATTATTGAAGTCATTGCGACTACCCGCGCGTTAGGTAGCATCTCCCTTTAGGGCCGGGGGGGTTCTCGCGAATGTTCTCACTACGTGTAGCATCCCAAACCGCGAATTAGAAAGTGTTCTGAATCTCGACAAAGCAACCTCACCCCCAACAATTCAGCCATTGAGCTATTGAGCCATTGAGCCATTAATTAGAACAAGCTGGTTAAACAAGTGTACAAGCATTTCGGCCGGGTCGGTACAAAAGCCCGGATGCACTTTTGATGTTTGCACTACCGTGCTGCGGGTTGCGGTGAGCCAGCGAAAACGTTCGCCTACAGGCAGCTTACCTATCGCGCCGGCCTCATCATCCGCTCCAACGCAGATGCGCCCAAATGCCTCCAGGTATGCATTTACCTCCTCTGTGTCGAGTTTACAAGAGAATGCGTTAAGCCGTGCCGCATCAACCGTGTACATCGCCTTCAGAAATTTCTTGCCTGCGCAATAAAGGATCACGCCGGTATTAATAAACTCCTCCCGTTCCACTTGTGGCACAATGCGGATAACGGCGTACTCAAATAAGTGATGCTCTTGCATTTTGCGCTTCTTTTACAAAAGTTTCGGAATTAGAGATACGGGAAATTAAAAACTGTGCGTAGGCCGCCTTATGCTCTTCTGTTGATGTAAATGGCGAATCGGTGATGAGCCAACCGCCTGGGATCAAAGATACAATGGAATGGATAAGCTCTGGCGTAAGCAATGCGCTGAATTCCTTATCAACGCTATCAAGGTCAGCGGCCTGTGGCAGCAGCACATGGTCTTTTACGTACGTAAAAGGCTGTGTTGCTCGTTCCTGCCAGTTTTGCCAGGAATGATGAAAATAAAGGGATGCGCCATGATCTATAAGCCAGAGTTCGCCGTGCCACAAAAGCATATTGGTGTTGCGCACCGTTCGGTCCACATTCAGCAGCAGGCAGTCCAGCCATACGATCTGTGACGCAAGCACGGAGTCAACCAGTGTAACCGTAGGATCGAATGTAATAGACCCGGAAAGATAGTGCAGCGCCAGGTTGAGCCCCACACTGGCCTTTAGCAGGTCTTGTATTTCCTCGTCAGGCTCTGTGCGGCCAAAGGCTGCGTCAAGGTTAGCAAATACCAATTCTGGTACCTTTAGCCCAAGCGCCCGGGCTATCTCCCCGCCCACAAGCTCTGCAATAAGTGATTTCGGCCCCTGTCCTGCCCCGCGAAATTTGAGTACATAAAGAAATCCGTCATCAGCCTCTGCAATGGCCGGCATAGAGCCACCCTCGCGCAATGGCGTCACGTATCGGGTTACATTAACGGTTCTTAGTTCGGGCTTGTGATCCATAAATGAATAATTAGAAATCTATGCCAGTGCCAAATTAGGATAATTTGTCGAGGTATTTTGAATGTAGACTAAATTGGAACAAAATGGACACCGGGCAGTTTATTAAAGGCAACGTACCTTATGGAATTTCGATCTCCGCGCGTCTTATACAAAACCTTCATTATGCGCGCGCTGCCACTCCTGTTGCTGATTCTGTGTTTTAATAACTGCGGGTTCCTGCAGAAGAAAAAATACTATCAGGCTGTTTTCACGCCCATGTATTTCTGCCTGTAAAAAATCTTTTGCCAATATTTTTTCATTTTCTGCAATAATAATTTGCATTTTACGTTTTACAACGTATATTTACGTTATGAAACGGAGCAAACCACTACCTACACTTACAAAAGCTGAAGAAGAAGTAATGCATATCATCTGGCAGCTAGGTCGTTGCCTGGTGCGTGATGTAATAGACCAGCTTGGCGACCCTGATATGCCGCACAGCACTATTTCGTCGGTCGTGCGCATATTGGAAAAGAAGGGCTTTGTTGGCCACAAGGCATACGGCAAGACCCACGAATACTTCCCCGTAATAATGAAAGAAGAATATGCACAACACGGGGTCACCAGCCTGGTAGAAAGATATTTTGGCGGCTCGCCCAAAAAGCTCGTGAGCTTCTTAGTGCAAAGCGAAGATATGAACCTGAAAGAACTGAACGACCTGCTGAAAACCATAGAAAACGTTCCTAAAAAGAAATGATATGCTATTATATCTTCTGAACGCTACCGCCATTTGGCTCATCAGCCTTATATCTTACGATATATTTCTGAAAAAGGAAAGCTATCATAGCTACAACCGGTTCTATCTGTTGCTCACCTTCTTATTGGGCGCACTATTGCCGCTGGTGCAGTGGCAGGATGATACAACCGCCTATAGCGGTGCATTTCAGAAACCCATAGCACGGGTCATTAATGCCAAACAAAATATAGTGGCGGTGACCACGCCAACAAACACAGCGATGAACTGGCAGCAATGGCTACTCATTGTGTATGTTACTGGTGTAGTGATCGCATTGTCTTTAATTGTGGTTGACATAATGCGGCTTATTGCCTACTATCGCAATGGCAAAAAATCAATACAGGATGGCTGGACGATAATATGCACTGGCAAAGAACATGCGCCCTTCTCTTTCAGGAACCTGCTTTTTGTGAGCAGTGTAAAACAATATAGCGCCGACGAATGGTACATGATACTGGCGCATGAAAAGCGACATACTGCGCTCCTGCACATTATAGACCTGCTGCTGATGCAGGCCGCACGAATTGCCCTATGGTTTCATCCGCTGGTGTATGCCTACAACAAACGCCTGTTGCTGGTGCATGAATACCAGGCCGACAATGCCGCAGCCCAACAGCCGCAAGGCTATGGAAAGTTTCTCATTGAGCAGGCTTTGTTGCAATCAGCCCCTTCATTAGCTCATTCCTTTAATCGTTCACCCATAAAAAAACGGATAGTTATGCTTACCCGCAAATCGTCTGCAGCAGCTAAAAGCAAGCTGCTGATATTCCTGCCTGTGCTATTGGTTTGCATTGTTTGCTTCACCCAGAACAGCTACTCGCGGAAGCCAAACAAAACCGGAAATTTCCTGCATTACAAGGGCAATACCATTGAGTTTCTTGCACCGGGAAAGCCGGATAGCTACATGGAAAGAGACGAGGTAACCGGAAAACTGCACAGAGTACCAATAGGGTGGCCAACGCCTCCTATAAAAGTGAACGGAGAAAAGATATACGACCCTTTCAAGGACACCACGGTTGTGCGCCCGGTATTAACGGGAAAGTATAAAACCCTGGGAGAATATATTTTGAGGAACACAATCAAAGAATTTGAAGCGATGGAAGATGGCAGTTATTTTTTTCTTGCCGAGGATGTTGTAGTTGATGCAAAAGGTGCAATTGTATATTTCAATATTGAGGGCGTACACCGCATAGGCCACGATACCAGCGACCAGGTAAAAAGGTTCAATATCATCGCAAAAAAAATAGACAACCTCCTGGACAACGGCCCGGCTTTTGAGCCTGCGAAAGTAAATGGGTTACCTGTAGCGTTCCTTATAAATAGTGTGTCGGCTTACTCTTTTGGCTATAACCATAAAGACGGCCATGACGGCGATGTAGCGGTAAAAGATCACAAAATTGTATGGAGCGATGCAGATAACCAATAAATGAAACCTCAGTAGGTACGTTCACAAAAAAATCTGAAAATATGCGCACAGTAAAGATGTCATTCGGAGTAGGAACTACAGCACCAGCAGCAATATTATTAGTCTTGCTGCTTGCTTGCACAAGCCATGGCTGCTATGCACAAAAAAAGCCGGAAAGGAAGGTCTCAGTTGCACAACTTGCAAACTTTGCCGACATAAATATCCCGCTGAAAACTATTATTGACAATCCAGTTATCAACACTACGGTGACTGGCTGCGAAGTAACAGGCTATACTATCTCATTCCTGCCTAAAGGCGGTGAGTTTAAAGGCCCGTATAAAACAACAGGCAACAAAATATCGGAAAATAATCTAAGCTATCTAAAAGCGTTTAGTGATGGCGGCGTCCGCATCTTTGTTGAGGATATTCATATGAAATGCAGCGGCAAAGATACAACCGCCGCAACGCTTATTTATAAAACTGCGCCCTGACCGCCCTCCCAATAATAGCGCCAATATTATTCACCCAAAAAACAAAACGCCATGCTACAATATCTTTTGAATGCCACGGCCATTTGGCTCATCAGTCTTATATCTTACGATATATTTCTGAAAAAGGAGAGCTATCACAGCTATAACCGCTTCTATCTGCTGCTTACCTTCCTGCTGGGTGTTTTGTTGCCCCTGGTACAGTGGCAGGGAGATGGAATGGACTACATAGGAGCCTTTAGGGCGCCTGTTGATCGCCTAATTTCCACGAAGGGAGCTCTTGTCTCTGCCACTGCACCAGCAAGCGCGTCGGGAAACTGGCAGCAATGGCTATTTATTGTGTACCTGGTCGGCGTTTTGGTGGCGTTATCCCTTGTCGTTATAGACATCGTCAGATTACTCACGTTTTACCGCAATGGTAAAAAATCAATGCAGGATGGCTGGACGATCATATGCACTGGCAAAGAACATGCGCCCTTCTCTTTCAGGAACCTGCTTTTTGTGAGCAGTATAAAACAATACAACGCCGACGAATGGCACATGATACTGGCGCATGAAAAGCGGCATACCGTGCTCCTTCATGTTATAGACCTGTTGCTGATGCAGGCTGCACGAATTGTCCTATGGTTTCACCCGTTGGTCTATGTTTATAATAAACGCCTGCTGCTGGTGCATGAATACCAAGCCGACAATGCCGCAGCCCAACAGCCACAGGGCTACGGCAAGTTCCTCATAGAGCAGGCATTGTTGCAGTCCGCTCCCTCTTTAGCGCATTCATTTAATCGTTCACCCATAAAAAACCGGATAGTTATGCTTACACGTAGATCGACCGCCGCAGCAAGAGCAAAGATGCTCGTTTTTGTACCATTGGCGCTGGTATGTATTGTTTGCTTTTCAAAGAACGCTTTTTCGCAGAAGTTTGAAAGGAATGGGAATAAAGTCACTTATAGGGGCAATACTTTTGAGTTGTCCGAACCATCGTATGATACCGTAATACTCATAGACCCGGTGACGGCAAATGAGATCACCAAAATTATGCAGCATGATCCGTCGCCAATAAAAATGAATGGTAAAACAATACAGCAAAACGTTGATAAAAATCCATACTTCACCGGCAGCGATAAAGACCTCCGCGACTACCTGCTGCGAAATATGAAGGATGCACTTTCTAAATTGCCCAACGGTCAATACAGGCTCGACATAAGCAATATTGTTATTGACGAGAACGGTAAGGTCGCCTACTTCGACTACTCGGAAATGCAGCGGATCAAAACATCAGACGAGGTTAAAAATGTTACTCCATCAAAGGGCGTGGTGAAGGTGTCGGACCCGGCGATGAAAATAAATATCATTGGCAATCCTCCAATGGGCAACGGCCCATTTACGGTGCGAAAGAATACCGATCCTGCTTACTTTGAGGCAATAGACAAAAATACCCAGCAGGAAATATTCGACAAAGTATGCCGCTTGATGGAAGTAGCCCCGGCCTTCCATCCCGGTACATTGGACGGTAAGAAAGTAATCTCTATTTATCACCTTGTTAAATTCTGGAATACATTTAAAATAGAGAACAACAAGGTTTATGACATGAACCGCGAGGGGGAATATAATGAGCTGTAGTTTTTTGACTTAGATGGCTAAGAGAGCGCCTGATTTCAGGGCGCTCTCTTGGTATCCTTAGCTGCATTAGCGCAACCCCATTTATTTTTTATTAACTTTGTAGAAACGGTTGAATATGCAAACGCTCACAATAGCCATAAACAATAGTAACGCTTTGAAAACTTTGCAGGAGCTGGAAGAACAACATTTTATCAGTATAGTTCAAACGGAAGATATGGATTCACCAGCTTTTCCGGGAAAACGATTAAGCATGTCTGAATTCAGGAAATGGATAATACAGGCAGAAGGACTTCCGACTATTTCTTATGAAGATGCTAAATCAACATGGGCGAGCAAACGAAAACAACTACAGCAACTTACCCGGTAAGAGTTTCTGCTAATGCGTTGCAAAACATTGACGAAATTACCGGCTATATTGCTTTTATCAACCATCAGCCACTAAATGCAATTAAAGTCGGCGATGCCATATTTTCCACTATTTCGAGGATCGAACAAAATCCTTACGCGTTCAGGATTTGTGATGAGCTTCCAACTAAGTCTAAGATTTATCGCAAAGCAGTTTGTTTATCGTGGGTTATCATTTACAAAATTGCCAATCAAGAAATAGTTATTTTAGGTATCCTGCATCACTCCAGAAAGCCATCCACTGTCAAAGCACTTAGAAGAATAAAGTAACAGAATGGCTGTTTCATTCTACTAACTTACTACCAGCGCCCCATCTTTTTTAGAACATAAAAACAACAGCAAAAACGTAAGCGCAGCGTTGATAATGAGCAATTCCGTGCCTATCACGTACTTGCCCAGCAATAGGGCTTCATTATGCTTTAGCAGGTAGCAGGCCACGGGTGCACCTATACATATGAGTGGCACAAGTTCGTTGATCAACTTCCGCTTGGTGAATATGCCGAAGGCAAACAATGCCAGCAACGGGCCATAGGTATATCCCGCTATATCCAACAGGGTATCTATAAGGGAGCCGTTATCTATTTTACGGAACAGGAAAATGAAGGCAAGAAAAACGATGGCGAATGAATTATGCACAATGAGCCTTATGCGCAACTTCATTTTCTCGGAAAGATGGTGCCGCTCTTTGAGCCCCAGAATGTCTATACAAAATGACGAGGTGAGTGCCGTAAGCGCACCATCCGCGCTGGGGAATACAGCAGATATAAGCCCTATGATGAAGCATACGGTAATATAAAATGGCAGGCCGCTCTTCAGGGCAATAAAGGGAAACAAGTCGTCCTTAGACGCATGGATACCCTTTGCATCGGCATAGAGGTAAAGCAGGCCGCCCAGCAGCAGGAAAATAAAGTTGGCCAGCAGCAGCACAAAGCAAAAGCTGATCATGTTTTTCTTAGCGTCTTTTAGATTACTTACGCTTATGTTTTTCTGCATCATCTCCTGGTCCAGGCCGGTCATGCCTATGGTTATGAATGCTCCGCCAAGTATTTGTTTCAGAAAAAAGGATGGGCTGTTTACATCGGTCTGTATCAGTTTGGTGTAGCCCTTTTGCTGCATCGCCGCCCAGGTGCTGCCCAGGTCTAAGTGCAGGGTATTCATTATGTAGATAACACAGATCACCAGCGCCAGCAGCATAAAGGTGGTTTGCAGGGTGTCTGTCCACACAATGGTTTTTACCCCGCCCCTGAATGTGTACAACAATATTAGCCCGAGGATGATAATTGCGGTGAGCTCAAAGGGGATGCCCATATCCTGCAATATGAATTTTTCCAGCACCTTAATGACAAGATATAACCGTAGCGTGGCGCCAAGCGTACGGGAAAGTGTAAAGAATAATGCGCCGGTTTTATAGGACACATTGCCCAGCCGCCGGTCTAAGTAGGTGTATATGGATGTGAGGTGAAGCCGGTAATAAAGTGGCAGCAGTACAAATGCCACCACGAAGTAGCCCAGCCAATAACCTATGACCACCTGGAAATACTGGAACCCGCTTGCACCCACCTTGCCCGGCACCGATATAAAGGTCATCCCGGACAAGGAAGTGCCGATCATGCCGAAGGCCACCAGCCACCACTTGCTGTTGCGGTTGCCTATAAAAAAAGAATCGTTGGTAGAATGCCGGGACGTATAAAATGCAATGCCCAGCAATACCGAGAAATAAGCAACAATAATAAATAGCAATACTGCCGGGCCCATGCTTAAAATTAAAGGATACAGAAAGCCCGCAAATTAATTTATTTATAGGCACCAGTACCTAAAAAAATGAACTTGGCGTTCTTTCTACCTGGTCTTACAAACCCATTGCAATACCCACTCTCGGTACTAACTGCCCATAATAGGGGCTGTATTGCTGCTGCAGTACATCGTAGGTAAGTTCTGCGAAAAAGGACACCCGGCCTGCAATGGCCTGTTTATATCCTACGCCCAGCAATAAGCATTGTGCATTTACGTTTTCGCTCATTGGGTTGGGGTTGCCGTAATTATCAAACGGAACGGTGTACTTAATAAAATCGTATTCAAAAGTGCCGGTAACATAAAGGCCCCTCCATACCACAAACCGGGCCCATACATTGGGGAATATTATGTTCTCCTTGTCGTAGTAGGTGGTGTAAACGGTGGAAGCATCATCGGGCGTTTGGTAGTATTGATAACCTACGCCTACGCCGGCAGAGAAATGGTCGGTGAAACGATACCCCACAATTGGTGCAATACCAAAATTGGCGAAACCACCCCCAAGAGAGGCATTGAACCCACCGCCAATTATAAGTTTATCCGGGTCATACCCTTTCTTTTTCTTTGTTTTTTTGTGGTATCCCGGCTTGCCGGAACTTGTATAAACGTCCTGTGCCGAGGCATAAGAAATGCCCGTGAAAAGCAATAAAGCCAACACTATATTTTTCATAGCAAAAATTTTTATGGAATGATGACGAAATAAATGCTACCATATGGCGCAGTTATTTTTTATTTTGTCAAGGCGTAAAATCTGCGAATAGTGAACTATTTAAAGACTTTTACAACAAAGAGAAAATAAAAAAGAACAAGTCAGATGGGGGTATTTATTTTGTTATCATTCCTATTACGAAGTTAGCATAAAATAATATTCAACAACACTTTGAGGTTATTTTGTGCAAATATTAAGACATGAAAATTTTGCCGGGGTTTAATATCCCCTGGGGGTCAAAAACCTGTTTTATTTGCTTCATCAACGCTAACTGCACGCTGTTGAAGGCAATATCCATAAATTCCTTCTGTACCAGCCCTATGCCGTGTTCCCCAGATAGGGTGCCACCCATGCGCACCACTTCCTTAAAAAGCTTGCGGATGCCTTGTGGCAATTTTGTTTTCCAGTCTTCATCGCTCATATCCCCTTTTACAATGTTTACATGCAGGTTGCCATCTCCCGCGTGGCCGTAGCACACAGATTTAAAGCCATATTCCACGCCCAGCTCTTTTATTATTTTCAGTAGCTCCGGTAGTTCGGCACGGGGTACCACGGTATCTTCTTCTTTGTAAATTGAATTGCTTTTTACTGCCTCGCCCACCTTCCGGCGCAGTGTCCACAGCATTTGTTTCTGCTCATGGCTGTCGGCAAACAGTATTTCACCAATATCATATTGCTGCACTATCTGTGATATGGCTTCTGCATCGCGGTAGAGTTCGTCCATATTGTTGCCGTCCACCTCTATAAGCAAGTGGGCAGCAATATCGGCAGGCAAGTCTATGCCCGTTGATTGCACATAACGCATAGACCATTCCAGCGCATCGCGCTCCATAAACTCCAGCGCCGATGGAGTAAAACCAGCAACAAAAACGGCATTCACCGCAGCACAAGCCTCCACCGCAGAGCGGAATGGCACCAACAGCAGTAGATCGTGCTTCACAGCAGGTATCAGCCTAAGTACGATCTTGGTAATAACGCCCAGCGTCCCCTCGCTGCCCACTATTAGTTGGGTAAGGTTGTATCCGGTGGCGTTCTTCAGCACATTTGCCCCCGTCCATATTATCTCGCCGTTTGCCAGCACTATTTCTAAGTTCAGCACATAGTCTTTTACCACGCCATACTTCACCGCCCTCGGCCCGCCAGAGTTCTCTGATACATTGCCGCCAATAAAGCAGGAGCCCTTGCTTGCAGGGTCGGGTGGGTAAAACAGACCTTCGGATTTCAGTGCTTCCTGTAGCACCTGGGTTATTACGCCCGGTTCGGTAGTTACCTGGAAGTTGCGCTTGTCTATATGGAGTATTTTGTTGAATCGCTTCATGTCAAGCGCCACGCCACCCCATACCGGCAATGCCCCACCGCTAAGCCCGGTGCCGGCGCCGCGAGGCGTAACGGGAATATTCTGCTCATTGCAATATTTCATTATGCTGCTCACCTCACCGGTTGTGCCGGGCTGCAATACTACTTCTGGCGGATAGTAAAGGTCTTCGGTCTGGTCACCGGCACACCGGTCTATATGCTCGCTATCTGTGAGTACATAGCTGTCTTCCAGTATCGATTTGAAGTAAGCGATATCCTGCTGGTTTATTTTGTGGAAAGGCATGGTGCAAAGGTGGGGAAATTTAGCAAGAGAGTTGTTTTGTGTATTCAAAATATAGCATGTTTGTATAAATTCCCTTTAACTTTACTAAAAGAGTATTTTATGCTGAAAGGATTGTCTGCGATCATATTTATGATGGTATTATTTCAAATTGATAGTAGAGCCACAAAATATGGGTATTGCGACAGGAATGTTATTCTGTATATTGTTGTAGATACGGTGAAAGACAGCTTGGTGTCTAATATAAAAATCATAAACAAAACTGGTAAAGATATTTACTTAAGTACAGGGTACTTTTATGTACACAAAGGAATGTGGCCAATAGGCGGTACACTCGCTCCTGAACTTAATATTTTCGATTTGGGCTATATGCAACAATCGCAGGATTACCTGCACATACAAAATTATTTCAATAAAATTTCTCCTTTTGATTCAATGTCATATTCATGCAAAAGTGAAATTCCAAAAATCACAAAAAAAATCCGTATTAGCTTTGACTATTTGAATACGGCAAATCTTTCTAAAAAATTTGTAAAAAATAACATTCAATGCTTTTTCGAAAATGCTTATTCAATAGATCAGATCGCCTACATAGAGAATTGCACATATTGGCAAGTGGATTTTGATTGATTTAGGTATGCGCTTGGTGAAATGCAAACTCATGGCGGTTGAATTTTTAAATCACGAACATAACTATGAAAATTAAAACAGAACAGGAATATGAAGCTGCAATAATGCAGATAGAAGGTTTTATCAAAAAGGGCTTCCCGAATCTTACGCAAAAAGAAACAAAAGAACTGGAGGCAATATCGAAATCCGTTGCAGCATTTGAAAAGGAATATTACCCGGTTCCATAATTCACTTCTATATCTGAAATGATAGAATTAAAAATTTCATACCTTTGACTTATGGAAGTGCATGAAGCTGTAATAGACTATAAAAGGCGCCATTATACCATTGAGGAGTACCTGGAAATGGAAAATGCCGCCGGTGAGAAACATGAATACTACAAGGGTGAAATTTTTGCGATGTCGGGTGCAAAGACCCCACACAACCGCATTACAAGTAATCTACTTGCCAATCTGTGGAATAAATTAAGGGGGAAACAATGCCAGCCCTATGGCAGTGACCAAAGAATACATGTCCCGAAAAACACACTCATTACCTATCCCGATATTTCTGTTATCTGCGGCCCGGTCATTACGCTGAACAATGACGAGTATAATGTACTGAACCCAACCTTGATTATAGAAGTCTTATCCCCTTCAACAAAAAATTATGACCGGGGAGATAAATTCAGGTTATACCGCGACATACCCACGCTTAAAGAATATGTCTTAGTGGATTCAAGTTCCATAAGCGTTGAAGTTTTCTATATCAATGAGCAGGGGAACTGGGAACTGAACGAATATAAAACCTTTGATGAAACTGTTTATTTTCATTCCATTGAGGTTTCACTTGACGTGAAGAATATTTATGACGGAGCGCTAATAGTTGAATAGCCATTGCCTATACAGATATCTACTGGTCGAAGGTTCTCCTTTCTTCCTGGTGTGCTGAAATGCCACGCTTCCATATACCTGCATTCACTTTCGCCGCAACTCAGTTCCGCCAAGCTATTTCTTTGCCACATCAGCCCCAGGCGGAGTGAATTTTATGACAGCGTTTTCTTTGGCAGGCATACTATGCAGGTAGGCGTATATGGCTGCAAGGTCAGTTCTTGTCATGCCGCCATACATGGTCCAGGGCATAAGGGTATTAAATGCGCCTTTTTCAACGTTTTGTGGTTTGTAATTGGAATCAACATAAGACTTGAACCGGTTTATAAATGCCTCTTCGCTCCAGTTGCCAATGCCGGTTTCGGTGCTCGCCGTGATGTTTGAAGAACGTACTATACCACCGGAGTAAAGCATAAACTCCCTGCCGCCGCTGAAAGCCAGTTCGGGTATTATCTGGCCTTGCTTCACCGGTGTGTGGCACTCCCTGCAGGCGCACGCGTTTACAAGGTAAGCCCCATAAGCAAGCGTATTAGCTGCATCGGGCCGTGTACCACCTTCTGCTTTTTTAGGGATCATGTTGATGATGATGTTCATCGGGAAGTCTGAAGCAGACTCTGGCGGGTTATTATCTATAGGGTCAAAAGAGCGTATGTAGGCGATGATAGCATTGACATCATTCGGGTCCAGCTTGCTGTAGTATGGATAAGGCATTACCGGGAACATAGCCTTGCCTTCTTTCGTAACGCCGGTAGTAATGACCCTGTATAGTTCGCCATCGGTGTAGCGGCCGATGCCCTTGGGCGTAATATTTTTTGAATAATAAACCCCCGGGAAACCAAGTGCCTGGTCGAACCGCTCGCCGCCCTTTCCCAGAGTGCCGGGTGTAAGCGGGCCCGAAAATTTGGTCCAGTCGCGGGTAGAGTGGCAGTCCACGCACAATACCACATGGTTTGCCGGGTACTTCCCTCTTTCTACCAGGTCAGGTGTATAATTTATTTTTACCGGCTGGGCCTCGCCTACATTGGGCAGCGCAGTCTTTACGTAGGAGACCAGCCCACCAATAACAATTACAATAAAGAGTAGAACAAAGCCGGAAATTTTAAATAGCTTTTTCATTATAATTTCTTTTTGTTTCGTTAAAAGTAAAAAAAGCAAATCGAAATGAAAAAGCTGTAATGCAATTTTTTTGAAAAATCAAGCAGAAGATAAGAACGACATTAGCAGAGAATCTAATAAATAGCTTTTGTTGCTTTAGTAAAGGAATAACCGACATCTTTTAACAACAATTCCATTTGTTCAATTTGCTCAGGAGGAGTTTGTTTGCCATAATAAAGACCAGTAAATGCTTCTATTGGTACAATGAATATACCAACCTTCCCAACACCAGACAGAAGCCTAATTTCATCTTCATCTTTATAACTTTTACTTTTTGTACATAGCCATCTGTGAACTGATAGTTCATCAAGTCTGCCATTCTCATCCAAGTAATTTAGTGGCATCATTTCATCATCATAGCTCACAGTAAAAGCATTAAAGAGTTCATTGTATAATGATTGAAATTTGTATTCAATACAAAAGCCTTTTTCACAATCTCCATATTTTTCACTTTCCCACATATACTTCTTGTTACTTGCGGTTGTCGCACAAAATAAACCAAGAGTATTTTTCTGATCCTCAAACGCCTTAACATGTTCTTCAATAATAGCAGCATTACCAAATTCTTTTTTCATTGCTTTTCCTAAAGGATGTTTGCGCATAAATTCCTTCCTAGCCTTTCTGTTGGGCAATTCAAATACCTTTTTATAAAATGGTTCTTGCAAACTTTCACTGAACAATTTCTTTTGCTGCTCCTTAATATAACTGCGGGAATAATTATGATATAACAAACAACTTTCTAAATCTTTATCATCAAGTTCAATAGAGGTTGAAAACTTCATTGAATGATTACCTAAAATCAATCTGGCAGTATTCATGGTTACATATTTGTAAAGACATTTTTTTTCATCAGGTTGGTGAATGTCATACTTAGCAAGTTCTGTAAAAAGCATTTTCTTAAGTGGTGTGTTTTGTAGGTTTTGCATAATACAAAAATAGTGTTGCTTAAATAAATTCAATCACACCGTCCTGCAGTAGCCACTGGCCCGTGTCTCTAACCCAGCCTGGCACGAAGCCGACTCGTGCCACACAAGTAAGCCAGTTTATAACAGCCTAATCCACGCTCTTCACATTATCATCCGGCACGCGGTCTATCAGGTAATTATACGGGTCTATGCCCACCTGCGATGGCTTCTCCTTCACATGAAAGGTATAGGTGTTGTCCTTTTTGCTCACCTTCACGCGGCTGGTAGCAAGGGGCTTGCCAAGCGCGCCTTTATGTTTCGATTCGGCAAACACACTCACGTCTATGTAGTCGTTTATGGGTATAGCTGTTTCCCTGCCCAAAGAGTCAGACCTGAATTTCTCGGAGCTCGTTTTTATGGTCACGTCATAGCCATCTCCTGCTTTCTTCGCA
>Ga0206969_1169_pt1 | contig 16841 bp, 13 predicted proteins | sample Alteio_BWOrgHeat_87_FD_153256 | JGI IMG/M metagenome (GOLD analysis project Ga0206969, IMG submission 153256) | Enriched cells from forest soil in Barre Woods Harvard Forest LTER site, Petersham, Massachusetts, United States -... | ecosystem: Environmental > Terrestrial > Soil > Temperate forest >... | reverse complement strand
GCCCTATGGCCGATAGTGCTATAATTACCATTACTCCATCCGTAACGCCATTATTGAGCCTCTCTGCCGTACCCGGTGATACCGTTTGTACCGGAACCTCGGTGACCTATACGGCCACCATATCTAATGGCGGACCCTCGCCAGAATACCGGTGGATGGTGAATAGCGTTGCCGTACCAGATAGCAGCCCGGTATATACTTACGTTCCAGCAAGTGGCGATATGGTAACGGCTACACTCACAAGCGATGCTATCTGTGCACTTCCGGATACTGTAAGCCATACAATAGAAATGACGGTGGATCCCATGATTGCACCTGTTGTAACCCTACACGCTCATCCAGGCACAACGATACTCACCGGACTGCGACCCGCCAAGTCCGACTGGAACACCTGCCGCTCCAGAACAAAAGTTGCCGCCGCCGGTTACTGCATAGGGTACCGGCAAGGAGTTTACGGTAACCATTTTATTGGTTGTGCACGATGCACCGAGCGTGTAGATGACGTTAGCTATACCTGCCGATACCCCGGTGAGCACACCCGTGGCAGCGCCAATTGTTGCAGGGCCTGTGACGCTCCACGAGCCACCCGGTACTGCATTGCTTAATGTGATCATATTGCCTGCACAGAGATCATCGGCCCCGGTTATAGCAAATGGCAGTGGACTCACCGTAACGGTAGCGACTTCCGCGCATCCGGTAGGCAAGGTGTAACTGATATTGGTAACACCGGCAGTTATTCCCGAGACAACTCCCGAAAGCACTTTTGCAATGGTTGTATCACTACTGGTCCATGTGCCACCAGTTGTCGTCTCCGTCAAATCAGTTGTTAGCTCGTAACACAAGCGTCGATTCCCGGAGATCGGGGCGGGTAAAGGGTTCACTGTAAATGTTGTCATTGCAAAGCAGCCATCGCTAAGCGTATAATATAAAGTGGCCATCCCCGCTGCATAACTTGTAACTATGCCAGTGGGAGATACACCGGCCAATGTGCTGGTCCATGCGCCACCAGGCATAGAATCGGCGGCATGAAGCGTACTACCATAAGCGCACAGGTTGCTCACGCCAGCTATAGGCGGAACAGCGATAACAGCAACGGAATAGGCTGCGACGCAACCCGACACCGTTAAATAGTGAATCGAAGCAACGCCACCAGATAAGCCCGTGACGATCCCAGATGAGGCGCCAACTGTGGCAACTCCCAGAGAGCCGGTACTCCAGCTTCCACCCGGCGATGGGTCGGCAAGGGTTGCAGTTGCACCTGAACAAATTTCGGTAGGGCCAGTGATGGCCGGTGGGGCAGGATTAACTGTCAGCGTTTTGTAAACTGTGCAGCCTACGCCGAGGGAATAACTTACCCCTACTGTGCCAGGAGATGAGCCCGTCAAAACGCCGCTGGCTGCATCAATCGTAGCCACAAGCAGGTTACCGCTTGTCCATATACCGCCGCCTGTAGCATCAGTTAGAGTATCTGCCAATCCAAGGCATATTTTTGGCGGGCTGCCGATGGCTGCCGGCAAGGTGTTAACCGTAACAGTAGTCACGGCAGGGCATCCGCCAGGGAACGAACCGGCTAAACTATAGCTGATAATCGCTGTACCCGCCAACGAACCGGTAACTACGCCGGTCGATGAACCAATATCCGCAATTCCGGGCGAAGCAGAGATCCAGGTGCCGCCGGGCGACACATCACTCAATGTTGTTGTTGACCCAATGCACACATGCCCTGTACCGGTAATGGCGGTGGGAGCAGCACTTATTGAAACTGGCTGCGCAATGAGGCAACCCGTTCCTAAAGTATAAGTAATATTGGCTACGCCGGCAGCAATGCCGGACACCAAACCTGATACCGAATCTATTGTTGCGGTTCCTACGGCACCAGAACTCCACACCCCGCCTCCGGTAGCATCGCTAAGGCTTGTTGTGAGTCCCTGGCAAATGGAAGCAATGCCAGATATAGGAAGGGGTAATGGATTTACGGTCAGCGATTTAGTGGCATCACATCCCGACACTGTATAATTAATGTTAACTACGCCAGCGGAAATACCGAGTACAACTCCACCGGGGCTTACAGATGCTATGCCGGGGCTGCTTGTTCCCCAGGTACCGCTAGCTGTTAGGTCGCTCAGTGTTGTCGTTTGCCCAACGCAAATTTCTGGCGTTCCGGTAATGCCAGCAGGCGCCAGACCAACCGCTACGGTTGTGGTAGCAACGCAACCAACGCCAGTTGAATAAGTAATTACGGCCGTTCCCGGCGCTATTCCGGTAACCAGGCCAGTAGCATCTATTGTGGCAGTTCCGGTAGCCGAGGTACTCCACGTGCCGCTGGCTGCAAGGTCGCTCAATGCCGTGGTAAGGCCCACGCACACATGGGAAACCCCCGCTATAGGCGATGGCCCGGGGTCAACCGTTACCGTGGCAGATACCGGGCAACCTACATTATATGTAATGCGCGCTACCCCACCGCTCATACCAGTCACAAGACCTGTAGGCGCAACTGTGGCAACAGCTGTATAGGCAGGGTCACTCCAGATGCCGCCCGGCGCCGGATTGGCAAGAAGAGACGTAGATCCCGCGCAAAAATGCATTGTTCCGGTAATGGGCGCGGGTGCAGGATTTACAGTTACATCCTTTGTAACGGTACAACCGGTACCCAGGGAATAAGTGATCGTAGCCGGCCCGGAACTTACTCCCGTTACAATACCGGTTAAGGAACCAACTGTTGCAGTACTTGTGCTACTACTTGCCCATGAACCACCAGGTACAATGTCGGTAAGCGTATCGGTCCCGGCAATACATACATTCGGAACTCCGCTTACCGGACCGGGAGATGGACTTACACATACCGTTGCGGTAATAGCGCATGAGGTAGGAAGTGTATAGGTAATTACCGTGCAGGAGCCAGTGACGTGCCCGGTTATAACGCCGGTTGATGCACCTACTGAAGCTATTGACGGCAAACTGCTTGTCCAGGTGCCACCAGGTATTCCATCAGTCTCGCCAATAGTTGCGCCGACACAAAGTGCAGTAGGTCCTGTAATGGCCAGCGGCAGCGGGTTAACAGTGATCATAGCAGCGCCGGTCATTGTTCGCGAGCAGGTAGAAACCGGATCAGTCGCTACAACCGTGTAGCTTCCCCCCGCCGTTTGCAAGCCAAAGTCGAGTGAACTGCCTGTACCGGTCATTGCGGCGCCTACCGTTGTTGTTCCATTATACAATTGATAGCTAAGGCCGATTGCAGACCCACTAAGATAAACGTGAAACCCGGCGCCACCAGCGCAAAAGCTGCCCCCGCCGGTAACTGAAAACAGCCCGGGCAATGCATTTACCACTACCGGCATTGTTTTGTAGCAGCCTGTACCCAATACATAACTGACCACTGACGTGCCGGAAGCTACGCCCGTTACAGTTCCTGAGAATCCACCTACCGAGGCTATTGATGCCGGGCTGCTGCTCCATGTACCGCCGCCACTGCCATCAGTCAGGGCAATTGTTGACCCTATACAGACTGCGGTGGGACCGCTGATGGAAAATGGAACCGGATTAACGTTCACTGTAGTAGTCCTGCTGCAGGTTGTGGGCAGGATGTAAGTAACAACTGCTGCGCCCATTGCCGCCCCGGTAACAACTCCTGCGCCGGGGCCTACCGTAACGTTTGCGCTGGTTGTTGTCCACGAGCCACCGCCGCCATCAGATAAAACAGTAACGGCGCCCACACAGACATTCAAAGAGCCTGTTATTGCGGATGGCAACGTATTTATGGTCAGTGTCGTTGAAATGGAGCAACCCACCCCCAAAGAGTAAGTAATTGTAGCAACGCCACCCGAAGCGCTTGTGAGCGCCCCTGAGGCAGAACCGATGCTGGCAAGAGTGGCGGGAGTGACAGCCCACGTACCGCCTGGCACGCCATCGGAAAAAGTGGCGGGGGTACCGAAACAAATATGTGAGGGGCCGGAAATTACGCCGGGAGACGAATTAATAGTTACCGGCACGGAAGCGGTGCAGCCGGTAGCCGTTACGGAATATACAATGCTTGTGGTACCGGGAAACAAGGCTAACAACGACCCGGAAGTAGGACCAATGGGTGCAACACCTGTATTGGAGCTTGTCCAGGTGCCACCCGTTGCCGGGTCTGTAAGGGTTGCTGTTTGCCCTACGCAAAGGTGTGAGGGCCCGATTATAGCGCCGGGTACGGGGTTGACAGAGACGGGAGCAGTTACCGAGCATCCGGACGGCATGGTATAAGTAGCAATTGCCGGACCATGCGCGATGCCTGTGACCAAACCTGTGGCCGGGGTTATTGAGGCTACAGAAGCAGGGCCTATGCTCCACGCCCCCCCTCCCAGGTCATACAGCGAAGTGGTTGCCCCCTCACAAACTGTTGCAATACCGCTAATGGGCGATGGTATAGGGCTAACCGTAACTACAGCCGTGGCTGCACAACCAGTAACAAAAGAAGTATAGACAATCGTTACCGTATCGGGCGAGTAGCCAGAAACCACTCCTGTTCCAATATCAATGGCAGCAATCAGGGGCTGAACACTGCTCCATCCCCCCGTGCCATCAGAATCAACCAAAGTTGTAGTTGACCCGGCGCAAACGCTTTCATCCCCGGTGATAGAACCCGGCAACGGTAATACCGTGATCGACGTAGAACGGTAACAACCTGTACCCAGGGTATATGTGATACTGACGGACCCTGCCCCAATACCTGTAACACTTCCTGTAGGGTCAACAGCGGCTATTGTCGTATCGCTGCTTGTCCACGCACCGGCTCCGCCTCCAGAGTATAATGGAATGCTGGCAGCCACACATACTATTGGCAGGCTAGCTATTGTAGCAGGTAGCGGGTTTACGGTAATTATGGCGGATGCATAGCACCCTCCCGGCAAAGTATATTTAATGGTTGAAGTTCCACCCAGCGCAGCAATACCAGTGGCTACCCCGGTAGAAGACCCAATGGAAGCTATACCAGGCGACACGCTGCTCCAGGAGCCACCAGCTGTAACATCGCCCAGAAGTGTTGTAAAGCCGGTACACATGTATTTGGTGCCGGTAATGGGCGATGGAGAAAGATTAACCGTGACCGGCACAGACGCTAAACAACTGCCAATGGTATAGGCAATGGTAGCAACACCTGGCGCTAACCCTGCAACCAAGCCGCTAGTTGGGTTTACAGTGGCCATTGCCGTTGCGCTGCTACTCCATGCACCACCTGTGACAGTTTCGGACAACGCTGTTGTAAAACCGGTACAAACATTTGTTATTCCTGTTATGGGCGCTGGTTGCGGCGTTACGTTCACGGTTGTGATCACGTAGCACGCCCCACCAGTAGAATATGTAATAGCAGCAGATCCTATAGCCAGCCCGGTCACGACTCCGGAAGTTGGGTTCACTGTAGCAGTAGCTACACTACCGCTACTCCAGGTACCGGCAGAGGTAACATCAGATAATGTTGTAGTTAGGCCCATGCAAATGTTTGTTGTGCCGGTAATAGAGCTTGGCGGGGTAACCACATTTACGGTCAGGGTTGCCACACAACTGGTTCCATATGAATAGGAAATAACGGCAGTGCCTGTTGACGCACCGTAAACCACGCCAGTGCTGGCCCCAACAGATGCCACGCCAGAATTGCTGCTGGACCATGTGCCGCCGGCGGTGGAGTCGTACATTGGCGTTGAAGAGCCCTGGCAAATGACATTTGTACCGATAATAGAACTGATAGTATTAGAGTTTAAATAGACGCTCTTAACGCATTGTACACTGTATCCACCGCCGGTTGCCGCTGAAAACCCAAAATAACCGGAAGTAGTGATAGGAAATGTACCAGTCAAAGAAGGCGATGTGCTGCCGTTCACATACACCCTTATAGTGCCCCCGAAATAAGCTATTCTTACATGGTGCCAACTGCCGTCGGCCATATAGGTCTGGTGTCCCAATGTAGAAGTTAACAGGTGCGTGGCATCACCCTCTGAGTAAGTACTGGAGGAGCTGTACCCAAATAATTGATCTTCCGGGTTCAGGCCATCGCCATCGTTATCCCAGGTATCCATGGTAAATACAAAGCCGGTTAATGGATTAGGTAATCCTAAACCACCGCCCGCCACAAAGCTGGTCAACGGATTAATAAAATAGAAAGCGATACCATCGGCCACGCCGCTGCCACCAGCCCCACTTATTTTGTAATCAAAATCAACAGTAAACTGCCCGCAAGCTGTAACGTTTTCAGCCGTGTTGTAATAAACATATCCATTTTCGCTACCTGCAGATGTCGTTAATTGAATTTCGCTGTCAACTGTTGTTGCAGTACCCCCGACAGTCCATCCGGTAGTAACTATAGGATAACCGGCGAGTGAGACACTTACCTGCGAAATGCCGTGGAAAATAGAAGAAACAAGAAATATAAAGAGTAAGAGTGCTTTTTTCATGGTTTAGTAGTATAAATCTGCAGAAACAAAAAATGAAGCTTTCATTAAGGTTAGGTTATCAAATTTAATTCTTTATTTCGGTATATTATATTCCATTTTTTCAAACAACATTGTATTAACGTTAACCGGGAAAATTGCAACAGCCTTTTGCACATGCGGCGATCTACTATATACTAACTTCTATCTACTAACAAAAAAAACACATTTGTTATTTTAGTTTTTATTTCTACTTTTGAGGTATGCGTATCAACAAAAAAATATTACTCGTCACGATACTTTGCGGTGTATCTGTATTTGCCCAAAGCTTTATACAGAAACATGATGATGAAAAGGCAAAAAACCTGAAGGTACTGCCCAAGGATATTTCGGGCAAAGAGCTCCATGAGATCATGAGAGGGTACTCTATGGCGCTTGGGGTAAGGTGTAATTTCTGCCATGTTTCAGAACAGGTGGAAGGTCAGGAAAAACCTAAATTCGATTTTGCTTCCGACAATAAGCCGGAGAAAACTATAGCCCGCGATATGATGAAGATGACAGCGGCGATCAACGAAAAGTATATTGGCAAAATGGTGGGTGGCGATCATACGCTGGAACAGATCACTTGCGTGACCTGCCATATGGGAAGAAAGACCCCGATCATTACTGTAGATTCATTGAAGAAACCGCAGTAGTTTCCGACCCGTGTTTCGTGGAGTTTTGACAACCTTTGAAAGGTTGTCAAAACTGTTGACTGATAAATTTTCACCGCTTCAATATCCTTTCAAATCTCCTTACATCCGCAGTGGGTGTTAATGGTATTCCATTCACAAGGTGCGCGGCAAACTCATTTGCGAACCAGGGACACATAGATACGCCCTTGCCGCCCATACCATTAAAAATGCCTATTGAATCATGCACCGGATGCAGGCCCACAAAGGGTTTTCGCTCCATATTTGCAGGCCGCTGCGCTACGATGTGATCAACGATTGTATAAGGTAATTTCAACCAATAGTCGAGCTGTAGTTCTACTTTTTTTCTGAAGGCAGGGGTCGGTTCCATGTCCGTGAATTTCCAGTCGTGGGCCGCGCCGATCCAGAATAAACCATCTTGCCAGGGAACAATGCTGATGCCTTGTTTGACAATGTGGGTTCGCGACAGGCCAGGAATAGATGCGATCAGCGCCTCGCCCTTGTCTTTCGACCAGGGCAGCATTTGAAAATAGGGGTTTTGCGCGCCACCCACCCCCTCGCAGCAAATGATCTTTTGCGCGTGAATGTCTTTGTATGATATACCAGTCGCAGTCACCTCGCAATCCAGCCAACTGAACTGGTGTTCCATCAATGAACCTATTTCCGATAAATGGTTACGCCACCCGATTATTAAAGACCGAAGATCAACCAGCAGGCACGGGGCAATTTCACCGATGCCATAATTGAACCTGAAATATTGCTGCCATTTATCTCCATCTGCCGATAAGTGTAAAAAGTCCTTCTCCTCTTCCAGCTTGTTATTAAAAATTTCTCTTTCCCCATCCGTTGCATAAAAGTCAAGTATGCTGCATTCCTGCACTAATGACATCGTGAGTTCTTGCTCCAACTCCCTATACATCGTTAATGCAAAAGGTAAAAGTTCTTCTATCATCCACGACCTTACTAAGCGCTTCCCGGTAACCGGGTTCACGATTCCGCCCGCCACCCGGCTGGCGCTGGCATTGTTAGTTTCGTCAACCACTATTACTTTCTTTCCGGCATTTAGCAAGCTTCGACTCAGTAGCGTACCGGCTAAACCTTGCCCTATGATAAGATAGTCCACCTCCATACTGCAAAGAAAGTATGAATTTTCCGCTTTACTTTTGCCCCGATGAAAAATAGAGTGCCTGTAAATATCACCAGCCTGCTGCTCCTTTATTTTTTGTTGCTTACCCCCCTGCTTTATACCCATACTGCAACAGTTGCCAATACACTTATTTTATTGGCTTCCGTCTTCAGTTCTTACTATCTGGGCGCAGTGTTATTATATGCTGTAAATAAAGAAGACCTGTTAAGCCCTATGAGCCATGCAGCCCTGTCGGTTTTTACCGGTGGGTTCATTTACTCCATGCTCATCTTCATTACCACCGGTCCTGCACTGCTTATTGGAGTGATGCTCGTCTCGACATCTTTATTGCTTTTTGTTTTCAGAAAACAAACCGACTTTCAACTCACTCTTGCGTGGTCGGGCATCGCTGCTTTTGCAGTATCCGTTGCTGTGATCGTGTTGATCTCAGCAGGCGACATACATCATCAGTTTACGGCCGTTCAGCTTGGCAGCGACTGTTATGGCAATGACGATTTTTTCTTTACTTCTGTGGTCGCGTCCATGCGGCATGGCAGCATATTCAATGCAGCATACGAGACCGGCTCGCCACTCAATTATCAAATCTTAGGCTTTTTTATTCCTTCGTTGCTGGCCTGCGTGCTGGGTGTTTCTTCTCACCTGGCAGTATGGTGCCTGGCAGGGCCATTATATATATTGCTGGCGTTGTTGCTCTGCTATGAGGTTTGCTACTACCACCTAAGAGCAAGCATATCCCGGAAAAATGTGTGGTTCATCATCCTTGCAATAGTGCTGCCCATATTGCTTGCACCGTTGCACCCGCTTTATGTAGCTAAGGGCAGCATTAAAAACTTCATATTTAACGGCATGGGCTACCTGGTGCCGGCAGGCACTATTACCTACCCAGTGAGCATAGCTATGTTCCTGTTTTGCCTGTTACTGTTTTCAGCCATTGACTGGGCGGACAAAAAAATAACGGCAAGCAAAGTATTTTTTACTGTCTGCCTTGCGCTGATACTCATTGGGAAGGGGCCGCTGTACGTTTGTTTTATGTTGTTCCTTGGGGTAATTGTGCTGAAGAGGATCATTGCTAACAAAGAGAAGATCACCAACTACCTATGGTATTTTATTGCGTCACTGGCGCTCTCGGTAGGTGTGCTAAAAATATGCATGGGGCAGAATGCAGGCGGCACTAATTTCTTTCGGTATGGCTTCCTTTCGGGTGAATTTGCCGGGTGGTACCATAGAAGCACAACCGGGGCATTTAATAATCTCATTATCATAGCGCTTATCTTGCTTACCTATCTTTTATGGTCAGGACTAAGACTTGTCGGATTGGTGGCATTATTAAGATCAAAAGCAACGAGGCTAAATGAGTTTTTTTTCGGCGCAATTATTTCGCTTATTGGCGTTACCATATTTGCATCCTTTTTGCACATGCAAATAAAAGACAGCGCCGGCAACATCCTCCAGGATGCTACTTTCAATGTAGAGCAGTTTATCCGCTCCGGTTTTTATATTCTGACCATTGTGGCGACCATCGGCTTGCTGTATTTGTTTTACAGTAGCAACTTTAAACCAATATACGTGAAGGCCATTGCGGTCATTACATCGGTTTGGTGCTGCCTTTCTCTGTCCACGCTTGGCTATAATGCCATACAGGGATTCAACACCCCACCCTGCCCTCAACTGGCTTGGTACACGGACAATTACAACCAGCTAAAAGCGGGAAAATATGATGATGGGCTCATAGCCGTGAACCCATCATCTCAATATGGCATTATGCTGGCCAGTTCGGACTATGGCCGGTATTGGAGCGCATTCGACCGCTCCGGCACGGCCAACTATAACGGCTCGATAAAGAATGAATACCGCTGGCTCGTATTCCGCAAGCTATTGGCCCATCCCGAAGAAAAGTATCTTTCTCTCATGAAGAGCGATGGTGTAAAATACATTATAGCCACGCCGCTGGATACTGCCCAACTTCGCGAGGCAAGTATTGCGTACCCTGCCTTGCTCCGTTTGGTGCCGGATTCAAAATGGGTTTATTCCCTGGACTAAGATTGACTAAGATTTATAGGATTTTCAGGATTTTAGGATGCAGACTAAGATTTATAGGATTTTCAGGATTTTAGGATGCAGACTAAGATTTATAGGATTTTTAGGATTTTAGGATGCGCGAGAATATGTTTCACAAAAGTTCGATGGGCGATGCCCATCGCTATTGGATCACGCCCTTTCAGGGCTGCCTCCATTTTCAAAAATCACTACTCTCCTTCGCATTACTCCACCAGTTTCAGGAACTCGTCTTCGGTAAGGATATTCACTGTTCCCAGCTTTTTTGCCTTATCCAATTTCGACCCGGCATCAGCGCCCACCACCAAATAGTTCAGTTTAGCGCTTACACCACCAAGTATGGAACCGCCTTTGTTTTCCACGATAGTTTCGGCATCGCTGCGCTTAAACTGGCTCAGAGTTCCGGTAAAGAGGAATGTTTTCCCGGCAAGCGCGCCATCAGTATGCATGGGGCCTTTATGCTCGTTGGCTAAGTTCACACCTGCCTCACCAAGCCGGGCAATAATTTGCCTGTTTTCTTCGCGGGCGAAAAAGTCAACAACGGAGGTACCCACCTTGGGGCCAATATCTTCCAGCAGGGATAGCTTTTCAATATCCCAATCATAAAACTCCGTAATATGCGATACCGCCGAAGCAAGGGTCTTGGCTGTGGTTTCGCCCACAAAGCGTATCCCCAACCCGAAAATAAGCCGGTTAAGCGGCTGTTGTTTCGACTGCTCTATGGCTTGCTTCAGGTTGGTTACAGATTTCTCGCCAAAGCCTTCCATGCCCTTCACTCTATCCCAATCAATGTTGTAAATGCCCGGGATATCTGGCAGCAATCCAAGTTCGTAAAACTTCTGCACGTTGGCTGTGCCGAGGCTCCGTATATCCATCGCATCTTTGCTGGCAAAGTGAATCATGCGCTCCACCACCTGCACCGGGCAGTTAATGTTAATGCATCGCCATGCCGCTTCGTCCTGTTGCCGTTCCAGTTCACTATTGCAGGCCGGGCAGTGGGTAGGAAACTTAATTTCTTCCTCCTCGCCCGTTCGCATTTCAGTCAGCGGCTTTACTATGTAGGGTATCACATCGCCTGCCCGTTCTACCAGCACTGTATCGCCTATGCGCACATCTTTCTCGCGCACCACATCTTCATTGAACAGGGATATCGATGTAACGGTGACGCCACCTATATGCACCGGGTCTATCTTGGCCACGGGAGTTATAGCGCCCGTGCGCCCCACCTGGAACTCTACCCTGCGGAGCTTGCTGGTGGCCTGCCGCGCCTTAAATTTATAAGCTACGGCCCAGCGAGGATGGTGGGAGGTCATGCCCATTTTATCCTGCATGGCGAAATCATTCACTTTTATCACGAGTCCGTCAACCTCAAAAGCAAGATCATCGCGGTGGCCTTCAAACTCATGACAGTAGGTTATTACCTCATCAATATGCTTAAACAGCTTCATTTCTTTAGCCGGAGCCGGGAACCCCAGGCCATATAGCCATTGAATGGTGTCATAGTGCGTTGCCAATCCTGCGGGTCGGTCCTTTCCCGCTGCCAGAGTATATGTGCTTACATGGTATAGTATGGCATTCAGGCCGCGCTTTTTTACCTCATTTGGGTCAAGTATCCTCAGGGTGCCCGAAGCTGCATTACGGGGATTGGCAAGCGGTGAAAGCCCCTCTGCTACCCTTTGCTTGTTAAAGGCTTCAAATACATTTTTATGGATCACTATTTCACCTCGTATCTCTATTTGCTTAACGCCCTGTTTGGTAAGCGCTGCCGATAGCGGTATTGCCTTTATCTGCCTTATGTTGGCTGTTACATCCTCCCCCATCATGCCATCGCCACGGGTAGCGCCACGGGTAAGCTGGCCATCGTCATATATGAGGGATATACTAGCCCCGTCGTATTTTGGCTCTACGCAGTAGGCTATGTCACCCGTCCCGGCAAACTCACGGCACCGCCTGTCCCAATCCGTAAGGTCTTCGGCATTGTAGGTGTTGTCAAGGCTTAGCATCGGCACCAGGTGGCTCACCGTAGGGAAACGCTCGCTCAGCCCGATAGCCACCCTTTGCGTGGGCGAATCGGCTGTTTGCAGTTCGGGGTTCTTTTCTTCCAGGTGTTTCAGCTTTTTGAAGAGTGCATCATATTCGGCATCGGCCAGGGCTGGCTCACTTTGCACATAATATTTCCAATCGGCATAAAGGATCACTTCTCGAAGCTGTGTTATGGTGCGGTCGGCGCTTTCGAGGTCGTGATGTAGTAAGTGTTTCGCCTGCTCATACAAGCGTTTTTCGTCGTGCTGGGTGTACATGGGTGCAAAGTAAAGAAGTTTTGGAACTACTTTACCTTCGGAACGATGACAAAATAACTTCCACCATCTTACTCGTTCTTTTCCATTTTTCCTTCGTTGTAAAAGTCTTTAAATAATTCATTATTCGCAGATTTTACGCCTCGTAAAAAAGAAAAATAACTTCGCAATATGGTGAAAGTTATTTCGTCAACGTTCCTTCGGCATTAAAGGCGCTTGCCATCCATCATATGTTCCGTGATACTGCTTTGCTGCTTTTTTCAGTTCGGCGGCCATTGCATTAATGGTATCCATTTTCACTAACGCCCGCTTAGAAACATTGGCAGTCCAGGGAAAATCAGTGACATTATCACTTTTCAGCGCCATCTGCAACGCCTTTGTCGAATAGCCCTTGCCGCTCACAAAAGTGGCAAACGAGTCGCACTCGGCTTCGGTACGAAAGCCGATATGAAACACTATATCACGGGGTTGGGTGAGACTGTCGCCACTTTGTATCAGCTTTGTAATTACCTTATCATTCTCCATCCAGTTCAGCATCGTATCATCAGGGTAAAGGAAGGTACGGTAGGTGGTCCAGTCCGGGTCTGATTTGATGCTGATGGCGTATTTATAGTCTTTATAAGTGCGGGTATAAAGCCGGTTCAGTGCATTGCGTATGCCGACGGTGTCCTTTACATAATAGTAGTTCACCCGTTCGCAATTATACGTCAGCGTTCCCACCAGCACTTTTGGTGTAACGCCGGTAAGGAAACTGCCGGTGGCGTCAAGTATCTCCTCAAGCTGGTCTATCTCGTCCGTGTTGGGCAGCCCATCTTTATTGCATTTGTGTGCACGCGGGCCAGTAATGACCAGGTTTGGGTATTTTTTATCGGGTGCATTGTCCATAAGAGCGAGGTCCACCAGCACGGAGCCGGGCTTATTGCCAAACTTCGCCATATAGGTATCCCAATTCTCGTTTTGAGCTATGGCTGTAGAATAGAAAAATGTAAGAATTATTGCGCTGATATACTTCACAAGGTAAAGTAAAGGAATATATTTTTTTGGGTCAGCCACTTTAGGAAATGTTTATGAAGCTGCTCAACAACTCATCCACCTCGAAGAAAATTTTCCATTTTATGGAATATTTACAAAATTTGGAATTTCTCAATTTATTGATTATCAATCGATTGCGAATTTGGCATGTGATTGGATACCAAGCTATTATCTGACAAGAATAGAGAATGGCAGAAGAAACAAGACAAATGAAATGAAAAAGGTAAAGAAAATATTAGCAGCATCAATAGTACTATTCGGGGCCACAGCAACAACTACGGCAAACAACCTTAGCCCTATAAGTACCCCCCTGACTATATCCTTGGTTAACAATATGAGTTTTGGGAACATAACTGCTGCCCCCGCTTGCGGAGGTACGATGGTTCTATCACCCGAAGGAACAATTACGGTTACAGGCGGCGTAAAGCGACCTGCTATACCGAGTTGGGTGGCAGCAGCTATGTTCACCGTTTCCGGCCTTCCGGAATATGCCTACACGATCTCTGTGCCCGAAAACGCTACGCTATCTAACGATGTGGCCGATACCATGAAGATAAGCAAGTTCACGAGCAGCCCGGCAGGTAATGGCCTCCTCAATCCATCGGGGACACAGACCATAAAGGTCGGGGCTACACTGACTATAGCTAAGGCACAGGCAGCAGGGGTTTATACTAACACTACAGAAGTAAAGGTGACGGTGAATTATAACTGAGGTGTTACTTATGCAGGCAAGCAACTGCACATGAAGTTGACCGTCAGGCTTCGCCCTTTCAAATAGGCTCCTATTATATTTGTTTCAATAATTTCGTTATCTCCTTATCTGTGATTGTCTCCCGGTCTCCTTTATCGTAAATTGTAAGCAGAAATACTTTTTGTGCAACTACTTTAGCTTGAAGAATAACTCTTGCACCACCTGATTTTCCAGCATTTTTTCCAGTAATCTGCATTCGTATTTTATGGCAGTCCATACCAATGGGCTCACCAGACTTAATAAATTCATCTATCTTGTTGGAAAAATTACGGACATCATCTCCAATTTGAGCATACTTTTTTTTGAGCTTTTTTAATTTCTTCTCGAAATTCTTCGTTGGTATTACCTCATAGCTCATTCAATAACTGATCTAAAGATTTAGGCTTGATAACTCCTCTTTCAATTAAATCAACTTCTTTAAGTGCAGATTTTATGCCGCGAACAATGAAATACGCTTTAGCCCTCGCTATAACCCGGTGGATAACAGGGATATGATGGTTGTCCTTAATACGCCTGTTTATCGCAGCGCTTACCTGCCGCCTTTCATGCGACACACCGCGATCTCCAACAATTGGCGATCCCAAATCCCCCCCTGCAAATGATGTCTTACCCATAACAATATAACGATTGCAAAGTTAATCACTATAAATGATAATACAATGCTTCTTCACCAAATACATCACCTCCTTTACCAGCTTCATAGTACGCGGCACTATATACAAGCCCTATATACCTCACAACCCAGGACATCACCGATTACAAAGTAATTCTTCCGCCCCCATCATTTGTGTAAAATTGTCCCACGTGTTTTCCTGAACAGCAATAATATTTGTAAAATAACGTTAATACGGAAAGCTCCTGCTCTGAAACATACCACTCTGATACTGTCCTTTGCTGTTGTAGCCCTCCTTTTCTCTGCTTGCCAGAAAAAGGACAATGCTAGCCAGTTGGCCCCAACCAAAACAAACACATCAGACAGCTACTCTGTAAAACAAGCAATCATCTACCCCTATACGGACACTTTTTATGGAGTGGTAAGGATATGGGCCGATTTCGGATTTCCATATTCTGATACGATCAATGACCCGGCTTACCTTTATGTAATTCATACCGCACCAGATTTAATTGAGTTTTCCTCAGACTACTTTACAACAAATCACACTTACTATTTTGGGCCAAACGCGTTGCCAGCTGGTAATTATTATTACTGGGGTTTTAATATGTCAATGGGGGTCAATGATCCAAACTATTATGCATATTATTACCGAGACGACGGAGGTGATTTTAAACTTGCTGGCGACTCAATCGTGTATAACACGAGAACTCTGCTATGCGATGATGGCTATTATTCACATTACGTAGGAAAAAAGATATAACTTCTCAAGCCAATTTATATGCTGAAGCATACAAAGTGCATGTCATCCATAGCTATTCTGACACTGCTTTTCTGTGCTTGCCAGAAAAAAAGCAACGACGCGCCTGTACCAGTGGTTCTGCCTAAAATAGATTCGCCAAAAGCCATAACCCCTATTGCGCCGGCAACAGTTTATCCCTACACAGACACTTTTGCCGGCAAATACTGGCCCACGGAAGGGCAATATTTTGAGATTGAAGCAAATGGATTTGGAGGTACTGTCGCTGAAAACTCAGGCTTCGATACTGTGTACATATGCCACTACAAGGCAGACAGTATTGTAATGTTCAGCTATGCATTCGGCTACATCAAATACCCATTTACCACCACTGTAAAGAGCATTGACGACCTGGGAGCTTATTCATTTCGTGACGACGATGGATACTACCAGGCCACATATACATTCAATCTTACAAACAATAATCAATATACAGCTTTCACGGCATGGACGCTATACTGCATATTCCGGTATGATTTTGGCTGCACAGGAGAGGTTGAAGGGACTTTTGTAGGCTATAGGCTAAACTAGCGCTGCATGCAGGTCAGATATTTGCATAATGCAATTCCCGCTTGAAATCAAAAAAGCTCTCCAGACTTAAATCTTCATCTATTTCCGGCCAGTGTATGCTTTCTGTAAAAGGGCCTATTTCATAATTATCTCTTTGCAAATGAGTAGCATTGGCCAGCCGGGGAAACCAATGCAAAGGGTTTCCGATAGTATGCCCGCTATCGGTTACTATATAGATATTCTCCTTATCAAACGATACTTTTTCTATTTTCATCACCTACCAAGTTTCCCCAGCGCATGGTTTCTTACCGTATCCCTTAAAAACCCTTTTAAACTAAGGTCTTCATCAATGTCCGGCCAATGGATACCAGTGCCTTCGCCAATCAGTTTGTATTTTCTAAGACTGTCCGGCGAGGCATTTAGCAACCTCGGATAGTTTGACAACTGCTCCTGCAAAACACCACCCGTATTTAAAATTACTAAAAGCATGTCCATATCCGGATGCACATCTATTTCCTTTATCCTGATACCCTCATTATAAATA
>Ga0206969_1168_pt1 | contig 16886 bp, 19 predicted proteins | sample Alteio_BWOrgHeat_87_FD_153256 | JGI IMG/M metagenome (GOLD analysis project Ga0206969, IMG submission 153256) | Enriched cells from forest soil in Barre Woods Harvard Forest LTER site, Petersham, Massachusetts, United States -... | ecosystem: Environmental > Terrestrial > Soil > Temperate forest >... | reverse complement strand
TAAATCAGTCTCCGTTTTATTTTTTACTTTTGTAAGCAGTGGCCGGTAGTCCTGGCTGTTAATATTTTGCATGAGGAAGATTGCCATACTTCAATCCAATTACATACCGTGGATGGGTTATTTTGACTTGATAGGCTGGGTAGATGAATTTATTTTGTATGACGATATGCAATATACCCGCCGCGACTGGCGAAACCGCAATAAAATAAAAACACCTAATGGGTCGGCCTGGCTCACGATACCGGTGGAAGTGAAGGGGAAATATTTTCAGAAGATCAATGAAACGGTTGTGTCGGATTCGAATTGGGCAAAAGACCACTGGGCTACGATAAAGCAGTTTTATGGCAAGGCAAGGTATTTTAAAGAATATAAAGAAGTTTTTGAATCGTTTTACCTTACTACAACAGAACCTTATCTGAGCCGTATAAATTATGAATTGCTGGTTAGGGTTAACGAAATATTAGGCATTACCACCAAAATCTCCTGGTCGGGTGATTATGAGCTTGCAGACGGGAAAACGGAGCGCTTGCTGAGCCTTGTGCAGCAGGCCAGGGGCGATGAATACATCTCGGGCCCGGCAGCAAAAGATTATATTGTGGAAAGTCTGTTCACAGACGCTGGTATTAAACTTACCTGGATGGACTATTCCGGCTATCCCGAGTATGAGCAATTGTACCCGCCGTTCGAGCATGGGGTTACGGTGCTGGACCTTATATTTAATGAAGGCAATAATGCCGCCGACTATTTAAAGTATGTGGGCAATGGAAAATAAGATATTAGAGACCGTTAATAACTACTATACCCAAAAAATAAAGGAACATGGCGCTGGCCCAAGGGGCGTGGACTGGAATTCTACCGAATCTCAGGAGCTTAGGTTTCAGCAATTGAGCAAAGTGATTGAGACAAATGCGGATTTTTCATTGTTGGACTATGGTTGTGGTTATGGGGCAATGCTGGAGTATATTGCGAACAGAAACAGCGAATTTCGTTACAAGGGTTTCGATATTTCTGATGAAATGATAGCGCAGGCTGTTGATAACAATAAGGCCCGTAAGGAAGCTGTTTGGGCTACAAAATTGCTGGAAGGGGAGATGTTTGACTACACAATAGCCAGCGGGGTGTTTAATGTGCGGCTGGAGGCGGGAGATGCCGACTGGATAAAGTATATAACCGATAACCTGCAAACAATGAACAGCCACAGCAGGAAGGGTTTTTCGTTCAATATGCTCACGTCTTACTCCGATAAGGAGTATATGCGCGACTATCTATTTTATGCCGACCCTGCCTACTTTTTTGATTATTGCAAAAAACACTTTTCAAAGTACGTGGCGCTGTTGCATGATTATCCGCTTTATGAATTTACACTGATCGTTAAAAAATAGGCATGGGAAAAGAGAAGATCATCATTTTTGGCACGGGGGACATTGCGCAGATAGCTAATTACTATTTCGAAACGGATAGTAATTATGAAGTAGTTGCCTTTACTGTGGATAGCGCCTATATAAAGCAAGACACTTACGAAGGCAAGCCATTAGTGGCTTTTGAAGATATAGCTACTATTTATCCTGCGGCCGGGCACAAAATGTTTATTGCGCTCAGCTATGCCAAAATGAACAAATTGCGGGAGGCCAAGTACCACGAAGCTAAAGACAAGGGCTATAGCCTGGTGAGCTACATTAGCAGCCACTGCACTTACCTGTCGCAGTATCCATGTGGCGATAATTGTTTTATTTTTGAAGACAATACCATACAGCCGTTTGTGCGTATAGGCAATAATGTTACATTATGGAGTGGCAACCACGTTGGCCATCATTCAGAAATAAAGGATCATAATTTCGTAAGTTCGCATGTAGTTATTTCCGGCCACTGCACTATAGAAAGCAACTGTTTCCTGGGTGTGAACAGTACGCTGGCACACAACGTGGTGATAGCGCGGGAAACATTGCTGGGTGCCGGTGTGGTTATTTCAAAGAACACCGAGGAAAAGCGGATTTATGTTCCGCCCCGGCCGGTGATGCTGGAAAAGAAAAGCGATGAAGTAACCTTGTAGAATTCCCCAAAAGCAAAATTATTAATGACAAACCATCCGCTCATATCAGTAGTAAGCCCGGTGTACAAAGCTGAGAAGATTGTACCCGTGCTTGTGAGTCGTATTGTGGAGGAAGTTTCTAAAGTCACTGATAATTTTGAGATAGTGCTGGTGGAGGATTGCGGGCCAGATAACTCATGGTCTAAAATAGAAGAAGAAGCGCGAAAGGATACAAGGGTGAAGGGAATAAAGCTAAGCCGGAATTTCGGGCAGCATTACGCGATCACCGCCGGATTTACCTATGCCCAGGGAGATTATGTAATACTCATGGATTGTGATCTACAGGACAACCCGAAATACATAAAAGACCTCTACCAAAGTGCACTAACGGGAAATGACATAGTGCTCACCTACAAAGAGAAGAGAAAACATTCATTCTTTAAAAACCTTTTTGCGTCTGTTTATTTTGTTGTGTTCAATTACCTTATAGACAATAAAGACTACAACTCCAGTAAGAACGTAGGCGCATATTCCTTACTGTCGCGGAAGGCTTTGAATGCCTTTCTTTCCATGAAAGAATATCACCGGCATTACCTGCTTATAGTAAGGATGCTGGGCTTCACTAAGGCTTATGTGCCTATTGAGCACGAGGCAAGGTTTGAGGGTAAAAGTTCTTATTCGTTTTCCAAGCTGGTGAAACATGCCATGTACGCCATTACCTCGCAGTCTGATAAGCTGCTGAGAATATCCATATCACTGGGCTTTTGCATGTTCTTGTTTTCATTGGTCTGGGCCGCCGTTATTATCTACAGGTACTTTACCACCGGCTTGCTGAATGGTTATGCCTCCATCATGATATTTGAGTTATTGGGTACAGGTATTATTCTTATCTCCATTGGTGTGGCGGGTATGTATATCGGTAAGATATTTGAGCAGGTAAAAGAACGGCCTTTATTTATTGTGGACAAAAGTGTTAATGTATAAACTAAGGTTATGGAAAGCTCTTATGGCGTTACGCTGCAACAAACTAATACTACTGCTACCGACCTTTATCTCGAAGAGCTAAGGATAAAAGGTTTTACAATCGTTCCGGGTATTTTGGATGAAAGTTTGCTGCAAATTGCCAGGGAAAAGCTGGACGACGTTTATGCCATGCAGGCATCGGCATTCGGGGCCGAGCGGCTTGCTGCAATACACGAGAAAGACCTTGTAAGGATCCCGCTAAAATACGATGATTTCTTTCTGCACCAAGTAGCGGCCAATGAACAACTGATTGCTATCATTAAACTGGTGCTGGGTGAGTATTTCATACTCCATTTGCAGAACGGCATCATCAACCGGCCAAACGAAGCCCACCACCAGGGTAGCTGGCACCGGGACCTGCCTTACCAGAATTTTACCATTTCGCATCCGTTAGCTGTTGGCGCGTTATTTTGTATCGATGATTTTACGACGGACAATGGCTGCACCCAGGTGGTGCCCTTTACCCATAAGTGCGAAACTATCCCATCAAAGGAATATATAATGGCCAACAAGCTACCCGTTGAGGCAAGTGCGGGTTCGGTGATACTATTCGATTCCATGCTTTTTCACCAGGCGGGTTATAATTCATCAAGCGGAATAAGAAGGGGGATAAACAACGTATATGTGGCGCCAATACTGAAGCAGCAGATAGATATTCCAAAAGCGTTGAACGGCAAGTATGCCGATGATGCTTTTTTGAGCAAGTTTCTGGGCTATGATTCGGCAGTAGCAGAGAGTGATGTGGCGTGGCGGGAGAGGAGGGTTAAGAAATAATTTAGAGCAAATGAATTGGACCAAACTAAAGAATATATTTTGCCCGGACAATAACTTCAGTTGGATGGTGTCTCATGCTGCCAATCCATTTGCCGAGCGAATGTCTGAGGGTATTTACCGGATATATTTTACCTGCAGGGATGCGGAAAGCAGATCGCACATAGGGTATGTGGACGTGGACTTTAACGATGATTTTAAGGTTGTGTCTATTTCCGATGTGCCGGTTTTAGCCCCGGGGGAATTGGGGTTGTTCGATGATAGCGGTACCGCGATGGGGTATTTGTTGAACACCGGGGATAAGAAGTATCTATATTATTTAGGGTGGAACCTGAAGGTGACGGTACCCTGGCTCAATACAATAGGACTGGCCATATGGAATGAAGCGAAAGGAACATTTGAAAAATATAGTCGTGCGCCAATAATGGATAGAAGTGATGAAGATCCTTTTACTATTTCGTACCCTTCCGTTTTGCTGGAGAACGGAAAGTACAGAATGTGGTACGGGTCGAACCTGAAGTGGGGGAAGACGCAGGACGAAATGGACCATGTGATAAAGTATGCTGAAAGCAACGACGGCATTCATTGGAACCGCACTAACCAAATTCATATCCACTTGGAGCATCCTGGTGAATATGCGCTATCGAAACCATTTGTGATAAAAAGCGGCGACCTTTACCAAATGTGGTATTCTTACCGTGCAAATGGAACGGTTACTACCTATCGCATTGGTTATGCCGAATCGGCTGATGGCATTAGCTGGAAAAGAAAGGACGAAGAGGTGGGCATAGATGTATCGCCGGAAGGGTGGGATAGTGAGATGATCTGCTATCCATTTGTTTTCGATCATGGTGGCACGCGATACATGCTTTATAACGGCAACGGCTACGGTAGGACCGGATTTGGGATTGCACAACTAAGTGACTAAGACGAAAATGGAACACATAGGATTCAACAAGCCGTACCTTACGGGCAAGGAAACGGAATATATTCACCAGGCAGTACTGTCCGGGAAGATCTCGGGTGATGGCTCGTTTACGAAACGTTGCCACCGGTTTTTTGAGGAACGTTTTGGTTTTAAGAAATGCCTGCTTACAACATCATGCACGGATGCGCTGGAAATGGCTGCACTACTCATAGATATAAAACCCGGTGATGAGGTGATAATGCCTTCCTATACGTTTGTATCCACGTCCAACGCATTCGCGCTGCGTGGCGCCAAGATCGTGTTTTGCGACAGTCGCAAGGATCATCCCGGTATGGACGAGGATCTGATAGAGCCGCTTATTACCCCGCGTACAAAAGCTATCGTCCCGGTACATTATGCAGGTATAGCGTGCGATATGGATAAAATAATGGCGCTTGCAGCTAAATATAGCCTGTATGTAATTGAAGACGCAGCGCAGGGGATAGACAGTTACTACACAGGTGCGGATGGGGTTAAAAAGCCGCTTGGGTCGCTTGGTCACATGGCAGCGTTTTCTTTCCACGAAACAAAGAATATAATGTCGGGCGAGGGGGGCATGATCGTGCTGAATGATGAACGTTTTTTTGACCGGGCTGAAATTATCAGGGAGAAGGGAACGAACCGTAGCCGCTTCTTCAGGGGTGAAGTGGATAAGTATGGCTGGGTGGACATAGGCAGCTCCTTTCTGCCATCAGATATTATAGCCGCCTTCCTGTATGCGCAATTAGAGAACCTGGACGATATACAGCAGAAAAGGAGAAAGATATGGGATGCCTATTATGAAGGATTGAAACACCTGGAAGATAAAGGCATATTTAAGTTGCCGTTCGTGCCTGCCTATGCTTCTAATAACGCCCATATGTTTTACCTTGTTTGCAACAACCTGGCACATAGGGATGAAACGATCCGCTTACTGAAAGAAAATGATATAAACGCAGTTTTTCATTATCTGAGCCTGCATAAAAGCCCATATTATACACCTAAGTACGATGGTGGCGAACTGTCGGAAACAGACCGGTATTCAGACTGCCTGGTGCGGCTGCCGATGTATTATGAACTGGACCCTACGCGGGTTATAGATGTATTGTGTAAACCCAGGTAGCAATGTGGAAGGGTAGTAGCAAGCTTAATGAAAAGTACATACCCTGCATTTTGTGGTTCATAATTGTATTTATCATTGTAGGCCGGTATCTCCATTTTCCTTTTTCATCGCCGCCAAATGGCGATGAACCCTTTTACATAAACGAGATTGATTACTTAGCCCGGTATGGCTGGTATAATTCCTTGTCACAGGGCAATTCATTTTTTTATCTCCTGTTGGTATTTCTCTTTTCAAAAGTGTGCTTCGTTAGTTTCCTTACCTCGGCAAGAATATTAAGCGCGCTTTTCTTTATAGTTTGTTGCCGGTTGTTCGTCAAGTGTTTTGAGCGTTTTGCAAACGTTAGTTATGCAGATAAATATGTTGCGCTTACCTTCTTTTGTGTCATTGCATCGGGCTGGGTTATGAAGGGCTTGCCAGATCTTGTTTGCGTGGCGTGTATGCTCGGCGCATTCCTGCTGGCTACCGGAGCCGGAACATACAGGCGGGTGATCTTTGCAGGGTTATTGTTGTTTATTGGGTTTGCGGTGAAGCCAATCGCGCTGTTTGCGTTTCCGGCTTTAGCCCTATTTCTTTTCCTGAACGGTCTGAAAAAAGAAGGCTGGGGCAAGGGGGTGATAAAATCAATCCTTTTTTCTGGAAGTTTTGTTTTGAGTTTCGTTGCGTATCATGTACCCGGTTATATGGCGTATCATAAAATAATGCTGGAAGATAAAAATCACATTTATTCTGGCGCACAAAGAATACAAAGCACCACCACATGGGGAGAGCGGAACACTTATTATGAGCTATACAACCTGCACCACAAGCCCAATAAATGGGCCATAACCTGGGGCGAAGTGGATAGTTTTAAGCAGCAGCACCCCGAAATAAATTTGAACGTATCGTTTGGGCAATATGTAAGCAACAACACCGGCGCATGGCTAAAGCATATTTGTGCCAATGTTTTCCTTGCCCTGCCTTACAGCATAAATCATGGGTTTTTCTTTGCAAAATGGACATCAATAAACAAGGTCATTAATAACTTTATCATCATCAAATTATTGAGCCTGGTGTTAATTGCCGGCATCTGCCTGTTTGAATTTAAGTTTATCAGGTCTAATTTGCTCTTGCTGTTTGTTCCTTTCCTGTTTTATCTGGGTTTGAGCTGTTATATTACTACCCAACTGGAAGATAACTGGCTATTGTTTTGCCTGCCATTCCTGGCACTGCCAGTCGTGAAATTTTTGATGAGGTATGTAAATGTTTTCGTGCTGCTGGCACTTCAATTTGTTTATTTGCTGATCTGAGGAAGCGACTATGTAAACTGTATCCGCTTTTCCGTTATTTTTACTGCTCATGCACAATCTTTACATTATCGCAGGTTGCAATGGCGCTGGCAAAACAACAGCCAGTTTCACTATCCTGCCCGATATACTGAATTGTAAGGAGTTTGTAAATGCTGATAGTATAGCCTATGGCCTTTCACCATTCAACGTAGAAGCTGTGGCTATTGAGGCCGGTAAGATCATGCTGCACCGGATAAACGAGCTTATTGATGCAAGGGAAGACTTCGCTTTGGAAACCACCTTGGCAACCCGCAGTTATGTGTCCCTTATCAGCAAAGCAAAGGCAGCAGGTTATAAAGTGTCGCTTATATACATATGGTTAAATAGCCCTTCATTGGCACTCCAGCGTGTCGCTGAAAGAGTTAGTAAAGGGGGGCATAATATTCACCGGGAAGTGGTGGAACGAAGGTACTTTGGAGGGATTAGAAATTTATTCAACCTGTTTATGCCTGTTTGCGATGCCTGGATACTTGTGGATAATTCGTTCGGAGAACTGACGAAAATTGCCCGCAAAGAAGAATTTGAAAATGTAATAGAAAATGCAGAACTTTGGGGTATAATCAAACAGCAGTTTTATGACGCTCAAGCAGGAAAACGTTGAATTGTTGAATAAAATTGAAGCCGGATTAAAACTTGCAGTACGCAGGTTTTATGAGCAAAAAGCAGCAAACAACGAAACTGTTGTGCTATGTGTGAATGGCGAAATAAAATACGTTCCAGCCAAAGAAGTTTTAGCAAATCAAGTTAAAAGAGGATATGGCGCTTAAACCTGAGAATGTTGAATTGTATAATAAAATTGAGGCTGGCCTTAAACTTGCGGTGCGAAGGTTGTATGAGCAAAAAGCCGCAAACAATGAAACCGCAGTGATTTGTGTTAACGGCGAAATAAAACATGTTTCAGCCAAAGAATTGTTAGCAAATCGAAATAAAGTTTAGTACCCCTCTTTCCCAATCAGTATTTCTTTAGCGGCACCCTCTTTAATAGCGCCTGTTGCTGGTATAGCTGGTATTGGTAGTTGTTAGATGCTTCCATCTCAGATACCATCGCCTCTATTTCACGGTCTTTACCTTGCGGGTCATATTCACGGGTAAGGTTATTGTTGAAAAACACGCCCACCGACTGCCATACTACCGCCGAAAAGCCGCCCTTTAATTCCTTAATGATACTGTAGCAGTTTTGCCCTGTTTGCCTGTTTATCAGCTTTATCAATACATGCCCCTGGTCAATACTCAGGTTTTTGAGTGGCTCTTTAAACGTGGCGTCCAGTGTTTTATCTATCGATTTCAGGTATTTCTTTCGCGATCTTCTGCCGTCTGCCTGCTCCAGGTTTGTATTTACTTCTTTAAATATCGCTGCGGCAGCCATGGCGTAAGGGTAAACCACAAATATATCCCTGCGCAGTTTATCCCGCCTTATGCGGTCGCTGGCATCCAGGTATGCTGCTTTGGTTTCAAATTCGGGTAAAAAGACCAGTGGCATTACATGTCCGTTTTCTATCACAGCGCCCAGCCGTATGGTATCATTTACTGATGTTTGCGAAAATCCCCGCCCCGTCGTCAGTAACAACATTAAAGACAATAACCATATTTTAGGCTGCCTGATGGACATAACTCTTGTAAATTTCCGACTTTTTTTTGAGATAACCCTCACAAAAACATACGGCCCATACAATATATTGCATGAGAAACCGTTAATGTTTTGCAGTAAAAAACGCCACAGCTCATTTTTTACTGGCTTTACCGCTAAATTTGCACCCTGATTATGACAAGAATAATATTGGCGCTGTTGCTGTTGGGTTGTGTGTTTTCTTCCTGTAATAAACAACCAACCGCATTAACGAAGGAGGAGATCCGTTTTAAGGTTGATTCAATAACTAAGGTGCGTATCGCAGAATCTGATGCACAAGCGCAGCGGGACTTGGATCACAGGATGAAGATAGAGGTGAAGGTAAAGGTGGATTCCATAGTTAACGCAAAGCTTAACCCCGCTTCCGTGCAACACCGCTAAAGTTTAATTTATCGGTATTCAATTGATAATGTGATAATAAACGATTCCGATAGTCCCGTACTGTTTTTTGATGGGGTGTGCAATCTCTGCAACCAGGCAGTACAGTTTATTATCAGGCACGATAAAAAAAAGATATTTCTTTTTGCGCCGTTACAATCAGAACCCGGGCAAAAGGCCATCGCCCATTTTGCCGGGAAAGCCCCTGATAGTGTTATCCTTCTTTACAAACAGCAATACCTCGTTCGGTCTGATGCCGCATTATATACATTCCGGCTACTCGGCGGGCTTTGGACAATCCTTTTTGCAGCCATAATTATTCCCCGTTTTCTCCGCGATGCGTTGTACAATTTTATCTCCAGAAACAGGTATAAATGGTTTGGAAAGAAAAACGAATGCATGATCCCAACGCCGGACTTAATGAATCGTTTCCTGTCGAAATAAAATTTACTTTTGTTTTAGAACATCTCGTCTAAATTTGGGGTATGAATTCTATTAAAGCAACCCTTTTGTTATTCTGTTTGTCTATTTCACCTGCAATTTTAAAAGCGCAGGATGTAATCTATTCACCATATGATAAGTTTGATTTTCGCGGGGATGAGTATGCTGTTGTGGGAATGGCCGGAGGCTATACATATGCCTATGAGAGCAGTCCCGGTAATGCAATGCTGTATGCCTACGACGACTCCATGAACAAAGTTGCTACCGTGTTGCTCGATTTTTTCCCCGACAAAATATACCAGGTTCGCTTTATTCCATACCCCGATAAGATAATTGTGCTATACCAGGCGCTGGAAAGCAACAAGGTAGTGCAGTACGCAGCTCTGCTGGATGAGCGTGGGCGGCTGAAAGGCAAACCATTAGAACTGGGAGAAACAAAAACAAGCATATTTGGCGCCACGAAAACTTATTTCTCGTCGGCTGTATCTGAAAATAAAAAAAACATACTTATTTATAGTGCCTATGATAAAGGCGATGAAATAGAGTTTGACGGGAAGTGGCTTGATGATAAACTGGCAATTACAAAACGCAGCCATGCCTCCTTCAGCACCGATAATAAGGTAGAACATGGCGAACTGAACCTGGGCAACGACGGGGTAGTGTATATGGCCGCTTATAATACCGTTGGCACTCAAAACTATGCCGACAGGTACTGGATAACGACCCTTAAACCCGGCGCTACAAGCTTTGAAGGGAAGGAGTTGCCGCTGGAAGATAAGTATGCGGCAAGTGGTTATATGAAGGTGGATAATGTAAATAACCGCGTTTATTTTGGCGGCTTTTATTCCGATAAAAAAAATGGCAGCTACAATGGCCTTATTTATGCAGCCTATGATATAAGCGGCGGGGCATTTGTAAGTAAAAAAATGATACCATTCGATGAGCCGCTCCTTTCGGCGGCTGGGGCACGCCACCGAAACCACGCCTTTGATAACTATGAAGTTAAGCAACTGATCGTAAAGAATGATGGCGGTTTTGTGATGGTGGCTGAGATCCACTTTGTAACTACAAGGAGCAACTATACACCGGGAATGGGTTATTATTCCTATTACAGCCCTTACATGACCAATGTAGTGCATGAATACCACTACGACGACATTATGGCGCTTTCTTATAATAAAGATGGTGTGCGCGACTGGAGTTCTTTTATTCCGAAGCAACAGTATTCGCAGGAGGATGGCGGGGTGTTTTCTTCTTATGCCCTGCTGAATACCGGGGGCACGCTGGCATTTCTATTTAATGATTTCAATGTAGCCCATTCCCGCATACAATTGGCCGCAGTTGCCCCCGATGGTAAAACGGATATTCATTCTTTTACTGCCGAAGGGAACGACTATCCAGACTGGTTGCCAAAGTCGGGCAAGCAGGTGGCCGGCCGGGTATTGATAGTGCCTTGTTTTCATAAAAAACAGATATGCTTTGCCAAAGTGGTGTTTTAACTGTGGGGATAAAATAAAATACTATATTGTTGCATAGCGGCAATTAGGTACTAATTTTGCCGCATTAACTTAGCCCCAAAACACGTTGCTCCAGTTATTCAGAAATAATAGCCCGTTTACAGTCATTATTTTATTCATCTTCACCCTGCTGGTAAAGTTCCAGGTATTGCTTCATCCTGTAGCGCCATTGCCGGTTGAAGGGCATTTCCTGTATAACTACATTCTTGGCGGCCTTAATCTTATTCTCAGGAGTGAGGGTTTTGCCTATACTATGCTGGCCATTATTATTATTTTCATACAGGCGCTTTACCTGAAGGGGATCGCTACACGGCATAAATTATTTCAGCGTTCCACCTACATCCCGGCCTTTGTTTTCCTGTTGGTTACATCTATTTATACACCGTTCAACTACTTTGGTGAAACACTGCTCGTAAACTGGTTCCTGCTGGGCGCAATGGACATAATGTTCGACTTTACGCAAACAACCCAGCCCCGGAAGCTTATATTCAATGCCAGCTTCTTTCTGAGCATGGCAGCCTTGTTCCAGTTTACTATGCTTGCTTACTTCTTTCTGCTGCTTGTTGGCATGGTCATGTTCCGTTCTTTCAACCTCGGCGAATGGTCTGTGGCGTTGATGGGGTATTTCACCCCGCCTTACTTTCTTGCCTGTATTTTATTCCTCCTCGACCGGTCATCGTTGTATGCGCAGTGGCCGCACATAGGTTTTTCGTTATCGTCAAATGTGGTCTCTCCTTTTTACCTCATACTCACTATTGCCGGTCTATTGGTATTGCTGGCCAGCGGGATTTACGCGATGCAGCAAAATGTGGCCATGAGCAACATATATGTGCGGCGCGACTGGATCGCCTTTTCTTTTTACCTCATTATTTCGGTATTTGTAGCCATTCTTACCGACTATGAGGTGAAAAGCGCGTGGCTGATAGCTATACCCGCATTGAGTATTATAATATCTCATGCCCTTTTACTTGAAAAGAATAAACGGTTTAGTAACTTTATCTTTTATTTCTCGCTTGTTTTTCTGACCTTTTGCCTTATGGCAAATAAATAAAATATATTAAATGAAATTCGGTATTATTGTATTTCCCGGATCTAACTGCGACAGGGACATGATGCACGCCCTGCGCGATGACCTGCAACAGGAAACCGTTATGCTTTGGCATAAAGACCGAGACCTGAGCATGTTTACAGAGCATGACTGCATAGTGCTGCCTGGCGGCTTTTCTTATGGCGATTACCTGCGTTGCGGCGCTGTAGCCCGCTTCAGTCCTATGATGGAGCAGGTCATAGAATTTGCGAACCGGGGCGGCAAGGTGCTGGGCGTATGTAATGGCTTCCAGATCTTATGCGAGGCAGGGTTGCTGCCGGGGGTATTGCTGCAAAACGACCACCAGAAGTTTGTTTGCAAGAACGTGTACATAAAGAGCGAAACGGATAAAAACCTTATTGGAGAGCGTGTGGGTGAAAAAGCTTTGAAAATACCCGTAGCACATGGCGAGGGCAGGTATTATGCAGATGCAGCGACTCTAAAACAGTTGCACGATAACAAGCAGGTAATATTCCGGTATTGCGACGAGCGGGGCGAGGTGCACATCAGTGCAAACCCCAATGGCGCTATAAATAATATAGCAGGCATTTGCAACGATGGCCGCAATGTGTTTGGTATGATGCCGCACCCGGAGCGGGCCTGCTCGCCAGAACTGAACAATATTGATGGCCGCAAAATATTGCAGGCGCTGTGTTATTCTAATTAAGGTAAGTGCAAGCGTTACGCCTAAATTAAAAGTTAAAAATCATGATTTGTAACTCGTTGGCTTCACATCATGCGTTTTGTTGTTGTACCTTGACCTTTCAAATTCATTCGATATAACTCAAATCAGGCTTATGAAACTATTGAAGTGTTTTTTACTCATTGTCCCTGTCTTATTTATGGGTGCCTCTTCATTTGCGCAGATCATACCAGACCCTACATCGTGGAAGTATGAAGTGAAGAAGAAAAGCGCTACTGAATACCAGTTGATCTTTCACCTGGACCTGAAAGCGCCGTGGCACATATGGTCCATGCATCCTGGTGGTGATGGATATGAAATAGCCCCCTCTTTTACTTTCGACAGCAACCCTAATGTGAAACTTAAAGGAGAAGCTAAGGAAAAGGGGAAATCGGTAACTACAAAGATGGAAGGCATAGATGGTAAGATAACCTACTTCTCCGGTAAAATAGACTACATACAGGATGTAATCGTAACAGGGCCAACAAAAATAACAGGCAAGCATGGCTACCAGGTGTGCAACGACAAAATGTGCCTGCCGCCTAAAGACAAGGATTTTGTTTTTGAGTTGAAGTGATGATTTGGTTAATAGGTTAATAGGTTAATAGGTTAATAGGTTAATAGGTTAATAGGTTAATAGGTTAATAGGTTAATAGGTTAATAGGTTAATAGGTTAATAGGTTAATAGGTTAAGGGGTTAATAGGTTAATAGGGCTTTGCGCCTTCTCTGCGAACTTCTTTGCGGTCTTTGCGTGAAATTGATGTACACGATTGCCGCCTTGTTTTTAATTTTTAAAATTTCTATAATGAAGGCGTTTAAAACCGCAATTATTGTTTTCCTAAGTATGTTTTTGTCTGGTGAACTGCTTGCCCAAATGGTGCAGGACAACAGTAAGTGGATTTTTGAAGCAAAAAAGAAAAGCGGTAATCAATACGACCTTGTAGCACACCTGAAACTGCCGGAACACTGGCATATCTATTCCTTTAAACCGGGAGGCGATGGCTCTCTCCTGGCTCCTGAAATACTTTTTGTAAAGAATGATGCGGTGAAGCTGGTTGGCGATGTGAAAGAGAATGGCAAGCTCATCAGTGAGAAACTGGAAGGGATAGAGGGCATAGTAAACATGTTCAAAGGAAAGGTGGACTATGTGCAACATGCTGTAATTACCGGAGCTACAAAAATCACCGGCACCTATAGCTACCAGATTTGCAACGATGAAATGTGCCTGCCCCCGACCACAAAATCGTTCACTATATCGGTAGGAGGCAGCGATGATGCAGGGAGCATGACGGAGACAAGCACAGCGACAACTGCTGCTCCTGCCACTACTCCAGATACTACTGTTAACACTTCTGGCACAACAAAAAATTATGGTGCAGCAGATACTACAAAAAGTAAAACGGTGGCGGTAAATGCAAAACAAACTGCACCGCAGGACAGCACCAATGACATAGGCAAGAAGCCACTGATCATACTTTTCTTTATATCGCTGGGTAGTGGGTTGCTGGCTATTTTCACGCCGTGCATATTTTCCATGATCCCTATTACCATCAGCTTCTTTACCAAGAGAAGCAAGACCCGCGCAGAGGGTATCCGTAACGCCGTTTATTACTCGCTTTCCATCATTGTTATTTTTACGGTACTGGGGGTGCTTATATCTTCCATCTTCGGCTCGGCTGCGCTGAACAGCTTGTCCACCGACTGGCGTGCAAACCTGTTTTTCTTTGTTTTGATAATGATTTTTGCCATTTCGTTCCTCGGCGCTTTCGAGATCACACTCCCTTCTTCATGGACAAGCGTAACGGATTCTAAAGCTGGCGTGGGCAGCTTTGCAGGCATATTTTTCATGGCGCTTACATTGGTCATTGTATCTTTTTCTTGCACCGGCCCCATCGTTGGCCCATTGCTTGTTTTGGCGGGTAAGGGTGGCGTGGCGGGGCCTGTGGTAGGCATGTTCGGGTTCTCGTTGGGCCTTGCACTGCCGTTCTCCCTTTTCGCAATTTTCCCAGGCCTCATCAATAAGATGGCGCAATCCGGGGGCTGGCTCAACCAGGTGAAAGTGGTGCTCGGTTTTATAGAGCTGATGCTCGGCCTTAAGTTTTTGTCCAATGCCGATCTCGCAATGAACTGGCGTTTGCTCGATAGGGAAGTGTTTATTGCCATCTGGATCGTGCTATCCGTTTTGTTAGGTATTTATTTGCTGGGCAGGCTGAAACTATCGCATGACGATGCCAATGCCAAGAACATTTATGGGCAGGAGTATGTGTCTATTTTTAAGCTGTTCCTGGCCATTACCTCATTTACATTTGCGGTCTATTTGTTGCCGGGTATGTGGGGCGCACCGCTGAATGGCATGAGTGCGTTTTTGCCACCAATAGGCACTTTCGACGCCTTTGGCGGCGGAGGTACATCGCCCGGAACTACAGAGAAAAGCGATACTGGCCCGGTAAAATATGTGGCCGATATGAAGATATACGAGCCACCTGTAGTGCGTAACCTGGGCCTTGTAACCTACTTCGATTATGATGAGGCATTGGCAGCGTCAAAGAAGCTGAAGAAGCCTATAATGCTCGATTTTACGGGCATCAATTGCGTGAACTGCCGCAAGATGGAATCGCAGGTATGGTCGAAACCAGAAGTGGCGAAGCGGCTAAAAGAAGATTTCATTGTGGTATCCCTTTATTGCGACATAAACCGGATAGTGTTGCCAAAGGAACAGCAGTATTTTTCTAAGGACCTCAATTCGCAGGTGACTACCTTGGGTAATAAAAATGCCGACCTGCAAGCTTCCAAGTATGGCTCCAATTCACAGCCATTCTACTTCTATGTGGACGAGAACGGCAACAAGCTCGCAGACGCGGGCTACTCCTACGACCCCGATGTGCAGAAGTTCGTGGACCACCTGGAAAAGGTGAAGGCGAACTATAAGAAGGGGCATTAGGCGAATGGCTTAATTGCCTAACGGCTCAATGCTATAAGAAGCGCGAACTTAGCAATCGGCGTATTGTTCTGTCGACAAAAAAATCGCACAAGGCAATATCATATAAAAACTATGGCTAAATAAAGTTGACAAATTTTGTAAACTTATTGTAACTTTACAATGAAAATTACTGAGGTGGCAAGCAGGCTTAGAATGCCGGTTGCAATAACAGAGGTTGACGAGGCGGACTTCAAATTGCTTACAAAGAAACGCTACTCCTTTAATTGGAAACATTTGAAAGAAGAAGAAGGATTATATAAGTTGCAAATTACTGGTGAAGATAATATTTTAGGTGTGATTTACTTGACCGATGCACCCGATGAGAAAAGAATAGAAATTAAGTTACTGGCGTGTTCTATTGAAAATCAGGGAAGAAATAAAATTTACGAAGGGATTGCCGGTTGCCTCATTGCCTATGCCTGTCAGCTAGCTAAGATAAAGTATGGCTATTTGGCTTGCGTTTCATTAGTGCCTAAAACTTCATTGAAAGCGCATTACATCAGCAAATACGACATGATAGATGCAGGATGGCAGTTATACCTTGAAGGCGAACAACTAAACAATATTATTGTAAAATACTTAGTATGAGCATTAAGAAACTATTGGCCGAATATACACCCGAAGAATTAGTGGAATCATTTATTTTTCCTGTGAAATTGACTGCCAAGCAAAAAAAGGAAGCAGATATACAACTGAAAGAAGCAAGGGCAAAAACCCAATCTGAAATGACGGATAAGGATAGGCTTGTTTCCGTACTATTGCAATTGAGGTTCCGGCTGGAAGATTACTTGAATAATAAGGGCTTTGACGCCGGGCTTACGTTCAGTTATTTTCTCAAAGAATATGTAAACTTAGTAAGCAAAAGGAGAAAAGATTTTGCCGAAGAGATAAGCATTGATGAAACTATGTTGAGCCAGTTTATAAATACTCACCGTATGCCGCCCGATTATATGGCC
>Ga0206969_1148_pt2 | contig 16903 bp, 17 predicted proteins | sample Alteio_BWOrgHeat_87_FD_153256 | JGI IMG/M metagenome (GOLD analysis project Ga0206969, IMG submission 153256) | Enriched cells from forest soil in Barre Woods Harvard Forest LTER site, Petersham, Massachusetts, United States -... | ecosystem: Environmental > Terrestrial > Soil > Temperate forest >... | reverse complement strand
GAGCAGCGTGAAATCCTAAAAAAAGCGGCGGGCATCCTCTCAGAACCGCCGCCGAGAGGTATGCCCGGATCAAATGCATGAGCGGAGAGCACGAGATTAAGCTGATGTGCGAGACCTTCACGGCTTCTCGCAGCGGCTATTATGGCTGGCTGCGCTCGGATCAATCGGTCCGGGCGCAGGAGGAGCGTGCGCTGCGCGAGCAGATCGTAAGCGTGCACACCCAGTCGCGGGGAACTTATGGCAGCCCACGTGTGACGGCCGCTCTGCGGGCGCAGGGCACTGGAGTAGGTCGCAACCGGGTGGCCCGCCTGATGCGCCAGGCGGGCCTGCGCGGCCGCCAGAAGGGCCGCTTCCGGGTCGTGACGACCGATAGCCGGCATCATGAGCGGATCGCTCCGAACCGGCTGGCTACCCGGCCGATCCCCACGAAGGCAAACCAAGTGTGGGTGAGCGATCTGACCTACGTGCCAACCGCCGAGGGGTGGCTCTATGTTGCCGGCGTCCTGGACCGTTGTACTCGCCGTTTGGTCGGATGGGCCATGGGATCCACCCTCGACACCACGCTGCCGCTGGCCGCGCTCACGATGGCGCTGCGTCAACGTCAGCCGCTTCCAGGTCTCATCCATCACTCGGACCGCGGCGTCCAATACGCCAGCGCCGCCTATCGGGACGCGCTCTCGGTGCACGGCCTGGTCGCGTCCATGAGCCGCCGAGGCAACTGCTACGACAACGCCGCCATGGAGGCCTTCCTCCAATCATACAGGTGGAACACGCTGATCCCTAGCTCCCGGGCGGTCTCCTCCGCTGATCGACCGCTCGCTTGCCACATACGCACAGCCTCCTCTTTGAAGGCTGGATCAAACCGTCGGGGCGTTGCCCCGGTTCTCTTGCTCTGGGTCATTGTTGGACTCTTTCTTGGAGCCCAACCCGTGTCCGTCAAACCGGAGCAACCTCAGGTGGGACAACCTTGAACGGATGCGAATTTAAGATCTTGGGACCTAGCCCCTTTGGATTGCCCCTCGAATTGCCTCTCTCCAAGCATTGCTAGCTACGAGTTCGATTTTTCCTGCTTATGACGAATGACAAAGATTCTAATTTGGCCGGCCAGCAAAAGGGCCATAGTCGAACCGAAAGACTTCTCTTGGAGATTCTGGACGACTTCCGTCGTATATTGCGGGCGCCTAATTCATACTTACTTATTCGGTCTTCTGCGGCACTAAGGCAGATTTATTTGGAATCTAATGGAATACTTCATCAAGTAAATCGCGATTATAGAATAAGATTTCAATTTACTATTAACAATCCGCTTACCGAGAAGCCAGGAACCGAAGACCTGATTATGTTTGGGTTTAGCAGGGAACATGGACAGTTTTCTGACGGGACAATCGATCAATTTCTAGGCCAGATTTGTTTATATATCGACGGCATAGGATATCCCGTTAAAGAAGTAATTAAAACCTGCGCGAACAAGGACGGAGGCGCCCATTTTGAGGCGACACTGAATCCCCGCGAGGTACGCATGCTTAATCGCAATCTCGAGGATGATAGGCTGAATCTATTAGGCGGAGCTGTTGATAGCGCGGCGATGTACGTATTATTTCAGATTATTGCAGAAACCGTTCGGGCGCTGAATCCATTGAGGTCAGCAATTCGAAAGGCCGCACTTGGATCGGCGTGGAAGCCCTTTAAGCCGCCCTTTTACGCAGGCGTTTTATTATGGATCGCAAAGCGGGTTGATAAAATCCGTGAGCCGAAGGGGAAAGGACCCCAAAAGCCGAAGATGAAGGAAGTACGGCGAGGCCAGAAAATAAGCCGTCGAAGGGTTGTGCTGGGCATGACCCGCTACGAAAATTGTTTTTTTGATCAATGCCGACTCATATTCGATGGCCAACCCTTTGAACTTGCGCAATGTACCCTAAGTTATTGCAATATCGAATTTGTTGGTCCGGCCGGATATACAATGAGTCACCTTCAATTGCTATATCATCTCTCAAGTGATGGTAATACGTTTCCATTTCGGCGAGAAGTTGAACTTATGTTTCAAGATGTTCGGGACGGCAACGTTAGGGTCGTGTAGGCAATCCGACGGAGCCAGGCCGCCAGATGTGAATTTTTTCAGCAAGGAAGTAATTCCAAGGGGTCAAAGCAATTCCAAGGGGTCATGCCAAGTATAGTGTGGTTCGCAGAAGACGGCGCCAAGTAGGACTCTTAGCCGAGCGCCTCTTGCCCCAGCACAGCACTTTACTTGGCATGACCCCTTTGGGCTACCCAGTTCTGTACATTGGATAATGCAACATCATCCAGCTGCACGAAACAATGTCGAAGCTGCCATCGCGGGCGTCCAAAATTAGAATGAACGGAAGCGCCAAATTCTCAAATCCGATCATCTGTGCAAAGCTTGGAGTCGCCTTAAAGAGAATCACTAGGATGCCACAAGCGACGTGGCTTGAATTGTCTGGACGTCACGAAAATCGGCAGTTCCGGGATTTCCTAAAATCCAATAAGGCAACGTCTCCTCCGAAGCGTTGCGGCATTTCGCAGCCGATTCTTCCAAATGCTCCGGACGTCTAGTTAGCAATTCCAGCAACAGGTCGATTCGAATTCTGCTTCTGGAACTCCAACATGTATGGATCTCCTTGCCTTGCTGCACGCGCCTCGGAATCGTTGATCGATTTCGTCGTCAGTAGATTCTGCCTCCGAGGGATCAAGTCGGCATTGCCCGGCTGGATCGGCTCAGCAGGATTTCAACTTCGCGCTATGTAGCAGCTTCTCAAAAATGCTAGCCTGGGCCCTGGCGTCATCTAGAGCGTTATGAGTCTGAGGAATGTCGGGTTGGAAGCGCGATGGCAGTTGGCTGGAAGTCGTTTCGCCCCAAGTAACGCCAATAGCCCCCATATAGTAAGACTTGATGTCTACTGCTCCAATGCCAAACGGATTGCCGTCAGTAAACGCGAGAAAGTACCAATTCACGAATTGCCAATCGAAAGAAGCATTGAAACCAACAAAAACCGGCCTTCGACCTGCAGCGGCTTTCTCAACCCAGCGCTTGAATGCGGGCATCGCCAAAGCGGGTGCCTCGCCATTGATGGCAAGATACGACATGTCAAAGCCTGAAACCTCAAGAGCCGCCGGCAGAAACTCCATTGAGATTGGTTTTAGCTCCACGTAATGAGAAACATCCGACTGGCCGACAAGGCACGCTCCGAGCGATAACATGCTGTATTTTGCGGCTACGGGGCCGGCTGCCTCAACGTCCACGGAGAAGTACGCTTCCGGCATCATGCTATCGAGCTAGGTGAAACTGAAGTTAGTCTCAAATTTCATCTAACTAAAGGAGGCTCGGCACATAGCCCGGCAATAACGCCTGGGGATAGAGAGTAGCATAGCGCCAGACGACGATATCGACCACTGAAACCGCATCACCCACAATCGCATTGATACTTTCACAAAAATCATGCGGGGATTCGAAGCCTGAGCCGCGCGCAATCCGAATCAAATGCCGGTCCGGTTTCACGACGTCTAGTCCAATGTTTTTGGCTAGATGATAGGCTGTTGCTGGACCCATAAAGGGAAGATAATCGATAAATTCTACGCCACCAGTTTTCAACCGGCTCCGGAACGACAGGAAACCGTCCAAGTGAATCATCTTACATGTGTCTAGCACGGCCCGCACTTTGCCTTCATGGCCAAAAATTCGCAGAGCTGCCCGCCGGCAAGCGCCACGATTCAAAACGATATCTGAGACGCAGGTTAATCCCCTAAAAGCCTTCATCAAGTCGTGAAACTTCTTCCTCAGCACGGACTCGCGAAAGCCGGAAGAAAATACAACCCATGTGTATTCCCGCAAAAAGCGTTCTTCCGTGAGGCTGTCAAACCTAACATCTTCCTGCCAATCAATCTCGCTGGCAAATCCAGCGGAGATCACCAGCCGTTTGGCGTCGAGGTAGGAATGAGCGAGTTGGTGAGACTGAGTATACATTGCCTATGAGATAGATCGCTTGCCACGACCATAGTTCCAGATCGCCTTTGTCCGCAGCCCCGTGGCCAGCAAGATCACGGGAACACCAGGGTGTTTGTCGATCATCCGACTTAGTTCGACCTTGTAATGGTGGTGTGCCTTTAACTTAGCGAAAGATTTTTCTGGAATCTCAGCGACTGAAGCCATCGTGTCGGTATATTCTTTGCTCAGTTCGAGCCAGAGCGGCTCCTTATCGGGAAGTTGGGAAGCATGCACATGTCGGTACTTGGCCTTAAGTAGCGAAAGCCGCCTATAAGCGTCGGCATGGGCACGCGCGGTTCCGCCCCAGTCGACGCGAAGTTCCACAATGCTAAGCCCAAACAGAAGCATCGACGTAATTCCCATTACGAGCCGCTCGCGACCAGGTCCGATTCCGAGCAAGCGAATAGTGGCGTTATCGGCGAACGTGAATCCGCAAGTAATTGTAGAAGCAAACAGCAGACCAAGACTCAGCCACAATGCCTGACCTTTCTTTCTCTGCGCGATATAGGCGTGCATCGAGATCATCTGATCAACCACGCGGTACTCCCGGTCATGTTCTTCTTTGGTCATTCCGGGGCATCACCAAATACCTGCCGCCACTGAGCCAAGTCTTTCGCCGCGTCCGCCGCCTTCAATCGCCGGCTGATTCGATCGCACGCGTCGGCGATAACCCTGCGTTGCACGCTTTGCGCGGCGCCGAGGTAGTCGTCCAAGTGGTCGGATTGACCGGTGACATCGGTCAAAGGCTGTTGAAGCCGGGTTCCAACGTGTTCGAAGAAATATTTTAACATCGGCCGGGCCGCAACTTCTCCTTGATAGGTCCCGAATACATTCATGGCTAACGCTTCAACATGATACCCGCTCAGGCGCCGTTGTTCTGGCAGCTGACCAATAATGGCTTTGGCCAGCTTGATGGTCGGAATGAGTTTATTGCCTAGTTCTCCGTTAGCCTTCGTAAGCGCGCCAGCAAATATCCGCGGCCGGATTTTGGCCCATTCGGTCCCTTCGGCGTTGCTGATTTTGAAGTGATCGCCCGCCCGCAGAGCCGGGAGAAATTGGATCGTACTACTGCCTTTAACCACGGTGATGGCTAACCGCCCGACAGAAACGTTCTCCGTGCCAAAAATCTCCCGCAACCGCACCGCACAGGTCTCCTTTATATCCGCAGGGGCCTCATGCGCCGCATCGGCATGCTTGAGCAACACCAAAGCATCCACATCGCTCAGTCCGTCGACGTAGGTCTTTTTCGCAACGGATCCGCCGAACTTTAGTTCCACTGTGCCGTCAAACTCATCCGCCAGTTCTGCCCTCGCTTTTTCCAGTACCTGGTTGATGGCATCGACATCACGGTCATTGAACTCTGCAAGATACCCCGACAAGAGCCCGTTTGCTTCGGCCTCGTAAACGTCGTCCTTGGCCGCGTCCTCAGCTTTCTGAACCTTTTCCTGGAATTCCTGCGGGGAATACGAAGGAAAATATCTGCCACCAGAGCCGCCCATTATTTTGCCCTCCCGTTTAATTGTGTATCCAGCGAGTCATAGGCGTCGGCGAAGAATTTCTCAGCGCCCGGCCATGCTCCTAATTTTACCAACTTTCCGAAGTTCTTCGTGTGCTTAAATTCCCGCAAGGTGCCCTGAATCTTCAGCAATTCGCGCAGATTGTCCACTTGGGTTAATGCGCGGACGCCTTTATCTCTTTCCAGAAGCCCAAACTGCACCGGCCCGTGGTTGTGGGTGTAAACGCATCGGCCTTGGTTGTAAGCGTAGCGCAGCCACGTCAATCCGTCGAAGATTTCGGCCCCCGCCATGAAATATAGGGTTGCAGACAAGGGATCGAGGGCGCCAAAAACGTGAATTGGTATACCAAGCAGGCCGGCGTGGTCCATGGCCAGTCGGAGCTTAGCAATATTGAGCATCCGAGAGCTGGGCGAATTGCCCACCTCCCGTTCTGTCACCCCCACTATGTCAAAATGCTTCAGTTCATTCGCCCTGGCCATGGCGGATTCCAGCGTCTCATTGATCGTTTCCTGCTCCGTCGTTTCCGGTTTAAGAAGCAAAGTGCGGAGGTGCTGAGAATAGGGCCGAAAGAGTTCCCGAGCAGCTTTCACCTGGCCGGTGAAGTCGCGTCGCTCATTGGGGTGATCATAACTTACAAAGACCACCGTCTTTTCAGCTGGCCATTTTGAGATCACACCCTTGTAGAGATCCTCAGTCCATTTTTCGGCTTTTGGAATCGGTTCCTCGATATCCGAGAGGTCGGCGTAATCCGACACCTCATAACCACCGCTATCTAGGAATAGGATTTCTGGATAGTTAGGCAATTTATCCGGAACCGGTAAATACCCGTGATGAATATCGAACGCACTGACCAACACAGTATCAGTGATGTATTCTCCCACCGCCTCAAATTGCCGATGCAGTCCGGAGACGAAATCGCCATTCTTAGATTTACCCCGCGAACTAGACCGTGAAAATCCCTTGCTCGAAAAAGATGGTACGAGCAACGGCGTTTCCAGCGAGGCCCCAGTCCCACGATGGGTAATCTTAGTAGTGCGACATAGCATCGAGTCTTCTCCGGTCTTGGCAGGAAACGCACCTACCGCAGGGTCGTTTTCCGCCACGCTCACAGCTGTAGGTAATATCCATGGCAAGGCCGGCATTGTGCCCATAACGCCAAACTTCCTCCTTAGTCATGCGTATAAACGGCGCTGTAGCTTTTATTCTCCCGTCCGTGTAACCGTCGAACAGTATCTGTACTCCCGCAAGAAACGCGGGGGTGCAATCGTAATAAGGGGAGCCAGCATGAATTCCCATAACAATTAGGCCCTGTGCGATCGGGTGCTCCATCAGCGCAGTAACCATAAAAACGGCATTACGCCCTCTCACCTCCCCTGCGTGCTTCTTCGCCAAACCGCGGAGCTGAATCTCCTGCAGCCCGATTCCAAAATGAGCCGCGACCCGGCGGGACGCTTTGCGCTCCTGATCCAAAGCCGCCTGCCCATAGTTGAAGAAAATTGCGTCTAATGCAAAGGCTTGGGCACGGTAGAAGGCAATACATGCAGCCGAATCCAGTCCTCCGCTTAGCAATACTACTGCCGCAGGTTTCGGATTGTGGGTTGACCCACGCGGGCGTGACGGCGTGCGCCTCATAAATGAGAAGGCCAGGCAATGTCAGCCATCAACGGATCAAGAGTAGCGTACATCCAAGAGAGCCCTTGGATACGTTCGCGAGAATTCGTTGGCCATCAGCCATTTGATTAGAAATCGAGCAATGTAGCAAGAACCGAGGCCCATCTAACACGTAAAGCTCAGACTTAAAGATAACCTTGGAGCGCAGCCTAATTCCAAAACGAGACTGATCTAAGATGCGTGAGCCCAAGCGCTTTTGGCGCTTGGAAACTCTCAAAGATTGGGACCAACTCTCGCGGGCTCTAAGGCTTATCAGGCACTGTAAAGAAGATCTCACGGGTCGCATATCCTGATAATAGTGGGTTTCAATGTGGCGAACCGTTGCGCAGGGATGAATAGCTCGACTAGGTTGTTTTTGGCGTGAGCCCCGCGGAGGTGCATTACGAAAGCGTTGTTAGGGACAGCGTGATGTTTAGAAAGCGTTTTGCGAAACGGAGATCAAATTGTTGTTCAAGCAGTCGCATATCGCGAGCGGAGACACTAAACTTGATGCGATAACGACGGTCGAAATCAAAGGGTACAAAGGAGCTTTGAATACCCTGTGCAGTTAATATGGCGGCTATAACCCCATTCGTCCTTTCGGTAGCATGAAAAAGTCGGCACCGTTGAGTCCGTCCAGGATGGATCTCAGATTTGAAATTCAGCGGCGGCCAAATATGGATTGGAAACGAAAGCGCGGAGTAAGCTGTTATATTTACAGGATGATCTAGCGAGATCACTTCAACACTGACATCATAGACCGTCTTGTCCGACCGATTCTGGAGTAGGATGTCGAATTGGTCAGCTCTTTGCATATTCGCCTCCGTCGCAACTGTACTGATTTCCAGAGGACACTGATAAGTTTCTTTGTCGTCTTTGGGTGACTGCATCGCCCGGTAGGCCTGACTCCTCAATTGGAGGGTGAGTCCCCTAGCTTTATATAAGTCAATCAGGTCGGCCACTTGCCTTGGCTCCATCTCCATCTCGTGATAGATGTAAACCTGTCCGGTAAAAGCCGTATCACCGAATCGCCGCGGCGAGCTATCTCCCGGACTGCGCATCGCGACCCCATTTAACCTCTGCCGCTCGCTGATCTCCCGCATGACCGACTTGTAGGAATCCGCCAACGACTTGCTGATCTCATAGGTGCCAGCACTGAGCGGAATGTAGAAGCTCATCCACTTCGCGTTCGAGTTCAGATCAATAAGAAGAAGGGCCTCGATCTCTTGGGGACCGCCCGGATAGTTGGTCTTGAAGAAGCCTGGAAGTCTTGCGGACAGATCCCCGAAATCATGCGCAAATAGGTCATGAAGGGATTGGGTTGAATTCTTGCGCTCTAAAGGTGGCTTTGGCGGTGGCGGACTATTCCTGGCGGCTATCGTCTTCTCTTTGGAATTTACCCATCGAATGACTTCTGGAAATAGAACAAAGACGCCTAGACCGACAACAAACCCAACAATGACCCTGATCGACAATTGATCCTCCGTGGTAAACAGCCAATAGAGTGTCATAGCGCTCAGGATGATCGCGGACACCCAGATGCAGCAGTGCGCAAACATAAACTCCCTTGGAGATGCATCACTCATGGCGAGAGAAACTCCGATTCCCGTAACTGCGGGGACCAAAATCCCGGTAATACCCCAAAGAATCTCCATCTTGGTCATCGATGGAGGCTAACCGACTCTTACCAAAACCGTCAACTGCGTGCGCCGGGCGGGGGGCCGTCAAAAAGGGCCAGGTCCCAAATTCTTGATTCCGATCCGACTCAAATGAGAAACAGAGGTCTGTGTGGCCTCTGCTCTACCAGTAAGCTAACGGAGCGTTTTGTCGGAAGTCGAAACGTGACCCCTTTGGATTTCGTGAGTTTTCGTGCGCGCGGGGAGAACTCGCCGTACTTTCCTTGACCTGAACCCCTAGACTCCCCCACGGAGATCTGGCGGGCATTTTGGCGAAAAACCTGCTACTACAGCGGAATGGACTCTGCTCTGTCCGGCGGCCTCATTGCTATCCTGGCAATCGCCGGCCTCGTCATTTCCGTCGTCTGGATAGTTTTCCCTTTTCTGGTCCTCAATCGTCTGGATCGGTTGGCGAAAGAATCAGCACGGCAAACAGAGTTGCTCCGCACAAATTCTGACCGACTTCTTCTTCTCCGATCATCAGAGCAAAGCGCTCAGCTAGTCTCAGAACCGGCATCAGGAACGACCGTCCCGCCTGACGCTGTAGTCGCCAAGTTGGAAAGAGATCGCGACGACCTGATCGCACAGCTCGAGGATGCGAAACGAAACCTTGCCGTGGCGGAAACTCTTGCCAGGACCGGCCAGGAATCCGCCGACGGCCACTCCCCAGCCTATCGAGCGATTAGGGACCTTGTGATCAAAGTAGAGGATCTTGAAGCAAAGTTGGCCCGGGCGGGCGGTACGCAGCCACAAGGTTGACAGGGGCAATCCTAAGGGGTCGCGCCGCTAGTTGTTAATCGTCTCTCTCGCCAGGTGCGGGAAAGGCAACTGCCCACCGCACGGTTGCAAGATTATCCGGGAGCGTCTTTTGCCGCTCGATCCTGGGGAGATCGCTCGACATAAGATGGGAAGGACATTCATGGCCGATGAAATAAGCCGCACCCGTTCGATCGCTCGCGACCTGAGGTCGTTGGTCGCTCGAATGCCTGCGTGGGCAGAATTCTGCCTCATTTTCTTAATTACATTTTCCTGGCCCCTGATCGCAAACTTTCGCGCCGTCCTTGGCCGATGGGTTTTCCATCGAGCGGCGCATCGCTTCGAGTTTCGCGATCGTGTTTTGCTCCACCTACTGATCATTGAAGCGGTCACGCTCGCGGTGGTGTATGGAATTGGGCGGATTCGCGGCTGGGCAACCGAGGTGTTTCGATTTCAACTGACTTGGCGATGGACCGTTATCGGAGTGCTCCTGTGGTTGATTATCATGATCGCGACGGATCTGTTGTATTCGTTCGCGCACGCGTATGGTCTTTATCATCCGTTGCCTTTCCTGGGGGGCGCGCAGGTAAACCCCACTTTGCCATTCATCCTGATAAATTCCCTCACCAATCCTGTATTTGAGGAGTTTTTAGAATCGGGCTACCTGATAACCGCGGCCTCCAAATTTGGGATGTGGCCGGCGGTTCTTTCCAGTGCCCTCCTCCGGGCTTGTTTGCATCTCTATCTAGGGGATTTCCCAGCCGTAGTTGTCTTGGCCACAGGCATAATTTTCGGATTAACCTATTGGCGCTGGCATCAATTGTGGCCGCTTATCCTTGCTCATGCCCTGATGGATTTCTTTGGACTGCTGCATGTGAATGTCCTCCAATCGCTGCACTTGATCTGATAGCGGCTTCGGTCCGCGGGTCGATCTTTGGGGTCAGGTTACGGAAAGTGCGATCCGGCATCCCTTGGATTTGACTTCCCCGCGACCCTATTTCGGCGGTGCAGCGAAGGCTTTCTCCATCGCCATAATCTGCTGCTGGCCCTGACGCTGCTGCTGGATCAGGGTGAAGGTGCTCAACTGGTCCGGCGAAAGGATCCCCTGGACTCCGGCCATTGCCTGGTCCCAGTTCACCGTGTTGGGAATCGCGGCTGTGCTTGCCCGGTGCTGGCTGTTAGCGGCTAACACTGCTGTGAGCTTAACCTCTTGGTCCGCCGTCAGGGGCTGGCTAAGTCCGGCCATGGTGCTTGAAAAATCGCTGACGAGGGGGACCACGGCTGTTTGGCGCAGGTACTGGTGGATGGCCTGATAGTTATCCGATCCAACCATGGCCCTGATGGCGGCATTGTTCGCCCGCGTAAGCTGATCGTTCATCGTCACGAAGGCGGCCGATCCAGGGTCGAGGCCTTCGGCATTGGCAGTCTGCGTCATGGTGAGGTCCTTGTCCTCCCGTTGGGTAAGCAGATCCTCGACCTTCTCGATTTGCTCCGAGGGCAGATGTAGCGACTTGAACACGGGACCGTAGGTCGCATCCAGCATGTCACGAAAATCCTTGAGGTAGCGGACGCGCATCTCGGGATGGGTCGCTATCCAAAGCATCCTGGACTGGGCTGGACGGGCAGGAAGCGTCGCGGCCGGGCGAGCCGGCGGACTCGCCACCGCTGCAGCCGCAGCCCGATCAAGGACGGCGCGGCGCGCCTGTGCCTCGCGGAGGTCCTGATCAGCAGTACGAAGATGGGCATCCAATTCCGAGCTCCGCGCCTGAAGCCCGCGTTCGGCCGCACGGGCCAGTGCCGCCTCGTACCATTCGTAGGTGGCGAAACCCACGGCCAGGATTGCGGCGGCCAAAACCAGCAGAAGCCTCTTGTTCGATCGGTTCACCGCGGCCTTTGGTCATTCAAATAGAGCGTACTTACACTCTGCATATCCTGGCCGGCGTGGATCGCATTGAGGGAGCGGAGCTGGGCTGACGAGAACATGGTCGTGGCTCGCGTCATCACCCTGTCCCAATCGAGCTTGCCGAGATTCACGTTTCCGCCGTTGCGATAGTCGGGGCTCCCGTCAGCCACCAGTTGAAGGAGTTGATCGGTCTGCTCGGAGGTGAGGGGTTCCCCGCCGGAGGCGGCGCCAGCGGCGACTTGGTATGCAATGGACCGGGCGGAATAACTCCGATCGAATTCGTGGATTCGCTGAAACCCGGCGTCCCCCACCACTCCCCGGACCGCGTCGTCATAGGCTGCACCAACCTTCTGCATCAGCGCTCGGTAGGCCTCGTTCGCTCCGGGATCGGAATTGTCGCCACTCAGCTGCTTCGCTTGGGCCAAATCAAGCTGATCGGACCATTTTTTGAAATATGCGTCCGCCAACTGGCTCATTTGGTCACTGGAAAGGCCCATATCCTTGGCGAGCTGAATGTAGTGGAGATGGATTTCGGCGTTGAAATACTTGCTCAGAATCTGCCGCAACTCGGGGTTTTCGGTGGCTTCGCGCAAAAAAGAGTCGCCCGCACCAATAGTCGGCCGGGAGCCGCCGGCAGCATCCCCATTGGCCACCTTGTGGGACGCAGTCTCCTTGGCAGCAGCTGCCTCAGCGTCCACCTTCGCCCGTTGCTCGGAGAGCGCCTTTAGCCTCGCGTCAGACTGCGCATACTCGAGTTTCAATCCCTCAGCCGCTCGCTGCGACTTCACCAGCTGGACATGATAGTATATACCAACTCCCAGGGCGAGCAAACCGCACGCCGCCGCCAGTTCGATGGTAAATTTATTTGCCATAGAGGGTGGCGTGCCAAATTCCAGCCGACCTGACGCCACCCCACCAGCCTATTCCGACGTTAGGCGATTCGAAAGGATCCAGGCCAGCGGCAGCGTTAGTCCACCAGGTCGGGCAACTCCAAGGGGTCAGGTTACGGAAAGTGCGATCCGATATCCCGATCTTCTGGGTTCGATCAGCGCAATTTCTCCACCGATACTTAGATCAGCTTTTCCGGAACGTACACAATGTCACCCGGCCGAAGCAGGAGCGATTCGTCGTCTGGGGAGAGAGCGCTATGACCATTGATGATGGCTTGGACGTCAATGTGCTGAATTACGGCGCTGCCTCCTTTGGTTCCCGGGGCGCGACTAATCCGGACATCACTGCCCTTGGCGATATCAGTGAAGCCGCCCGCCTTAACCACCAGCTCAACTAGGGAGTAACCAGATCCCGGCGGAAGCTCATAGCGTCCTGGATTCCTGACCGCTCCCTGGATGGAGACCAGGCGGGAGACCACTGGCGCGGGTGTTGAGGCCGCAGCGGGATCTGATTCCGATCGGGCCGCGCTGCTGTTGCGCGCCGCTGTTAGGGCGGCTGCAAGCTGGACGTTCGTTGTGTCGGCGGCGGTGAGGCGCGACCGAAGGCTATCCCGCTCCTGTGTGGCCAGACCAAGCAAGGTCGTGCGAAGCTTGGCCTGATTGAATAGATAGGCGTTACCCGCGATCGATAGCCCGGCAACAACGAAGGCGAGCCCCATGGCGGTTTTAGTGGTGGTCATAAATTTCAGAAGCTCCGCGGCTAGGCCCGCTCCGCCTATGGTCGCTGGGGCGCTCAGGACCGCGGCGGTGACGGCCCCCGCAAGGCCATTGGGGGCAGCCATCGCCGCCTGGCTGGTCAGGGCAGCTACCAGAGCGGTGGCGGTAGACTTGATGCCACGGCGCGAAAGCGACCGCTCCATCTTGCCTAAAGTGCGCTCCACCCGCGATCTCGCGCCCTCTTCGCTGAGCTTGAGTTTCACGCCGATCTCCGCGAAGGAGCATCCGCTGAAAAACCGCAGGAGAACCGCCATCCGATCCCCCTCGCTTAGATCGTCCAGGGCCTGGTTGATGGTGGGCCGCAGTCCTTCCCAATCGATGGCGGCCGAGTCCGGGCCGGAAAGTTCGCTCATTTGCTGCGCCCCTTGTTCGCGGCTGCGCCGGCGACGTTCCGTCCGCACCGCCTTGGCCGCGATAAACCGGGTTGTCGTATAAAGCCATCCGGCCAGAACCGCGTGCCCCAGCAACGCTGGAGCATTGCGCGCCAGGGCGACAAACACCTGCTGGCTGACGTCCCGGGCGAGGTGAGCGTCACCCCCCACCCGCGGCAGCGCGCAGGCATAGACAAAATCAACCCGGCGCCGCACCAATTCGGCGAATGCTTCCTCCGAACGGTCCCGGGCATAGCGACGAAGCAGTTCCAGGTCATCAGTCATGCGTTTTATCATCCTTAGGTACCCGCCAGTTTGCGAACCGTGCAAAAAACTCTCATTCTCGCTTCAACGGCGAGGGCGGTTTAAGGGCAGATCTAGGGGGTCAGCCTCCAAAAATTGACTTCGGCTGCTTGAGAGGCTCCGCGCCTGGTTGGGAGGGGGCCAGCGAGGACCGTCCACGTCCATGTCAACTTTTGCAGCCTGGCCCCTTGGATTTCCCCTCTATTTGGTCCGGCGCCAGACGGATTCGTCGCCCGCACCTTCTCTGATCACCAACTCTGTCGCCACACCCTTTTCATCCCGGATGAAGATGAAAGAGGCATCAATGAATTTGCCGAAGAACGTAGCGTCGGATTCGGGAATGAATTCGAAAACACGGCCGGTTGGTGCCTTCTGCATGAGATGATTGCCATCTAGCCATAGCTGAATGCTTTTTCCCGAACTATCCTCATAGATTCCAACATATCGCTCCAATGATTCCCCAGTGGCCGAAATCGCCTTGTGTTCCTTGGGTAGGGCATACTTCTCCCCAAAAAGGATTGCCTCCAGATCGCGAGCGACCGTGCCGGCATACCGAAAGTCCTGGTTGCTCAGAACGATCACACAGACGTCTTCATCTGGATATCGATCAAATGTGGCCGTGTAGCCTCTGTTGTCCCCGTTATGGCTGACCAGTTTACGATTGAAGCGTGTTAAGATATTCCACCCGTAGCCGTAATGAGCGGAAAACGGCGTAAACATAATCGAAATCGAGCGGCGGGGGAGAAGTGTCTCTGTGCGCAAAGCTCGATCCAGACGGTACATGTCTTCAACTGTAGAATAGATGCAACCCGCGGAAAACGCTTGGGACATGTCCATAAACGGTGCATTTTCCCACGCACCGTCCGCATTCTTGGAATAGCCTGAAGCCCGGCGTGGGATTATCGCCTCGATTCGATTGCAACCTGTGTCCGCCATGTGAAGCGGCGAGAAGATGTGCTCTCGCATAAAGGCTTCGTATGTTTCTCCGGATGCCTTTTCGATGACACAACCGAGCAAAAAATAACCAGAATTGGAATAGCGGTAGCGCTCGCCGGGTTTGAAGTCCAAGGGACGATTCCTAAAAAGCCCGATCACTTCTTCCTTGGTCATCCGCTGGCCCATGATCTTTTCCCAAGCAGCGTCGGCATATTCCGGGATACCGGAGGTGTGCGTAAGCAAATGATGCAGTGTTATGTCTTTCCATGTCTCTGGGCAGTTAGGGTAGTATTTTGAAAGCAAGTCATGCACGTTGAGCATCCCGTTCTCCTGTAGGAGCATGATGCCTATGGCCGTAAATGACTTGGTGACGGAGGCGAGGCGGAATTCGGTCTGCGGGGTATTAGGGACACTCAGTTCCCGATCTGCCATTCCGTAACCCCTACTCAAAAGGACCTGCCCATCTCGTGCCACGAGTACCGAACCGCTAAACTGATTCACCCGCATCTGGGCCTGGAGATACTCTTCGGCATTGCTATCGAAATTCCCCGCGGCATGCAGCACGGAGATAGAAAGCACCACTAAACAGCTAGCGATCCACGGGCGGATGGACTGACGTATCATTCCGAGAACGGGGTAATTTCTTCTAATTCCGTTCGCAAGCCTTGTTCGTCGCCAGCAAACCTCCTAGCGTCTTTCGACACGATGACCCAATACATTTTACTCATCCAAGGTAATGCTAAGAGTCACGCTAGTACTGACGAGTGGAGTCGCTTTTTGGCAGTGGCGGAGGACCAATCCAAGGGGTCACGTCTTGACTATTGACTTAACTCGCCCCGCGAAACCAACGCCGGACCGGTCTGGAAAAGCTGAGAGTTCAATGGGCGCTGGACGCCAAGCAGCCGACTTCGATCGCGGCCAATAGCGCGTTTGGTCAAAAGTCAAAACGTGACCCCTTGGGGATTTCCCATACGCTGGCCTAAAAAGGAACGAGGCAGCGATGGCTGAAGAGTACAGATACCACATAAAAGAAACCGCCAATTGGCTTGCGCGGCTTTATCGAGCAACCAAAGACGATACCAAAGCCCGTGCATGGGAAGAAGCGGGGCGATAGATAGTGTCAGCCTTTGTACCCGGGAATATTGTCGATACTGGCCCGATTTTTGTCGCGACGATACACAGCCAATCCCTCAGGACCCTTCTTTTCGCACCACTTGTCTAGAGCATCGCGGTTTTCCACGAAATCTAGGAAAGGCACTGCATAGCCGCACGAATCTGAAATTCGTGCGACAGTTACTCGAATGATAGCCCTAGCTCCAGGATGGTCGGGGAAGTGTTCACTGAGCCGCTCAAAATCCCGATCTCCAGGATAGATCACTGCACCAGTTCCGTGAAGGCGGACAATCTTTGGAGGACCAGAGAACGCACAGAACATGATCACTATGCGGCCGTTTTCCTGAACATGGGATACTGTCTCGATGCCGCTTCCGGTCAAATCGAGATAGGCGATCTCGCGCTCACCCAGAACGCGGAACGTATCGCCTCCTTTGGGCGAGCAATTGACGAAGCCGTCACCTGCCAAGGGAGCGGTTGCAGCAAAGAATATCCTCTGCTGCTTGAGCCAAGCCTGTAGCTCAGGATTCAGCGTCTCGTATAGTTTACCCATACCTATTTCGGTTAGTATCAATTTGGGCACTTGATTGCCATTGGAAAGACGGAAAAGGGTCTCAAAGGGATCAGGCTAGAGGAGTTAACGTGGGAATCCCCCTTCACCGGTGCGCCAGCGATTGGTGCACCGCCGGCTCGCTTGGGCCCAAAATGCTAGATTTTTGTCCGGTTTTCTCACCGGCTTGCATTATGATCGTGAGGACAATGATCGATGACGCCGAATTGCTCCGTCGGTACGCCACCGGCCGCTCCGAAGATGCATTCACCGAGCTGGTGGGGCGCCACATCAGTCTGGTCTACAACGCCGCAATTCGGCGAACTGCAAACGCCCAGTTGGCAGAAGAAGCCACGCAACAAGTTTTCGCCGTTCTGGCACGAAACGCCGGTGCGCTTTCTCGCCATGCCGCCCTTGTCGGCTGGCGAGGAAGCGCACCGGCGTTTCGTGCCAGAACGGCG
>Ga0206969_1167_pt1 | contig 16982 bp, 18 predicted proteins | sample Alteio_BWOrgHeat_87_FD_153256 | JGI IMG/M metagenome (GOLD analysis project Ga0206969, IMG submission 153256) | Enriched cells from forest soil in Barre Woods Harvard Forest LTER site, Petersham, Massachusetts, United States -... | ecosystem: Environmental > Terrestrial > Soil > Temperate forest >... | reverse complement strand
TCTTTTGTGGTTTTCGTTTCATCGTGGTTGGAGAGTTCAGCTTGATTTCATTTGGCGGATACAATGTTATTGGGCTTGCGGCGCAGTTTGTCGATCAGACGGATGTCCCCGCGCTTCCGCAGGAATTTCGTCCACTGGCCGAGGAAATTTTATTTGAGCAACAACGTCGCGGCATGGTCGAAAGAAACGCCGATGGCGCTCGCGTGCTGTCAACACGTGAGATAATGAATAATTACAACGGATACATACATCAAATCGTTGTGCCTTATCTTGTCAAACAAGGGATGACGTCGACGGAAATCAACAGGCATTTAACTCGCTTCTCTAAAATTATTCTCGGTCTTCACGCGCGCGATTACAAGCAATGGCTGGCCCGTTCGTTGGCTCTGGCATTGGGCAGTTTTCCAGATCAGATGTTTGTTCTTTGTTTGGGATTGATGCTGTTCGTCAGTTTCTTGGCGCGCATCATCAGTGCTCGATCGATGCTTCGGGTCGCGGATCTTCCCGTGATAGAAGTCGCCGTGATTGCCGCCATTGGAATCGGATATTTTGTGGCCCAAATATCACTCATTGTTTTGGTGGAATTGCCCGTGCCGCGTTACACGGATACTGCTTTCCTGTTTTTGCCGAGCGTGCTATTGGCGGGTGTCGTGGAGAATATTCGTGTCATCCGGCAAAATTGCAAATTGAGATACGTTCATGGTTGAGAGCGTCCGTGTGCAAGAAAAATCTTCGGAATGGTATGAACAATGGTCCATGTTCAAGGCGCCCGATCGACTTCTGTTAGAACAATGGATCGCGCCTGCAACGCTTGAAGATTTTCGCAGGAAAGATGTTCTTGAGTGCGGTTGCGGCGCGGGCCAGCATACGAACTTCATCGCGCCGTTCGCCACGTCCATTACAGCTGTTGATCTGAACACCGCCGACATCGCTCGCGCTGAGAATCGGCATCTCTTGAACGCCACATTTATCGAGGCGGACATTGCCAGCATGGATTTGGGACGGCAATTCGATATTGTCATTTGCATCGGCGTCATTCAGCACACGCAAAATCCCGACGCGACGTTTCGGTCAATCTATAAACATTGCAAGTCAGGAGGGAAAATCATTATTTGGGCGTACAGTTTCGAAGGGAATGAATTGGTCCGATGGTTTGTGGAGCCAATGCGCGCTCTGTTGTTGCGTCATCTTTCTAGAAAAGCGCTGGTGGTATTGTCCCACCTCTTTACGCTGGTCATGCTGCCATTCGTCTATACGGTTTACCGTTTTAAGTGGGCCCGACATTTTCCTTACTTCGAGTATTTTGAGAATTTCCGAAAACTCTCCTATCACCGGAACATGCTCAATGTGTTCGATAAATTAAACGCGCCCAGCACCGTTTTTTTTACACGTCAGCATTGCGAGACGTGGTTCAATGAGCGCTTATTTGAGAAGGAATCCATTCATGTCCGATGGCATGCTGGTGTTAGTTATAGTTTGAGCGGCATTAAAAAACCAGACTTCAAAAGTGAGCCATAACTTGTCGGAACAACCACAAATGGTTGCTGCCAACGGTTTGGCAACAATGGCCACGGCAATGAAAGATGTTCGCTATTATTATCAGTGGGTTTATTCTGCATTGCATCCATTGCTGGGCGATCGTGTTCTCGAGATCGGTCCCGGCTATGGTGCACTTGCTGACATCATGCTTGCCAATAAAAAAACATATTTTGCTATCGATTCAGATCTCACCGTGATCCGGAATTTGAACGAGCGCTTTCCCCAAAACGGCAAAAATTTCTTCTGTGGTAACGTCGATGATCAACCGTGGCAAGATGTCATCAAATCGCAGAAGGTGGACACAATTCTCTCAATGAATGTTCTTGAACATGTGGAGGACGACGTGAACCATTTGCGTCAATTGGCAAAATGCGTGCCGGGGGGGAGAATCATTGTGATGGTGCCGGCGATGCGCTGTTTGTACGGAAGCCTTGATCGGGAAGCCGGCCATTTTCGGCGTTACAATAAGCGAGATCTTAAGGTCGCTCTGGACAAAGCATCGTTGATACCGACTTCAGTTCGTTACTTTAATGGTGTGGGGGTGGCGGCGTGGTGGGCCGCTTCCAAGTTATTTAAATTTCGCATTGATGGACAAGAGACGCAGGCATCAATTCGATTTAACGATGCCTTGATCGTGCCGATGTCGCGTCTTGTTGATCCACTGCTCTCTCCATTTTTCGGGCAGTCCCTCATTGCGTCCGTCTCCATCCCAGTTTCGTTTTGATTGTTTTATGTTTTGCTACAATCCGCGCCTCAACGCCGGCGTGGCGGAATGGCAGACGCGTCAGACTCAAAATCTGATGTCCTCACGGGCTTGGGGGTTCGAGTCCCTCCGCCGGTATTTTTTTAAAACCAACCATTGGATTTCACTCCATGAATATACTTCTCACCGGAGCGGCGGGTTTCATTGGAAGCTGCTTTTTACGCAAGTTGAACGACGCGGGCTATTCCGATATCTGGCTCGTCGATACTGTTGCGTCCGCTGAGGGAATTCCCAATCTCGTCAACAAACGTTACCGTGCTTATTTGTCGCGCGAAGAATTGCTGCCGCAATTGTCCTCCGGAAAATTAAATCATTTGGATCTCGTCGTTCATTTGGGTGCTTGTTCCGACACCACTGAAATGGATCGTGCGTTTCTCACGCGCAACAATGTGGAGTACAGTCAAATGTTGGCGCGGTGGGCGTTGGAAAAAGGCAAACGGTTCCAGTATGCGTCGAGCGCTTCGGTGTATGGCGACGGTAAAAAAGGCTACAGCGATGCCGACGAGGAACTCGGTTCGTTTCATCCACTCAACCCCTATGCGGAATCCAAATACGCATTTGACCGTTGGTTGGTGGCGGAAAAATTGAGCGATGCTGTCGTCGGGTATCGATACTTCAACGTGTTCGGCCCGAACGAATATCACAAAGCCGGCATGCGGAGCATGGTATGCAAAGCGATCGACCAAATTAAAAACAAAGGCCACGTAGAACTATTTGCGTCGTCACGCGCCGGGTATGAAAATGGGTCGGAGCAACGAGATTTTATTTACGCAAAAGACGTGAATGAAGCGATGATGTTTTTTGTGAACAACCCGACGCTGGGAGGCATTTTCAACATCGGCACCGGGCGCGCGCGCACATTTAAGGAATTGATCTTGGCGGTCTTTGTGGCGCTGGGTCAAGCGCCGAAGATTCAGTTTATTCCGATGCCGCCTCATCTCCAAAAGCAATATCAGTATTTCACGGAGGCGGATTTGAAAAAGTTGCGCGCGGCCGGTTGCAATGTCGCGTTCCAGTCGCTCGAAGAGTCCGTCGCCGACTACGTGCGCGCTCATTTGACGCAACCCAACCCTTACTACTGATACGTCCCCACAATAAAAAAGCCGCCTCCGTGAAATCTCACGGAGGCGGCTTCAGAAGCGCACATCCTTCTTACTGGTTGTTGGAGGTTGTCGGGATGACGATTCTCATTCCGATTTCAATGGATGCTGGGTCGTCGATTAAATATTTGTTCGCCGCATAGATGGCTTTCCATTGGCGTTTGTCGCCCAGCTCTTGCTGAGCGATGGAGGCCAGCGTGTCGCCTTCTTGGACCACGTATACTCGACGGTGTTGACGAGGAGCGCGAAGGATCGTATCGCCGCCCAGCGAATGGGCTTTGGCCGGCGTTTCGGTGACGGTGCGTTCCACGGGAGCCGCAGAGGCTTCCTGCGTATCTTTCTTCGTATCCGTTTTATCTTGTGCGACTTGCAGATTGCGGTTTGGTTGCTCGATCGGCTGGGCAATCGTGGTGGGCACGCTGGTCGCGGTAGGACCGAAGTGCATGGACACGCTGATTTTTTGATGGGTATCGAGTTGATTGATCAAGCCAAAAGCGTAGTCGATGGATGTGCTACCCAAAGCAAAACCGGCGCCAGCGCTAAACTGGCTGCTGTCGCCCAGTTTGCGAAATCCGGCGCGAACGGCCAACGGGCCAATCAAGGTTTCAAGGCCAACTCCGGGAGCGAATTGTTTTTCATTGTTCATATAGGATCCGTCCAATAACAAGCTTGTGCTCATGCTTCGGCCCGGCAGTAAGAGAAACGATCCACCCACGCGCAATGTCTCGGGTAATGTGTCACCTTCTGAAATATATTTCAGCTGGGTTCCATAATTGAGAGCTGAGGCTCCGATGCTCAAGCGGGATGATACTCTTGCTAGAAGGCCGATATCCCCAGAAAATGCCGTCGCGGTATAAATACCCGCCAGAGTGGAATGAAGATACGTCCCTGCCAATCCGAATGAAATGTTGTTCCATTGATGGGCATAGGCCAACTTCGCTGACATATCTTCTTGCGCTTTTACGGAAGATGTCGTCCCATTGTCATTGACCAGGTCGATGTTCCCCGCATTGTAATAACCGACTGATAACCCAAATCCGCCGGTGCGCGACGCATTGGGCATTCCAACCGTAAGATGCCCATCACGGTCTCCAATCAGTCCACTCTCCAATAAAAAGGATGCTTGCCCCCGAGTTAATGTTGCGACCGCAGCTGGGTTGTAGGCGATGGCGGTGACATCATCGGAAACGGCCGTAAAGGCTTCTCCGAGTGCCTCAGGTCTACTGCCAATTCCTTCAGTTAAAGTAAGACCGCCGGAACTGGCCGATCCTGAAGCCAAAATTCGAGTTGGTATGGTGAGGAGATTTCCTAGAAAGATGCCGAGCACAATTAATATCTTTTTCATGTCACTAGTTTGTCTTGTCCCAATTTCCTTACCAGGTTTATTTGCACGATTTAGATGTGACATCTGTCCGTCTCCTTTAAGCGTGTAGTCATTACTCATACATGCATCGCTTCTGCCAGGCGTGTAGGATAAAACAGCTTTTGTTTAAGGCCAATTTCGAATTTAACGGAGTTTTTTTGGGAAGGTAAGATATCGACAAACACAAACTCATCGTCGGTAGAAACGTGTATACTGCCGCTCGACGTGAAAAAGTCTCTTAAGTCTGTTGCGGTTCACTTCAATCCCGAAAAACCTCGAGCTTTGGCAGAACGGCCACGGTTGGAAGCATGGTTTTCACGACGTAAAATCCGTGTGCTTCCTCTTTCCCGTCTCGCCAACGCCGATGTCCTACTGACATTGGGCGGAGATGGAACCATTCTAGCGATTGCTTCCCAAGCCGCTCAACGAAATGTGCCGGTTTTGGGAGTGAACACCGGTCGTTTGGGGTTTATGACCTCTATTGAATTGCCCCATTTATATAAACAGTTGACCCGTGTTGTGGCAGGTCACTGGGTTATGAGTTCTCGATTGATGTTGGAGATCGTCGCACCCCGCGTTGCTACGCCAATGTTGGCATTAAACGACGCTGTGATCCGCATTGGCTCCACCACGCGGGTGACCACGATTTTGGCTTCGATTCAAGGTCACGAACTTGGACGTTTTATTGGAGATGGCGTGATTGTGGCCACGCCGACGGGTTCAACCGCGTATTCTTTGGCGGCGCAAGGGCCCGTGATTCATCCGGATGTGAATGCGTTGGTATTGACCCCCATTTGTGCGCACAGTTTTTCTCAACGTCCGGTGGTGTTTCCATCGGATCAAACGTTGGAATTGTCGTTGGCAGATCAGCGGGTGCGCAATGAAGTCCAGCTGTGTCTGGATGGGCAACGCGTTTTTCTTTTGCAGTCCGGCGATCGGGTGCGTTTGCGCCGCGCGCCGCAGAAATTAAAATTGATTCACGACCCCTCGGTTTCGTACTTTGGGATCCTGAGAGAAAAGTTATCATGGGGAGAACGATGAGCATAAAACGCGGCTTGCTTTATTTGTCTTTGATTTTGATGGCGGTTCCGGCTTTCGCGGATCGAAGCGGCGATCAAGGTGTCGGATTGATGGTTGGAAACCCCAGCGGCTTTTCCTATAAATTTTGGCTGGATAACAATGCCGCGTTGGATGCGGCGATGGGCATAGATCAGGGAAAGTTCGATGTCCATGCCGAGTTCTTATGGCACAATTTCACATGGGCCAATAAAATTCAGGACAATATGATTAAAGGCATCACCGACAACGGTGACTTTCCTCTTTATTTTGGCGTGGGCCCGCGTGTTTTGTTCAACGGTAACACCGAATTTGGCCTTCGCTTTCCCGTTGGATTGAGTTTCTTGCCTCACAACACCACCTGGGAGTTTTTCGGTGAACTGGCGCCAGTGCTACGTTTTACTCCGGACACCGGTATGAACTTTGATTTTGGAATTGGCGCCCGTTATTATTTTCCCGCTGTGCGTCCTCGGGTGACAAATTGAGCGGCGATCCGCGTTTTCAAAAGACCAGCGGCATTGAAGCATTCACAGGCAACGAGTTGTTGCTGAAAGGCGCTTTGGAAGCCGGCGTTGGGTTGATCACCGGATATCCGGGATCACCGGTATCAGACGTGTTCGACGTCATTTCGGCGGAAGCGCCGTATTTGATCGAACGGGGTGTGGTGGCGCAAATTGCCAACAACGAAGCGCTGGCCACCGCGCGATTAAACGGAGCGCGTCAAGCCGGGTTGCGCGCGCTCGCAATCATGAAGTCCGTCGGATTGCACGTCGGCGCGGACGCGCTGGCGGTGGGAAATTTGATGGAAATCCGCAAGCCCGAAGGCGGCGCGGTGGTCGTGGTCGGAGACGATCCGTGGAATGAAACGACCCAAATCAATTCCGATTCTCGTTTTCTCTCGCGCCATTTACACATGCCGGTACTGGAACCATCGACGTTTCAGGAAGTGAAGGATTGGATCGCCGCCGCGTTTGATCTTTCTGGCGCCTCCGACTTGTATCTGACCTATTTACTGACGACGAACCAGGCCGACGGCGGCGGAACGGTGTCGGTTCATTCACATCCGCCTTTGCCGGTATCCAACATCAATCCCGCGACGCTTTCCAGCAAAAATATCGTTGTGACGGACACGGTGCTTTTACCGCCGCAAGTGTCCACGCGAGAGGCCACGCTGTCCGACCGTTTGCTGCGTCTTCGCAAACGCGCGCGTGAGTTGGGTTTGAACCAATGGCATGGTCCTCGTCGTGTGCGCATGCCGGTCGGATTTGTCGCGGCGGGTTTGTCGTACGCCTATTTGGAGCAGACGCTGAAATTATTGGGACTTTGGTCTCGCACGCCGATTTTAAAATTGGGCGTTACGTATCCCATAGATCCAGACGATATTTTGGAATTGGCGAGCCACGTCGAGCATTTGGTCGTCGTGGAAGAGAAGCGTGGTTTCTTGGAAGAGCAGATCGCGCATGTCTTGACGAATTGAAAACAAGCCGGGCGGCTTGAAAAAGCGCCGGCGTTGTGGGGAAAACGTTTTCCCAATGAAGAACCGGGGTTCCCTGAAAATCGCGGCTTGAACGTGTCTGTTATGCTGGAAGTATTGGGGCCGGCCTTCATGCGATGGAAAGAATATTTCCCGACGCTCAACATCGATCGCATCAACAAAGAACTGGCGGAGATCGTTCACACGCGTTCCTCGTCGTTCGACGTGCCGACGCGCACGCCCACGTTTTGTCCGGGTTGCCCGCATCGCGATTCCTCCACGGTCAGTTTGGAGTTGAAACAAAAGTTCAACGAAAAAGGCTCCGACGTGGTTTTTCATGGCGAAGCCGGCTGTCATTCGATGTTGCAGTACGCGCCGCACGAAGGATTAATGCAAAGTTATTCCGGAATGGGTTTGGGCGGTGGCACCGGCGCGGGCATGGATCCCTTCGTCACCAACAAGCAAGTTGTGTTTTTAGGCGACTCGACGTTTTTTCATTCCGGCATCATCGCGGTGTCGGATTCCATCAAAAATAACCAGAACATCACCTATATCATCCTCGAGAACAAAACCACTGCGATGACCGGCCATCAGCCGACGCCGGGCAACGATGTGGATGTGATGGGGAAACCCACGTTCGCGCAAGATATCGAGCGCACGCTGCGCGGTTTGGCGCCCGATGGTATTTTTATTGCGCGCGTGAATCCGGCCGATCGCGAAAAATATCAGCCGTTCTTGGAGGAGACCGTTTTGAAGCCCGGCGTGAAAGTCATTATCGCCGACAAAGAATGCGCGATCACGTTGCATCGTCGCAAAAATGCCGAGAAAAAAATTATTTTGAAACAGCAAGGATTTCTCGCACGCGAAGAAAAAATCAATATCACGCCGGAAGTGTGCGAATACTGTTTGGAGTGCACACGCCAGACAGCTTGTCCTGGTTTGACCGTCGAAGAAACGCCGCACGGCCGCAAAATTGCGACCGACCGTTCCACTTGCGTGGACGACGGCGCCTGCGCGCGCACCAAAGCGTGCCCGTCTTTTGAGCGCATGATTATCGAGCGTTCCCAGCCGACGGGATCCGCAGACAGGGTTGTGCTCAAGTGGGACGATGTTCCCGCCGTGACGCCTCCGTCGTTCGATCACAAATGGAGCGCATACACCGCCGGTGTCGGCGGTATGGGCGCCGGTGTCGTGAACGCGGTGTTGGTTCGCGCCGGCATGACCGAAAAATACGAAGTGGGATTTTTGGATAAAAAAGGATTGGCCATCCGCAACGGCGGAGTTTATGGGCACATCGTTTTTTCCAAAGATGAGCATATCAGCACGCCGGTGATTCCCTATGGAAAAGCGGATTTGTTGGTGGGACTCGATGCGCTCGAAGCGGCGCGCGCGCTGGATGCGCGCACCAATCTTCGCGTCGCACACCCGGCCCGTACGCATGCGGTGGTGAACACGCACAAAAATGAAACCGTGTTGTCGCTGATGGGACGCCAAGATTTCGACCCGGCCACGCTTGAAAACGTGATCCGCGCCAAAGTCCGTTTGGGCGGATATCTCTCCGCCGATTTTTCCGAGCTTTCGGAAAATTATTTGGGATCGAAACTGTACGCGAACATGATGATCCTCGGCGCCGCGTATCAAAAAAGTTGGCTTCCGTTGACCGAAACAAGTTTGATGGACGCCATCGCGCAAAGCGTGAGGGCGAGCGACGTCGAAGTCAACCAGCGCGCGTTTCAAATCGGACGTTATGTGTCGGTTCATCCTGAGATGCTGCATCCCGATTATGCGCGTGAAACCGCGGCCTCGCTCGTCGAGAAGAACGCCGCTTTGTTAAAAGCGCGCCGTCGTTTCGGCGGCGCCCGCCACGCGCTGTTGTACCGAGAGCGCATGACCCAAGCGATGCGGTGGATGGACACGACTCCCGAGACCACCGCTTTCGTGGCCCGCGCCGTCTACGATTTGATCCGCTATGGCGGAATTAAGCTGGCCGATCGCTATTTGGAATTGGTGTGGGTGACCTACCGAAAAGATCAAAAGAAATTTGATTTCAGGGCCACGAAAGCCGTGGTACAAGGTCTTTATCGAACGTTTGCGATCAAAGACGAAGTGTGGGTGGCCGAGTTGTTGACGTCGCCGGAAAAATACGAACGTGATCGGAAACGCTACAACCTGGACGCCTCGCGTGGCGACCGGGTCCGTTATTTGCATTACAATCGGCCTCGCTTTCAGATCGGTCCGTGGGCGATTGAATTCGATGTTCTGACGCGTGACTGGATGTTGCGAATCATGGCGCGCGCCGGCGTGTTGCGTCGATTGCTGCCAATGTGGCATGCAGATGAGAAAGTATTTCAACGTTGGTACGTTCGGATGGTCGAACGATTTACGTTTTTTGAATCGGCGCAGGACTATGAATGCTATGCGCAAGCGTTGGAGATTCATGAAAAAGCCCGCGGCTATCGCGAAATCCGTGCGCCCCGCATGGACGCCGCGATGAAAGAGGCTGAGGCGCTGCTTGCGCAAATCGGCAAGACACAGCATGAGAAAATTTTTTCACCTTCGTGACGAAACAGCGCGAGTGATGTTGGATGTATAAAATCCGCGAGGCAAGCGGCGAAGATCTGTCTTCTATTTTCAGTTTGATCAATAAGCAGGCCCACAATGGAAAGATCCTGAAACGCAGCCGAAAAGAAATTAAGAAAGTGTTGCGGAGTTTCTTTGTGGCCGAGCAAGACGGGGTCATCGTCGCGTGCGGCGCCATCGAGATTTACAATAAAAAATTGGCCGAGATTCGCTCGTTGGTTGTTACGTCAACGCACCAGCGAAAAGGAATCGCGAGAGCGTTGATCAAACGTTTTATTCAGGTTGCCAAGAAAAAGAGGGTCTACGAAGTTCTCACCATTACCGATCGTGATGATGTGTTTGTCTCGCACGGTTTCTCTCAGCAGTTGCAAGGCCAGAAGGCGCTTTTTTTACGTCCTTGAACGATAGGCCAACAACGCGATCAGCGTCTTGGCCTCCTGCACGCGTCCCGCGTCGATTTCCTGATAGAGTTTTTTGAGAGGCCAAGTTTCGCACGCTAAGAACTCGTCTTCGTCGGGATTCAATGTTCCCGGTTTCAGTTTGTCGGCCACATAAATGTGAATGATTTCGTTCGCGAACGTTGCGGTGGGCCAGAATGAAATGAGTTTGTGGATGCGGCCCGCTTTCATGCCCGTTTCTTCTTCCAGTTCGCGTTTGACGCAGGCGAGCGGCTGTTCATTTTTGTCCAGTTTGCCCGCCGGAATTTCGAGCGTCACACAATTGACCGGATACCGGAATTGTCGAACCATCAACACCTTGCCGGGCGCTATAAAAGGAATGACCGCGACCGCGCCGGGGTGATCTATATATTGGCGTGTCGCACTTTTTCCATTGGGAAGACGGACTTCGTCAATCCGAAATCCAATCGCTTTGCCGGGTTTGTCAAACAGCCGTCGAATAAAACGTTCGTTCAATTTCATGGTCCGGCATATTAGCGATTTTAAAGTACAATTCGTTTCGATGCGCATCGTTGATCTCATCCAACCTGGGAAACCCTGCATTTCATTTGAATTTTTCCCACCCAAAACAGACGAGGGGCTAACCAGTTTACTCGCCACCATCGCCACATTGAAATCATTGAAACCATCTTTTGTTTCAATGACATATGGCGCCGGCGGCAGCACACGTTCCAAAACGATCGAACTCGTTTCGAAAATCAAAAACGAGATCGGCCTTGAAGCGGTGGCCCATTTAACCTGTATCGGACACACGCAGGAGGAACTCGCTTCTGTTTTAAGCGAACTGAAAAGCCACGGTATCGAAAACGTTCTCGCGCTCCGCGGTGACCCTCCGAAAGGTCAAAACACGTTTGTTCCCACCGTCGGCGGTTTCGTTCATGCTGCTGAATTGGTTCGTTTCATCAAACAACGATTCCCATTTTGCGTTGGGGTCGCCGGTTATCCCGAGAAACATATCGAAGCGATCACGATGGAAGATGATCTGCGGCATTTGAAAGAGAAAGTGGACGCCGGCGGCGATGTGATCGTGACGCAGCTTTTTTTCAACAACGCCGATTATTTTTCGTTTGTGGATGTGTTGCGCAAACGTGGCATCAAAACGCCCGTCATCGCCGGGATTATGCCGATCATGGATACCGAGCAAATAAAACGGTTCGCAAGCATGTGTGGCGCTGCTCTGCCTGAAGCGTTGCTGAAAAAACTCGAAGCGGTTGCCGGCAATAAAGAACGGATGGTTGAGATCGGTATCGAACACGCATTTGAACAATGTCGAGACCTGCTTCGTCGCGGCGTGCCGGGGTTGCATTTTTATACGCTTAACAAATCGCGTTCCACTCAGGACATTTTTACGAAATTGAAAAAGGAGAAGCTCGTATGAGACGTGTGGGCACACTCATTTGCATTCTTCCATTGTTAGGCGGATGTATTTCCATCGCCACTCATGAAGAGCAAATGAAGAAATGCCGCGAGGTCAGCGATCACGCGCACCAACTGGAGCATGATTTGACGGCGGCACAAGCGAAGAACACCGAATTGGAATCGACGGTGGAAGAACAAGAAGCGGAACACGAAGCGCTCAAAACCGAATTGACGCAAGTGCGCGGCACCTATGACGAATTGATCCAGCAATTGAAAGACGATATTGCGAAAGGCGGAGTATCGGTGCATGAAACGCCGCAGGGGTTGGTCATTACGCTCGATAATCAGATTTTATTTCAATCCGGACGCGCAGAACTCCAGGCTCAAGGGAAACGCGTATTGGTGCAAGTGGCCGACGTTTTAAAACATGTGCAAGGCCATGAGATCCAAGTCCAAGGCCATACTGATAACCTTAAAATTTCCGGAGCGTTGAAGATTCGTTTTCCTTCGAACTGGGAATTGTCCTCGGCCCGGGCGGCTTCCGTGCTGCGTTTCCTTCAAGACGTTGGAAAAATAGACCCCGCGTTGTTGGTTTTACAAGCTTACGCCGATCAAAAACCCGTCGGCGATAACAATACGGTCGAAGGACGACACCAGAATCGACGGGTCGATATCGTTTTGGTTCCCAAGGAATAAGTGATGGCGCCCATTCTCACGCCGAAGAAAGAAAAAAAAAGAAGCACAGGACACGGGTCTCACTATGAAGCGCGTACCGTCCTATTTAATGATGAGGTTCATACTTTCGATGATGTGGCGCGGCAATTGGTGAAGGCCATTCGGTGTACGTACAGCCATGGAATTGCGCTGGCCAACATGGTTCATAACGTGGGGCACGCTGTTGTTTACAGAGGCGCGCGGGAGAGGTGTGAGGCGGTCGCCATGGTTTTGGAAGAAATTAAATTACGGGTGACGGTGGAATCGTAGCGATCTGCGGCGGTTGTTCGTTTACCAGCGCCACAACATACGCGACCGACTCAATGGTGATTTGTCGGTCCATTGTGATGGCTTCTAAAAAAGATCGAATGTGTTCCGTTTTCAGTGGAGGGTTCAGTGCGTCGAATCCCTTGACCAAGGTATCCATTTCCTTCAAATAGGCTTGAGGCACCGACAACACTTTGCTTTTCCAATAATGCCAAGCTTGGTCTTCACTGCCCCAGTGTAAAAGTTGCTCAGTATGTCTTCGCGCCTCTTCCACCCACAAACGAGTTTGCAAACCAAGGTGTTTGGCTTTGCGCACCAATTCAAATGCTGCGTTTAACGCCAGGTGCTCTTGTTCTTGAGTTTGGTTCAATGGGTATCCCAATGTTGATGTCGTAGTCAGTTTTTGAACACTTTTATAAGGTTGCATCATGGCTTTGCCCTCAGTTTTTAACAACGTTACCAACTCAGTATGCAACGAATCCGCCCTGGTTTTTCATGGCAAAATTGAGGTTTGTGAGTTATGCTTTTCGTAGCATGAATCCAAGGAAAACCTACGAATCTGATGTGTCCTGGTGGTGGACGGCGCCCATTTTTTTGGTTCTGGGAGTCCTTTGGCTTGGGAGAGCCCGCACGCAAGTGGCCCCGGAGGTGTCGGTTCTCAAAAGCGATGAGAAATGGGATCACATGGTGTCCGGTATTCGACAAATGGCTGAGCAATATAATGGAGATGTTGGCGTTTACATCAAAAACTTAAAAACCGGCCGCGCTTTTGAATACCACACCGATCACACGTTTGTTTGCGCGAGTCTCATCAAACTTCCGGTTATGATTGCCACTTTTGACGCCATTAAAGAAGGCCGCATTACTCTGAGCACGCGCATTCGTTATAAAAAAGAGTTTCGTCGAGATGGATCAGGCCATATGAAGTATGCGCGGCCGGGATCTTACTATCCGCTTTCCTATCTGATCTATCAGATGATCACGCGCTCCGACAACACGGCAACGGCGATGGTCATCGACTTACTTGGATATGATTATCTGAATCAGCGTTTTGAAGCGATGGGATTACAAGCGACCCGAATTCGTCCGACCGGGATGAGCTTGGCGAGTCGTTTACCGAATCCCGATTTGGACAACTATACGACGCCGCGCGAGATGGCGGGCTTATTGGAGAAAATGTACCGGCACCAATTCACCGGCGACAACGGGTTGAATGATTTGATGCTGGAAATCATGAAAGGCGCGGATGCTCCGACGCGTCTGAAGAAGAATTTGCCGCACGAGTGGCAATTCGCCCGAAAAACGGGTTTGCTTCGCAAGAATTGCCATGACGTGGGAATCGTTTTTTCGCCCGAGGGAGATTATGTCCTTTGCGTCCTTACCAACGGATATGCTGAAAATTATCGCGTGGCGAAAAGTTTAATTTCCGACGTCGGCCGGGAAACCTACCAATACATCGGCAACGCGTCTTAAAACGCCTGTCCCGTTCCAAACGAAAATACCAAATGCGAATCGCCGGGGTTTTCCACTTGCGTTCGGTACGAAACGTCAAAGCGAAGAACAACTTCATTGGACGATCTGGTTAATCCCAACCGTATTCCGAGTCCGACGTCGCTACGCAGTTTTGAAAGAGCAACAGGCTCGTGATCGGCCCAAACATAACCTGTGTCATAAAACGCTGCGCCTCCGACCGCGAACAGGTTCCACAACTCATCGATTAAAAATATTCGATCTTCAGCGTTGAATAGCCAGCCTTTGTTGCCGGAAATATCATTGAGGCGAAACGCTCGAAGGCCATTGTCACCGCCCAAGATGACTTGGTTGTCCGGGTCAAGTTTATCGCCCCAATCAGTGCGCATATTTAAAACCAGCGTATGCCGATCGCTGGTCCGATCGTAGTATTTCCATTGAACGAGATAACGTTGGTTCTCACTGTTGGCGAAAGGATTACGCCCGGAATAAGTGTATTGGTTATAGAAAATGCGATCGACGTTGTTTCCCACTGATGTCCATTGTTGGTAGGAGGCTTCCGCTTGAGTTTCTTGCCCGCTCTTATAGAAGATCTCAGATGAGACGCCCGGAGACAATTGCAGCGAAGGGCCCATCGAGATGTCTTCCACGCGGGTCATTTTTTCCAAATGCGTCATTTCTTCGAAGTGATTTCGTTGCGTATCAAAATCCGCGAACAACGTATTGGTCGAATCTTTCGCCGGTACGGGGAGGCCGGGCGCGGTGTCTGCTGTGCGTTCATAGGTGCTCTCGACGCTTTCAAATCGCGGTCCGATGTGGCTTACCACGTCGCGACCAGTGCCGATTTTTGTAGCCGCATATAACTCATTCGTGGTTTTGGTCTGTTGATAGCGTGAGACCTTTTGATTGTTTTGAAATTCATCCAAATCTTCCTTCCGCCATGTGCTCGCGCCGCGAAAAGCCCAGGGCGTGTCCGCCGAGAAAAAAGGGCGTTCCAATTTAAGGTCACGCTCGTGCGCGTCCGTGCGGCTTAGCAATTCTGTGGTCAACTGCCATCGAGAGCCAAGCAAGCGCGGGTCAAAATAATCGTATTCGCGTTGAAGGAAATTGTCGCCGCGCTCATAAAAAATTCCGGCGGTTTTCCCATACCCAAACAGGTTTTTCTCTTTAAATCCAACTTCTGTGCTACTGATTTTATTTTGGCCGCCCAAGTTAATCTGCGGTTCCGTGGTCCAAGCATCGTTAACATGAACGACCAATACGACAGTCCCATCGGGTTGGGGGAATTTTACGATACGGGCGCCACGGATAAAAGATAATGCGCGTAAGTTGCGTTCCGTTTCCTGAATCAAATAGGGATCAAGCTTGTCGCCCACCTTGAACAGCAGTTCGCGAGCGATGACCTGTTCTTTGGTTTTAATGTGAAGGAAATTCGCGGTATTGTAGGGAAATCTATCCAGCGCCGCGTCACTTTCGAAATCAAAAATATTGGTACCGCGAATGGTAATACGCGAAATAATCGGTTGTTCGACTGCGGCGTCTTTGGTTTTGTGAGTGGCCGCTTTGGCAATTTGGAATTGCAAGAGCAATGCCAGCACGAATGCTGTTAAGCGGAATTTCAACTTATCGTGCCACTACGACGGTTCCGGTGGCCTGGTGCCCTCCCAGTTTTATGGAATAGATATATATCCCAGCGGGGACTACGCGACCTCCCGCATCTTTTCCGTCCCACGTCAAAACGTCGTCGATACCTGGTTTGGGTTGCAATTCGCTTATTTTACCACCGTTGATGTCTACCACATCGGTTTCCAAGGGAACGCCGACAATGGAATCGCTGAATTTGAAAAAAACCACGTCATTTAATTGGTCGCCATTGGGCGTGATGATACGGGGGCTCACTTCGTCCAATGAAATTCCTCCCAACGATTCCGCGGACCACGAGAGGCCCAGTGAACTCAATCCCAGCCACACCAGTCCTACAACGGGCGCTATGTAGAGACGCACATGATTCATAAATTGAATTCACACATTGTATACGTATCTAAGGTCATTTCAGTTGTTTGATTTCATCCTCGGCGGATGTGATTTCCACGCCGGATCCTTTGTACTTCTGAATGATACGCTCCAACATGCTGCGCCGCTCGTCCATGCTGGCGCCTTGTTGCACCAGGCGGCGATAAAAACTCATTGAGAGATCGAAATCGCGCTTCGCTTTGGTTTCATCGACTTTCAGGCTACGCAGCTCGCGTTCCACCGTGCTCAAATCCACGTTCTTGTTGGCGAAGTCGCTCATGATTTTTTCGAGCACACGGCGTTTCTCTTGCAGTCCCATGCCTTGCGCGACGCGCGCATTATAATCGGCGACGGCATTGGTATAGCTGGTCAAGACCGACTTGGCTTGCGTGTTGGTTTTGTGAGCGGTGGCCTTGTCGTGAGCTTCGGCGTCTTGCGCTTCTTTGAGCGCGAACTCGGCGGCCCGTCGCTCGGCTTCTTGATCGGACTGGCTTCCATTTCGGCGCGCACGCGGGCTTCTCGTTCTTGAATCAATTGTTGCTCTACCGGATCAACTGGGGATTTTCCAAGGCGCAAGCTCAATGACACTTGTTGAATCCCCAGCGTTCCTTGGATGCCTTGCAGCGGATAGATGGTGGCATAGTCAATCTGAAAAGCGTCCATTTTATACGAGGCGCCAAATGAGATCGAGGCCACGTTGCGAGAGGCGGTAACTGCTCCGGCGCGCAGACCAAATCCATTGTCAAACCAATGCTCGCCGCCCAATGCCAATTTCAAATTGTCGCTGACCGAGTTCCATTTGGTCACTTCAAAATCGAGGGAGCCC
>Ga0206969_1166_pt1 | contig 17002 bp, 13 predicted proteins | sample Alteio_BWOrgHeat_87_FD_153256 | JGI IMG/M metagenome (GOLD analysis project Ga0206969, IMG submission 153256) | Enriched cells from forest soil in Barre Woods Harvard Forest LTER site, Petersham, Massachusetts, United States -... | ecosystem: Environmental > Terrestrial > Soil > Temperate forest >... | reverse complement strand
TTGAGGCATAAAGTTCTGAAAGGAGGTCGAGGGTAGTAGGGTAGGGTGGGCCCTGGAATGCGTAGCGCGCTATGAAGCGTTTTAGTGCATGATTCAGGCTGTCTTCGCCCATGTATTTCCCAAGTGCGTGCATTACTACCCCGCCTTTCCGGTAAAGTATATATGCCTGCCCGGCGTCCACGTAAGCAAGCGGCCTTTCTTTTTCCGATTCATTGGAGCGCGATGTCAGGTATTTGTCCATCTCTATGTGCAGGAACTTGCGCACCCGGTCTTCCCCATATTCTTTTTCCATTACAGAGATAGCGCCATATTGCGCCAGCGTTTCTGATAACATGTTCCCGCCTTCCACATCAGCGCCTATTACCTGGTGGGCAAACCATTGGTGGGCTATCTCATGTGCTGTTACGTAAAACGGATAGTCTATGTTCTCCTTATCGCTGTCGTCAACCGAAGCGATGAACCCAAAGCCCTCTGAAAAAGGAATAGTGTTTGGGAAAGACTGGGCAAATGTAGAATAGCGCGGGAACTCCAGGATGCGCGCCTGCTTGTGCTGGTATGCGGAGAAATTGGCGGAATAATAGGCGATGGCTTTCTTCATGCCATTGAACATCCTGTCCAGGTCATACTCGTGCCCTTTGTGGTAGTATATTTCCAGGCTTATATTGTTCCACATTTCCTTTTTCACCTGGTAGCGTGCCGAAAGGAAGGAATAAAAGTTGAGTATTTTGCTGTCCATTTTGTAGTGGAAATAATGCCGCCCGTTTTCAGTCCATTCGCGTTGCAGGTAGCCGGGTGCAATGGCTGTCTGGTCGGACACGGTACTTACTACGGCGTCGAAAGTGATAAAGTCGGCATCGTGCGCTATGCCACTGTATTGGTAGGCAGCGGTATCTGTGATGGGTAGGGATGTGGCGCGGTACCCAAGTCCGTATTTTTTTCGTTTTATGTTGTCAGACAGTTCCATATTGGCATTATAACCTATGCTGGGAAGGAACGTTTTATTATTTATGAATGTGCCATTATAAATAGGCACCCCAAGCCCGGTGAAGTCGTGGGAGAAGCCTTTTGGTACAATCTCTACGTTGAAGAATAATGTGGCAGTATCGCCGGGTTGGAGTGGCTGAGCAAGTTTGTATATCTGGTAGTTATAGTCGGTGTCATTTAGTACCAGTTGTGCCTGCTTAGAGAGGGCAATAGTATTTGCTTTTATCTTAGGCGGCATTAAGACCTGCACAGAATCGATTGCAAAGGCGGTCTTGTTTTTTAATACATAGGTGCCGTTGGCATGAAGGGAAAGTGTGTTTGGAAATATGTCCACATTCACCTGCACGTCGGTGATCTTCGGCTGCGGGATATTTTCATATTTTTTGAACGTTTTTTCGTACTTCATCTGCCATTTTTCGCCATCGGTGTCTGTCCAGAATTTATTCAGCACGTTGGTGTTGTAGTAGATGAACCCGCCACAACCAATGAACACAGCTGCGCCGAGTATGGCAATGCCCCATGAGGTGCGGTTTATTTTATTCATGGCCTGTGCCATGCGCAGCCGCAGGCCTTCTTCACTGCCCCTGGCCCACCACAGGCTTGACAAAGCAGCAAGCACGAGGCAGAATGCACCCCAATAAAGCTTGAAAACAAGAAAGGGATAAACAGCATGGCCAAAGCCGTTCATGTCGGAGTAGGTGATGCCGGGGTCGGAGGAAAAGATGAACAAATTGTGCTTTACAACAATGGAGGCGAAGAAGATGTTCCAGAAGTAGAACAGGGCTACAATGAAGTAGCCAACATATTTATTGCGCACCAGTGTTTGCACAAATACGGCGAGCATAGCCAGCATTACAAATTCGATAAGCCTGATACCAAACAGATACTTTATATACAACAGTATCTCGAAGTGGGTATAGCCTTTGAACAACTGCACAATAATACCGCAAACCATAATTATACTCAGCAAAATAACCTGCATGAATACAAGCCCGGCAAGTTTGCTGGTATAAAATACCCAGTTTGGAACGGGCAGGGAATCAATGATGTTGCTGGTGCGGAAATCGCGCTCGCGCCATACTATTTCTCCTGCAAACATAATGGTGAGTATAACCATGAACAGCAGGAAGGTGCCGCCAAAAGACTCTACCATCATGTAGGTGACGGGGTAAATAGTAGTTTCATATATCTTGCCCAATTGCAGCGCAGAAAGAAACAGGAACAACATACCAAATAGCAGTATGATGCGGAAGTAAGTATTTCTCAGCAGTGTGCGGCACTCATTGACGGAAAGCCCTATTAGGCTTTTAAGATTTGTGCCCGTCGTGAATGATTGCGTCACCTTGGGCAGCACATTTCTGTTGAAATAGGAGGGCACGAATGTGAGCTTGGAACTGTCAATGAGTTTTGCTTTTCTTGTGAACAGCCTGCGTGGGCTGGAGGTAAAAGAAAAGAATGAGTAGCCTATTGCCCATATAACACAAGATAGCCCCAGCCAGGTAAGCCTGTTGGCCAGTAGCAGGCCGCGCATGGGATAGGAGGAATGGTTCATTTCATTTGCGCTCCAGTACTTGGCAGATGCGCGTTTTGCAAAATTTCCCATAGGGTCAATAATAGCAGCGAGTGTTTGCTTGTCGAGCGAGAGGAAAATGGAATTGGAAATACCTGTAGCCACGAAAAAAACGATCAGCGCCAGCCAGATCACAAATATATCTCTCGCAATAAGGCTTACGGCAAAGAAGATGGCGCCATACAATATGGCATTTGGTATAATGCTTTGCCAGTAGGTATTGATATACGGCAGCAACGCAAAAGCTTCAATTTTCTCATGGTTCACCCAGGGAGTAGCATAGCCAAGCATGAGGCCCAGCGCAGGGCCGGTGAGAATGAGGAGCACAATAAAAAGAGATGCAGAGAACCGGCCAAACAAATAGTCGAACTTGGATACCGGAGTGGTAAAGATCATGGTGTAGGTATTGTTCTTAAAGTCTTTAAGAACGGCATTGCCAATGACTGCAACAATAATTATGAGGCCGATGTAGTTAACTATCTGCGAGAAGAAAATATCAATGATAACGGGTGCGTTTGCATATATCTTTTCCCCCCTGATGTTAAAGTTGGCGTCGGGGAATGCCCCGCCTGCCAGCAGCGCCAGGAAGAAAGAAACGATAAACAGGATGGAGAAATAAATGTAGGTGGACATAGACCTTACCAAACGCCTCACCTCAAAAGAAAAAATGGAACCGAACATAGTTTTTCGTTTAGGGGTTAGGAAATGTTTGAAAAGTAAATATCCTCGAGGCCAGCCACCTCAGGCCTGAAGCCATTACCGGGATCGTTATCGCTGTTCACATACACCACCATGGACCCGCCCGATAGTTTGGCGAGTATCAGCTTGTATTCGGCCTGGTATTTGGCTACTTCATCTTTTTGCACCCGCTTGCTCCATACTTTATTTTCAAGCTGATGTACCAGATCTTCGGGGTTGCCGCGCTGCACTACCTTGCCGCCCGAAATAATGGCCATATCGTTGCATAGGGCGCTCACATCATCCACAATGTGGGTGGAGAGTATTACTATGATGTTCTCGCCTATCTCGCTGAGCAGGTTATTGAACCGCAGCCGCTCTGCGGGATCCAGGCCTGCGGTGGGCTCATCAACTATTATCAGTTTAGGGTTTCCTATGAGGGCCTGGGCAATGCCAAAGCGCTGCTTCATGCCGCCGGAGTAACCGCCGAGCGATTTGCTACGATGGTTGTACAGGTTCACTTGTTCCAGCAGGGCTTTTACCAGTTCCTTGCGTTCCTTATCGTTGGCAATACCTTTGAGCCGGGCTATGTAATGTAGCATCTCCTCTGCCGATACTTTTGGGTAAACGCCAAACTCCTGCGGCAGGTAGCCCAGCACTTTACGCAATTCCTGCTTCTGCTTGCTCACATCGATATCGCCAAACATTATGGTGCCTGAATCGGCATCCTGCAGGGTAGCTATAGTACGCATGAGCGTGGACTTGCCGGCGCCGTTAGGCCCCAGCAGCCCAAACATGCCATTGCCAATATTGAGGGTTACATCCTTAAGCGCCTGCACGCCGTTTGGATAAGTTTTGGAGAGATTGGTGATCTGTAACATTGTGGCTGATTTTATAATAGCATCGTTAAAGTAGTGTTTTTGTGACAATAAATCATTTTTATCAATGATATTCTTATTTTTCACCCTTTTTTCACCACTTTTAGTATTTCTATGTTTCTACACTTCCAGGATAGCGCGGGCAATACCGATATGATAAATAAGAAACAGGCGCTTATACACGAGCAAACATCGCCCCTGCAAAGGATCATGTGGCTATATGACGTGGACCAGCCGCAGAAGCGAGCCTTTGAAAATAACATCTGCGCTTTTCATATCGGGAACGGGTACATGCTGAGCGTGGCACACAACCTGCGCATACCTGCCGGCTTTTACCGGTCCATTACTGAGGACTTGTTTAAGAAGGAGATATTTCCGTTACTGGATGGTGCGCAGGCCAGGTACCTGGAGCAGTATTATTATACCGATCCTTATACCGAAAAGCGGTACCTGAACACTAATGACCCGGCCAGCCTGCATGGAATAGCAGGGATACTAAAGCAGAAGCGGTTCGATACCCGGTGGGTGACGCTTGCTGCAAAGAAAATATGCAGACCTTGTGTTGTATTCCAGTTTAAGGACAACGCATTTTATAATGATCCGGCGCTTACAAGCCTTTTTGATGAGCGCAGGCGCATGTATGACAACGATGCGCAGAAGCATACCTTCCTGGTGGAGGTGGAACTGGTACATGCCTTTTACAGTGCGGATATAGCCTTGTATAAAATAGTGAATACCCCCGCAGAAATTGTGAAGCGGATTCCCGCGCTGGATGTAGATTTCAGTTTCCTTGACCAGCCAAATGATAAGTTGTTTTGCCTGCAAAGTTCACCGAGCGGCCCAACAGGGCGATTGCTGAATGAGGCGCACATAGAGGGTATGCTGGACCATTTCGGGATATTCCCGGATGATATTGGAGGCAACTATTTGTTTGAAGGGTTTCGTTACCTCATTAAGGGTTACTTCAGGTTCGGCTCATCGGGTGCCCCCTATCTTTTTTATGATGAGGGACGCAGTAAGTTTGTGGTAAACGCCATACAGAGCGAGGCCAGCGGCATACAGCTTTCTATAAAGAATGACCGGGAGGGAAACTTTCAGTACATCAACGCCATAGCCTCGCCGCTGTATATTATTCGGGAGGAGTTGGAACGGTATTTGAGGGAATAATCTGTAGCAAAAAGGGAACGCAAAGGTCGCAAAGAACCCATTGTTTTCTGTGTAGCAACATCACGCAAGGACCGCGAAGGCTCTGGTTTTTGATGCATTTTTTCGATGTCTAATTGGTATAATCGCTAATATTTGCACTGCGATACCCGGTAAATCCTCTCTCCCGAATGGGATGATGAAACCGGTTTTTTGTTTTCAGGCTATTCACTCACTTTTTACAATGCTAGATACAAATCAATAGTTTTGTAATCGTTACTTACATTTGCATATCAAATCTTTTAGGAATGAGAAATACCATCCGGTTCGACTGGGCGATAAAGCGATTGTTGCGCAATAAGGCCAACTTTGGCATACTTGAAGGTTTTCTAAGTGAGCTGCTGGGAGCGGATATAAAGATAGAGAGCATCTTAGAAAGTGAAAGCAACAAACAGAGTATAGATAATAAAATGAACCGTGTTGACCTGCTGGTGCGGGACTCGAAAGGAGAGCTTATTATCATTGAAGTACAAAGCAACTATACGCATGACTACCTGGCGCGTATATTATTTGGCGTATCGAAATTGGTGGTTGATAACATGGACAAAGGCATGGAATACTCCATGATAAAGAAAGTAATATCGGTGAATATAGTGTACTTCGACCTGGGGCATGGTAACGACTATATTTATCATGGCACCACCAATTTTATCGGGTTATACCAGAAGGATGTATTGAGCCTTTCTACCCATGAGCAGATAGTTTTCCAGGCTGAGCAAATACCACAGGTTTACCCGGAATACTATATTATTAAGGTAAATAAGTTTGATGATGTTGCGAAAAATACCCTTGATGAGTGGATTGATTTTCTGAAGAACGAAGAGGTGAGGGAAGGCACCAAAGCCAAAGGGCTTATGGAAGCAAAAGAGAAATTGGATATTCTGAAATTAAGCAAAGAAGAAATGGCGGAATACGAAAGCGACCTGGATGCATGGCGCGATTATGCCAGCAGTATGAGCACCAGTTTTTTGTCGGGGAAATTGGAAGGAGAGGAGAAGGGGATAAAAATAGGGGAGGAAAAAGGAATTAAAATTGGAGAAGGCAACAAAGAAAATTATGCCGAAGAAAGAGTGAAGCAAGAGAAAATAGAAATGGCAAAAAAATGCAAGCAAAAGGGCATGGCAATAGCGGATATTGCGGAATTAACGGGGCTTACGGAAGATGAGGTAAGGGAGATAGTTTCTTAAACGGAATAAACAACACCCGTTATGAACATAGTTAGTAGTAAAGGCACAATTGAAAAAGTAAAACGCAATGGCCGAAAAGCTGTTGCCCAAAGCAATGGAAATGCATTGCAGCAAAAGCTTGATAAGGGAAATCAACTATTGTCGAAGGTTATGAACCCGGAGGTGCTGAGGTAGTGCCAACAGAGAACTCCACTTATACTTCCCCGGGGATAAATTTGTGTACTTAACTCCGGTTTAGCATCAAACACAATCTCAGCATGTCATGGTTCGGCGGGGCTCACCATGACAGTTCTTCGATTTTTCTTTTAAAATAAAGACTCGCAAACTTATCCCTTTTGCTGTATAGTTCACAAGCAGCTTACTTCCCCACAATACTCATCTCATCAATCAGCCATTTTGCACCGCCAAATTTCTCGGTGATGAAGAGGATGTAGCGAATATCAACCGAGATGTTGCGGCAGCGTTTGGGGTCGAAATAATAGTCGCTCATTGTGCCTTCGTATGCGCGGTCGAAGTTGGCGCCTATGAGCTCGCCCTTGCGATTCAATACGGGGCTGCCCGAGTTGCCGCCGGAGGTATGGTTTGATGCAATGAACGCTACCGGCATAACGCCCTTAACGCCCCAGCGCCCATAGTCTTTGGCGGCATACAGTTCTTTCAGCTTTTTTGGTACTTTGAAGATGTCAGATTTCGGGTCGTCCAGGGCCACAACTTCTCCCAGGGTTGTTTGGTAAGAATATTTTGATGACCCATCGGGTTTAAGACCGGCGATCTTGCCGTATGTGACCCTTAATGTCAGGTTAGCATCTGGGTAAAATATCTTGCTGCTGTACTTGCCCATTTGAGCTTCCATGTACAGCCGGTCCAGGTAGCGCATATTGGAATAGAAGCTTTTCAGTTGCGGCAGTATTTTCTGTTTTCTTGCAACGTTTATGGCATTGTATATGAGCCATGCAGGGTCGGCCAGGAGCAAGGTGCTGTCGCCGCGTTTTGCTTTTGCTGCGAAGGCTGTGAGCTTGTCTTTACTGGTAAGCAGTGAAGTATTATACACGTCTTCGGCCCATGCCATTATATCCTGGTTGTGCGCTTTATAGGTTGCCTTCACATCTTCCGGTATCCAGTCGGCGCATTTGGTAAAGTAAAGCGACATAAGCGTTATGAATACATCTTTGTCGGTAGCCACATCGTAGTTTTTGTAAAACCAGGCCATCCCTTCGGCTACTTTTTTCAGCGTATCATCAAGCGAGCTATCTGGCAGGCCGAGCCGGAAACAAGCGGCCATTTTTTCTATTGTTGGCCCCTGCTGTATGAGCTCAATGCCCAGCACGGCTTCTTTGTTGTATTGGTCTTGTGTAATGAGTGGATCTGCGGCAGTTGTAGCAGCACGCATATCATCGAGCAGGGTACCGGCAAAAGGGAATTTCCCCGATGTATCGGCCCACTTCTGAAATGTCTTTTCATACTGTTGTTTTTTTCCGGTCACATCATTTAGCTTTAACCCCAGTACCTCTCCCTGCCACTTTTTCCAGCCGTTGGCCACACCTGCGCGCTTTGAAGTGTATTTCAGAAAGTTGTCTCTTGTCCAGGCCATGTGCTTGCTCCATACATCCAGCTTGCGGGTGCGGGCAGCAATACTTATAGGGTCTGTGATGGAATAAACCTCTTTCAGTTCGTAAGACGATATGTACTCTTCGGTGGTTCCCGGGAAACCATACACCATTGTAAAATCGCCCTCCTTGTATCCTCCTGCATTTATCTTAAAATACTGGTCGGCCCGGTAAGGCTGGTTTTTTGCCGAGTAATCTGTTGGCTTATTATCGGCACCGGCATATATGCGGAACATGCTGAAATCTCCCGTATGGCGGGGCCAGATCCAATTTTCCACATCGCCACCAAAAGTGCCTATGCCATTTGGCGGAAACCCTACCAACCTTATGTCGCGATAGGTTTCTGCAATTGCTATCCAATACTGGTTGCCCTTGAAGTTCGGTTTTATCATGGCATCCATATGGGTGCGGGCTTTGAAATCTCTTTCCACGGCAGCTATGCGAATGGCAATTATGCTGTCGCGAACCTCGTCTTTTAAGGTATTTTTTATGCCATGTAGTACCTGATCAGTCACATTTTCCATCCTGCGTATGAAGGTGACGGTAAGGCCGGGGATGGGAATTTCTTCGTTCATATTTTGTGCAAAGAAGCCATTTGCAAAATAATCTTTATCGGTTGTGCTCACTCCCTGCACACTTCCATAGCCGCAATGATGGTTGGTAAGTATGAGTCCCTTTGGTGATATTACTTCCCCGGTACACCCTCGGCCAAAAAGGATAACTGCATTGTTCAGGCCCGTACCGTTCTCGTTGTATAATTGCTCCACTGGTATTTCCAGCCCCATAGACCGCATATCTTTTTCGTGGGCTTTAAGGGTTGCGGGTATCCACATCCCTTCTTTTGCAAATGCATTGTGGCAGTTAGATAGAATGAAAAATAATAATAAACCATTGGTTAAAAAAGCGGTCATTTTGGACATGAACAACATATTTTTTCGTGGTAAAAGAAATAAATATACACATTTGCTCCAAACTTTACGGGGAATCTCTTATATTAGCGGTAGATTTAGATATACATGCGGCTTATGAAAAAATGTTTGCTAATCTTAGCGTTATTAGTATGTTCTTACATGAGTACACTCCGTGCCCAAACGGTGCTGTTTTCCGCCCCGGAAACAGCCTGTATTAACCAGCCGATAGTGCTTGTGCCAGATAGTAATTCTTTTCATGCCTCCTCCTATTACTGGGGCTTTTGTTCGGGTTATACCGGTAATGCGCCAACGGGCGAAAACCTTGGGCATACGTTTGGTTTTCACATTCCTTCAAACATTGATATAGCATATGATAGCGGCAATTATTACGGTTTCGTCATCAATTCACAGACAAGAGAACTGATACGCCTTAATTTCGGTCATAGCCTTACCAACATACCCACTACCACTAATTTTGGAAATCTTACGAATGGTTTGCCGCTTAACCCTACTTCTCTTTGCATTGTAAAGGATACATTATCGAACAACTGGTTTGTTTTTGTTACCGGTGGTTACGATGTGGCAACTTCCACCCTGGGCCGCGTGGACTTTCTTACGGACTTAGGCAATATGCACCCCAATGTGGCTAATTTTGGTAATTACAACGGGATGCTCGATTATCCCAAGGGCGTTTTTGTTGCTAAAGATAAAGATCACCAATGGCATGGATATGTGGTGAACCATGTTACCAGCGAGCTTATCCGCCTTGATTTTGCGTTTAACGTATCTGTTACCCCGCTGATGTATGATTACGGGAATGTATCGGGCGATATAAGCAACCCTACGGATCTTGCAGCAGTAAACGATAATGGCAAATGGTATTTGTTCATCACTAATGAAGACGTGAGCAGTTCTGTAGCGCGGATAGACCTGGATACTACCCTTGCCCCCGACCCATCGGTGATCGCAGCCACAAGGATAGGCAGCAGTGATGTAACAGACCCATCGCCTACAACCTTCAACGGCAGGATATTGCAGCCCTCTTCTATAAGCATCAACAGGGATTGCGGCAATCTTTATGCCTACATCACAGATAGCACGACAAGCCAGCTTATAGGCATACAGATGGCTACAGTTACCGGCCCGTATAATGCGATCGATTACAATAACGTAGGCTTTGAAGATTACCCATCGAGCATATCTACCATCTTGCGCGACAGTGACGACCTGTATGGCTTTATTGCCAATGCCAACGATAGTACGCTGACCCGTATCGACCTGTCGCAATGCCATAATTCCAGCATCCCGTCATTTACAGATGTTACTCCTCCTGTTTACACCTACGATTCCCCAGGCGTGTACAATATTTATCTTGTACTTAACCAGGGCTTGCCTAACATGGAAGTACAGTGCAAGACCATACAGATACTTGCTTATCCGCCTATTTACATGAACGATGACACAACGATATGCCAGGGAGATACTGCACGTCTTTATGTAATTTCTAACCTTGCCGATTCGTTTAGCTGGCAAACGGGGTATAACATTGATACATCTTACATCTACCGCGATTCTGTGAAGGTGTACCCAAATTACTCTACGCGCTACCCGGTAACCATTTTTTATCCATTTGGTTGCATTGTGGACACTGCTGTGAGGGTACATGTGAGCAGGGTTCATGCAGATGCAGGGCCAGACCGCTGGATACATGATGGCGCTACAACCGTTCTCGGCGGGCCATATACTACGATATTCGATTCCACATCTTATCTCAACTATGGATATAACTGGAAACCGTTCCAGTATTTAAGCGACTCCACCGTGCCATTTCCTACGGCTTTTCCGCCTTATGACTTTACTTATTACCTCACTGTCACCGAGTTGAACGATACGTTCCATTGCGTGGCTAAAGATACCGTGGTAGTGCACCTGAATTGCGGTGATTTCTACCTGCCAAATGCCTTTGCACCTAATAGCGATAACCCGGCTACAAACAGGTTCTCTGTGCTGAACAAAGAGATCGTGAAGCTCAATTACTTCCGTGTATTTAACCGCTGGGGAGTATTGTTGTTTGAGAGCAGCGACCCATCAGTTGGGTGGGATGGCACCTACAACGGACAGCCGCAACCCGTGGACGTATATGTATGGCAGGCCGATGGTTTTTGCCTGAGCGGGCTGGAGGTTAAGAAGTCCGGTAACGTATCGTTGATGAGATAGGTTGGCTTGCCTTTGCAGATATTATGCATTTTTGCCTGAAATTTTTGTTCACTAATCTATCTATGCGCAGTAGATTATGGCCGCATATTTGTTCCAGTTAGAGTTGTCTGAATTTACTGATGCCATTCGTGCTGTTGTGCCCGCTCACCGGGCGCATATCAATAAGCTGTTTTCCGAAGGGCGAATATTGTCCTACAGTGTGTCCATTAACAGAAACCTTATTTGGTGCGTGATAAACGCTGAAGATGAACAGGAGGCGATGGAAATGGTGCTGGCTTTTCCGCTATACCCGCACTTTGTAGAAGTATTTTGCCACGCATTGCTGTTTCATAATACCTTGCCAGCAACGTTGCCGGGTATTTCGCTGAACTGATATTTACCTTTAGTTAAGAGATTATCCAAACAAAAGTAGTTCGATACCTTCGGCATCGTGTCACTTTTTGTATCAGGTTTTCTATAAACGTTGGATGCCTTCAGCATCATCCGGCGTGATTCTTTCCTTAACTAAACAACATTGCCCCTTTCCCTTTTGCTGGTGCACATTACCCACGCGCAAGGGGGAATGCACTCGAATATGCTGTCAACATCATCATTCCACTCAACTTTTTTTCCATAAAAAATGACGTTGCCCGCAAGGGGGGAATTACCATCACGAGAAGTTATATTGCAAATGAGACAGTATCGTGCATATCGTCAGGTATGTGTGCTACGCAAGTTCGATGGGCGATGCCCATCGCTATTAGATTACGCCCTTCCAGGGCTTCCCCCTTTTTCCAGCAATGCACGAAACTATGCCGCGTAAAATATAGCACCAATTCGACAATTTTAATAGTGCGGCCTATTCTTACCCTTATATCGGGAAACTGATGGTAAAGGTACTGCCCTTGCCGGGTGCGCTTTCTACTTTTATTTTACCGTCGTGTGCGTCAACAATTGCTTTTACATAGCTTAGCCCGAGGCCAAAACCCTTTACGTTGTGCAGGTTGCCTGTGTGGGCGCGGTAAAACTTCTCGAATATCCTGGACTGGGTTTCTTTGTCCATTCCTATTCCATTGTCCTTTACTTTAATAGAGAACATGCCGTTGGCCGATAGTGTTTCCACTTCTATATGCGGAGCTTTGTCGGAATATTTCATTGCATTGTCCAGCAGGTTAAAGATGATGTTGGAGAAATGCACTTCATCGGCATCGATAATATGGATAGGGGCGTTGAGCTTCAGCTTTAATGCGCCGTTTTTCTCTTGCACCTGTAGCGCCAGGTTGTCTGCTACCTTGTTAATGACCTGGTGGGCGTCCAGTTTTTGCAGGCTTAGCTTTATTTCTTCCCTTTCCAGGCGGGCGGCTTGCAGTATCTTTTCCACCTGCTTGTTCATGCGCTTGTTCTCCTCCTTTATCATGCTGCTGTATATCTTTATTTTGTCGGCATCATGTATTACTTTTTCATTGGTAAGTGCATCGATAGCTAATGATATAGTGGCCAGTGGGGTTTTAAGCTCATGGGTCATGTTATTGATAAAGTCGGACTTGATCTCTGACAGCTTTTTCTGGTTGAATAGCGTGCGCACTGTTACCGCAAAGGCAAGAATAATGATGGTGGTAAATACGATAGAGGCAACAATGATCCACCTCATTTCGCGGATGATGAGGTTCTTATCTTCAACAATATACAGGTACAGCGTTTCGTGCGATTTCAGGGCCTCGTCTGGCGCCAGATCTATATGGTTTGCGAGGTGTTCATCGGCTTCCTGGAAGCCATCGGACTGTATAACGGCATTTTTGAAAATATTGGTAACACGGAATTCAAAAGGGAGCTTGATATTGTTGTTCCTCAATTGCTTTTCAATAAGTCCCTGTAGCTCTTCCTTCGTAAACGACCCTTCAACAATAAAATTATTCCTGAGATAGAACTCCTTTGATTGTTCGTCAACAAGTATGGTTTGTGACTTGTAAATAAAAAGACTGTAGATAGCGTCCTTAGCCTGCTTTAGGGTATTCTCCACTTCTCGCTGAAACTCGTCCTGCTTCAGTTTCCTGGCGTTGTTTATCCACGACATCTGTATGAACAGTATGCCGACTACTGAAAGGGTTATTAAGACAACGATGAGTGGAAATATTTTCTTCATGTAGCTGCAAATGTACAATGCACTAAGTGAAGCAATATACGGTTTAACGCTGATTTAACGCTTATTTTTCAAAAACAACTTGTTCAGGATCAGCACCATTTTTTTTAAGGATGCCGTTAATGTCAGCTATCATTTTGTCGGGCCCGCAAACATAAAAATGAGTGGAGAACGAGCTTATCTCTTTTAGTAAGAAAGCTTCGTCGATGATTCCATACCGGTAACCGCTATTTTTTGGTAAAAGGGTATTTCCATTCTGCGATAATGGGTGTTCTTTTGAAAGAACATTGATAAAATCGTTCCCCAGCATATTGGTCAGTTCCTTTTTGTATATAATGTCGGCGCTGGTTTTATTGGCGAATATCAGCTTATTGCCCTGTAGCTTATTATCGTTATGCAGTTGGCGCAGAATGGCAATGAACGGGGTTATGCCAGCACCGCCCGCTATGAAGTATCCGGGCCCCTTGTAGGCGATAGCGCCCCATACATCCCGGATTATAAGCCCGTCGCCGACATTGAGCCGGTGCACCTGGTCGGTGACGCCCTTATGGTCGGCATACCGTTTAATAGTAAACTCCAGGTATGGCTGGTCATTTAGGCAAGTGAACGTAAACGGGCGCAACTCTTTTTCCCAGCCAGGCTTGTTGACAGATACATCTGTTGCCTGCCCTGGAATGAATGAATAGCCTGAAGGCTTTTCTATCTTAAAGCTTTTTACATCGTGTGTCACCTGGTTTATCTCCAGTATGCGGGCAATATTTTCCATAACTTAACTCTTTAGCATTTGAGTGAATTCATTTCTTTTCTATAGGAATAGCGATACTTCGCAAGGGACAAATTGGTGTGGTTAACTCCGATTTGGCTTCAAACAGAATCTCAACATGTCATGGTTCGACGGGGCTCACCATGACAGTTCTTCGATTTTCTTTTTAAAATGAGATTGACAGATTTATCCCTTGCGCAGTATAACTACCACTACATTTTCCGTGCCATCGGCTAGTGTCTTGGCTGTCCGGGTTATGCCCGGTGTTGCGCCTGGCAGCTACTGGCATAGTCTTTATGTTGCATTAACTCTATGGACTTAAAAAATAAACTGGAAGATCTGCACAGAAAGATGATAGAGGAGGTTCAAGATTATGCAATTATCCTACTTGATGTTGACGGAACTATACTTACATGGAATAAAGGAGTGGAACAAATAAAAGGCTATAAAGAAAATGAGATCGTTGGGCAGAATTTCAGGATATTCTATCTGCCGGAAGACCGGCAGGGTAAACTCCCGGAGAAATTAATTGAATTAGCTACAAATGAAGGCCGGGCCAAGCATGTGGGCAGGCGGGTAAGAAAGGATGGCACTATTTTCTGGGGGAGCATTTTAATTACCGCAATCCACGATAATGAGGGCAATGTTGTTGGTTTTACAAAATTAACCCGGCAACTGCGGGATGGTGAAATTGAATAATTTCTGAAACAAAAATGAACCTAAATTTCGGGATTATTTTGTCGGCGTCGCTTACCTTTGTTGCATGTTGCATAGCTTGCCAAAGGAAGATAATTACCTGCAAAAAGGACTACGAAAACAATTAGTACAGGTACTCCGCGACAAAGGGATAAAAGACGAGCGGGTACTTGGTGCTATTGAAGCTATCCCCCGGCATTTCTTCCTCGATAAAGCATTTGAAAGGCAGGCTTACGAAGACAGGGCTTTCCCAATAGCGGCCGGGCAAACAATATCGCAACCATATACCGTAGCTTACCAGACACAACTGCTGGACCTGCAAAAATTTGACAAGGTGCTGGAGATAGGTACCGGCAGTGCATACCAGGCCATGGTGCTTGCCGAAATGGGTATCAGCCTATTTACGATAGAAAGGCAAAAGGAATTGTATGACTATGTGGGCAAGATGGTGCTACTGAAGAAGTACCCAGCCATAAAGCGGTTTTATGGCGATGGTTTTGAAGGGCTGCCTTCGTATGCGCCTTTTGACAAAATATTAGTGACCTGCGGCGCTCCGTTTATACCGCCGAAGTTACTTGCTCAATTAAAACCTGGCGGCATTATGGTAATACCTGTGGGCGAGGACGGGCAACAAAAAATGCTGCGTATAACCAAGGATAAAGAAGGCAACATAGAGGAGGAAGAAATGGGAGATTTCCGGTTTGTGCCTATGCTTCAGGGCAGGAACCCCCGGCCCTAATGGGGGATGCTACATAAACGCGAGTTGTGAGACCCTCTTCCTAGCGCGAGTAGGGACATCCCCCTTTCCCCCTTCGGCTGACGCACATCGTCCGCGCGCAAGGGGGAATGCACCCGAATATGCCATCATCTGCATCATACTACTCTACTTTTTCCTTAACTTAACGACATTGCCCGCCCAAGGGGGAATGCACCCGAATATGCCATCATCTGCATCATACTACTCCGTTTTTTCGAAGTTGAACGATGTGCCCCCAAATGGATGCTACGTAAAATGTGAGTTATCGCAGGTATATTATAATCCGAACAAAGATCACTTCTTCTTTGCAGGTATTGCCCTTCAAGTGGTTTCACCTGTTTGTTCCAGCACGCTTCCAGGTGGTCTTTATGTTTTGCAAATGCAGAGCTAAATGATATGCACGCGATCAGTGCAGTAGTGAAAAGTAGTTTTATATTCATAATTGCATATAACAACGTCAAAACGAAATACCACTATTTATTAACGATAACAATATGTAAATAACTACAAATGACCGAGATGATTTGACTTCACAAACTACAGGAAAAGCGAAATACGGGTGTATGACAGATAGCACCTTTGCAATAGTATTTCAAGTAGCCCCGGCATTTATGCCGGGGTTGGCTAACTATACTTCTCGCCGCATAAGTTTGTGCAATGATAAACGGGCAAGCCCGATAGGGCTTAAATGATGAATAGCCACCGGTGAAACCGGTGGGAAAATAGATGTGGTCATTGAACCCCGGCGGGGTTCAACTGGTATAACCCTGAAGACTCCGGGTTGCACCCGGAGCTATTCACATTAAAGCCTTTCAGGCTTTTTAAATTCAATGCACATTTTTATCCGGCGTATAGTATAAAACAGTCTGGCTTTAGCCAAACCTACTCGCGAATAACCCGACCCATGGTATCTGGTTTTGGCTAAAGCCCGACTTGAGCGTACTAAGTCCCCGGCATAAATGCCGGGGCTACTGTAGAAAAGTGCAATTTGTCATACGCCCCAAAAGCCAGCCATTGCAATTTCCACAATTTTGTTTTTATCTTGTGAGGCATGAAAACGCTTATTTTATTTGTCCTCTGCACCTTACTGTGCCTTCAAAATATACATGCTCAAAACAAAACTAAGAAAGCCAAACAGAAGGCTGCACCGGTGGTTGAAGAAACCGATGAGCAAAGAAAAGTAAAAGGCCGCTTTTTTTTCAGGGATGGCGAGCTGCATAACTTGGGCGTGTTAAAAAGTGGCCGCGTAGTTTTAGATACCTTTTGGTTCGAGAACATTGGCAATTCGCCTTTCCGTATCAGTTACATCACTCCATCAAGCAACATTATATCGGCCGACTGGACCAAAGACCAGGTAAGGCCGGAGAAGATCGGGTTCATTTCTGTAGTTATAAGAACCAACAAAAAAATGGGGCCATTCAACGACAAACTT
>Ga0206969_1165_pt1 | contig 17018 bp, 12 predicted proteins | sample Alteio_BWOrgHeat_87_FD_153256 | JGI IMG/M metagenome (GOLD analysis project Ga0206969, IMG submission 153256) | Enriched cells from forest soil in Barre Woods Harvard Forest LTER site, Petersham, Massachusetts, United States -... | ecosystem: Environmental > Terrestrial > Soil > Temperate forest >... | reverse complement strand
AACAAATGACATTTGTTGGGTTTCTTATCCAGCAGACGCCGCGACTCAAGCCAAGGTTGTTGCAAAAGAAGTTGCAAAAGAAGCCGTGGAAGACGCTATGAAACAAAAGAAAGCCAAAAAATAATCTACTTCAAAAAAGCGTGACTGTGATAAAACATGGTCACGCTTTTTTTTGCTTCGTTAGTTGCTCTGCTTAAATAGATACATTTTGCCCCTGTCTTGCCACAAAAGCCGCCTTAAATTGGGCTTGTGCTTGTTTTTCTAAACCACTTAAAAAAATATCATCATGACTTGGATCATGATGAAACAAGGCAAGTTTTTTAACCTGAGATTGTTGACAAAGGCGCACAGCCTCATTCCAAGTTGAATGCCCCCACTGTGGTTTCTTCGCAAATTCAGACTGAGTAAAAGTTGCGTCATAAATCAACAGATCCGCGCCCTGAATAAACGTTTCTAATGCTGTTCCTTCTATGGGTGCTGTATCGGTGATATAACAAACTGATTTTCCCAACGCCTCAACACGATACCCAATCGATCCTCCCGGATGATTGAGAAGAATTGTGGAAATGTAGATGCTATCTTTTAGCCTAAATGTCGAGCCCATCTTAAAATCATGATAGGTCACCTCTGCCGAAACTTCACTTAAAGAAAGCGGAAAATAAGGTGCAACAAAAAGACGCGAAAGAGCCGTTTTCACCCCCCCAAAAGATTCTAGCCCACTACTTAAAATATCAATGGAAAAGGTTGGCTGTAAAAGAGGGGCAAAAAATGGCAATCCAACAACATGATCCAGATGCAGATGGGAAAGGAGGACGGTTGCAGATTTATAGCCCTTTTTTGCCACCCAATTCCCTAAATTGATCATCCCAGTACCCGCATCAAAAATGATGAGCGATGGTCCAATCGTTAAACTGACACAACTGGTATGCCCACCAACTTTTTGGTAATCTGCCCCACATTGTGGAGCACTACCCCGCACCCCCCAAAATGTTAACTGCCATTTCTGAGTTATCGCTGTGTTTTCAATCATAGCGCCCCTCCCCTATAAGCCAACTATGACAGCAGTCTGTTAATAAAGTATTGGCATTTTCACATTACATGAGTGGGTTGGATTGTCTCACGATCCATATATAATACCCCTATGACTGGCTTCTTATTAAACCTCCACCAAAAGACCGACTCAATCTTAAATTTGATTTTACCACATCGCTGTTTAATCTGTGGTGCGACAGGTGTTGAAGATAGTCAATTATGCCCAAGCTGTTGGGGTCAAATTAGTTTTCTTCAACCTCCCTGGTGTCAGTGCTGTGGTTGGCCATTTCCCTATGATATGCCGGATACAACACTATGTGGGTATTGTGCACGTAACTTACCCCCGTTTACCACGGCCCGCGCTGTGATGACCTATGACGAAAACTCCCGTCCTTTACTATTAAAGCTTAAGCATGGGGATGGCACTTACTTAGCGCCCACGCTGAGTGCCTGGATGGCCCGTATCGGTAAAGATATTCTAGATAACACTGATATGATCATCCCAGTTCCATTACATTGGCGACGGCTCTTGGTAAGACGCTATAATCAAGCAGCACTTCTTGCCAAAGTTATTGCCGAAACCACCCATATTCCCATGGTTTTAAGGGTGTTGCGCCGCAGGCGTGCCACCCCCAGCCAAGGACACTACAGTCGCGAGCAACGCCATCTGAACGTCCGTCATGCATTTCATATCCCTTCTAAATACCACACGACACTTGCATGCAAACGCATTGTCTTAGTAGATGATGTATTTACAACCGGCGCAACGGTTACAGAGTGTGCCAAAACATTGCTTTCAGCTGGTGCAAGTCGGGTTGATGTGCTTATACTGGCACGTGTAATTCGTCCACTTGCAATACATTTTTAAGCAACTAATTAGAGGTGCCCCATGATTGATGTCGTGATTTATACAACGCCTTCTTGTCCTTATTGTGATCGTGCAAAAAAATTACTTAATCAAAAAGGCATTCCTTTTACGGAGATTGACGTTTCAGACCCAGAAGAAAGACAACGACTAGTAGGAAAATCGGGTGGGTGCATGACGGTTCCCCAAATTTTCATCAATGATCAGCATATTGGGGGCTGTGATGACCTTTATGCCTTAGAAAAGGCCGGAAAACTTGATCCCCTTTTAGGGTTGTGAATTCATTAAGAGGTCGCCATGCTGCTACCCCCCACTCACGTCATCCCTAGTGAGGTTGGTAATTCGTTGACAAAAAATATAAAAGTATTTAGTAGGCTTTGGCACAATTCGTGCTGCCGCGTCATCCCGGCCGTGAGAGCGAAGCTCGAACAAGTGCCGGGATCCAGTACCATACTGTTTTTAGCGGCAAAACCTTTTATTTTATTCCTCTAAAGAGAAACAAAGAAGTTCGGCATAGCCGAACAACCTTTGTACTGGATCCCAGACTACGTTCAGGCTACGCCCTCGCTATCTGGGATGACAATGGTGGATGTATTCTAGCTTTTTTTGTCAACGAATTAGTTGAACTTTACAATCCCCGTGAAGGCGGGGATCCAGGAAACTGCTCGATGTGGGGATCCCCGCCTTCGCGGGGATGACGCTAGAGATAGAAAACGGATTATATGATTTACTCTTTTTAACATCGGACTGAGTATAGTCCGACATTAAAAAGTGGCAGAGATGTCAACTCACCTTACTTAGTTGATTCCTCTGCTAACAATTCACGAAGGCCATCTGCATCCACATAAGCTGCCATTTGGTCGCCAACAATTAACGCAGGTGTGCCTCTAATTTTAAGTGTTTTGGCAAATCGTTCATTAACCGCCAAAATCTTTTTAATTTTGGTTGAATCTAAATCTTGCTTAAATTTCGTAATGTTTAGATTGATTTTGCTCGCGATTTCAAGAATCTTCCCAAGATCAATAGGCTCCTCACTGGTCACAACTGCCTGATAAAAATCCTTAAATTTACCTTGATTTTGGGCAGCAAGAACAGCTTTAGCAGCCAACACGGAATCTTCTCCCAATACCGGAAGTTGACGCAAAATAATTTTCAAATTTTTATGATCTTTAAGAACGGTTGCAAAAGTTTCTTCTAATTTGCGGCAATACCCACAATTGTTGTCATAAAAAGCAACGATCACTTGTGATCCCTTGGGATTTCCGATAACGCTTGCCGTCGATTCATCGATTAATTTATCACGATTGTTTTTGAGAGTGGTCTTAACCTTCTCCATTTCTTGATCTTTTTGATACTTCACATATTTTTCTAAAGACCCTGCAACAACGTGTGGGTTCTGATCTAGAAACTTACGGATTACAATCTCTATCTGTTTGACCTGCTGAGAATCCAAAGAAATGGACGCTTCAGCTTGTTCTTTTTCCATTTGTTTTTGAGACGGATTTCCTGTTGATACCTCTCCCGCGCTTAGAGGTAATATCCCACCCACTGCTGTTAATAAAACCAGCTGCATAATTTTTTTCATATGACTTTTCCCTAATGAACCACAATAACTATAGTTTAAACCGTTCTCTTTGACACACGCAAAGAAAAAACTTTACTCATTGTGGGAACCAAATCTTAAAAAACAGTTACGAACTTTGAAATTGACGCCAACAATGATACGCTATGATTTAATGATGATACCAAAACCTACATTAGGAAGTTTTATGCCAGCAGTCAAAATAGCCTTTTTAATCTTGTTAATGCCTATATTGACACTCTGGACGTTGCCAGTGCTTGGAACGGATACCACGCTGTTTGGTCTGCCCATTCCCATAGAGGGAATACCAATTCCCCCGCTCCCACACCACGATAAGGATAAAAATGAATTAGCTCAACAAGCTGCAGCTGAAATCGTTCAAGAACAAGAACATGTTCAATCCCCAACAACCATAGGACCTGCTTCTCATCAGGATATACAATCTTTGATCGATAGCATTGAAGATAAGGATAAACGGGAAAAATTAGTGCAACAATTAAAAGTTTTGATTGCTATATCAAACCCCCAGTCTGAAAATTTTTCTCTTTTTACCAGATTCATCCAATATTTAACTGAACAGATTAATACCTCTGCACAACTGATCATCCACGCAACAACAGGAATTGCAAGATTGTTACATGAGGTCATCATAATTGGTAAAAATCTTAAGGAAGCCAGTTATCTAGAAAAAATCATGTATTTTCTGCGTGATATAGGCTTGATATTTATTTGTGCCTTTGGGGTAGAGGCAATTGTCCGTATGGTACTGCGCAGATATCGACCTTCCCCCCTAAAATCAACAATGCTTTTCCCGGCACGTGTTAAGAACATGGCCTTAATCCTAATCCATGGGGCATCACCGTTAATATTTTTTGCTGTGACGGCTTTTACGATTTTAACCCAATTGTCCATCCAAGCGACACCTCTTTCCCTAACAACCTTACCCCTTATTGTTAATGTTTTAGGCGCCCGTATTTTATGGTTGGCTGTTTGGATTTTCTTGAACCCAGATCACCCAGAATATCGTATTTTAAAATGTTCAAACCATACAGCACATCACTTGTATCATTTAGCCTTGCTGCTTGGAGGGGTGATTATCATTGGCAGTGTCTTAGGACAAACAAGCCTTATCCTTGGGATGAGTTTAGAAAGCTATAATTGGCTTTATAAGCTCATCGGTTTGGCCATCACAACCCTTATTTTGGTGAGCGTTATCCACTACACCTCCCCCATTACGCAATGGTTGCGACACAATGAAAATCAACGCACAAACATCCCTAAAATCATGATCCCCATCATTGACTTTATTGCCAATGTTTGGCACTACATCTTTGCCTTTCTAATCCTGGCTATTTACACGACGTGGGCATTGGATAGGGTTGGTCAACTGATTTTCTTCATTCAATCCAGCTTTGTCTCGATTGTTGTGATCTCCATAGCAACCTGGATAAACCGTAAGATATCTGAATGGCATTACAAATTTGAAAAATCACCCACCACTTTAAAAAATGATCGTCTATCTCCTGCAGAAAAAACCTTTGTTCAGTCTGCGCAATTTCTTATCCCTGCTGCTCAAATCCTGCTGTATATCCTAAGCTTTATTATCCTGATTGATGTATGGGGCATTAATATCTCAAGATTTTTTTATGAACAAACTGTCCATCAATACTTGATGTCCCTATTTTCTATTCTCATCATCCTGCTTATTACACGCTTGTTATGGATCCTGCTTGATAAAATCATTGATTATCAAGTGCAACCTCCGGCCACAAAAGGTAAAAATAACGGCCCTAGTGTGTTTATCAAGACCATTGCGCCTATCCTTCGTTCCCTTGGACACTGGTTGATTATTATCATTGCAACAACCCTGATCTTGAGTGAATTTGGCGTTAATATTATCCCCATTCTTTATGGATTCAGTATTTTAGGTCTTGCCATTAGCTTTGGTGGACAAAACTTTGTAAAGGACTTGATCAATGGAGTTTTAATGCTTGTTGAAGGGAATTTAGCGGTAGGGGATGTGGTTACCATCGGCTCTAATACCGGAACCGTCGAGGCAATGTCCTTACGCAGTGTTAAATTGCGCCACGAAACTGGCGCCATTCAAGCGATCCCTTTTTCTGAAGTGGACTACATCATCAATAAATCGCGTGACTATACAAATTCAATCATTGATCTTGCCGTGTCTCACACAGAATCAATTGGCAGAGTTTATGATGTTTTACAAGAAACCGCTGACGAAATCACCAAAGACAAAGAATTTGGCGCGATGATTCTTGAGCCGATTACGCTTAAAGGCATTGATCAATTTACGGATACGGGTGTCCGTATTCGCGCGGTTATTAAAACAATACCCGACCCCCATGATCACTTTGGTCACGAGTTTAATCGACGGCTTAAGATGAATATGGCCAAAGCTAAAATCCATCCGCCAGCATCACACCAAATTATGTACAGTGAAACGCTTGAATCTGTGGAGGGGTAAATAGCGTTTTCCCTGTTCACATCATCCCTGGCGAGGCGTGTAACGCCGAGTCCGGGGATCTATGACTGATAATTCATAAAACCTGATTCTTATTTCGATTATATCCGATTAGCCTGAAGATGTGGCTTCCTGGATTGCCACGACTCTTCCAGAGCCTCGCAATGACAAACGGGAGCGTCATTGCGACAGCAAGCATGCGAAGCGCGAAGCAATCCAGAAATTTCATTCAAAAGAGTTTATCTGAAGTCTTGTAAAAAATGGATCCCCGGACTCGGTGCTTCGCACCTCGCCAGAGATGACAGTTATCGAACCCTTTAATCTGCTAAAACTCGCACATGCACCGTGCTTGTTTGCCCGTGTTGATCTACAACCGTGATTTCATTGAACCCTCTACTCTCTGGTTGCCAGAGCACTTCTTTATGAAACTGTTCTTTTGTAAAGAGGACATTATTGACATACCACGTATAGGGAGGAACTCCCCCTTTAATCAGCAAAGCAATGGGATGGTCTTTATCAAACATTAAGGTGCTGTTATCCGGGGGAAAAGAAACAACTAAGCTATTTTGCGTTTCAGAAGCAGATCCTTTTTGCTTAAAAAAGCGCAGATTCGTTGGCAATTTCCGAGGCAATGGTTGTTCAAGGGATTTTCGCTCCTGCACATGATGAAGCGCAAATTCAATGCTATGGAACAACTTAAACAAAAGAGGTGCTGCATTTTGCCTGCCCATCTGATCGGCGATGGGCGTACCATCAGCACGCCCAACCCATACACCAATGGTATAGTTGTTCGTATACCCCAAACTCCAAGCATCGCGAAATCCATAGGAAGTCCCTGTTTTATAAGCAATTGATTGGCTTTGGGTAATACCTGTAGGCATATATCCCGCAGGAGGTGGGGCAGATTGTAGTATTTCTGTAATAAACTGCGCGGCTTGTGGTTTTATAAAATGCTTCTTTGCCTGCTTGTGATCCGGATCCCATGAAATTGATTGATATTGCCCCTCATTGGCTAGGGCGCTGTAAAGATTGACAAGATCAAACAACCGAATTCCCACTCCCCCTAAAGCAATGGGAAGCGTAAACCGCTGCTCAAACTTTGGAAAATGAAGCTTGATGCCCAGATTTTCCAGTTTACATACAAAATGACCTGGACCCAATTTCTCTAGAACAGCAACGGCTGGAATATTCAAAGATTGTTGCAATGCTTCTGCAATGGTCACAACCCCGTGGAATCGATCCTTAAAATTCGAAGGGGCATAAGAACCAAATTGTGTTGGAATATCATTGATCAATGTGTGGGGGTGCAACCAACGATCATCAAAAGCAAGGGCATAGATCATTGGTTTTAATGTTGACCCTGGAGAGCGAACAGACCGCACCATATCAACATGCCCCAGTTTACGTGGATCATGCATAGAGGATGATCCTACATATGCCATGATTTGAGAGGTGCTATTATCAACAATCAGAACCGCTGCGGTTTGCTCTGGCTGAAAGGTTTCGACTTGTGCTTGAAGAACCGCCTCTGCTCTTTTTTGGATTGCACTGTCTAAGGTGGTACGGCAAGGATTGGTTTTGGACACTTGCTTAAGAAACCGGGACAAATGCGGTGCAAAATTTGGAAATTTCCGCAGATGCACAACAATTTTTTCGTCTATAACCCGGATTGCATCTCCTTTGGAGAGAACGTCTTGACTTTCGCTTAACCTTTTTAACACCCGATCCCGATAAAGTTTTGCTCGTCCTGGATATAAATCAGGGCGAAGCTTGCTTGGCATTTGAGGCAGCATTACCAACACTGCGGCCTCAGATAAAGAGAGATGCTTTGGGGGTTTGCCAAAATAAGCAAAAGAGGCTGCTGTCAGACCCTCTAAATTTCCCCCATAGGGTGCTAACGTTAAATAAAGCCTTAGAATATCTTTTTTAGAGTAATGCCATTCCAGCTGAAAAGCCCGCAAGAGTTCTATAACTTTGCTTTGAAAGGTTCGTGGTCGTGGTTCTAACAGTTTCGCTGTTTGCATCGTGATGGTTGACCCACCTGATACCACCCGGTGTAACTTAATCAATTGCCAAAAAGACCTGAGCAAGGCCAAAGGGTCAACCCCAAGATGGCTATAAAAACGTTTGTCTTCATAGCTAACCAACAATTTTAAAAATAATGGATTAACCGTTTCAACATCAACAGGTAATCGCCATTTATCGTCTTCTGACAGTTGAACGGATAAAAGTTCACCCCTGTGATCAAGAACCATAAACGATAGGGTATTACACTTTTTTAAGTGTAACGGGAATGCTTGGTCTAAAAGATACAGGGTTCCACACGCCAATAAAACACAGACAAAACTGAGTTTAACCCAAGATGCGCACCGTTCCATGAGATGTGCGAACAAAGTGACGCGGGGCATACATATCCTCTATAAACAAAGCTGGTAACTGGTACGTGCCTGGCATGATTGCTCTCACAAGATACGCAATCTTGAAAGTCTTATTATCTTTATTTAATTGAATAGAAGCAACAAACTGATCATCACGAATTTCCCGATGACTGAGCGCTGATAGCCTTTCCAACCATGCAAATGCTGTTTTTTCTTCTCCGCCTTGACTTAACGCGGCATTTTCAATTTCAAGACCTGCTGGAAGTCTGTCGACAATTAATAAATTGGCATTTTGAATTGGCGCCGTTATGGTGCCTTCAAGAACCACAATAATACGTTGTCCTTGTTTAATATTGTTCAGATCCATGGATTCTCCCTTTAGAGAGAAAAATTGACGAGTCGCTTTAATGCCTTGAGATTCTTCACTTAACGGCGTTTTAGGCGTCCCTGTTGTTGTCAGGGATACCCAAATCGGGTGACTGGCAAGGTTTGTAATGACCATCCCTTTTTTAAGATCTGTAGAATCAAGTGTTGTACGCAGCAAGTGATCGGCTGTCTTCTTTTGATCATTGAGGGTGATTGCAATATCCTTTGGATATTCCTCAACACCCGCTGAGGTCACATGAAAAGCGGCAAGAATCAACCAAGCTTTTTCTTGAGTGCTTAGATAGTGCGTATCTGAAACCCGGCTACCCAATGGCGTGATCAAAGACGGAATTTGTTGGAACAATTCCTTAAACTGTTCGTCTGCTTTGATCGATTGGGCTAAAACAGCGATAACCCCGGCTTCATCACGGATTTCACTGCCATAGGTTAATCCACGATCATCCGCGTCCGTAGGAGTTTCTTTAAACGATTGCAGCGCTTTCAGACCTTCTTGTGCTCGCTCCATATCTCCAACGATAACGGATGCTGCAATAATAAAAGCTTTCCCTAAACGATTGGGCACAATCTCAAAGAAAGTATCATAAAAATACCGCACATCTCCGGCTTGAAGATGATCAGCAACGGCAAGAACATACAGTGCATACGCCCCATTCAAAAGATCTGTTGATGAAGAAGAAGTTCCAAGACGTTGTAAAGAGTCTTTTAGCCAACCCAAAGACTTTTTATAGGTCCATTGAGGTATTTTAAACCCTTTTTCTTGGGCACTTGCCAAGAAATGAACCGCATAAGCCGTTAACCACGCATCTTTATCAAAGGTACTATGCCGCCAAAGAAGAAAATTACCTTCAGGCGCTTGGAGTTCTGCTAGCTGAGAAATGGTCGAATCAACGCAGTTTTTATACTGATTACTTTCATTTTCTGAATTTCCAGGAAGCAACTGAGATGCAGCAAGGCACGCAAACCCTTTACTGGTAATTTGTTCCGCACAGCCATACGGGTACTGCGCCAAATCTTTAATGAATCCAGCCACATTCCAAGGAACTTGAGTAAACGCATATAAACTAGCGATTGTATCGGGGAGTAAATGGCTTATTTTACTTGTTGGGAACTGGTATGTTCCCTTGGGTTTCAGGAGTGTATTGTAGGATTGAACTTCTGGGAGCTGTGCTGTCGTCACCGTAATTTCTTGAATGGTTGTGACAGTAAAATCATTAGGTCCTTTCAAAGTAATCTTAACTTCTCCGTTACTAATCCGGGTTGCTTGAATTGGGATACGCCAAGATTTGCTTGCTTCTTTGTCTAGTGAAACATTAAAGGTTGTCTTAGCTCCCTTACCAAGGTTGATAACCCCACAACTACTCAATGTCATCGTGTAATCACCGGCAACACCCGCCACATTATGAAGAGAAACATTGATAAATGATTGGTCGTCGACAGCTAAAAATCGTGGCAAAACAGGTTCTATAACCACTGGATCGCGTACCAATAATTGATTCTGACCACTCCCTATTTTCTCAGAATCATAGGCAACTCCCATAAGACGTAGTGTCCCATTAAAATCAGGAAGATCTAGCGTAACTACGCCTTTACCATCACGATCAAGCGGGATTATACCTTTATAAAGAGAAACAATACGGAAAGATCGTTTTGCAAGCGCTGCCAAATTACGTGCCAAAGCACCTTCATCGCCTCCTGATCTAAGCACCCCTTTTTCACCAGGTTGAGGATCAATAATACGGCCATAAAGATCCCGGATCTCAACACCAAGAAGACGCTTACCAAGGAAATACTCTTGAGGTGCAGGCGTCTTAAAATCAGTCAGTTGTAAGATTCCTTCATCAACCGCAGAAATGGTTAAATATACTTGTTTTGCCTCAGATCCCTTAATCAAAACAGGAATTGTAATTTGTTGACGTGGGCGAACTTCTTTGGGTATTTCAAAACTTACATCCAGCGTTTTTAATTTAGGATCCATCGGAATCCATATAACGCCGATTGCTCGCTTGGGTAATAAGAAAGACTTACTCTCAATTGCTTGGTCTTCTTTAAGCGGTCTGAAGGCACTGACAAGAACATAAGCACCCGTGCCCCAGTCCTTAGTAGTCTTCAATACAATATCCGTTCCTTTTTGATTAACCTCTACATTGTGGGTTTCAACCACGCCTTGATTGGCAATAATTACTCTTGCAATCCCATCAAAGGGTGATTGAATATGAAGCTTAACAGCATCCCCCACATTATATTTATCTTTCTCACTCATGATCTGTAACCGGTGAGGACTTAGGTTGTTTTCTTGATCTGCACCATATCCCTTGGAAAAGCGGATGCTGGTTGCTGCCCCAGTTTTCTTATTTCTAATCTCAAGGCGATGACCACCCCAATCAACGACTGGAACAGTAAGCTTAACTGGCGTAGTGCTCTCGGTAGAAACATTCCCTTTCTGAATCGATTGGGAGGTTCGAACAGGTCTATATTCCCATTTTTCTGAGCCTTCTTTATACCAGTTATAGTGAATCTGTTCGCGAAAAACCTCATATTCAAGGTTTTCAAGCTTTTGCATCTGGCCTGATCCATCAACGGCAATAACATCAAAACTGGCATCCGATTCATTGAACCCTATCGAATCATTCGAAAAAGATGGACGAATACCAATGACTTCTGGTTGTAACAGAGTCAAAAATTTAAAAGTTCCTAGTTGGGGACGCCCACCACTGTCAAATAGAGTCACCCTAAGTTGAGACTGCAATGGATGCGTTGTCTCTAATGTAGGGTCCACCTTTGCTTCCACTGACGACTGACCAGATTCATTAAGCGGTTGAAAATTAAGATCTTCCCGCTTATCAACAAAGTCTTCATCCAATAGGCCGAACACAAAACCAGAATAACTGGGGAACGGATTCGGATGTTTGGATGCAATAATTCTAGCTTCTCCATCTAGTCCTGCTGCCACCGCACCAAACAAGAACTTACCCATAACGGTTACGTTAACTGCTTTTCCTGGGTAGAGAGCGGTCGTTGGTGATTTAAGCGTCACTAAAAGACGGGATGGAATAAAATCTTCAACGTTAAACGTTACTTTACCAATAGGGTTTTTTTTAGGATCTGTATGTGCCGTAATAACCCATTGCCCTGTACGCGCTTTTGGTAAAATAGGCAAACTTAGTTCATAGCGTCCTTGTGTGTCCCCGGAGGCGATATGCCTTGACACTTCTACCCCATCGGGGCGCAACAGTTTAAAGGTTAAAGGGATCTTATCAACCGCACGGGCTTGATCATCCCGCAACAGAGTATTTAAGTAAACGGTCTCCCCTCCCCGATAAACACCCCGATCTGTATACAAAAACGCATCAAGGGGTCCTGGAATTTGCCGTCCCCCAACACCCCGGTCGGTTAAGTCAAAAGCAGGTTCATTCAGGTACAGAAAAGAAAGATCACCTTCTTTGGTACGGGCAATCACTAAAACAGGATCATTACCGTCTTTACCATTCAACAACGCCGCTTCAAAGCTTGCCATTCCTTGGTGGTCCGTTGTAACGGTGCCCAACACCTCATTGCTGCGTGAAACTAAATCAAGGGTTACGTTTTTCAGAGGACGGGCTGTGGTTAGAGAACGGACATCAACAAAAAGACCATTTGCCCCTTTAAACGTCGTTATTCCTAAATCGCTAACAATCACCCATTGAACAGCCTTAACGTAGCTTGAGTTAACCCTGTCTTTCTCCTGAGCAAAAAGCACATAGAGCCCTGGTTTTACATCCTTAAGGATCGGGTTTAAATCAATATTACGAACAACCGTTTTGTTGCGAATCTTTTGCGATTCGTGGGCAGATGCAACATCCAGTGTACCGGAATAAATTTTTTGTTCAGCATCTCTAAACTCATAAGTACCCCATAAATTTTGAAGAAAGATACCACTCACCTGAGTTAAAGATCGATCTGAAAGGCGAAAAACATCTAGTTTAACGCTATCAACATTCAAACATGAAAGAGGAACAACATTCGTATCATTCCGTCTTAAAACATAAGAACGCTGGTTAAAGCTTAAGCGCGGTTTGTAGTCTGGAATACGAATGCTAACTTTTTCCTCACGGGTTAATTTTTCTTCGAACAAGCTAGGAAACCCAACCTTAAGAGTAATTTCATAAGTTTTGCCAAATTCAGCGCCATTGAGACACAGCCTATCGGATCTTGCTTCAAGGGTGCCGTTTAAAGCAGGTTGGATCGTCACAAAGTCAGAAAAATTCACCTCTTTTTCAGCCAAAGGGTGGCTAAAAAATAAACATACTGAAGGGGACGTGCTTGCTTCTTCATTAAAGCTAAATCTCAAATAACGAAACGGAGCAACCGTTTGAAGTTCAGGAAATTTTTTCCGTAAATCAGCAAGAGATATCTGCGCAGAGATTTCACTCAACACCCTTGAAAGCATGCGTAAGTCATATCTCAGGGTATGTGCATAAAACAACAAAGCTTTCGCTTTATCTTCAATGGTTTTTGATAAGTGATACGCCTGAATGGTTTCATTGACGAGACTGCGTTCCTGCACCCAATCTTTATCAGTTTCTATTGCCTGCACACGCGCATAACATAAATCAAATATGTTTTCTAAATGCGTGGGCGCCTTGGCAACGACGCGCTCATACTCTGCAATAAAAAGTAGCCAATCTTTTGCTTCCTTAGCTTTTTTAGCGCGTTTATGAGCATCTTCTACATCTTTGGTAGATAATTTTTCATACTTCTTCTTTAAATCAGCAAAATGATCTTTAGAGGCCTTTAACATCCACTCTGAAAAAAGCTTCTCTTCCTCTGCTTGTGGTGAGCTATTCCAGGATAGAAACACTAACAAGAAGACGATGATGACTTGCATTGGAACACCCGAAGCTGTTTTCCTCTAATGATTAAGACTCTAGTCAAGCACCATATAATCTGCAAATGTTATTTATGAACCTTAAAGCGTATAACACTTAACGAAGCAAAACCCATGCAGAAAACCGTAAAGTTTCACTATCCACTGCGCTACCATGGAAGCATATTAATCTTGATTCTACTGTGTATTATCTGGCTGCCGCTGGGATTACTTTTGTTTTTGAAAAACGGCGTATTACGAAAAGACCAGTTGAGTTACTCTTTTGCCTACAATGGTCGATTTGGTTGGCTGATTTTTTGGGCGATTATTTGCTTTCCGGTTGCCCTGGTCTTGTTGTTCATCAACGGTGCAGACTTAGTTGAAGAAGAAGGAAAAACCTTGCACTAAAGATCATTGATCTCTAAACGTTGTTGTTGTTTTCATTTTCCACCACTTAACCATGGGATAGACATCGATGATATTCAAAAAGCAACCTTGTAAAAAGTATTCTGCCCTTTTCTTCAATTTGGTCACGATCATTGTTATTTTAGGGGCATCTGCTTATGCCAGTGATGATTCTATCTCAGGAACAGCAGGTGACGGCCATGCTAAAAAAGCTCAAATGCGTGTTATTGTTATTGCACCTTCATCTTCTCACCTTCTCAGCGCACTTCCCAAGCCTTCTACTCCACAATTAGAAACTGTAAGCACTGACTTTCACCAAAGATTGAGAACTACCTTTGCAGAATTTAAGGACTTGTCGGCTCTCTCAGAAAAACTCTCACACCATTTCCAAGCAGTTCTTAGCGATAGATCTGATATCCGGGCCGCCGTTTCTGAAAGCTTGCAATGGGATGTAGGCCTTTTTGGTATAGCCTATACACAAATTCTTTTAAAAAGTGCAGACGAATTGGGAAAAGATGATACCCGTTCCTCTGTGATTATGAATACAATCTATCATAGTTTCTTAAAAGGCTATGGTCAGAATCTTACTACCTCCATTACGCCCCGTCCAACTAGTGTGATGACAGATTCTCAACACGAAGTGGCAATGACGGTAACTGCAAAGAGATTCCACGATGCTTTTGTCAAATTTAAAACCTTAAACGCACGTGCAGGACGACTGCTAAGTTTACCAGACAGCTCCCTTCAGCATGATATTGAACGCTCTTGTCTATTGTCGCCAATAAAGTTCGGGATCGTTTATACACGCATATTTCTTATGATTCCTAATATGACTGTACCTTCTGACATCCAAAAATTATTAAAACCCTTTCTCCCTCCAGAAGAAGACCTGAAATCGGCCTTACAACCGCCCCCAAGCTCCCCTATGAGTATTACGGTGGACGTAGACGGGAGTCAATCTCCTCAATCACCCCACCAGTTACATCCCAACCTCAATGGCTTTATGTCAACAGGAACTGCAACAACCGCAGCCACTGCCTCTTCCGTGTCAACCAATGGATCAGGAGGCGTAGCATCAGGATCTGGCGCAACACCTCCTAAAGAAAGTTGCTGCTCTTGCTGTTGTCCTTGCTGGTTCAAATTCTGGGGATGGTTTGGGTGTTAAAATTAGAGGTCGTTTATAGATCTACTGGTTTCAATGCGGTTTTTAATCTGATGTTAAAATAATGACTAAGATTGCTTTTCATCCATATCTCTAATCAGCTTTAAGATATGGGGTTTCTGGATTGCTTCGCTCCGCTCGCAATGACGCCCCGTTTGTCATTGCGAGGCCCTGTAAGGGCCGTGGCAATCCAGTAATTTTACCCAAACTAGGTATTCCAAATAATACATCTGATAAAAAATTGATCCCCGGCTTTGGTGCTGCCCACCTACGCCAAGGCTTCAGTGGGCACCTATCTACTCGTTTTTGGTTGGGGCCTGCCAACCGAAGCTCGCAAGAGCGTAGGTTGGCGGAGAGGGTGGGATTCGAACCCACGGTACGCGCAAACGTACAACGGTTTTCGAGACCGCCCCGTTCGACCGCTCCGGCACCTCTCCTATCCATTATCCATAATGCTTTAGCCTCTTCTAAGCAAGGCAAGAGAACATATTTTAATACTCCACCATTAAAAAAACTTGTATAATTAAGGGATTCCTTGTACTGAAAAATCATGAAACCCTCTTCCTGGATCCTTAGTGGCGCTAACAGAGCCGGCACACAGTCTCAATGCCTTGGCTTAGCTCAGGCATTAGGGTTAGACCCAATTTTAAAAAAAATATCTCCCCGTCTGCCTTGGCGTTATTTACCGCCTCAACTATGGTTTGCCCCATTACGATCCCAAGACTCAACAGGTGATCCCTTAAGTCCCCCTTGGCCACAAATCATTATTGCTAGCGGCAGGGCAACCGTTGCTTCTGCACTACATATCCGTCGAAAAACTGGATGTTATACAATTTTTGTGCAGGATCCCTTGGTTAACCCTAAACATTTTGATCTCGTTATCCCACCTACCCATGATGGTGTAACAGGAAGCAACGTGATTCCAATGCTTGGAATGCTTCATCATTTAACCCAGGAAAATTTAAAGGAAGCAGCACAACAATTTTCCTCACAGATCTCTGATCTGCCACCCCCTTACATAACCGTATTGGTGGGGGGGAAGTTGTGCGCATTATCAATACTCAAAAACAACAATTCTTGACCTGAGCCAAGCCCTTTGCCAGATTGCCAAAGACACAGGAGGAACGCTTCTAATTACGCCATCCAGACGCACTCACCCAGACCATTTGGCGCTTTTACAACACCAATTAAAAGACGTACCTGCCCTTATCTGGGATGGAACCACCCCCAATCCCTATCTTGCTTACCTAGGGCTGGCAGATATGGTCATCGTAACCAGTGATTCCATCAGCATGACCTCAGAGGCATGTTATACTGGAAAACCTGTGTATGTCTTTGAATTACCGGTAAAATCATCCAGATTTCACAAATTCTATCGTTCGTTATACGAAAATGATCATGCTAGGCCTTTTTGTGGGACGATTGAGCCTTGGAAAGCTATTCAACTGGATGAAAAAAGCCGTGTCATACCCATCGTAAAAGAACGTTTAAGTTTAGCGATCAAATAGGCAAGCGAATCTCGCGCGGTTTATGCTCTGAATCAACAGCAACAAAAGCGAACATTCCTTCAGTAACTTTAACACCTTCTTGACTAAGGTTTCGGCGCGCCCAGGCCTCAATTTTAAGCGTTATTGAAGTATGCCCTGTTCGAATAATTTCAGCATAGCAGCTCACCTCGTCACCCACAAAAACAGGGTTATGAAAGATCAAATGATCAATAGAAACGGTCACAACCCGACCCTGGGCATGCCCTGAAGCAATACTACCACCCGCTAGGTCCATTTGCGCAACCAACCACCCTCCAAAAACATCTCCATTAGAATTGGTATCCGCAGGCATAGCAATCGTTCGTGCCGCTAGATGCTTGTTAGGAGGTAAGTAT
>Ga0206969_1163_pt1 | contig 17455 bp, 17 predicted proteins | sample Alteio_BWOrgHeat_87_FD_153256 | JGI IMG/M metagenome (GOLD analysis project Ga0206969, IMG submission 153256) | Enriched cells from forest soil in Barre Woods Harvard Forest LTER site, Petersham, Massachusetts, United States -... | ecosystem: Environmental > Terrestrial > Soil > Temperate forest >... | reverse complement strand
CTGCTTCCAAAGCTGCCTCCGACCATTTTGTGCGGGCTTATGGCAATACTTATGGCCTGCCATTCGTAATTACCAACTGCTCTAACAACTACGGCCCCAACCATTTTCCGGAAAAGTTGATACCACTATTTATTAACAACATCTGTAACAATAAGCCGCTGCCTGTATATGGCGATGGCAAGTACACCCGCGACTGGCTCTATGTAATAGACCATGCGCGTGCTATTGACACAGTGTTCCATAACGGAAGGAATGGGGAAACCTATAACATTGGCGGATTTAATGAGTGGCAAAACATTGCGCTGGTGAAACTCCTGTGTACCAAAATGGACGAAAAACTTGGTCGCACACCCGGAGAATCTGAAAAGCTAATATCGTACATTAAAGACCGGCCAGGCCATGATCGCAGGTATGCTATTGACGCTAACACAATAAACAAAGAATTAGGTTGGTATCCATCAGTGACGTTTGAAGAAGGCTTAGACAAGACTATAGACTGGTACCTGGCTAATGAAGATTGGCTGAATCATGTGACATCTGGCGACTACCAAAAATATTACCGGGAGCAATATTCTCATTAAACCTACTTACTGGCAAACTATATGAAAGGTATCATTCTCGCCGGGGGCTCCGGCACCCGCTTATATCCGCTTACTATAGCTGTAAGCAAGCAATTAATGCCGGTATATGACAAGCCAATGGTGTACTATCCATTGAGCACGCTGATGCTGGCGGGCATAAACGAGATACTGATCATTACAACACCAGAAGACCAGCCAGCATTCAAAAAGCTGTTGGGCGATGGTAGCCAGTTGGGTTGCCGATTCGAATATATTGTTCAGCCCCGCCCTGAGGGCCTCGCGCAGGCCTTTGTACTGGGAGCCGATTTTATTGGCAGCGATCCTGCGGCACTGGTGCTAGGCGACAATATATTTTATGGTTCCGGCATGGGTACTTTGCTAAAGAATAAAGCTAACCCGGATGGCGCGGTGGTATTTGCCTACCAGGTACATGACCCAGAGAGGTACGGCGTGGTGGAGTTTGATAAAGCCAATCGGGTAATAAGCATAGAAGAAAAACCAGAACAGCCAAAATCGAATTATGCAGTGCCAGGGCTTTACTTTTATGACAATGACGTGGTAGCGATAGCAAAAGCCATTAAGCCCTCTCATCGTGGCGAGCTGGAAATAACAGATGTCAACAAGGTGTATCTTGAAAAGGGAAAACTAGAAGTGGGGGTACTGGACCGTGGCACAGCCTGGCTGGATACCGGCACTTTCGATTCGCTTATAGAGGCAGGTGAGTTTATAGAGGTGATAGAGAAAAGGCAGGGCCTTAAAATAGGCTGCATTGAAGAGATCGCGTATCGCAATGGATGGATAGACGACGAACAGATGAATAAACTCGCGACTCTTTATTTTAAAAGTGGTTATGGGGTTTATTTGAAGAAGCTCATTGGGACGCTATAGTCGGACACTTCATGCTTCTGGTGAGTTATTTCGCCTTTTTATACAGGCCCACAAGTTCCCCTTTTGCAAGAATGTGGCCTTCCATTGCTTTTTCAAGACCTGCTTTGTCGGTATTCTGGTCAAGATTCAACTGCTCATCAAGAGCATAGACCATAAAATAGTAGTGGTGGGTACCTGATGGTGGGCACATTCCCTTATAGCCTTTTTGTTTCGCTCCATTCAATCCTTGTTCCGCACCCTTATAGTGCTCAGGAACATTTCCGTCAGTGGCTACATTCCACATTACCCAATGGGTAAATCCACCGGTTACGGGCGCATCCGGATCGTGAACTATTATTGCTATTGCTTTTGCCGCTGCTGGGATATTACTTATTTGCAGGGGCGGGCTTACTTCTTGTCCTTCGCAGGAATACCTGGCCGGGATCATTCCATTGTTTTTAAATGCCGAACTGGTAACGGTTAATACCGAATTACCGATAAATGATAACATGACAATACTTATTAGACTTGTGAAAAATAATATCCTTGAATGCATAAGCTGTTTTTTTAGAATTCATGTATATAGTATGTCTAAAAAATTATGCCAATGCATTTTCAAACCGGGTATTGTCTCTTGGCGCGAGAGTTAGCGCAGCGCTCTCGTGTCACGCAATTCAGCCCGTTTGCAACGGGAATTAACCTTGGTGCAGCTAAATCGAAGTCCCACCTCATTACCACTCTCTGGCGCGAGAGTTAGCGCAGCGCTCTCGTGTCACGCAATTCAGCCCGTTTGCAACGGGAATTAACCTTGGTACAGCTAAATCGAAGTCCTACCTCATTATTTTCGGATGTTTGTCCCAAAGTCAGCTATAGTTCTCTGAATACCTTCCCTTCGACTATCGCTCAGGACGGGCTAAAGAAAGGGACTTTATTTGCGCTTCAAGATGCCGCTGCGGAACATTGGAAGAACCAAGGAAGCGAACGAATAAAGTAAAGAAAGATAGTGGATATTTAATACATTTACTCCATATTGATGATTAAACTACAATTATGATCTCTGCAAGAATAAGAAGTCTGAATGAATACCTGATACACCGGAAAAACAATGCCCATGTTTATAAAAAAATACAGGAAATAGAAGAAAATCTCGCAAAAAACAACAAGCGTAAATTTACCGTAAAGGGCTATTCTTATCCTGCCCAGAAAGAAGTGAAGTTCGAGGTGGACTACCTGTATTCCGATGATGTGCATATTAACTGGAGAGAACGGGTCACATGCCCGGAAACCAAGCTAAATAACAGGCTAAGGGCATCTGTGCATTTTATGGATTTTGAATTAAGCGTTGACAAGAACAGCGCTATTTATATTGCAGAGCAGTTAACCCCACTCTATAGTTATCTAAAGAAAAAACACACTCATTTGGTAGGCAGCGAATACCTGGGCCCGGACGCGACTCCAGGATCCGTAAATAAAAAAGGAATATTGCATGAAGATGCCACCAGGCTTTCCTTCAACAACGTAGCATTTGACTATTATCTTTCTTTCGAGTGTTTTGAACATATACCGGCCTATAAAAAGGCCTTCCAGGAAAGCTACCGGATATTGAAAGAAAATGGGATGATGTTCTGGACGGTGCCTTTTGCCAACCAGAACCACGAAAACATAATTAGGGCAACAGTGAACAACGATGGGAGTATAAACCACATACTGCCGGCAGAATACCACGGAGACCCGGTAAATTCAGGCGAGGGGATTTTGTGTTATCAGCATTTCGGCTGCGAAATGTTTGACCAGCTAAAAGAAATAGGTTTTAAAGATGCCTACGCCATTTCTTATTGGTGCGATGCACTTGGATATTATGGCGGCGAACAGTTTTTGTTTTGCGCGGTGAAATAGTTTTGTGTTTAACTTAGAGGGAATAGTCGAGGAGGCAATGAGAACACGACGCATTCATAACCCGGAAAACAAAACAGACGCCATGTTCCCGACAATAGGAATGGGTTTCTCCCGCTCATTGACGGCGTAAAAAAATCCCCAAAGCCACAGTACGAACCAAATAATATCTGCAACTATAACAAACTCCCGGTTTGCCCAATATCCCAATCCATTCACCAGTACAAGAATGATGTACAACAGTAACGTCTGCCTCAAATGGCTGGCTGCAAAAGACGTTTTGTTGTTGCGGTACAAGGCATAAGCTATAAGCCAGCCGAGAAAAGTGATATAACACACTACAGCCGCAGTTTTGGGGTTGTCTGGGGAACCTAAGTATATCTCATCATCGGGGGCCGTATGCATGTCGCGGTATTTTTCGTCAGTGATTTTATATTAATGGATTTGATAAAAACCACGCCATAGCAAGCTGCTCCCTCATTTTAAATTCAAGCCATTACCCTATCTTCTCTTCCAGTTCCAGTATCTGCTCAAAGGACTTATCATAATCTTTATTCAGTTGGGCGAGCCTTGCAGAGTGCTTACGGTAATCATCATCCACCTTCAGGAATTCCTGCCTGTTTGAATAAAAATCAGGGTCTGCAAGTTTGCCTTCAAGCACTGCAATGTCCGCTTTCAATTTATTTATTTCTTCCTCCAATTTCTGGAATAGCTTTTGTTGCTTTTGCAGTTCTTTGCGCTGGGCATTTAGCTGGTCGTTATTCACATTGGCTTTTACTTCCTGCTTTTCCACCTTTTTCTCGGCTGGCGCGGCTTTCGCAGCCGGAGCAGTGGCAGACTGTTCGCGTTTCAGCTTATCCTGGTGCCACGTATGCCATTCATCATAAGGGCCGTTAAACTCGTTTATCTTCCCATCTTCAATATTCCATATTTTATTGGCCGTTTTGCTGATAAAATAACGATCGTGCGATACCAGTATCAGTGTGCCTTTGTACTTATTAAGTGCATCAATGAGCATCTCCACAGATTGCATATCCAGGTGGTTGGTAGGCTCATCCAGCAGCAGGAAGTTGCCTTTAGCAGCAATAACCTTTGCCAGCGCTACCCTCGCCTTTTCCCCGCCCGATAGCACCTTTATCTTCTTAAATACGTCATCCCCGCTAAACAAAAAGCAACCTAACAGTTGGCGAAGTTCTAGTTCATTCTTACCGCTGCCGCACATTTTCATTTCCTCCAGCACTTCATTTTCCACAGTCAATGCCTCTAACTGATGCTGTGCATAAAAGCTTTCCTCTACGTTGTGCCCCCATTTACGGTTGCCCTCGTATGTTTCCTGCCCAGTGATGATGCGGAGTAAGGTTGACTTACCCTTACCATTAGCTCCAATAAGGGCTATCTTGTCGCCACGCAATATTTCGGCCTTTGCGTGATCAAGGATGGTAAGGCTGCCATAGCTCTTGCTTACGTCGTCCAGTTCACAAATAATCTTGCCTGGCTGCACGCCCACGTCAAAGTTAATGTTCATTAGCGGCACGCTTGAATCGGGCGCTTCTATTACGTCCAGTTTATCCAGGCGTTTTATGGCGCTCTGGGCAGCGGCAGCCTTGGTTGCTTTAGCCCGGAACCGCTCTATAAAGCGCTCCTGTTGCTTTATATAATCCTGCTGGTTCTCAAACGCTCGCTGTTGCAATACCATTCGCTCTACCTTTTCCTTTTGGAAGAAAGTGTAGTTCCCGCTGTATTGCACCAGGTCGCGCTGCCACACTTCTACTATCTTGGTCACCATGCGGTCAAGGAAATACCTGTCGTGCGACACAATAACCACACTACCGGGATAGCTGATAAGGTAGCGTTCAAGCCACTCTATGGATGGAAGATCAAGGTGGTTGGTAGGCTCATCGAGCAATAATAACTCAGGCTGTTGCAACATCATTTTGGCCAGCAGCACGCGCATACGCCAGCCACCGCTAAACTGGTCATAAGGCCGCTGAAGGTCGGCGGTAGAAAAGCCAAGCCCTTCCAGTACCTCTGCTGTACGATGTTCCATTTCATAACCGCCGGCCATTTCAAAATCATGCAGCGCATGGCTGTAATCATCCAGCAGGTCGGCATCATCGGGAGTAGTTTCCAGGTCCTTTAATATTTTCTCCATCTGGCGCTCTACAGCCTGCGCTTTTTCAAAAGCCTGCATCCCCACCTTCAGAATAGATTCATTTGTAGAAAAACTAAGCAGGTCCTGGTTGAAGAACCCTAACGATACATCCTTTGGCTTATTGATGACGCCGCCATCAGGGTTGTAAGACCCCGTCATCAATCTAAGAACGGTTGATTTTCCAGCCCCGTTACTGCCCACCAAGCCTATCCGTTCGCCCGTGCCTATCTGCCAGCTTGCGTCTTCCAATATCGGCCTTGCGCCGAAATAAAATGAAATATTTTGTAATGAGATCAACATAAGGGTGCAAAGGTAAGGAACGATGGCATACCGTCAGTTAGTGATAAGGAATATGGTTGTTAGATGAAGCTGTTTTGAAAAAAGGATTTTAGGCTTGCCAATTAATCTCTCAACTTTTTATTTTGTAAAACAACCCGTATCTTTACACTCAAAGTCATAATAATGGCACTAACGATTTCCTACATACAGCTTTTTCAAATGCTTAAAGTCAAAATCGGCGAACCGGAAGCCGAGGCTTTAGTCGAATTTGTTGATGCCAGGGTTAAGGAAGGAATAAAGGAAGTTAATGAGCAAGAATTTAAAGGTTTTAGCTACCAAAGAGGATATAAGTGTTTTAAATGAAAAAATCGCCCATCTACGGGGCGAATTAAAGACCGATATTGCAGCCTCTAAAACCGATATGATTAAGTGGATGGTAGGCTTTTGGTTAGCGCAGATGGCTGCTATTATTGGCTTGTATTTAAAAAAATGAATTTTTTCTCTTCTCCAAAAATTCGCTTAAAGCGTTGTGATATGCCTCATTTGCAAAAACTTCGCCGTTAATTTTACCACCGGTTCTTTCATAATCGAAACATTGTTCCGTTCTATTCCTTTACTTTTGCAGAGAAATTTTCTGCACATGCGTCCTGTTTATCTCATCTTTAGTTGTTGTTTATTTGCATTTGCAAGTTGCAATAATGGAAATACCGGTGCCACTACCGGCACAGATACTTCTAAATCCTCAGCCCCGATCCTTCGCGCACCTGCGCGCAGCAAACTTAGCGATGCGGGTACTACCCTGCTTATGTCGGTGGTAACAAAATATTATTCGCTTAAGAACGCACTCGTAGCTACCAAAGCGCCTAAGGCAGACAGCGCAGCAATGGAACTGGCAACAATAGCAGACAGCTTGAAGTCGTTCTTACAAAATGATACTGCAAACAATGCAGCGCTAAAGCTTTATGTGGACACAATAGTAACACAAAGCAAGCAGGTGTCGGCCTTAAAAGACGAAACCTGCGAAAAACAACGCCTTGCGTTTGGTATGATCTCCAGCGCTATTTACGGCCTGCTGAAAAATGTGGATATGAAGAATGCAGGTATCTACCACGAATACTGCCCCATGGCCTTTAACGAGAAAGGTGCGTTCTGGCTGAGCGATGAATCCGAGATCAAGAATCCATATTTCGGGAAGAAGATGATGGAGTGCGGCGAGGTAACGGATTCGTTGTAAGTCTCTCCCGGCCTCTCCCCTTCGACTATGCTCAGGGCTAGCCCGGAGAGGTAAAGCTACTTAGTCGCGAGAACTACTCCGTATTCCAAAGGGTATTGCAGAACTTCTATTTGACCGTAGATAAGAAAATTAGACTGGCAAATTAACGCAAAACAGAATATGCAACGACTATTGACCCTCTTCGGAAAAAGCTGCGTTGCCTCCTTGTTTATATTATTTATACCCACTATTCTATTTGCCCAAAAAGTTACACTTAGTGGTTATCTCCGCGATTCGGCTACGGGCGAGTCGCTGATTTCAGCCACCATCTATATCAAGGAAGCCGACCAGGGGGGCGTGAGCAATAATTATGGTTTCTACTCGGTTTCTGTTCCCCCCCGGCGTTTATACGGTCATATTTTCCTACGTTGGGTATTCACCACTTACCGAAACGATAGACATTACAAACGACAAAACCTTCAATGCCGGGCTACACAGCAATGCAGAGCTTAAAGAAGTAACGGTAACGGCTACCCGGAAAGACGAAAATGTAACAAATTCTGAGATGGGCACGGTAACGCTTTCTTTGGAAAGGATAAAAACACTGCCAGTTCTTTTCGGCGAAGTGGACATACTTAAAACGTTGCAATTATTGCCAGGTGTACAATCAGCGGGCGAGGGCAATTCCGGCTTTTACGTGCGTGGTGGCGGCCCGGATCAGAACTTAGTGTTGCTGGATGATGCGGTTATCTACAATACCGGCCACTTATTTGGTTTCTTCTCGGTATTCAATTCGGACGCAATAAAAGATGTTACCCTTATTAAAGGCGGAGCGCCGGCCAACTATGGCGGCAGGCTGTCATCGGTGGTAGATGTGTCTATGAAGGACGGAAATATGAAAACTTTCCATGCCGAAGGAGGAATTGGTCTGATCGCATCCCGCCTGACACTGGAAGGGCCAATAAAGAAGAATAAAGGATCGTTCGTTATCTCTGGCCGCCGCACTTATATTGATGTACTGGCAAGGCCGTTTTCCAGCAAACTAAAAAATTCCGGTTACTACTTTTACGATGCTAACCTCAAGGCCAACTACATTCTTGGCAAGAACGACCGCCTGTACCTGAGCGGCTATATGGGCATAGATAAGTTTACCTTTCAAAACCCAACAGGCTCTTTTAAGGCCGACATACCCTGGGGAAATAAAACGGCTACCCTTCGCTGGAACCACCAATTCAGCAACAAGCTGTTTGCCAATACCACGCTGGTGTATAACGATTACAACTTTGCTTCCAATTTCAGCCAGAATACTTTTGCCATCAAGATCGCATCCGGCATCACCGACTATAACGCCAAGACCGATTTCGATTATTACTCCTCGTTCCATCATCACTTCAAAGCGGGTATCGCCTATACACACCACACCTTCGTACCCACACAGGTATCCGGCCAGGTGGATACCGTGAAACTGGACCCCAATAATGCCTTTATAAAGTATGCACATGAAGCAGGAGCCTACGTACTCGATGAATTTGAGCCAGCAAAGTGGTGGAAGGTAAACCTGGGGCTGCGCTATTCCTGGTTCGAACAGGTAGGCCCATATACCAGTTATGTCCTTGACGCCAACGGGCACCCCACCGACAGCACAAAATACACCGGCGGCCAGCCGGTAAAAACCTATGGAGGCCTGGAACCCCGCTTCAATATGCGCTTTGAGCTGGGCAGTAAATCTTCCATTAAAACCAGCATTGCGCGCACTTATCAATACCTGCACCTTGTTTCCAACAACGGCACAATGTTACCTACCGATGTGTGGGTACCAAGTACAGCTATTGTGCAGCCGCAGATAGCCTGGCAATACTCAGCGGGCTACTTCCGCAATTTCTTAGACAATAAAATAGAAACGTCTGTTGAGGTTTATTATAAGGACATGCAAAACCAGGTGGAGTACAAAGATGGCTACGTACCCAACTCCCTTGCCGACCCCGAACTGTCTTATGTTTTTGGCAGGGGTACGGCCTATGGCAGCGAATTCTTTATTAACAAGACACAGGGCAAATTCACGGGCTGGATAGGCTATACCCTATCGTGGACAACCGAGCAATTTCCCCAACTAAATAATGGCCAACCATTCCCGGCCAAATACGACCGCCGGCACGACCTGTCTGTTGTTGGCAGCTACAAACTGAATAAGAAATGGACATACTCTGCTGTATTTGTATATGGGTCGGGCAATGCCATTACCCTGCCTACTGCATTCTACTTTGTAGAAAACAACCTCGTTGAGCAGTTCGGAAAAGTAAATGGTTACCGCCTCCCAGCCTACGATCGGCTCGATATTTCTGCTACATATACCCCACAACATAGCAAGCCACACAAGTGGCAGGGAAGCTGGTCATTCTCCATCTACAATGTGTATGACCGTCACAACCCATACTTCATTTATGCCGATGTAGAAGGCACAGTAAAGACAGGGATTAAAGTCACTTTTTACGAGGTGTATATATTGCCCATTATACCCAGCATTACCTATAATTTCAAGTTCTAACTAAGATTTTCAGGATAGGATGATTTAGAATGCCCGAGTATTGTGCTATGCCTGGTTAAAAAAATTACGAAAATTTAATAGCTTTGAGCAACTAATAAACATGGGTTGATGAGAGTTATCATTTTTATAATATTTCTGCTAAGCATTCACGCAATCTGCTTTGCCGGCAATGAAGATACCGGTATTTACCCTCGTGCGATATTGATTCAGTTAAGGTCTGAACATAACAGGATACAGGCACTAACGGAAGCAAAACGCTATTCCGCAGTAACGGAAGTGGAACAAGACGCTATAGAAATAACAAAGAGGATAAAACGTGATTTTCATGACAACTTTCCTTACTGCCCCGTTTATTATTACGTGGATACCAATGCCGAAAAGATAAAAAATAAACAATTTGATGGAGTGGTATTCAATGAAGATGGCACATTGGCAAAAAACATTGTAATAAATAGTAATAGCACCGATTACTTAGTTGCTTTTTATGGGTACCCTGTCTCGCAGGCGAAGTACAAAAAAGTGCAAACGGATACCAACAGGTACACTTATGATACCGATCCGCCTGCGGGGAAAGGATTGGTAATCCTAAACGATAAGTTCCTGCAGCTTACGTATTTCTACAAATTAGGTTACGATGAATTGGGATTTAGATTTAATAAAAGGGACAGGCGTTATTTTTACCAGTCCAAACACTTCGACATGGAATACTACCCTTTCGCGCGGCTGTTTAACCGCACTATGCTGGACAGATACGGTCGGCGCCGGATTACGAAGGCTTAAACTGAAAATCCGGTATCTTTGAGATTGTAATACTACTGCAATGAGAGTTTTTTTTGTCATTTCATTTTTTTTAAATGGTTTTGCGTGTTTAGGCGCAGACGCCGATAGCAGTAAATATCCCAGTGCCATATTGATACAGCTAAAGTCTGAGCACAACCGAATAGCGGCTTTGACAAAAGCAAAGAGATACTCGGCTGTAAAGGAAGTGGAAAATGATGCAATGGAAGTTAACAAGCGGTTCAAACTCGATTTTCATAACAATTTTACATACTGCCCCATATATTACTATATTGACACCAATGTGGATCTGATAAAAAACAAATTATTTGATGGCATTTTGTTCAACGAAGATGGCACACCCGCAAAAGATCTGGTAATAAACAGTAATAGCACCGACTACATTGTGGCCTACTATGGTTATGCGGTATCCCAGTCAAGGCATAAAAAAGTACAGACAGACTCCAGCAAAAATGAGTACGACCCGGATCCACCGGCCGGTAGAGGTTTAGTGATCCTGAATGATAAATTCCAGCAGCTAACCTATTTCTATAAATTCGGCTACGATGATTTTAAACCCAGTGATGAAGCTAGTAAGCAGTTTTATTACAGCTCTAAAAATTATGAAATCGAATACTATCCTTTCGCCAAATTATTCAACGAAACCATGTTTGACAGGTACGGCCGCCGCCGGATAAAAAACACTAAGAAGGATACTAAATAGCTTGATTTTTCAGGATTTTCTATACCATCCTTTATTATACTTTGCACTGCATAGTTTTGTCCATATGTTAAAGTGGGGGCGTTCATAAATGTCCCGAACGTCCGATGCATTGGGCATCGCTACAGGGTCAAGCGCTGAAAGGGCGAAATCTAATAGCGATGGGCACCGCCCATCGAACTCTTTACAATTATGCCGGTTTTTTTGGGTCGCACTATGATAATTAACGGTTTTTACATATCTTAGCACTCCGTTATTAAAATTTAACTGGCAGTTCGCCGGAAGTGGTTTGGTTTTTAGACAATTAGATAGTAATCATATTCATTTAGAACCACTGGCAAGAAAGGATAATATGGGAAACAAGACTTTTACAGCTTCGCCAAAATACCTATTTGCAAAATTTATTTTGTTTATAGCACTGATTTTAAATCACACCCATGTATCAGCCCAATCCTTGAAAGAAAAGACATCCCCTGTTGATACTTTTAAGGCTGCCAATAAACTTATCGCGAAGAAGAAATTCCGTAAAGCCAACAACCTGCTTAACGAATATCATAAGCATCACCCTAAAGATTTCAATTCGGTATGGCAGCAGGCCCAAACAAAATTCTGGCTCACCAACTTCAGGAAATCAGATACATTATACAAAACGGCAGTTAAACTGAAACCGGATAATGATTACCTGCGGCTTAACTACATCAGTTCGCTTGCCGACATGGGTAAAATGGCCCAGGCGCAGGGTATGTTGTCTGACATGGAATTTGCAGGCAGGGACTATCCCTACATAGACCTGCTACATGCCAAACTAAATTACTACCAGGGAAATTACAAGAAAGCATCTGCCTATATGCGCAAAGCACTGCAATCTGATAATAAGACGGACGAAGCCAATAACCTTGATGATGCTATTGCGCTGGCAAAAGCGCCGAAGGTAGGGCTTTCATCAGCGTACTTATCGGACAACCAGCCGGTTACAGCGCTTATCTCCACTCTTAGAGCAGAAAATTATTTTAATAAGGCCCTTGACTTGTATCTCGTATGCGATGAATACCATTTTACGCAGAACACGGTATCAGACGCTCCCTGGGTAAGAATAGGGGACAAACTGTTTTTTCCACAGGCAGGATTGCGAATAAATGTAGGCGGCGGACTGTTCAAGTTTCCAACGAAAAATGGCGTGGATGTGAGCGGTAACTTATCAATAAATGAAAAGCTATCACAACATTTCGATATTGATGTTGCAGTGGATGAAGTGCCTTACTTAGATACCAAAACCAGTATTGATTCAAATATCACTGCTACCCGTTTTTCGGCTATGCTCAACTGGCATATGAGAAGCTGGAGCGCGCAGGTGGCGTTTCTGAATAGCACCTACCCTGACAATAACAATGTATATTCGGTATATGGCTGGGTGCTGGCGCCTATTGCTCATTTCCCTAATGGGGGCGGGCTGCAACTCGGGCTTAGCAGTAGCTATGGCAATGCCAACCAAAATACATTCTCCCCCGCATACCCTATTACCTATTCCTCAAATGGTTCAATTCCAGGCATTTACAATCCTTACTTCACACCAGATAACCAATATATTACCTCTGCATTACTTGCAATGGCCTTTAACTTTTCTAAAGCCGTAAGCCTGAATATTAATGCCGACTATGGATATGGAACAATTAAGAATCCCTACCTGTATTTAAGCACTGATAAGGTGACGGTTGTAAAAGGCTACTCCAACGAGAACTTTCAACCTTACAATGCTACAGTGGCACTTAACTATCATATAGATAAGACCTGGTTGCTTTCAGCTAAATACATTTACCACAATACTTACTTTTTTACCAGCAACTACGTGAGCCTGGGGTTGGAGAAAAGCTTTATCCGCAGCAAAAAGAAGTTATCTGACAAATCAGCATCGAACTACTCTCGGCTTATCGATGAAATTGAAGGGGAAATACAATCCCTGTATAAATACAGTAGTATTGAAGACCTGAAGGGTGCCGTGGCGAGCATCAGGAGCAAAGCCGTTTCCCTGCGCGATGCACAAAAGAGCAAAAGGAATTCGAGGGAAATGCTAGCGGATAGCGATGAAGCCGCTACTTTAAAAGAACGCTATGAAAGCTTGAACGACATGATAAATGACCTTGACGCCGTGAATCTTGATGATTTTAAGCAGGCTAACGTAAAGAAAAAAGAATGGCTGATGGACAAATTATACGAGTTGACATCAATAAGCTATAATGGCTCCCGCGAATAATTAATACCCTCCTTTATTTATGCCATCTGATTCCTACAAAAACAAAAATAAAGGCAACGGGCTCTGGGAGTTTAAAGAAGCAAAGCAAATTACGTCCCTGGACCGGTTTATTTTACTCATCTTAGTTATTGCGGGTATTATTTCCATTCTCAGGTTTGCCGATTGGTGGTTCCGGAAGGACAATATTGGCAACGCGGGGCTGTATATATTGCTCAGCCTCGCATTCTGGTATAGCATTTTCCGGCTTATACTTATCTGGATCAACTATCTGCGGATACGTAAACCAGCGCATATAGCTCCACAGGAGGGTCTGAGTGTGGCCATATTCACAACGAGCTCTCCCGGTGAGCCACTGGCCATGTTTGAAAAAACACTTGCAGCCTGCGCCAATGTAAAATATCCACATACCACTTACCTGCTCGATGATACGCGGGATCCGGCTTTTAAAGAGGTTGCGGAAAAACATGGCGCTGTATGGCTGGAACTGGTAGGCATACCTGGCGCTAAAGCAGGTAAAATAAACCGGGCGCTGGAAATAACCACAGAAGATTTCATTCTTGTGTTGGACCCGGATCATCTTCCATTTCCAAACTTTTTTGACCATACATTGGGGTATTTCCAAGACGAGCAAGTGGGTTTTGTGCAGGTATCCCAGGCCTATTACAACCAGTACCGTTCATTTACCGCCTGTGGTGCGGCCGAGCAAACATACCAGTTTTACGGCCCCACGCAAATGTCGCTGTACGGCTACGGGTGCAGTGTGGCTATTGGAGCCAACTGCACTTTCCGCAAGAAGGCGCTGCAAAGTATTGGTGGCCACGGCATAGGCCTGGCCGAAGACCTGATTACTGCCATAAGGATACATGCAGCAGGCTGGAAATCCATCTACAACCCCGTAGTAGTAAGCCGGGGCTTGGTGCCGGAAGACTTTGGCTCTTTTTGCAAGCAGCAGCTTAAATGGGCAAGAGGGGTGTTCGAGGTCACTTTTATGGAATTGCCCCGGCTTTTCCGCAAGCTTAGCTGGTGGCAACGGATCTCTTATTTCACCATTGGCACCTATTATTTAGTGGGGCTTACCCAGCTTATTTTTACTGTTATCCCGTTCCTTTATTTCTTCACCGGCATTCTGCCAGCACGAATGGAGTTTGCCGATTTTATTGTGTTTGGCGCACCGGTAGTGCTATTCGGCATAGTTATTTACCTGTATATGCAACGCTGGGTGTGCGACCCCGAAACAGAGCGCGGACTGCACTGGCGTGGTATGATCCTCAAATTCGCCTGCTGGCCTGTATATCTTATCGGGTTTCTGCTGGCGCTGGTAAACGCTGAAATACCCTACATCCCTACGGCCAAAAAAGCTGTGATTGGCTACATAACACCATTCATTCGCCCCATGATCGTGCATATAACTGTATTTATCATTACCATTGCCAGTGTGTTTATTTACCGCCGGTTCTACATGCCCGAAAGTGAACTTGCTATCACAGCAGAGCGTACCTGGGGCATGATGGCATTTGCATTCCTTGCCTTTATCATGGCGCTTGGCGGCGTTTATGCAGCACTTGAAGCGCGGAAGATGAAAATGGAAGAGCCGTGGATTAATGTGAATATAAAAAGTTAACTTGCAGTAAATGAAAAGTGCATCATTTCGTATCATATCTACTATTCTTGCGATAGCAATATCGTCTCTGATAGTGTATGCGCTTTCTCATGCCGGTAAATCGACCAAGGGGCCAATTGAGAACGTGATGACTTACACAGGCGATGCCGTAAAAAACATAGAACAAAAAATCATCGTTGAGCAGCGTGAGGATACACGCAAAGACAAACTGAAATGGTTAGAACCCTATATAAATAGTAAAAAGCTGTTGTTGCACCCCGACAAAATACTCTTTGGCGCTTACGACAACAACATGAAGGAAAGCTTTGAGAGCATCGTAAGCCTCGAAGATTCCCTGCATACTACCCTGCCCATGCTGCATATATTCACAGCCTGGGGCAGCAAACCGGATGAGAAGTTTCCATCATCCCTGGTCAGGAATATTATCAACCTCGGCTCCATTCCGGTGATCACGTGGGAGCCTTGGCTAAGTGACTTTACTGAAGAGCAATATCCTGATGGTATAAAACCAAAAGACCCTGACAAGAACGGGATGAAGAACATTGCCAGCGGGCTTTATGACAACTACATTTCCAAATGGGCTGAATCGGCACGAAAAATTGGCAAACCGATATTTCTGCGATTTGGACATGAAATGAACGACGGCTACCGCTATCCCTGGGGGCCTCAAAACAACTCGGCAGAAGATTTCATTGCGGCCTGGCGCCATATTCACGACCTTTTCCTGAAGGAAGGGGCGAAGAACGTGATATGGCTTTGGAGCCCGCATCCTGCCTACGATTTTAAAGAGTTCTACCCCGGAGATAGCTGTGTGGATTATGTGGGTGTAGGGGTACTCAATTACGGGACCGTAGCCAGTTGGAGCAAATGGTGGACGTTCAAGGAAATATTCGGGCGCGATTACATTCAACTTGCGAAATACAATAAGCCTATTATGATCACGGAATTTGGCTCACTGGCTGTAGGTGGGAACAGGGGGAAATGGTTTGCCGATGCCCTTGATAGTTTACCGCAGCATTACCCACTGCTTAAATCTATTTTGTATTTCCATAATGGGGGCGACAATACCACCACTCAGCAAACACTTAGCTGGTATTTTAAAGACGACCATGCGGTTACTTCCAGCATTATGAAACAGATAAATAAATGGAAACAGTGATGAGTGGTATTTCCACAGCGAAGAAGTCGTTGACAGAGGCGCAAGAAATGGCTCCCGAATTCCATTTTTAGAACCGCATATGTGTTTCGGGTCCTGGTTTTTGGAATTTAGACATTGGGATTTCTATATTTATCGGCCACTTCCTGGAAATAACTTTCGAGTGTCCCTGCAATAATATCCCAGTCGAAACGGGTCTTTATCACTTGCATACCCGCCTCCCCAACTTTTCGCCTTTGCTCCTCAGACGATAAAAGGTCAATCACACTCCGGGCAAAAGCAAGCGGATCGGTTTGCATTATTGCCCCTTCGCCGCTTTTTATCCCCAAACCACCGAAGCCAATATTTGAACACACAACCGGCACGCCTAAAGCCATAGCTTCCAGTACTTTATTCTGCGTACCTGCACCAAACCTTAAGGGTGCTACCACAACACTTGCACTGTTATAAGTAGCCGCCAGGTCTTTGACAAACCCTGTAACGGTTATGTATTCATTAGCAAGAGCAATCACTTTAGGCACAGGTCGCTGACCGGCTATAATAAATTGAACATCAGGTCGTTCACTCCTGATAATTGGAAGAATTGTTTCGGTGAAATAGACTACCGCATCCACATTTGGGGAATAGTCCATATTACCTGTAAAGAGTATGGTTTTGCTGTGGCTATAATCATGGTCCCGTGACGCAAATGTATCTAAGTCAACCCCATTGGGGAGCAAACCGAGATTGCCGGTATGATGGGTATTCTCAAGATAGGCAAGGTCTTCCGCAGAACATACTAATGACAAGTCATATTCCTTAAGTACATTTTCATAATTCAGTATCCGCTTTTGTTCCGCATTCTCAAATAGTGCAGTGAGCATACCACGCTTCACTGTTTTCCTTCGTTCCCAGTAAAGCGAAAATGCATCTGGCAGATCGAGAATGCGGGCAATGTCTTTCCGTTCCGACAGGTAAGGAGACATACGCAAATGCTGCACATGTATCGCATCATAGGTATTTGCCTTCAGTAATTCGTCTAAAATATACTGCAATTCCTTCGACCTAAAATAAAGCACCTGAAAAGGTGTCGCATCCCATAATCCTGATAAACAGTTAATTGCAGATTTCCATTTTGGCAAATAAACAAAATGAACTTCTTTGAATATCTTTTCAAGTTCAGCCTTGTATCCTAAGTCCTCTTGTGTTTGTGCAAAGGTGAGCAGGTGAAGCTCGTGCTTCCCCTGCAATCTTTTAGCTAGATTAAATATTTTCAGTTTATCACCTCGGTATGGTGGATACGGAACACGGTTCGCCAGGAATAATATCTTCATATATTCTAAGTCAGTTCAAGGCTTTGTCCTATTATTTAGAAAGCGATTTTAACTTGAAATAAAAAAAGCCTGCGTTATTAAACGTA